>SPJL01031537.1_pt1 | contig 18178 bp, 23 predicted proteins | sample 3741751 | NCBI WGS metagenome assembly SPJL01 (sample SAMN10925998, study PRJNA522277) | cold seep metagenome | isolation source: Elba SIP-enriched marine methane seep metagenome, extraction at timepoint T3 | place: Italy: coast of Elba, Mediterranean Sea | reverse complement strand
CTCACTAAGTTGGCTTTGGCTGAGAACGACTCCTGCTCGGTAATGAACCCAAGCTGCTCTGCGGAGCGTAGCACACTTTCGATATTTTTGCAATGCTTCTTGAACTTTTTCACGAAATGAACGCTGTGATCGATCTCTTCGAATTTCACCTTGCCGCGATCAGTCATCGAAGTCTTCCTCGGTGAATGGAACACTCACATGATCCTCGTCACAGAGCTTCTTAATACCACTGCAGAGAGCTTTGATATCAATCCCTCTCTCTTTCGTTCTTGCCACAATTCTTGGCCAATTCTCTTCGGTCGCGGCTTCGATGAAGGATAGTAGTTCTGAAGTTGAATTCATTTGCATGCTCCTAATAAAAGTGCCCCGCCTCCGCCACGGGGAAAGCGAAGACGGGGCTCCCCAGGGAAAATTACGCCTTGGCCTGAACAAGTTTCAGAGCTGCTCTCGCAGACTTTTTGAATTTCTCGTTCTCGTTGTAATTCTGCTCAATACGCATCGCGATGTGGTGAGTGATTTCCGCGAAGCGATCCTTTGACATGAGGCTATTGTCGTACGCCTCACGAATGCCACGGTAGCATTCCAGTTCCTTCTTGGCATTCTCACACTGGGAAAGTTTCTTTGCGGCGAGGGCTACCCACTCAGGATCGTCAGGGCCTGGTCGACCCTTAGTAACCTGCTGTGGCTGCGGCTTCTCTGTCTGCTGTTCAATGCGAGGTGGCTCAAGCTCAACCCCATCCTCAACAGCTTCGGGGCTGATGGTGAGTTTACCAGGAAGCTCACACCCACCACTTGGCAAGAATTCAGCCGGAAGACTCGGTGGTCGCCACCAGAATTCCTTGTCCAACTTCTTGATGTAGTGCTTAATCCAGCCCGGCTGCTTGGTCTCAGAGATGTGAGAGCTGGGCAAGTAAGAGCTATCAACGTAGTGTAGATAGCGTCCAACCATGAGCTTGACAGCGGCTCGCTTCAGGCTATCAGACTCAGCACCCTTGATCGGATCAATGCCTGTTACAGGAGCACACCCGGAGTGGCACCACTCAAGGAATGTTCCAGGCTTATCCTGGTCTTCAATCTGCGCTGTGAGAGTACAGATCATCCCCTCCTGGCCACCGAGCTTGATCACCTGATAAGAGTCCTGCCAATCAGCACCGAACACATTGGTGAGACGGCCGACTACGGAACGGGCAGTCAGGTAGGCGAGGGGCTGTGCAAACGGACCATACTTTGACCACCCGGCGCCTGGAGCTAGACGCCAGTTGATTTCGTTTGGGTGGAATGGTTCCGCCAGCGCCTTGATAACAGCCTTGGCAAATGGTGTTTTCTTTTCAGTCATCATATTCTCCCTGGGTTGAAAACTTGTGAAAAGGAATAAGCCCGTCCATCATATCTTCGATACGGGCTGTCTTCCCAGACCGGTGGTCTCTCGCTTTTTGCCGTACGAAATTGTACGTTCTCACTGTCCGGTGGTCGCGTAATCTTTTCAGTCTTTCCTGGTTTCTATCCTCCTGCTGTGCTTTCAGGTGTTCATCTCGCACCTTCCTTTCTAGCTGCTTAGTCGCCTTCTTTTTGTTTTGGTGATACTTCCGTCCGTCGATCCTGACGGTGATGCCGGTGGGTTCATGAGTAGCCTGGCACCCGGACATTGTTTTGTTCTTGTGCTGGCCACCAGGACCGGAGCCTTTGAACGGAGTGAATGTTACGTCGTTGATGTTCATTACCCCTGCCGATCCTCTGGCTTGTTTTTCTTCTCAACAATACTGTGAACATCGGCGGCACACTGAAAGCATACATGCGTCTCTGTATCCCTGGCTGACGAAAGAGTCCAGCCATCCCTGGTGTTTTTAGAGCGATTTGCAACGAAACACCAATACAAACCGTGAATCTTGTCAGGCTCTTTCTTGGCCTTGCACAGGTTGCACTTGTATGTTCTTTCGACTGTCACGCTTGGTTCCTCACAATGCCGGCGTTACACCACATCAAAGCTTCCTCCAGCTTCGTTATACAGAGCGACTTCTCCCGGCTGTCTTCCACCACACCATCAACACATTTCGCAAGGTTGCGAAACCTTGTTCTCATATCCACCAGCGTCTCCGATGTCATGTCGGTTGGGGCGTGGTATGTGAAGTTGTGTTCAATGCTATTTTTCATCATGTACTCCCGTTACCAATTCTCGTCAGCGAGGTCTACTTCGCCGTACCACAAATCGTCATGCCAAACATCTGTAACATAACAGTCAATGAGCTTCTGCATCGTATGATCAGCCACCTCTTGAATGGAGGCCTTTCTCTTCAGATGGTCTTGCCACATAGCAAGTGGGCTCTTTGGATCGTTGAGTTCTTCTCTTGTCACCGTGACAGCGAATGCCTCATGTGGGGGCTGGTTGCAAATCAGCATCCAGGTAAACTTGTCACGCTCGAACAGGTTCATGTAGTAGAGAGCCTGGAAGAGGCTTCCGTTCTTTTTGGCCTCACCCTTCCATAGCCCTGGGCGTCGATTCTTATTGAATTTGTAGTCGATGCATCGGTCTGGTTTCAGGACGTCCGTTCGACACTTGAACAACACCTCAGACTCTTCATCCATCTGGACGATGGAAGCCTCACAGAAACTCTCGTCGTTCAGGAGAATGCTGCGGCAGGTTTCGTTGTCATACAGAGCCTGGACACCACCCTTATAGATGTCAAGCTCTTTTGCGTCAACAACAACAAGATTCTCCACATCGCTGTCTTCCTCAACGATCTTCTTGTAATCCTTGTGGGCTCTCTTCTTATTTTTAAGCTCTTCACCAAGCTCAATCCTTGCAGCACCAGACTTCTCTTCATCCAATGCGGCATTAACCCTGTCGACAACCTTTTGGTCTGTGGCATGTGTGGGGTTTACCCAGAACACCTTGTCAACATCGCACCCCACCTCAAGAAACCTGTGGCCAGCGCTACCAAGCTCCATCGCCTTGGTCACTGGGGTGTGGCATGACTTCTCGACAATCCGCTTGTAGTAGGTCCAGGGACCGTCCATAGCAAACATACGTACGCCGCTCTGTGACACAGCGTCGATGTCTCTGTAGTCAGGATCTGGAATATCTAACACTTCACCAAGCGGGTAGTCCATATTAATCACTCGATCCAAGGGTATTGGTCTAAATTACCGTCTTCAAGCAATGTCCTCAGCCGGTCGCATGCGTCGCCCAGGGAAGCACTGAGGCTTTCCCTGACAAATAGGTTGTGCGAATCCATTCGGCTAAGTCCAAGAATCTCCTGGGCAATGTTTCTTGCGGAGCAATGCCCGGATTCACCAAATGGCATGTCTTTGAATTTTTCCCTGAGATTGGCTGCGAGAGCCCAGAACAACATAATACAATGGCCGGCGACACACGCTGTTGTCCCACAGCCGTCTGCTGTCCATTGATCGTAGTCTATTCCTGTTGCGTCATTCTCGAAGTATGTCGAGTAATCGAATTTACTCGCAGGAATGTTTTCCAGATGCTCCAGAAGCCTCTCAACCCGTTCCCGATGCATGATACACTTCCATTTCGTCTAATGACTTACGGATACCCTGAGCTATGTGCAACCAGCGAATGGCTGCTAATACCTGCCCCTTGGACTTGAACAGAGCCTCCTGGCCTTTGGCATGAGCGTGGAGCTGTTCAACAGATTTGATAGCCTTCTCCAGGTCACTCATGACTTCCTCTGATATACTATGTCTGGTCTGAATGTACCCTTGTGATCGATGATGTTCTGCATGATGGCGTCAATCAGGTCGTCAGGATCATCCCAGCTATCCCGCCAATGTTCGCAGTCACCCCATCCTTCGAATGCAGCTTCAATCCTTCCAAGTTGATGACCTGGGAAAACATCTCTCAGTGCGGTGCGAATACAAGTGCGACCAACATTATCAGAATAAACCTCTGATATCCAGGGGCTTCCAGAGAGATGAAGTGCTGCGTACATCAGTGCGCCAAGGGCACAGCCACGACACTCTTCCTCAGGATGGTGCCTCACTGCTGGACGTTGAGTGTAGGTCATATACTGCCCTGAGAACTTCTTCCTGGCAATTAGCCATCGCACATCTTTGGCGATTTCCACTCGCTGCTCCGCTGGTGACATGTCACCCCAATCCATGCTCCTCTTGAATGAATTACCGGTTGCTACTTCGTAATCTCGCATGCTTCCCTCCAGAAGAAAAAAAGTGGCCGATCAGGGAGTCGAACCCTGTATTTCAGGTAATGAGCCTGACGTGATGCCATTTCACTAATCGGCGATAGTACTACTTCTCTAAGAGCCTGTCAAGCTTATTGTGGACAATCTCCAAATCCTCCTCAAGATCAGATTTCCATGTCACCCAGGTTGGCTTGTCCCTATGCCAATCACTAATGGCTGGGTAAATCTCTTTGAACATCTCGGTAACCTCAGCCTTGGTTAGCTGCTCTCTCTGTATGCCGCTAATGCTGGTGGCAAGCCCCATTGGATTGAGGATGTCAAGCTCTGTACGCATCGACGCCACCGTGGTGTTCAATGCGTTGACACTCAGTGCTAGCCAGCCCAGAAGGCTGCAGGAGACGGTGGCAATGAACATGATGATTGCCATAATCATCTTGATCCAGAAGAAGGAATTCTCAGTGTCTTTGGTCATCTAATAAAACCCCGTCTCTGGGCATCTGATTGATAGGTTTGCTCTCCTGGCATGTTGGATAGCCACTTCTTGACAGCCTCTGGGTCATTTGTGTCAATCGCCAATCCTTGCTCAGCCCACTTAGAGGCTGCGTTCTGTGTTCTGGTGGATGGGAAGATTCCGCCAGCAACACCAATTTCCTGAGTAAACTTTGGGTCTTCAGAGGAAAATGCCCGGTAGGTGTTGATTATGTTTTTGGCCGCATTCCGCCTGGCTTCGTCGCTCTGAGCGCTACCAATGGATGTCTTAGCAGCTTCGAACACATCTTCAGGTGTGCTGTCAGGAGTGAGCCTGTGGGCGGTTGTGAATGCTCTGGTGTTGCGGTCGTCCCTCTTGGATTCTTCAGTGCCGGCAAGCTCGCCATTGCCAAAGATGTTCTGGAAGGTTCGCTGTCCCCGGGCTTGGGGGGTCATGGAGCTTTCGTCCAGGCCTGCAATCAGCTGATTCTTTCGACGCTGGATTGTGTCCGGATCATTCTCTCTTGCAAACCTGGCCCGCCACTCAGCTGTGCCGCGATCTCTTTCCATTTGGTTGTCAGCCGCGGTTTCGCCTTGCTCAAAGCCCGTCTGCTGTCGCTGGTCCATGCGATCTTGTTCAAGGCCAATCTCGTCAGTACGGAAGTCGTGTTGTGTTTCGTCCCGCTCCAGACCAAACTGATGGCGGCGCACATCCTGTTCCTGCTGGTAACCGGCACCCTCTCTGGCATGACGACTAGCGATGTCACCCTCGAGGGTCATGCCCTCACGGCGGATTTCACCTTCAGTTTCTAGGAGGCCTTCCTTAAGTCCAGCATCAACACGGGCCTGCTCCAACTTGCCCTGTCGCTCGTTCTCTGCAGCGATGTCGGCAATGCTGGCCTGTTCCCTGTCCTGGATGTTCTGCTTGTTTGTCAGGAAATCTCCAACGCCCTCGCCTGCGGCGCTAATCGCCTCATCTCGACCAAATTCCTGAGATATTCTTCGAAACCTCTTCTTGCCAATTTCTCTCTCGGCGACTCGTCTCTGAGCTTCAGGACTTGATGCTCGGTAGGCTTCTGCTTTGGCAATTCGGCCTTCCCTTTGTTCCTTCCGTCGATTACCCAGCGCTTCGGCGCCGGCGATTCGCTGCTTAAGCTGTCGGCCATACTCCGTCTCCTGAAAGTTGCCCTGGTCATCAAGGACGGGGTTGCCTTTGTCGTCCACAACAAACGTGGAGGTTTGGTTATACTGATCAGCAGTTTTGTGAGTGATGGGCGTTTTACGAGGGCCGTACTGCGGGGTGTTGTCAGGATACCTCGCGGCCATCTCCTGGTCACTCATTCCGCCTAGTGGGCTGGTGGCCAATCCCTCGTCGTTTCCGTATCGATTACGGATGCCTGCCTGCATCGCTCTGGCTGTGTCCAGATCAGCTGTGCCGGCGTTCGACTGGAGTTCGCCATATCCTTGTCGTCCCTGAGATCGAAGCTGCTCAATACGCTGTGTGAGAGCCGTAATGCCGTCTGTACCACTGACGTCGAGTGGTTTGCTCTGCGGAATGTCCCCAGGTCGCTGCGCAGCGAATGCGGAGTTGTCCGGCAAGTTTTGCGTCAGCGGACTACCGGATGTATTTGTGGTGTGTTGGGACGCCATCGGATTCGCCCGGGTGATTCCCGTGGTGCGATTATGGGCGTTTCCCATCATTCTTGAGGTAACAGGCATTCACATTCCTTCTCTGGATAAGCTGATATTGTAGCAAAACCTGTGCCAAAGTCAAGATTAATCTGGGCAATCTGCTGCAAGTATTTGCCATTCAGTGAGTTGCCACAACACTTTGACCTTCTCGTTCTCGCTGAAAGACAGGTTTTTGTAGTTGTTTGCGACGGTAATAGGGGCTGCAGAGGTGATGCGATTTTGACTTCCATCCCAGTCCCGGATGAACGCCTGTACAGTAGGACGGCCAGCAAGTGTGTCAGGATCGGTGGCACCTTCGAGATCGGCCTGGAGTTCCACCTCAAGAATATCGTTCCAGCCGACAAACTCTACGCCTGTCAGAAAGCTGTCTGACACCTCGCCGTAGAATCTAAACCCACCACCCAGATTGGACAGTTCCCAGCTGTCATGCTGAGGGCCACAGTTGTACCCGAAGTCTGGGGGGTTTGCGGTATCATGGAGGATGATGTGCTCAGACTGCTGTCTGTCAAACCAGCCGTAGCCGTCGTCGGGAATAGCGAACTGCCGGTTGACACCCCATCGTCTGGACGTCCCGTCCCACTTCGTGGCTTCGAAAGCTTTCTCGGATGCGATGTAGGCACCCAGTTGAAAGAAGGCGCCGGCCGGCATTGATTCCCCGGAGACATTCTTCCATCTCAAATCAGACTGCTTAGGCATTTTGTGGCCTCCTATGTCGGCCCTGGTATGGCCTAACGGCCAAGTTGGCTGCGCCAACACCCACAAGAACCAACCTGGAGGGCAGCAGCCAGACGCTTCTGGTGCGTTTTGATTTGGTTTCAATCACTACCCAACTCCCTTCGGGCCTGAGAGATGCGGTATCGCCTTCGGCTCTCCCTGGAGTAACGTTCCAGGTCCCGGGCTCTCTTGTCGCTGGCGTCCAGGACGTGTGTGTCGTGGCTGATCCCACGGCTCACTATTGAGTAGTGCCCTTGGGTATCGCTGATGACATGGGTGACCTGTCTGATTGCCCCATCCACTCGGACAGAGGTTTGCACTCCGGCATACCAAACGGTTTGCCCAGACGTTGTGGAATAGCTCGATGCATGGGCGGATGCAACGGTGGTAGCGACTGCATCAAGGCTCGCAGACGTGGAGGTATTACTAAGGGTTGAGTGGTCTGCGTCATACGTCACTCTCACTTGGTTGCTGAGTTGAGGAAGGGCTACAGTGTGGATACCGGTGCCGTTGGCATCGATCACAACATCCTTGTGGTAGATGGCCCATTGCCAATCGTTGTTCGTTCTGATCTGGAAGACACACTCGAGCCAGAGGTCGGCGGGCGCCGGCTCTCCATCCACGACTTTGTACATGTATGTTCCGGCTGGGAATACAACAACACCTTCCTTGCGCAATATCTCGTAATCGACATCCAGAAGTCTGTTCGTGTCAGTGTTCCCTGTTCCAGCGGGTGCCTCATCGACACCCACCTTTACTACTTCGCCGTAGAGCCTCTCTTTCGGACGACTCCCGTCACCAACGAAGCTTGTCTCTGGGAACAATCCCTCTTTCAAGGGGAGTAGCTGCCGGATGTGCTGAATGCTTCCGCTCCCATCCGGAATGTCCATGGTGTCGTCGGCAAACTTATTGATGCGATAGTAGCGGTAGACAGTGGCTACTGCTTTGTCCCATGCCTCCTGACCACTATCAGCAAGCACCTTGCCAAACCCGCCAGGAGTGTCGTTCTTCCAACCGCCCGTTGGCTTGTATGAAAGATCGTCAATCTCTTTCCACTGCCCGTCAGTGTCCTGGCCGATGGCTATCAGCTTCAGGCGACCCTGCATCTTACTGGGACCGAAGTGAGTGCGTACTGTGTTGACAGGGGTAGGCGGGTCGTAGGCACTGCTCACCATTCGCACAGCTGTTGCCGGCAGAGGGGCGCCTTCATTCTTCTTAACGATGGTGACAGCATCGCCGTCAAAACCAATCGTGACATCATAGCCGTAGATGTCCATGATTTGATTCATGAGGTCGAGAGGGTGGATACTTATCTCGTTGAACTCCTGGTAGTCAGAAGCGTCAACTGCATCGACATCAATGTCTGTCTCGCCAAGCCAGGTGAGTATCTCCGTGAGCATCTCTTTCACTGTCCGCTTGGACGGCTGAGCAATGTTCCCGTTGGCGTCTCTGTCATTCCAGTGGATGGACATGTTTGGCTGCTTCGCCCACAACCACCGGCGATCAAGAAGAACGAACGAACCAATCCACCCTCTCCGGGTGAGAACAACACTCGACTTGTCGATGAGGCAGTTGGTGAGTGTGAGTGGCGCACCACCGTATGTGAACGTGAGGTCGCCTTCGGCTGCAACAGGGCTGGCCTGTGGAACGATCTTCAGGCTCACCTTGTCAGGGGCTGTGCCTGCGTTCTGCGTGTACACCATCTCTTTGTAGATTGCGACGCCTGGATAGCTGAGCGCCACATCGACCGGAGTCACCATTACATCACAATTCCTGGGAAGCCTGGGAAGGTTGCATAGGAGTTCTGTTCCATGACGTACATCCACTTAACACCGAACTTCTCCTGTTGGGTGTTCTGCACTGTGCCACTTGTGTTTCCAAACCTGAGGTCTTCAGGAGTCAGATACTCGATCCTGGTTAATTCGCCATGTACAGATGCGGGGTAGAGAGCTGCTGGGGGAGTAGGGTACGCGGACCTTCCCACAGCCACACCTTGCTGAACAAACTTTACTGACGTCGCTGCATTCAGATTCTGCGGAATCGGGGATGCGTTCAGGCTGTACATCATCGTCCATCGAGAGGCTCCGGTTCCAAGTCTTTGAAGACGTTCACGATATGAGAAGCTGGCTGCTGTATATCTCGTCTCAGCCCTGACGATTGCGTAGAAACTCCTTTTATTCGCGTACTCAGTACGCATCTTCCATGGTCCGGATATCCATCCGAAGTCCACTACGTGTGTTCCGCCGAACGTGTTAGCCGCGATAATGCCGTGTGTCGTTGGTGTTGTACCGTCATCCAGATAGAGGATGAGGTCTTTGTAGTCTGTAGCAATACCGGAGTTGTACGCCGCTTCAATAGCGTCGCACTTGGTTGTCACTTCAGACTGGCTGGTTGCTTTGATATTGCCGACAATGTGCCACTCTTCAGTCTGACCAATCTTGCGGCCATACTGATCGAACATACCACGCTTGCGGATACGGACACCTACACTGTTTTGGTCGTGAGGGTAGCTTCCCCATTTTAATATCATTTTCGTTCCCACATAAGAAGCTCTTGGCCAGCCTGATACATGTTCGCATCGATGTCTGCAATGAGTGCGCTAACATCGGGAACGGGCTCGAGGTCTGGGAGATCAGTGGTGTCGGGAGACGCATGCTCCGGGATGTCCAGGATGCGCTTGTCTACTTGGTTGAAAAGCTCTTTGGCTTCCATCCCCTCCGGAACGATTGTGGTGTCCTGGATGCCTGGGTTGAACTCAACATCGATCTGTGCTTCCTTCTCGAGACGGATGTCTGGTTCTTCATACTCCTGGGGGCTCTTTACATCAGGTGTAAGACCAGAAGGGTTAAAGGGTTTCTGTGGACGACGAGGTACAGTAGAAATCTCTGGAAGAACAACTTCCTCTGTTGGTAGCTCCGGCACAGGTGGGTCGTCATGTTCAGTTTCTACTTTCTGCTCTATTTCCGGGTCCGGAAAATCCTCTTCTTCTGCGATGGTTGGAACAGACACCTGCGGAAGTGGAATATTGGGGGCAGCTCCCTCATCCACTTCTACAGGCACCTTAGTTCTTTCGTTCAGATCTTCTTCACGCTCCAGGGTGACGAGAGCATCATTCATTGCTGTCTCTTCGCCGAGACCAATGTCGCCACGTTGCCTGAAATATTCTTCGGCTAATTCCTTGAAGCTCATATCCCTGCCTCCGTCATGATGTTCCAGTTGCTACGCATGACAGGACACAGTGGCAGTGGACAACCCACGTTCTTGAATTCTTTGAAGTGCTCGATAGCGGAGCGACCAAGGGCGGAGATTCCCGTCTGATTACTCCAGTGACCCTTGGCGCATCCAGCATCAGTTTCACAAGCCGGCAACGAGGCTGCATGTCGCAGGAGAGGTTTGCCATCCCCGCGATCAACCGCTTCACCTGTTGAGTGATTTAACCAATACTTCCGGCACATGTTGCAGTTTCTATTTGAAAGCTCCGGGTAGTCCTTAAAAAATTGGACGTCTTTTTTTAATGAGTCAACATCGTAAGTCATGAGAGTCATTCGCTTGAAGATCTCACACTTGTCATCATCATCGATGAAGCAGTTGTTCCCAATCACTCTTGGATCAGAGAACAACCAATCCTCAAAGTCATCACCTTCCTGACACATCTTCTGTGCCAGGTTGAGATCCTTTGGTGTGAGCATTCGGACGATGCGTCCGCGTACCCAGGAGGAGTATCCATCGTTGAGATGATCTGGAATCATGAGTTTGTAATTGCGATGCCCAAAGGTGAAACCCGTGTTCCCGAGTTGTCATACTTGTACAGCTGAAACTTCACAGGCGTCCTTACCTGACCACCCTTCCTTGTGATGTCTCCAACCTCACCTCTGCCCAACCCTCGAGGCATTGTGAATGTCACAGTCTTCACCGTGTTGTTCAACACAATGACAGCCTGCTTTCCGGAGTCGTCGTCAATGATGCTCCAGTGGAGGTCGTCGTGTACACCGGCGTATGGGACGGATGTCGCGAAGATGGAACGCCTGTCACCGGGGGTGGCGTCTGTGAGCGTGACGCTGTTATTGTGCTCTGACACCAGCTGGTTGTCGCAGAAGATCTGGAAGCGGTCGATTGGCCTGGATGTGTCAACTGAAGCTCCGCTGATGGTGCAGTCGGTGTCAGTGAATGAGAACGGCTTAGCCCAGTCGATCATGGCCTCTGTGAATGTGCCGGCTTCTGTTTCGTCAGTGCCGATGACATTCCAAATCAGGCGGCAGGGTCGATCACCCTTCTGGCCTGTGAATCCAAAACTTGCTGTGTAGCAGTCGGTGACGTTGTGGATGGCTCCAACAAGGTCGATGATGAGTCCAAAGGATGTGACATCATCTGTCTTGCCAAGTTCGTAGGCGTTGCCGCCCAGGTCTGTGATACCCAGGAGCGGAAGAACAACATCCAGGATTGGCTGCGTGATGTTCATCGCCATCTGAATGGAGATGAGCTTGCGGCCCTTGGTTACGTTCTCGATGGCTGGATCGAGGTCCCCGCACATGTGCTCTTCTGTGTTCTCGACGATCTCTCGTATGACATCAAGCTTCACCATGCTCCAACAGATTGTGCTGCTGTTGATATTGACTCTCGCCCTACGGGCTGCTGATACGCCGGTTGTCATTATGCTTGCGCCTTATCTATGGAACGTCTCGTTTTTGTGTTGCATGTAATAGTGAGCATCATCTGCATCTTGTCGCTGATTGCCCAGCTGTACTCCCTGGGAGGCATCTGATCTGATACGTGAGTTTGCCAGACAAATCCGAGTGTCTCATCCGGGTCCTCGAGTGGTCCGTCTAGTATCCACTTCCTCACTGCGGCCATCCATGTGAAGTAGGTGTTGGCATCCCTGGCGTCTTCGTTTGGTATCTTGTCGATCAGCTGAACGAGGATAGACAAGGTGCCAAGGTCACTGTCGTTTTCACCTTCCGTCATGGATCTCTTGTGACCCAGGTAGGTGACAATAAATCCTGGAAGAGGACCCTTGGGAACAGGAGACTTTCCAAACTGTCCGACAACAGCTTCGGGTCGAACACGGTCAGTGCTGTTGGTGCCCCTGGATTTGAACACATTCTCCCTGGCCATCTCAGTGATGATGTTCTTCACACCGAGAAAGCAATGTGCTTCAAGACTGGCTGTTGGGTCTGCCATCAGTCGTTACCTGTGATTGTGACGCCTTCATTCCAGCCTAGTCCAGGAGTGGCTGTTTCGAAGTCTTTGGAGTCTGAAATGCGGGCTTGCCTGAACGCCATGTCTGAATTAGCAAGAGCCTGTCGCATGTACATAGCAGACTCTTCACTGGCATTCATTGTTTTACGGATGTAAGCCTCTTCACACAACCGCAGGAAGTAGTCACGCATACCGTAGTTGCAGTCGATGAAACTGGAAAGCGTGAATGCAACATCGGCTGCAGCTGTTCCAGGTGTGCTGAGTGTAGCCACGGTGCTTGAAGTGATTGCGGTGATGATGCGTTCGTACGCTGGTGGGTTGTCAGTGTTTCCATCGTCGCTGTCTTCATGGGCTCCAACAAGACCGGTCGGTGCCGTGGTGTTGTTCGAGACGCGAAGAACACTGCCCACATGATTTGAGGTGAGTATCGCTGTGTCGAAGGTGGCAACATCGTCAGCAACTGTGACGGTGCCTGTGTTCGTGAGAAAGTCGTTTAGCGTCGTCCACCGCTTGGTGTACAGAATGCGTAGCTTCCTGGAAGTCTCGGATGCAGAACCAAGCCACAAGTCCCATCGCCCGGGCTCTTCAACACTGGGGAACATCGCCCACTCTGTTGGGTATCCGTCACTGGAGACAATCTCTGTTCGCCAGAACACTTCCTTGGTCGGTGCTCTTCGGAGCTTGTAGTATTGAGCGGCATCGACAATCTCATTCACATCCGTAACATCAACCGGGAGGAGATATCGATATCGCTGGTATTTGTATGAGGTGAGTGCGGCAACATCAGCACCCGGATTGAGGGAGGGATCAAGAGTCACAACTGTGTCACTGATTCTCCGTTCAATCGGATACCGAATGTCACCGATAAGGACGCTGCCGTACTGGGCCGTTGAAGGCCAGGTGGCCCCCGTAAGCGTCACTTGTCGGGTACTGTGCGTGTAAGCAACTGTGCCAGTCGACTGTGGAGACTCTGTGGTGATTTGCGTCACACCCTCAAAGTACTTCCAGTCAGCCATGGCAGGAAGCTTACGGTAGGCTTCCATGACAGATCGTTTGAGGACACGACGCACCCTCGCAACATCCTGGCCATTCAGGTCCATTATGTCACGGAGGTGTTCGTACGCATCATGAAATGTCAGGTAGTCTGTCATTTAGATTGCAGCCGGTGCAGGAGGAGTAACAACAGGAGCAGGCTCAGGAGCAGTAACAACAGGCTCAGGAGCAACAGGAACAGGGGCTGGAGCCAGGTCTGGAAGAACAGTTTCAACAGCTGCTACGTCTTCGAGGGTGATTGTGACAGGCTCAGGAGTTGCCACAAAGGCTTCAGGCGCAGTCACAACAGGCTCAGGCGCAGTCACAACAGGCTCAGACGCTGTTACAACAGGCTCGGGGCCGCTTTCAGTGATGGTCACAGCGGGCTCGGGCAACACAACTTCAGCAGCTGCTGCAGCTTCTTCCACGGCTGGCTGTGGGGCAACAACAGGAGCTGGCTCAGGAGCAGGTGCTACAGGTGCCGGTGCTTCTTCAACGGGGGCCGGAGCTGGCGGCGCTTCTGGAGCCGGCGCTGGAGCAGGCGGCTCTTCGACGACTGGCGCTGGTTCTGGAGGAGTGGTGATTTCGGCGTCGGCTTCGGGAACAACCACTGGAATAACTTCGACAACATCTGCATCCGTCACCTCAGCGTCAAGGATTGTGACAACAGGGTCTGAGGCAAGGTCTTCCTCAGGCGCAGGTGGGGCCTGCTCTGCAATAAGGCCGGTTTCAATACAGAGTCGACGGAGTAATTCCTTCAGCGCTCGGGCTGAGGAACGCGGCCGAACGAAACCGTTAGAGGCTCCGGCTTCGATCTGTGCCAGGATACCACCCTGGCCTTCGATGGTTACATTTTCGAGAAGCATAACACTCTCCTTCTTACGACTTAGAGCCGTGGTCATTAATGATGCCAGCGATAACTTCTCGTTGATCTTTTCTGGCAAGGTCGGGGTTTTCAGATATCTTTCGTTGCCGAATACGTTCGACAATCTGCGGGTTCAATGCCACCTTCTCTTTTGGCGGCGTCTCTGCTCTTATCTTGGCGCTCTCTTCAACTCTCTTCTCAAGCTCTGAGAATGTCTGGTGAGAATTGACAATGGCGTTTGGATCTGCAAATCCATTTGCGGCTGAGCTGATGTAGTGGTCGTCAGCTTTGAGCTTGTAACCTTTCTTGGCAAGCCCCTTTCTCAGTCGCTCAACAGCCCGATGGTCTCCATTCATTCGATCAAGAATGGAAGTGCCCCAACGGTTTTGGTCCTGAAGGTATTGTGTGTTCGTGATGCCAATACCAGGTGCCTGCTGCATAGCAAGCATCTCCGCCATCTTAGGCGAGGTGCCCTTGGATATCATGTCGAGATAGAACAGGGTTGTTCCACGTTGCTCAACATCACTTGGAACTGTTAGTACTTTGAGGTCCATTTGCTGCTGCCTTCTTTGCTATCTTCTGGTCAAGCTGGAACTTCTGTTCCGTGTGTGCCAGTTCCAGAAGGTGATTCTCTTCTGTATGCCGGAGTCCCTGGGCATGTTCTGCTTCACCCAGGATTTGTGCCGGCATGATGTGTTCCTGCACCACCATCGCTGCGTCAGCTTGTGACTTCTGTGCAGCTGCGGCACTCTTCTGTGCATCGGCCTGAATCTTCTCAACCTCTGCCTGCTGAGCAGCCTGCTGTAGTTGCTGCTGTTCAGGAGTTGGCGGCGGAGGTGTCCAGGCTGGGAGGTGTAGGCTTTGGACGTCCATGTCTATCGCCTCACCCGCCAGATCCAACATGGCATTGATCGGTTCTGTTCGAGTGGTTGTCTGAGCATACTGGTGAGCAATCGGGAGCCACCACTGCTGCATGCTCTGAATGTTGGCTGTGTCACGTTCCTTGTCAGGTCGACGGATTTCACTCGAGATGACTTGTGTCTTGGCCTCAAGCATAAATGCTTCAAGCGTCATTGAATTGTTGTACTTGTCCCACAGCATCGCCTGATAGTCACCCATGATGTGAGCGATGTCAGGGCCGCGGACATGATCGAATGCCAGGAACATTTCGACAGTGGCGTTGTCGCTCAGCCACTCTGCAACATCATCAGCCATCTTCATCGGCCGGACAGAGACAGCTTCAGACCTCTGCCGAATGTCAGCGGCAACCCTCACCTGCTTTGAGCTTTCTCCATACTGAACCTCAGACAATCCAACCCTTCGATTGAAGTCCTGGTCAAGCATGGCAATGGCTTCAAGGATTTGGTTATTTCCATTAGGTCGATTGAATACCGAGATGGCCTCGTTGATCGACTTGTGCATGTTGTCGTTGATGCGGACGAACACATGCGAGTCTTCTTTCTTCAAAGCTTCCTTCACCTGATCCTCTGCTGAACGCAGGCAGGCGATGATTGTCTTCCTGTTCTCCCAGGCAATGTCCACCATCGTGGACGTCAACACGTTCAGTGCAATGAGTTCGCCGAGAGCTGGTGACATCGGAGCTAAAGGCCATGGACTGTTAGGAACGTTGTGGAACCACAGCGGAGTCACTGGCCACTTGCCGTCTTTCCATACTTCGTTCACAACCCCGAAGTTTGGTGTGTGCCACTTGATGCGTTCTCCAATGTCTGCAGAAGACTCTCTGAAGAACATCTCTGGGTGAAGGTTTAGAGGGTGCTCCAATCCCTTGGCAATACAGAGGTAGACATTGTCACCGTATGTGTCATCAAAATGATTGAGGAGGTGGTGGCTCAGATTGGTTGATCGCGGACCCAGTCCAACCTTACTCCAACACTCATACCATTCGATCATGTCGAATGTCTGTGTCACTCCTGTAACACCGTCTCTTGCACTCTGCTCAGCGCTGCGGTAGTTGCCCTTGCTTGCCAGGTAGCCTCTGTCATACCCGAACATTCTCTCGACAAGCCAGATAGGCTGGACGTGTCGTCTCACAATGTAGCCGGCCGTCTCCCATAGTGGATCGTGGCAATCAGCATCAATGAACAGGTTGTCAACACTGCTGTACTCACTCTTCGTGTACGTGGCACCGTTCCGCTTATACACACCAGGCCAGAGACATCCCATACCTGTGAGTAGTGCATCAACGATGGCAGAGCGAGCATGTTCCATCAAGGCGCCGCCAGGATACTCTCTCTGTGACCAGTTGAGGTAGGTCTCCATCCTCTTGTTGGCGTGGAGGGTGTGCAGCTGCTGCTGCATTTCCTTGAGAGACTCCTGTTGGAACATCTGCTGAACGTAAGGGTTCTGTGGATCTCCGAACAGTTCTGGCTGTAGCGTGACAGAACGTTTCTGAGACATCACCTTGCGGTTGGGATACTTCCAGAACAGGGTAGGACCAATCAGGGAGACATACTCAAATGCCTTGTTACGATTGATCTGAAACACGGGCTTGGGGAGTTTTCCTTTGAAGTATTTGTCGTTACTTCGGTCGCTCCACATGTAACCAGCGGTGCCGTAATAGAAGTCACGGCACTGATCAGCGATTTCCTGGAACCTTTCCTTAGCCTTGATGGCAGAGCCAATGCGACCCTCCCACACTTTGGTAAGTGGTGCCAGAAACTCAGACTGTAATTTCGCTGGTGTATACTGCATTATTTACCGTTCTGAGATGCTTCTCGTTCCAACTGAGCCTTCCTCTTGCGCTCAATGTCAACTCGTTCGAAGCTCCATCCACCGTTGCGTCGTCGGTCGTTGTCGGCAACTTCCATGGACATATGCTTCACGGCCCGCATGGTTTCTGTGCCGTGTTCGTCCAGGGTGCAGAGCATGGCGCCGTTCCCGCTGGGACAATCCTGGAGGAAGTAAGCAGGTCGGGGGACGTTGTTATCGAGTCCAAACGGATACCAATAACACATCTCTCCAACCCATCCTGATGTTCTGATCTTCTTAGCGTTCATAGTACTGCCTAAAATTGTGCTGTGACGCCCAAAGGAATGGAGTGGTCGTCAGGCTCCTTGTTCTGAAATTGATTCACCCAGTTGCGGTGTTCCTCATATCGCTTCATGCCCGGAGTCCTTGATCCACCCATTACAGGAGGTTCGACATATCGCGGGAAGCGTGAGATCCAATACTCGAGACAGCAACGAAGGTCATCCTTCTGATAGTTGGCTGGCTCTTCAAGAGGGTTTCCTTCCGGGTCTGTCTTCCGGATGTTTCTCTTCAACTGGTCAATCAGGTGGGGACATTTGTTCCTAAGGATGCGGAGCTGTGGTCTGCCACAACCACGAGGCTTCATCGCATTAATCACCATCATCGACCTGGCTTTGAAGTCGGAGGATCCGTAGACGAACATACTTCCGGATTGTTTGCAAGACAGCCCGTAATGGTTGAATGCCTCCGCATACTGCTGTCCGATAGTCTTTCCAAATCCCATTGGTGTCTGTGCAAGCGCCTTGCCGTCGCCGATGAACCTCTCAAAGAAGCTTCCATTCTCTCTAGCGAAGACCTCAGCTGCTGTCTCGTATGCGTTCCGTCGTCCGTCATAAATCTCGCCGTACACTATGAAGTAGGGTTGGTGGTGGTCCCAAAGCTCAGGTGGTGGCACTGCTCCGAACAGCACTCCTGGCTTCTGTGTCCCTGGGTCCAGAATGAGTTCTCTTGTCCAGTTGGCTGGTGGCTCTCCGCCGTTCGCATCCAGTATTCGTGAAACCTCATCATTCTGGGTTTCGTCGAGATAGTGAACAGTGTGTTGCCACTCATCGAAGTCCTGGTAGATACTGATGAGGGTTGTGGAGGCCTTACCATAAACACGCACCATCGCTTCACGGTCGGACAGGGCGCCGAGGAAGAAGTCCTTGTCCTTCTGTTTGATGAATGGGCTGTTCAGGAATGAGAGGCTCAGGTGTCTGGTTAGCACCTCGTCCTCCGTCCTGTTCCCTTTGTTGAAGTCGTCCTCTTCCTCTTCGGCTCGCCGGCAAATGTCGTGGTACACGGG
>SPJL01013000.1_pt1 | contig 18198 bp, 16 predicted proteins | sample 3741751 | NCBI WGS metagenome assembly SPJL01 (sample SAMN10925998, study PRJNA522277) | cold seep metagenome | isolation source: Elba SIP-enriched marine methane seep metagenome, extraction at timepoint T3 | place: Italy: coast of Elba, Mediterranean Sea | reverse complement strand
GGCTTTATGCGGGCAATGCTGCGCATCTCATGCTGGGACTATTATTGTCCAAACGTTATGAAGAGGTTCTGAACTGGGGGCGAACGGTTGACCGTCAGGACAGAAATACGCCGCGGATACTCTTGCCGATGATTAGTGCTGCAGCACATTTGCAAGACTTCAAGTCTGTCGAGGATATTTCTGCCCAGTTGCTGACTGTCCATCCAGACTTCACCTTGGACGGAATGCGCGTATGGCCGATTAAGCGAGATGGAGATTGGCCGCATTTTCTTCAAGGTCTGACATTGTCCGGCCTGCCACAAGCTTAAGCGCGCTCCCGTCTCGAAAGAGCTCTCTGTTGAACCGATTTACAGCGGCCCTGGCTGCTATACTGTTTGCGGATGGCTCGAAACTTACAGCGGGAGTGGTTCAGATGGTTCAGGGACAATGTGAATGCGGGGCGGTTGCTTTCGAGGTCGAGGCGGTTAAGGAAGCTGTTACCGTCTGTCACTGTAGTCAGTGTCGGCGGTTGAGTGGTCATCTATGGGCCGCCGCCCATACACAATTCGACCAAGTCCGGTTCCTTAAGGAGGAGGGGCTGCGGTGGTACACGTCATCGGATTGGGCGAAGCGTGGCTTTTGCGGCGAATGTGGCTCCAGCCTTTTTTATCGGATGAATGACAGCGATCGCGTTGGTATCGCGGTCGGGAGTCTGAATGATACAGAGGCCCTCCATATCGGCAGACATATCTTCGTCAAAGACAAGGGGGACTATTATCCAGTCCCTGACGATGCGCCGGTATTTGATAAAATCTAAGACCAGACATCCGGCTGCCTGAGGATCTTTAAGGGACGCACTTTGGGCAGCGGAGCGTTAACGTTTCGCCAGGTGATAGGTTAAGGCCGCGCGGATGAACTGTTCTGTCGCTTCATCGGGGATTGGGTCCTCTGCCCGTAAACGGGCCGCGCGATTGCCCTCATAGTCGAAACTATCGGGGTGATGGGCTCTAAAGTCTTGGATCAGGCTGGTTTGGCAATGCACATAAAGCGCAGGGCTGCCTTGCTTTGAGACATCAAGGCGGAGCGTGGTGCCAGAACCAGAGTCTTTGGTCAGATAGGCCGGCTGGTTCCACTTCAAGGTCTCTTGCAGCGGACCGACGCCCGGGGTCGATTGCGCCGTGTCAAAGATCAACGCGCGGAGCGCCAGCATGCGCTCTCGCCTGTCGTCCGGGAAGGCCTGAAACCTTTCTGCAACCGCATCACTGTGAAAGGGATGGCGCATTTACTTTAAGCCCTGTTGAGTAACTTCCCTGTTGAGTAACTTCCCTGTTGAGTAACTTCCCAGGTGAGCGGCCTGACTGACAAGAGCGGCTGCTTCCCGCGATCCTTTGGTATCAGCCGCATATCCTAGCCAAATCGGTTGCTTCTGGGAAATCCAGCGGGGGGGAGGCGACCAGCTTGGGCGCGCTTGCCCCACCATTCGGTCAAGGTCGTCTCGGTCCGCGTGCGTTCCCCGATGCGCCAAGTTAGGCCGTCTGCTTTCGTGAAGCATTTGGCATCAGCAATACCGCCGTCCTTATAGCGTTGCAGCATAACGCCCTTACCGCGCGTCATTTCCGGCAGCTCGTCGAGGCCGAAGAGCAGGAGTTTGCGGTTCTGGCCGATGACGGCGATGCTGTCGCCTTCGACGGTGCGGCAGATCGAGGCCTCTGTCCCGGCGGGCAGGTTGAGGACCTGTTTACCGTTGCGGGTCTGGGCGACCAGATCTTTCTCGGCGACGACGAAGCCATAGCCGGCGGTGCTGGCAACCAGCAGTTTACGGTCGGGCGCGTGCAACAGCAGGTCGACGAAATCATGCTCATTGCCGAGATCGATCATGAGCCGCAACGGCTCCCCATTACCGCGCCCACCCGGCAGCTTGTCACAGGCCATCGTGTAGAAGCGGCCATTGGTGGCGAAGACCAGAAGCTTGTCGGTTGTCTGCGCGTGGAGAGTGAATTTCGGCCCATCGCCTTCCTTGTATTTCACCTCCGCATCGGGGGCGAGATGTCCCTTCAAGGCGCGGATCCAGCCTTTCTTGGAACAGACGATGGTGATGGGCTCGCGCTCGATCATCGCTTCCAAGGGGACATCGATGGCGGCGGGGGCGTCGCCCAGTTCGGTGCGGCGGCGGCCCAGTTCGGTACCGGGGCCGTAGGATTTCTTAAGTTCCGCGATTTCCCCCGAAATTCGCTTCCAGCGCAGCCCTTCATCTTCCAGGAGGATGAGGAGGCCTTCCAACTCTTCGGCCAGCGCATCGTATTCCTTGCGGATTTCGATCTCTTCCAGCTTGCGTAGGGCGCGCAGGCGCATGTTGAGGATCGAATCGGCCTGCAATTCAGACAGATCGAAACGGGCCATCATGACTTGTTTAGGCTCGTCCTCCTCGCGGATGATGCGGATGATCTCATCCAGGTTCAGAAAGCAGACGATATAGCCTTCCAGGATTTCCAGGCGGCGTTCGATCTGGGCCTGACGGAAGCGGGAGCGGCGGACCAATACGATATGGCGGTGGTCGAGCCAGGCCTGCAAAGCTTCGCGCAGATTGACGACGCGGGGGACGCGGCCTTCCTCCATCAAGACATTCATGTTGAGGGAGAAGCGGTTCTCCATATCCGTCTGACGGAACAGCTGTTCCATCAGATGCTCGGGCTCAACATTGCGGGATTTGGGCTCGATCACGATGCGGACGTCTTCCGCGGACTCATCGAGGATATCGCCCAGGATCGGTATTTTGCGTTCGTTGATCAGCTCGGCAATGCGCTCGATCAGGCGGGATTTTTGGACCTGATAGGGGATTTCCGTGACGATGATCTGCCACGCGCCGCCTTTCAGTTTCTCGACCTCCCAGCGGGCGCGGATGCGGAAGCCGCCGCGCCCGGTCGCATAGGCCTCGGCAATGGCAGCGCGATCTTCGACCAGAACCCCGCCGGTGGGAAAGTCGGGGCCCGGCACCAGCTCGACCAGCTTGTCGATGGTGGCCTTCGGGAATTTGATCAGATGCTGCAGAGCATCGCAGAGCTCGACAATGTTGTGCGGCGGGATGGAGGTCGCCATGCCGACCGCAATCCCTGCAGCGCCATTGGCCAGCAGGTTCGGGAAGGCGGCGGGAAGAACCACAGGCTCTTCGCCTTCGGAATCATAAGTGTCGCGGAAATCGACAGTGTCTTCGGTAATACCGTCCAGCAACAGATTGGCGATCTCTGTCAGCCGCGCTTCGGTATAGCGCATGGCGGCCGGGTTATCGCCGTCGATATTGCCGAAGTTGCCCTGGCCATCGACCAACGGATAGCGGACAGCGAAGTCTTGGGCGAGGCGGACCATCGCGTCATAGATCGCGCTATCGCCATGCGGGTGGTACTTACCCATGACATCGCCGACGATACGCGCACATTTCTTGAAGGCGGAATCAGGGTTCAGCCGTAACTCCCGCATTGCATGCAGAAGGCGTCGGTGGACGGGCTTCAAGCCATCCCGCGCATCCGGCAGGGAGCGCGAGGTAATGGTGCTGAGCGCATAAGCGAGGTAACGCTCGCTCAAGGCCTCGTCGAGCGGTGTGGACCGAACGTCGAGAGCCGGGGTGGTTAAATCTACCATGAAATCTCTCCTGGAACACCGAATATAGTATTCGTGGGCGCTCAAAACACAACATATATTCTTGTGTGAGTGCTCTCACGGAAAGTATCGAAAAGCTGGGCCATACTGACGGTTCCGATATATTATTGGATGGCTTCAAGGAGATTGCGCGGGCGATCTCGTGGAGCGATGCGTTTTTCTGATGGATCTGTGCAAAGGGATATGCCGCGATGTTTGTGACTGCCGATCAATTGGTCGCCCATATGGTTGGGGACTACATCATCCAGTCTGACTGGATGGCGACCCAAAAGACCAAGCAATGGCTTGCGGCGATCATTCATGCGGCGACCTATAGCCTGCCGTTCTTCCTGATCACGGACAGCTGGATTGCGCTGGCGATTATCTTCGGCACGCATGCGGTGTTCGACCGGTTCCGTGTTGCCCGCTATGTGATCTATGTGAAGAACCTGGTTGGGCCCGTGCGGCATCCGTGGTCGGAATGCTCGGCCACTGGTTATCACAAAGATATGCCGCCCTGGATGTCGGTCTGGCTTTTGATCATCGTCGACAACATTATCCATATTCTGACCAATGCCACCGCGATCTACTTCTTCGCTGATACTGGCAATCTTTTCGGCAGCTGATGCGGGGCGGAATTTCGCCTCGACACCCATTCTAGACTGCAAGCGTGAAGAGGCGGCTCTCTCCACGCTGTTCAGCTCGATAAGGCGACAGGCTTGGCGCGTGGCCCATGATCGCGTATCCAATCGCTGTGTTGTTTCAGGAGCCTGAACCCGTCATGCGCAAGATCGCGCTTGCCCTTACGACAATTTTTATCTCAGTGGTTTTTACCTTGCTGATGTTCGAGATCGGCATGCGATTCCTGCCTGTCCGCGGCGGAGCCTTTCTTGAAGCGGTTAATGAGGAAGCCCCTTACGCGCATTTCGTTCCCGGTATCGATGCAGATTACTCTGTTGGATCGGCGATGGCGCGACCACATGCGCACCAAACCAACAATGCCGGCTTCATCAGCCCGATAGACTATGAGAAGTCTGACAAGCCATTGCTGGCTGTTGTTGGCGATAGCTATGTCGAAGCGCTGATGGTTCCATCCGGGGACGCGATGCAGGATGTGCTGAGAGAAGCTCTGGGACCGCAACGTCGTGTCTATGGGTTTGGCATCTCCGGGTCAGCAACACCGCAATACCTGATTTGGGCCCGCCACGCGGTCGAAGATTTCGGCGCGGACGAGGTGGTGCTGGTCATCGTCTCCACAGATTTTGATGAAGCGCTGCTGCGGTATCGGCAGCGGAGCGGGTTTCACTATCTGGATGGTGATCTGGGGGCATGTCATCTGACATTGAAGCGCCTTGATCACCAACCGAGTGCATTTCGTCCAATCGTTCGGCATTCCGCTTTGGCGCGATATCTTATCTTTAACCTCAGCCTGCTCGAACGCCCCTTTTTCAAGGCAATAGTAAGAGCGCTGCGTGGTGGAAGTGGTCCGAAGGAGGGGGCGCCAGAGACCCATCCTGCTTTAACGGCGGAGAGCGATGCGATCTCCGATTTGGCCAATGATGCGTCTTCGGCGACAGAAGCGCTTATCACGAAACATTCGAAATGTGCCGTTGATTGGGTGCTGGCGAATGCGTCTTCTGTGATTGGGTTGCCGAAAGAGAAAATTCGCTTTGTGTTGGATGGTGGGCGCGCGACGGGTCATGACACGATGAATGTCGTGCCCGATGATTTCCTCGACACAATGCGGCGCTACTTCGTAGCTGCTGCAAAAGATCAAGGATACCCGGTGATCGATCTGGCGCCTGATTTTCGTGCGGCGCGGGCCGCTGGTAAGGGGCCTTTTGCGCCACCGGGCGACTCGCATTGGAATGGTGCTGCGCATGCACTCGCTGCCCAACGGTACCTGGAAGAATGGGGCAATTCCGCCTTGTCCCAATGACCTCATCCGGTTAAGCATCCGCGCAACCCAATCTCTGTAACAGGATCGGCAGGTCGGTATCCAATGAAGAGTTTCATATTTGCCCTCGTCACGATCACGATTTCCATCTTTGTCTGCTTCGCCGGCTTGGAGGTCGTGACCCGGACTGCGATCGATGACGGCATGCAATATGATCTTGAGATGTGGAAATACGCGATCGGCCACAAGCAGGAGAGTGATTTTCCCGGCGGTGGGCATGTCCATGTACCGGATACGCAGGGGCGGTTGATGGGGGTCGATGTCTCGATCAACGCATTCGGTCTGCGCGGTGAAGAGGTCGCGAAGGAAAAGCAATCTGACCGCATCCGTATTCTTATGCTGGGCGATTCCATCACCTTCGGCTGGGGCGTGAAACAGCAAGAGACGATGGCAGCACGCTTGGAAGCTGGCTTGAAAGCGCAGTTTCCTGACCGGGATTTCGAGGTCTTGAATGCCGGCGTGGGGAACGCCAATGCCGCCATGGAATCCGCTTGGTATTTGGCGAAGGGGAAAGCGCTCCACCCCGATCTCGTTATCCTCAACTATTTCATCAATGATGCGGAGCCGACGCCGGTTCGTCAGGGTGGCTGGTTGAAAGAACGTTCCTATGCCTATGTTCATTTCGCCGGTAAGATCGACACCATCGCCCGGCAGTTCATGGGGCGTGTCGATTGGGAGCAATATTATCGTGATCTTTATCGCGATGATGCGCCCGGCTGGATCGTTGCTCAGGACGCCATCACGCGCTTGATTGAGGATACCAAGCGCGAAGATGTCCCGTTTCTCCTCGTCCAAATACCCGAAATTCGGCGGGTCGATCCTTATCCCTTCCCAGGGGTTGCTGCGAAAGTCGCTGATCTGGCCGCGAAGACAGGGGTTCCCTATCTCGATTTATTGCCGTCGGTTGCCGGAGAAGCCCCGGATACGCTTTGGGTGACGGTCGAAGACCCGCACCCGAACGGCAAGGCGAATGACCTTTTCACCAAAGCCATCCTTGAGAAGCTGATCGCGGATCGTTTGATTTCTCCCTAATCGCGGATCGTTTGATTTCTCCCTAAGGGTGCTTCCCCCCGGTAAGCGCAAGGTCTATCCTGATCGACAAAAGGGGCGACACCGAAGGGGAGACTGCGATGAAACCGTCGATCATCCACGCATTGCTGCGTATGGTCATGCTGATTTCCGTTTCGCTGGCTTTGGGGGCTTGTGGCGCTGTCACGCTGGGACAACGCGCTTTTGAAGACCGAAGTGTTGAAGACATTACCGCCGACACGGAGCTTTTCGCCCGACTATCTGCCGTGATGGCGAATAACAAAACCATCGCCGTTACCAGTATCGTCTATGAACAGGAAGTCGTCATGTATGGCTTGATGGACGACAAGCGCGCAATGGACCGACTGGCCGCAGATATCCGCAATGTGGAAGGCCTCAAGAAACTGCATTGGCATGTGACCTACATGAGCGAGGCGGATCAGAGCGCGCAGGAAGATGAGCTGTTGGGGATCACCGGCACGACTAAGGCAAAGGCAGCGATTGAAGCGGGGTGGCTGACCGCAGATGCGATCAACAGCTTGAACTTTCGCATCGGTGTTGACGACCTTGGGTCCGCATTTCTAATGGGGCGGGCGAAGACCCGTGCTGAGAAGAATGGCGTGCTGGCGGTTACCCAGGATACGGAAGGCATCAAGCGAATTACTGAATACATAAAAATCATCCCATAAGGGGTGAACACTCTTTCAGGGGGGCAATCATGAAACTGATGGTGCAACAGTCAGGCGATGGGACATTCGATCCCAAGGGGCTGAGAAGTTTCTTCGAATATCGCGATCTGGGTATTTCCGATGCGACGGATGGGCGTTTTCATGCTCAGGTGATTCGGGCAACGGAAGCCTGCGATAGCGGAACCGGACGGCATCGGCATACGCTGGACTTTCAGATGATCTATATCCTGCAGGGCTGGGTCGATTTCTGGTATGACGGGATGGGTGAAGTTCGGCTGGAAGCCGGGGCCTCAGCCCATCAACCGCCCGGCATTGCGCACGAGCTCCTTCGCTGTTCGGCTGATTGTGAGATTTTGGAAATTACCGGCCCGGCGGAATTCGAAACTGATGACGTGACGGATTGATTACGCTATAAGCCCGTCATCCCGACGATATGACCGTCAACAAGTGAGGAATTTTCCATGGCTCAGTCCTATCAGGCACATGCCGTACTCAGTGACACCATCTGGAACACGGATGGTCGTTCGAAACTGCTTAAGAATGTTGTTTTGGCTCTGATCGGCACGGCGCTGATTGCGATCTCTGCCCGCATCCAGGTCCCGATGTGGCCGGTTCCGATGACGATGCAGACTTTCGCTGTTCTGGTTATTGGCATGGCCTATGGATCGCGCCTCGGTTTTGCGACCGTGATGCTGTATCTGGCCGAAGGCGCTGTTGGGCTGCCTGTATTCGCTGGCGGTGGTGGTCTCCACTATTTCGCCGGTACGACAACCGGTTATCTGGCTGGCTTCGCCATCGCTGCTTTCGTGGTTGGCTATCTGGCAGAGCGCGGTTGGGATCGTGATCCGGTTCGCACCATCGCGGCGAATGCGCTGGGGACAGCGGTTATTTTCGTCCTGGGGGGCATCTGGCTCGCCGGCTTCCTGATGGTGGCGAAGGGCATGCCGCTCGCCGATGGCGCGGCCACCAGCCTGGCCAAAGGGGTCACCCCCTTCCTGATCGGCGCGGCAGTTAAGATCGCTCTTGCTGCGGCGGTTCTGCCGCTCGCGTGGAAGCTGGTTGGCCGCAAAGGCTAACCGCGCTTCGATAGAATTTGAAAAGGCCCGGCCTCGCGCTGGGCCTTTTTCTTTGCGAGACCTCGCTGAAAGGCAGGGCTACCGATTGCCACCACGTCGCAACTCCCGAACCAGGAAGCGCGCCGGGTCCAAGGCATCGCGCATCTGCGCATCTACCGGCAAAGGCAGCCCCAGGATGCGGCTGGCGAGTAGGTCGGCGGCAAGAAAGGCAGCCTGGAAGCCGCGCGGACCCAGAGCCGCCACCACATGCAGACCGGGATGGGTCGGTGACGGCGGATAGCCCGGGTGACGTTTGCCGGTCTTCAATCCCTCATAGGCCTTTCTGAAAGCGGTGGCGTCGGGCACAGGGCCGATTAGGGGCAGGTGATCGGGAGAGGTCGCACGCCAGGCGCTCCAAAGCTGCCAAGCATCAGACGGAGGATCACTTCCCGGTATCGGCATGCCAAGGCGTTCCGCGGTTGCGGCTAGACGGTCCCGTTCTCTGTCACCGGGTGTCCAATCTTCCTCCGGTCTCGCCGAACCATGGCGAAGGGCCGCGCCGAGAACGGGCGGTGTGGAAGCGGTTACATAGCCGTCCTTCATTTTTGAGCTGGCGGGCGGCGGCGTCTCCTCAGGATAAATCGCTACACAGCCGAATTCCGATCGGATCGGCAAGTGATCTTCCTTTGGGAGAAGATCGTTCACCCACGCCCCGTTTGCGAAGACAACAGTCTCCGCTTCGATGCAGCTAGCCTCCGCCGTTTCTATCCGCCAACTGTTTGAGTGGCGGGACAGCCCCGTCACCTCGGCGCCGATAAACTCAATGCCATCCGCCAATGTCCGAGCGAGCTTTTGGGGAGAGACGACGCCGGCACGGGGGACTGATAGTCCGGGACAGTCATCAATGACGGAAAGCCAGTCTGAATCCCACGTCAGACGCTCGGCAAGAGCCCGCTGCTTGTCGAAGTCTTTATCCGAGCGCGCTTCAATCGACAACCCTCGTGATCCGATCCAGGCATTCCCGGCATCCGTATCCAGACTGCGCACCGCGTCCAGGAAGGCGGATATCCAGAACCGGGCGTAGTCGCTTTCCTCGCGATTGAGCTTTGGCGCTATCAACGCCGCCGGCAGTCCCGATGATCCGCCCGACGCCGGCGGTGCTCTGTCGATCAGGATGGGCTGCAAGCCGTGGCGCCTCAAGGCTTGAGCAGCGGAAAGGCCGGCGATACCAGCGCCAAGGATCGCTACACGTGAACCAAGTGGTGGCGGAGAAGACTTCGTTGGTGTGAACCAAGGACTTGCTGTCCAGTCTTGCGCCAATTCGCCTGAATAGGACGCGAGAATGCTTTCCCGCTTGCCGGCAAAACCGGGCCGCTTGGCGACATCAAAGCCGGCTTCAGTAAGACCGCGCCGTACGGCACTGGCGGCAGTGAATGTCGAAAGCGTCGCCCCATGACTGGAGAGCTTCGCCATGGCGGAAAACAGCCTTGGGCGCCACATATCGGGATTACGCGATGGGGCGAACCCATCCAGATACCAGGCATCAACCGGGCCGGTCAGGCGCTCCAAAGATTCTGCTGCGTCACCGATCACCAAAATCAGCCGAACGCGGTCCTTTGGGAATGTGATGCGATGCGGACCGGGAAAGGGGGGCGGAATTTGTGCAGCCAACTGCGTTGTCAAAGAGGCAAGCTCTGCAAATGGTGCCAAGGCGCGGGCGCGCGCTCCTTCGTCCATTGGGTGCTTCTCAACCGAGATATAGGTGAGCCAGCCATCACCGGGTGTGCGCCGCCAAGCATCCCAAGTCAGTAGGAAGTTGAGGCCTGTTCCGAAACCGGTTTCCCCAATTGTGAAATCCCGTTGCTCCCGCCATCGAGCAGGGGCATCTGTTCCTGCCAGAAAGACGTACTGGCTCTCCCCCAACGGATCCGTGCGGCTGTAGTATTTGTCAGCGAAGACCGGCGAGGTTGGACAATCGTCACTATCCCAATCGATTTTCGCGGGTTCTATGGTGGCTGGTTTGTCCTGCATACACACCGCAATAACCGAGCAGGCGGCCTTGCACCAGTATCGAAGAATGGTAGGGCAGAAAAAAATCGCGACGAGAAGCGACGACCTATCTTAATCTCATCGGTCGTGCTCTCGCCGCAAGGTCGCTACCATCACACCTCCGGGGAGGAGGCTAAGGTTAGCGGTTGGTCGATGAGGAGAAACTAACGACGACATGCGACAGGACTGAGGCGAGGCGATGACGATTTCGTGAAACCAGCGGCGATGTAATGGCACCGCGCATGTTGCTTGTAACGCTAGTTTGGCGTTCTGTCTTCGTCCTGAACAAGCATCTTGGCCGCGTCTTCGAACATCCGTTTCAGGGCTGCATCCCCGGCGCTGGAAGGGCGTTGCGGCATGCGCCCTTCCGCTTCCGCCATGCGCTCAGCACCCCGGCAGAGGACGGCACGGAAGTTCAATTTGTCGCCATCTGGCGAGCCACCGACCGCTTCGCCTTTGCAAATCGACATGCCTGTTTTGCCCTTTGGAATGTCAAAGACCACGACGACCCGGTCGACGGTGACATTCTCTGAGACGCCGGCCGCGGAGAAGTGGAGGCCTTGGAAACGGCGTGTTGCGCCCCTCATCGCTTCGGCAAAGGATTCGGAGAGCTGCTGGGCTTCATCAAACGGGTCGGCGTCGACAAATACCGGAATGCCGGGGGCGGTTCCGGCAGCGGTCCTCAGGAAGGCCAGAGTGCCTTTCGGGGAAACATAGACCTCCCGCGTGGAGGGGGCTTCATCACAGGCGGCGGCAAATAGCGGGGCGAGCATGGCACAACGTGCGATTTTCTTCATGACATCGAACATGGGATCGCTTCCTCCGCGCTAGTTTCGGCGTTTTGTATTTCTTGCGTTTGGTACGTCTTGTGTTTGGTACGTCTTGTGTTCGGATCCTATAGAAGTAATGCGCGGAGACATGCGGCGCAATGCCATGCCGTTGCGGACTTGGCGCGCCGGGCGGCGTGCGCCACACTCCCCGAAACCGTTGTGGGAGCAACCATGTCTGATTTTGCGCATGCTCTGATTGACATCGAGCATATGTATGCCGCTGACCAAGCCGCTATCGAGGGCGGTGTGTCCGGCGAGACCTTGATGGAAAATGCCGGTCGTGCCGTGACAGAAGCTATTGTCGCGCGGTTTTCGGTGGGCGAGGTCCTCGTTCTTTGTGGCCCCGGCAATAATGGCGGGGACGGGTTTGTGATTGCGCGTTTACTGACTGATCAGGGCTGGCCCGTGCGGTTGGCACTGTTGGGTCCCCGCTCGTCCTTAAAGGGGGATGCTGCGGCGATGGCGGATCGCTGGCAGGGTGAGGTTCTTTCTCTGGATGTGGCGCTGCTTGAAAACGCGACCCTGGTGATTGATGCCTTGTTCGGGGCAGGCCTTACTCGTGGGCTGGAAGGGGCCGCTGCGGCGCGTCTGGCGGAAGCCGCAGAGGCGGATGTGCCTATCGTCGCTGTCGATATCCCAAGCGGTATTTCCGGTGATAGCGGGCAAAATCTGGGTAACGCCCAAGTGGCAGCACTGACGGTGACGTTCTTCCGTGCCAAGCCGGGGCATTGTCTGATGCCAGGTCGGGGACATTGCGGAGATTTGGTTGTTTCGGATATCGGTATTCCCGACGATGTCCTGTCGGATATGGCGCCGGATTGCTTTGAGAATCACCCAGCACTCTGGAAGCCGCTGCTGCCGGAGCCTAGCCCGAGTGACCATAAGTATAGCCGTGGGCATGCCATGGTCGTTGGCGGAGCGGAGATGATCGGGGCGGCGCGTCTGGCAACGCGGGCTGCGCAGCGGATCGGGGCTGGCATGGTAACGCTGACATCACCGGTGAAAGAAGCCCCTCTATATCGGTTGATGCTTGAAAGTGCGGTGGTGCAGGCGGTTAAGGACACGATGGGCATCATGGATGTCTTGGAAAAGCGCAAGATCTCTGCTGCCATAATTGGACCAGGCCTTGGTGTCATGACGCCGGGCGCGATGGAAAAAGTGCTCGCCGTTCTGCGCGCGGGCGTCCCGGCAGTCTTGGATGCTGATGCCCTTTCCCTGTTTCAGGAGACACCGAGCCTATTGTTTGATGCAGCAAAAGCGCCTGTCTTGATCACGCCGCATGAAGGGGAGTTCTCGCGATTGTTTCCTGACATCGCTGCTGACGATTGTTTGGGAAAGGTGACTAAGGCCCGGCAAGCGGCAGAAAGATCAGGGTTCACAGTGGCCTTGAAGGGGTTCGACACGGTGATTGCGTCACCAGACGGTCGCAGTGTCATCAACACGAACGCGACACCCTATCTTGCGACGGCTGGTTCTGGTGATGTCATGGCGGGCGCGGCTTTGGGCTTGTTGGCGCAAGGGGTGCCGGTTTTTGAGGCAGCCTGTATGGCAGTCTGGTTACATGCTGAGGCTGGCTCGCAGGTCGGTATCGGGCTTATTGCTGAAGATCTTCCTGATAAACTACCGCGAGTCCTTAAGAGTTTGTTGGTGAATATCTGAAAATAGGTAAAAATGCCTTTTAATTTTCGGTAGACTCGGATGTAATCTGAGTTGACGGAAGTAATTCCACCGATTCATCCTTGTGGGAGCGAGTTTTCATGGCGGCGATTCGTCTTTTTGGTCGCGCTTGGACTACCGACACACGTCGGCCGGCGCCAAAAGGGGTGGAATCTGCTCAGGGAACCGCACATACGGGCAGTGCTCGGGATAACGGTGGTTCCTCCATGGTACTGACTGGAAAGACCCAAGCCGCCTATTTGACGAATAGAGGGCATCAGCGGTCTGCCATGTTTTTTAATAGTCGAGGGAATTCACTCGGCTTCATAAAATGTGGGTCTGTTTATACGCGGACCCGGTCCGACAGAACGGTGGAGACGGCGACCGTTGTATCGGTGGCCTCTGATGCGTTCGGAATTCCACATATCCGGTATGAATTGTTTTGCGAAAAGCCGAACTGCATGATGGGATTTGTTGAGGGGACGCGGGTTCTGGCGCTTAAAACCTTCACAGAGATGTACCGTCCGCGCCCGGCACATTGATCGGCGAAGCCCGGCACATTGATCGGCGAAGCAGATTTTTTACCAGCGCGGTACTGGTTGGTTTTGTCGTCTTTACGGGGGCTGAAAGCCACACAAAATTGGGTGTAAGGCCCTTTTCCTTCTAAATCCTGCATAATCCGGCTTTGACGCGCCATGGCGCTGTTGCTATAGAGGCGCCGCTTTCGATCCGGCGGGCGTGGCGGAATTGGTAGACGCGCCAGATTTAGGTTCTGGTGAGGTAACTCGTGGGGGTTCGAGTCCCTTCGCCCGCACCACCTCGTCGGTTGAACGCCGCCAGGCGATCTCGTCGGCAATCCAGAAACGACAAAAGGCGCGCTCCATCGGTCGTCGGGCGCGCCGCATAGCGGAGTTAAGTCTGAAAATGCAGGTAGTCGAAACCAAGAACGAGGGGCTTAGCCGCGAATTCTCTGTGACCATCGAAGCGAGCGATATCGAACAACGCGTTGAAACGCGTCTTGCTGAGGTTGGTCAAACGGTAAACATCCCGGGCTTCCGCCCTGGTAAAGTGCCGATGCGGATTCTGAAGCAGCGCTTCCAAGGCGCGGTGATGGGCGAAATTCTGGAAGCCGTTGTCGGTGAATCCAGTCAGAATGTCCTGACCGAAAATGACATCAAACCGGCTATGCAGCCGAAAATTGAAGTCACCAGCTTCGACCAGGACGCGGATCTCGTCTTCACCATGGGCGTTGAAATAATGCCGGTGATCGAACCGATGGACTTCTCCAAACTTTCCCTGACGCGCCAGAAACCGGCGATTGGGGATGATGAAGTTCAGCGCGCGCTCGAAGGCATTGCCAAGGATATGCGGGCAACGAAACCGATTGAAGGCAATCGCAAGACCAAAACGGGCGACGTTGTCATCATCGACTTCGTTGGTACCGTTGGCGGCGAAGCCTTTGACGGTGGCTCGATGGAAGGCCACCGCCTTGAGCTTGGCAGCGGTCAGTTCATCCCGGGTTTTGAAGATCAGCTGGTTGGCGTGAAGGCCGGTGACCATATCGATGTGGAAGTCACTTTCCCTGAAGAATATGGCTCTGCGGAGCTTGCCGGTAAGGCCGCTGTCTTCTCCACCGACGTTAAAGAAATTCACGAATACACGGATGCGGAGATCGATGAGGAGTTCGCGAAGAACCTCGGCGCCGAATCTCTGGATCAGGTGAAAGATCAAATCCGTGAGCGTCTGGCGCAGGATTATGGCGATGTCAGCCGTTCCAAGCTGAAGCGTGAACTGCTTGATCAATTGTTTAATGGGCATAGTTTCGAAGTGCCGGCTGGTATGGTCGATAACGAGTTCGACGAAATCTGGCGTCAGTTCGAGCGCGCTCGCGATGCGGACCAGATTGACGAAGAAGACAAGGACAAGGATGAAGAGGCACTGCGCGGCGAATACCGTGATATCGCCCATCGTCGTGTCCTCTTGGGTCTTTTGCTTTCCCATGTCGGGGAAACCGCTGATATCCAGATCACCCAGGATGAGCTGAACCGTGCCGCGATCCGCGAAGCGCAGCGTTACCCGGGGCAGGAACGTCAGATCTTTGAACAGCTCAGTAGTAATCCTGAGGCGATGGCGAGCCTGCGGGCCCCGTTGTTCGAAGATAAGACTGTCGACTACATCCTTGAGCTTGCGAATGTGACCGACGTTGAGGTTACAACCGAAGCGCTGATGGCTGAAGACGACGAGGCGGAAGACGCTCCGGCGAAGAAAACCAAGGCTAAAAAAGCATCGAAGAAGTCTGCTTCTAAGAAGTCGGCGGCCAAGAAATCCGCTGCCAAAAAAGCGGAAAAGAAGGATGATGCTTCTGAGGGCTGAGCCTTCGGTCGCTAAAATCCTTCCGATTCTTTTCGATGGCGCCTTGACCTTCCGGAGGGGTGACGCATCCTGTCAGTGTTCCTCCCCTTTAAATGGGGAGGAGGCACCCTAAATACGGCGTGCCGTTTGCGCGGCGACACTGTCGCGCGTCGGCATCCCAGTTTTACTAATTCCTGTTTCGAACAAGGAGCGTCGTCGAGACAATGCGGGACCCGATCGATCTTTATATGAATACCCTCGTGCCGATGGTGGTCGAGCAAACGAACCGTGGTGAGCGGGCCTATGACATCTATTCGCGCCTGTTGAAGGAGCGGATTATCTTTCTGACCGGTGGGGTTGAAGATCACGGCGCGAGCCTGATCTGTGCACAGCTGCTCTATCTCGAATCGGAAAACCCATCGAAAGATATCGCGCTCTATATCAACTCGCCGGGTGGTGTCGTGACCTCCGGTCTGTCGATCTATGACACCATGCAGTATATCCGCCCGGAAGTGACGACGGTCTGCATCGGACAGGCCGCCTCTATGGGTTCGTTGCTGCTGACCAGTGGTGCTGCCGGCAAGCGGATCGCGCTACCGAACGCACGAATCATGGTCCACCAACCTTCAGGCGGCGCGCAGGGGCAGGCGACTGACATTGAGATTCAGGCTCGCGAGATTCTGCGTCTGCGTCAGCGCTTGAACGAGATTTATGTGCATCACACAGGCAAAACGCTTGATGAGATCGAGAAGTCGATGGACCGCGACAACTTCATGAGCGCCGAGGAAGCCAAGGAATTCGGCTTGATCGATGAGGTCATGGAACGCCGTCCGGAAACGGAAGGCGACGGGGAGGAGTAACGCGCTTTTAGGCGTATTCCTCCTCTTCGGAATACCCTGGTAGATTTTAGGGGTACTGACGGATCAACATTTTCCGTTTGTAGGACCCCCTTCCAGGTGGATAAACTGGTTGTTCGAAAAGCGCCGATACCGTTTCGACACCCGAAACGGCGGCGCGCGGGGGCCTTAAGGCCTTCTGGTGACAGGTGACGGAAATCGATGAGTAAATCCAGCGGCGGCGACAGCAAAAACACGCTTTACTGCTCTTTCTGCGGTAAAAGCCAGCATGAGGTTCGCAAGTTAATAGCGGGCCCGACGGTCTTCATCTGTGATGAATGCGTCGAACTGTGCATGGACATTATCCGCGAAGACCATAAAGCGGGCGTCTCCAAATCTCATGACGGGGTTCCGACGCCGCACGAGATTCGCAGCATCCTAGATGATTATGTCATTGGCCAGGATGTCGCCAAGCGGGTTCTGGCTGTTGCGGTGCATAACCACTACAAGCGGCTCTCGCATGGGTCCAAGCAGACGGAATTGGAACTGCAGAAGTCGAATATCCTGCTGATCGGCCCGACTGGTTGTGGGAAGACGCTTCTGGCGCAGACTTTGGCGCGCATTCTTGATGTTCCCTTCACAATGGCCGATGCGACGACGCTGACCGAAGCCGGTTATGTCGGGGAAGATGTCGAGAACATCATCCTGAAACTGCTTCAGTCTGCCGACTACAATGTCGAGCGTGCCCAGCGCGGCATCGTCTATATTGACGAGGTCGATAAGATTTCGCGCAAGTCGGACAATCCATCGATCACCCGGGACGTTTCCGGTGAGGGCGTGCAGCAGGCGCTTCTCAAGATCATGGAAGGCACGGTTGCCAGTGTACCGCCGCAAGGGGGACGCAAGCACCCGCAGCAGGAATTCCTGCAGGTCGATACCACGAATATCCTGTTCATCTGCGGTGGTGCTTTTGCTGGGCTCGAGAAAATCATTTCGGCCCGCGGCAAGGGGTCTTCCATTGGGTTTGGCGCAGATGTGCGCAATGACGATGACCGTCAAGTCGGCGATATCCTGCAGGAGATCGAACCGGAAGATCTGCTCAAATTCGGATTGATCCCGGAATTCGTCGGCCGTGTGCCGGTGATTGCGACCCTGACCGATTTGGACGAGGACGCTCTGGTCGATATCCTGACCAAGCCGCGTAATGCATTGGTGAAGCAGTACCAGAAGCTCTTTGAGATGGAGCGTGTGGATCTGGAGTTCACGACCGATGCGCTGGGCTCAATCGCCAGTAAAGCGATTGAACGCAAAACCGGTGCCCGGGGGCTCCGCGCGATCATGGAGAGCATTCTGCTTGATTCGATGTATGATCTGCCCGGCATGGAAGGTATCGAAAAAGCTGTTATCAACCGCGAGGTGGTTGAAGGCAGGGCAGAGCCTCTCTACATCTATTCAGAACGCCGCGACGAAATTGAATCGAGCGCTTCCTAGGTATCTGATACGGGGAAGCAGTTCGATTGCTCTGGGCCTGTGGCCAGGGAATCGGTTATTCTGATCGACCGGTCTATTTCGACGGACGCGTTACGAACCGAAATGCCTTCACGGTGTTGTCGGGGGGATTTCGACACAGCCCGCTGCCGAAACAGGGGCGCGCTATACAAGGTGTAAGAAAACATGATTGAAGACCGCCAAACCAACGTCTTCCCGGTCCTGCCGCTTCGTAACATTGTTGTCTTTCCGCATATGATCGTGCCACTTTTTGTCGGCCGCGATAAGTCGGTGCGCGCCCTTGAAGATGTAATGCAGGATGACAAGCAAATCCTGCTGGCGACGCAACGGAATGAAAGCGATGACGACCCGGCGGTTGAAGATATTTACGAGCTGGGAACGGTCGCGACTGTCCTGCAGCTGCTGAAACTGCCCGACGGGACTGTTAAAGTCCTGGTCGAAGGCGTTCAGCGTGCGCGGATCGAGAACTACGTCGACAATCCAGAATTCTTCCAGGCGGAAGCGAGCCTTTTGCCCGAGCCGGAAGAAGATATGGCAGAGCTTGAAGCGCTTGGCCGTGCCGTGGTCGGGCAGTTCGAACAGTATATCAAGCTCAACAAGAAGGTCCCGGCGGAGGTCATGATC
>SPJL01037102.1_pt1 | contig 18257 bp, 12 predicted proteins | sample 3741751 | NCBI WGS metagenome assembly SPJL01 (sample SAMN10925998, study PRJNA522277) | cold seep metagenome | isolation source: Elba SIP-enriched marine methane seep metagenome, extraction at timepoint T3 | place: Italy: coast of Elba, Mediterranean Sea | reverse complement strand
TATGTCGAGACAGACCCTTACTTCTGCGCACTCCTAAACTTGCTGGATGCCCAGGATTGGCGGGGAAGCGCCCGGCAAGTTGTCGAGGCGGTGCCGGAGAATGATGGCTTTGGACTTGAAGAGCTGCGCAACACATTGGCACGACTTGGCCTGCGCACCATCAAGATAAAGATGTCTCATCGGCGTCTGTCCGACGCTTTATGTCCCTGCCTGCATATCGGCGGCGGCAACACGGCGCCGACTGTTGTGATCCGGCGTCAGGGACGCGATTTTGTATTAGCTCCCCAAACCGGCATTGAAGTAGAGACCGTCGCGAAGTCCCTGCCGCGTGGGGGAACCTTCCTGATCGTCGAACCGATCGGCCAGGAAGAAAGAGAAGAACGCGGCGGATCCAACGATCCCGCAGGCGCAAAACGCTGGCTGGGGGCTCTGGTAGCCGAATTCAAACAGGTCATTATATGGGCCTTCATTCTGGCCCTGATCGTGAACCTTTTATCCCTCGCCGGTCCGCTTTCGATCATGGTGATCTATGATCAGGTGATCGCAAAAGAATCCCTGGAGACGCTGGACTGGTTGCTGCTTGGGGTTGGGGTTGCCGCCCTGTTTGAGATCGGCCTCAGGGTTCTGAGAGCACGATGCCAAGCCTATGTTGGGGCGAAGCTGGACTATCAGGTCGGCATCAAGGTTTTTCAACAAGTCCTGCATTTGCCGCCTCTGCTGACTGAGCGCGCACCGGTTGGCGGCCAGGTCACCCGAATTCGCGAGTTCGACAGTTTCCGCGAGATATTCTCCGGTCCGATTGCGGGAATCGCGCTGGACCTGCCCTTCACCATCATCTTCGTCGGTATTCTCTTCTGGATCGGCGGACCGCTGGCCTTGGTACCTGTTGTATTGGGGCTCATCTATTTCCTACTGGCCAGAGGCATCGCACCGGTCTTGCGAGAGCGAACCCGACGCGCCGGCAAGGCCCGATCCAATCGCCATACCTTTTTGGTAGAGCTGATGTGGGGCATGCGATCGATCAAGAAAACCATTGGTCCCGGCGTTTGGCGGGAACGTTTTCGCCATGCCTCTGCCAATGCGGCCTGGGCGAATTTCGAAGTCAGCCGATTGCATAGCGGCAGCACCGCCCTGGCCCAGTCAATCATGTTCATCGCCGGCGCCACGACGCTTGGCTTTGGCGTGCTCATGGTCAATGCAGGCGATATGACGCTTGGTGCATTGATTGCGACGATGATGCTAGTCTGGCGTATTCTGGGCCCGATCCAAACCCTCTTTGGGCTTGCAAACCGATTGGAGCAACTGCGGCAGAGCTTCCGCCAGTTGACCGAGATGCTCTCCTACCGCCGTGAACAGGAACCGGATCAAAGCCCCTCAACACCGCTTCGATTCCATGGGCAGCTGACCTTTAGCCGGGTCAGTATGCGTTACGGAGCCGGCACAAACCCAGCTCTGTTAGGCGTCAGTTTTGCCATTGAACCGGGCGAGATCGTCGGAATTGCCGGGGACAGTGGCGCCGGAAAATCGACATTGGCGAAGCTCGCGCTCGGCCTCTATCAACCCCAAGGCGGGGCCATCAATCTGGATGGCATTGATTTGCGGCAACTGCGCCCGATAACCCTGCGCCAGACCCTGGGATATGTGCCACAGAAGAACCACGCTTTCCCGGGTTCAATCCTCGACAACATCCGATTGGCCGACCCCACAGCCTCCCTCCATCGCGTGCGGGAAGCGTGTAAAATGGCTGGGTTGCTTCACAAGATTGAGGCTCTTCCCGGCGGTTTCGACACCGAATTCCGCGACGGATTGCATACACAAATCCCGCAAGGGTTTCTCCGCCAAATGGCCTTGGCCCGCGCCTTCCTGGTTGATGCGCCGGTCTATATTCTGGACGAGCCGACCAGCGGTATGGACGAAGAAGATGAGCGCTTCTTCTTGCGCGCCTTGGAAGTGCTTCGGGACCACAAAACCGTTCTTATGGTGACACAGAGGCCGAGCCACATGTTGCTCTGCGACAAGCTGGTCTATCTGGAAGACGGGCAGCTGCGCTACTTCGGCGAGCCCGAAAAAGTACTGGATGCAGTCCATGCTGATACGCTTGCAGCACAGGATGTACTGGAAGGTCGGGTCGGCGCGGGACAAGCGCGCCTGACCAGTCAATAAAGATAACAAGGACAGATCGCTCGGATACCGATGCGGAGGCAGTGAGAGATGGCAAAACAGAAAAATGCATTATCCAGACGGGATTTGGCCTATCTGACGCGGGAGGAAGCCCTTGAACAGGTGGCACCGTCGCGCTTTGCCTTCATCGGCTCGCTGGCGATCATTGCGCTACTGGCAGCCGGGTTTGTTTGGTCGGCCTATGTCTCCATCACCTCTGTCGCGACAGCGGAAGGCGAAATCGTCCCCAGCGGCAATGAGCGCGTGGTCCAGCATCTGGAAGGCGGCATTGTCGGGCAGATCAATGTGGCCGATGGTGACGTCGTCACCGCAGGGGAAATTCTGATCAGCTTCGATCCGACCTTGCGCCAAGCTGAGCTCAATCAGATCCGAGCGCGAGAAGCCTCCTTGGTTATTCGGGAGCGCCGGCTGCGCGCCTTTGTCGGCGGTGAGGAGGTCGACTATAGCGACTTCGCCGGCACCTATCCCAACCTGGTCGAAGAAGCCCGGGTAACCCTGATGGCGGCGCGGGAACGGATGAAGGGCGGCAAGGCGGTTCTGGAGGCTAGGATCGAACAACGCCAGCAATCGGTCCAAAACTTCCAGAAACAGGTCAAAAGCTTGTCAGAGCAGGCAAAGCTTGTCGCAGAAGTCACGGCAATGCGTGAAAAACTGTTCCAGAAAGGGATCGAGTCTCGGGTCAATGTCATCACCTCGACTTTGGAGCAGTCCAAGGCCGAGGGGGCGGTGACGGAAGCAAAGGTCTCGCAAGCGCAGGCGCGAATTTCCATCGACGAGGCACGCAACCAGATTAAAGAGCTGGAGCTGAATGAACGGTCCTCCGCGATGGAGGAGTTGAGCGTCGTCCTGGCTGAATTGGCAGAGGTTCGTGAAAATATCGAACGCCTTGAAAACCGCGTGCAGCGCCTGGATGTCATATCCCCAGTCGATGGAGTCGTTCATCGGATGCAGGTCAACACGCCGGGCGCGGTGGTCGAGCCGGCTGATGTTCTGATGACCATCGTGCCGGTCGATGAAAACATCGTTGTTGAAGCCAGAATCCAGCCAAAGGACGTCGGTCACCTGGAAATCGGTCAGACCGCGCGTGTCGTGGTCAGCGGCTTCGACGCCCGGCGCTATGGCGTCGTTTTGGGCAAGCTGGAACGTATTTCACCCACGACCTATACCGCAGAAGATGGCAGCACCTATTTCAGGGGGCGCATCAAACTGGACGGGGAAACCATCACTGCTGGAGAAACCGAACACCGGATTGTCCCCGGCATGACGGTTCAGACCGACATCGGTATCGGCCAACAGACACTGCTGGAATACCTGACCCGCCCGGTCTATGTCGCCCTGCAAAATGTCTTCTCCGAACGCTGATTTGGCACCGATTATGCAGCGGGAAGCATAAGGTCGAACTCTGTCCCGGCTTGGACCAGAGCACCGGACCGCACCAACGCCGCAGACTTCTCCAGGTCAGGAGCCAGATAGCGATCTTCACCCAGGGGCGCGATGTCTTTACGGACACGCGCGAGAACCCTTTGTAGCGGCTGACTCGTCTGTAATGGGCCCCGGAATTCAACGCCGGCAGCGCCCGTGATCGCCTCCACCCCCAGGATGTAGGAGAGGTTGCGGTTCATCCGCATCAACCGCCGGGCGCCATGTGCCGCCATGGAGATATGGTCTTCCTGGTTGGCGCTGGTTGGGGTGCTGTCCGTGCTGCAGGGATTTGCCAGATGCTTATTTTCGCTCATCAAGGCCGCTGTCGTAACCTCGGCAATCATCAGGCCTGAATTCAGACCTGGGTCAGGCGTCAGGAAAGCCGGCAGGTCGAAACTGAGTGACGGATCGACCATCAACGCAATGCGCCGTTGGGCAATGGCGCCGATCTCACTGACCGCAATGGCAATCTGATCCGCTGCGAACCCGACCGGCTCCGCATGGAAGTTCCCACCGGATAGAATCCGATCCACTTCGGTCAGCACCAGCGGATTGTCGGTCACGGCATTGGCTTCGATTTCCAACGTCTTGCCCGCTTGCCACAAGATATCCAGCGCCGCACCGGCAACTTGAGGCTGGCACCGAACACAATAGGGATCCTGAACCCGTGTATCGCCTTCGCGGTGGCTCTCTCTGATTTCCGACCCTGTCAGCAAATCCCGCATGACATTTGCCGTTGCTATCTGTCCGGCATGTCCCCGCAACCGATGGATATCCGCGACCAAAGGAGAGGTTGAGCCCATAATCGCATCCGTCGTCAGCGACGCGGTCACAAGAGCTGATTCCAGATTTCGAACAGCGTCAAACAACCCGGCCAACGCATAGGCGGTTGAGAACTGCGTCCCATTGATCAACGCGAGCCCTTCTTTGGCACCCAGAACGACCGGCTGCAGCCCGACCCGTGTCAGCGCTTCCGCCCCTGAAAGGCGTTCCCCCCGCACATCCGCGAAGCCTTCACCCATCATGACAGCAGCCATATGAGCAAGTGGCGCGAGATCACCGGAGGCACCGACGGAACCCTGGCTCGGCACAACCGGGGTCACACCATGCGCCAGCATCCCCTCAATCAATTCGATGACCGCCCAGCGCACGCCGGAGGCACCCCGTCCCAAGGACAGAAGTTTGAGCGACATCATCAGACGAACGATCTCAGACTCCGTGTCATCACCAACGCCGCAGCAATGGGAGAGGATCAGGTTTCGCTGAAGCTTTTCGGTATCCTCGGCAGCAATCTTGACGCTCGCCAGCTTACCGAAGCCTGTGTTGACCCCATAGACGGCGGCCTCCCCCTGCGCGGCATGGGCAACTTGATCGGCGGCCGCGTCAACACCCGGTCGCGCAGATCGGTCGAGCTTCGCCGCCACCCCATCGCGATAAAGCGTGGACAGCTGCGCCAAGGTTGTCTCACCCGGGACAAGCGTAATCGTGGTCATTGCTCCGCTCCCCCTATCGATCAGTTGCCAAGAATGCCGGGCAGTCGGAGCCCATGCTCTTTCGCGCAATCAATCGCCATCTCATAGCCTGCGTCTGCATGGCGCCAGACGCCCGATGCAGGGTCATTCCACAACACGCGCTCGATACGCTTCGCCGCTGCCTCTGTCCCATCGCAGCAAATCACCATGCCCGAGTGCTGGGAGAATCCCATTCCAACACCCCCGCCATGATGGAGGCTGACCCATGTCGCGCCGCTCGCGCAGTTCAGCAAGGCGTTGAGCAGCGGCCAATCACTGACCGCATCGGAGCCATCCTTCATCGATTCCGTCTCACGGTTCGGGCTCGCGACCGAGCCGCTGTCAAGGTGATCTCGCCCGATCACCACCGGCGCCTTCAATTCCCCAGAGGCAACCATCTCATTGAACGCGAGGCCGAGCCGGTGCCGGTCACCTAGCCCAACCCAGCAAATCCGCGCCGGCAGGCCCTGGAACGCAATCCGGTCCCGCGCCATGTCCAACCAGTTATGCAAATGGTCGTTGCCCGGCGTCAGTTCCTTCACCTTGGCGTCGGTCTTATAGATATCTTCCGGATCGCCGGACAAGGCGCACCAGCGGAAGGGACCGATCCCCCGACAGAACAAGGGGCGGATATAGGCCGGTACAAAGCCTGGGAAGGCAAAAGCATCGCTTAACCCTTCGTCCAATGCCACCTGCCGGATGTTGTTTCCATAATCGAGCGTCGGCACGCCGCGATTCCAAAACTCGACCATCGCAGCGACATGGATTTTCATCGACGCGCGCGCGGCCTTCTCCACCGTTTTCGGATCCGACTCCCGCATCGAACGCCATTGCGCCAAGCTCCAGCCCTGCGGCAGATAACCATTGGTCGGATCATGGGCGGAGGTTTGATCCGTCACGATATCAGGCCGCACGCCGCGCTTCACCAGTTCCGGGAAAACATCAGCGGCATTCCCCAACAAGCCGACGGATTTGGCCTCCCCCGCCGCGGTCCAGCGATCAATCATCGCCAGAGCCTCGTCGAGGGTTTCCGCTTTCTCATCCAGGTAGCGGGTCCGAAGCCTGAAATCGATCGAATCCGGATTGCATTCAACAGCCAGGCAGCACGCGCCGGCCATCACAGCGGCCAGCGGTTGCGCACCGCCCATCCCGCCCAGGCCCGCTGTCAGGATCCACTTGCCCGACAGACTGCCGTCATAATGCTGACGTCCAGCCTCGGCAAAGGTCTCATAGGTGCCCTGAACAATGCCCTGACTGCCGATATAGATCCACGATCCCGCCGTCATCTGGCCGTACATGGCGAGCCCTTTCCGGTCGAGCTCATTGAAATGATCCCAGGTCGCCCAATGCGGCACGAGGTTCGAATTGGCGATCAGAACACGGGGCGCATCAGCATGTGTGCGCACCACAGCGACCGGCTTGCCCGATTGGACAACCAGTGTTTCGTCTTCTTCCAGATCCTTCAGCGTCGCAACAATGCGGTCAAAATCATCCCAGGTACGGGCCGCCCGCCCGATACCGCCATAGACCACCAGCTCATGCGGATTTTCTGCCACATCCGGATGCAGATTGTTCATGAGCATCCGCATTGGCGCTTCCGTCAGCCAGCTCTTGGCCGTGATTTCCGCTCCAGTCGGCGGGAAGACATCGCGAAGATTGTGGCGGGGATTGGTCATCATCGTCTCCTCAACCGGTCAGGCCGACCGTGATCTGCACTATCAGGAACATCGCGGCTGGATACCGATGATCCCGGCACCAGCGCAAACAGTCATCATTTCTATACACTGAGCGCTTATTATGTCTATACATATTTTATTAAAAATAACCGCGCTAGATCATTTTTTTCAGAAAATTTCATTAAGCCACTGTATTGTATACCCGTAACGTCACAGCTCGTACACTTGACCAAGAATAAGTTTAGTCATAAGCATATACATAACCTAGATTCAACGGGAACCTACCGTGACACAAATATCTGCCAAGCATGCGCTTTTGCCTGAAGGCTGGGCGAAAGATGTCACCGTCGAGATTGCCTCCGACGGGACGATCTCTCATGTGAAAACAAGCTCTGGGAATAGGGCTGCCAAAGACATCCTGCTACCCGCGTTACCCAATCTGCACAGTCACGCTTTCCAGCGGGCTATGGCTGGCAGGACTGAATATCGCGCCCAGAGTCAGGATAGTTTCTGGAGTTGGCGGGAACTGATGTACCGCTTCCTTGACCGACTAACGCCAGAGCATTTGGAGGCTGTTACGGCCTATGCATTTCTTGAGATGCAAGAAGCCGGCTATGCCAGCGTTGCCGAGTTTCACTATGTCCACCACCAGCCGGGGGGCGGGGCCTATGATACGCTCCCTGAAATGTCAGCGCGGGTCTTCGCGGCGGCCGGGGAAACAGGTATCGGGCTGACGCATTTGCCGGTTCTCTATTCCTATGGCGGCGCCGGCGAAGTCACGTTGTCGGATCGCCAGCAGCGCTTCGGTAATGACCTGGCGCGCTTCACGCATCTGGTCGATGAGGCCAAAGCTGCATGCGAAACCACCCTGACAGCTGATTGCAAGGTCGGAGTCGCCCCCCATTCCATGCGTGCCACGACGCCAGCTCAGCTCAAAGAGATTGCCTCCATCTTCGCTAACGGGCCGATCCACATCCATATCGCCGAGCAACCGCGAGAGGTCTCGGAAATCGAGACATGGTTGGGCGCCCGCCCTGTCGAATGGCTGTTGGACAATATCGGTATAGGCCCGAATTGGTGCTTGGTTCACGCAACCCATATGACTGAGAAGGAAACACGAGACCTCGCCAAGTCCGGTGCCGTTGCAGGGCTATGCCCGATCACGGAAGCCAATCTAGGCGATGGTCCCTTCGACGGCCCCCACTATTTGGAAGAATCCGGACGCTTCGGCATCGGCACCGATTCCAATGTGCGCATTTCCGTATCAGAAGAATTGAGAACCCTGGAATATAGCCAACGTCTTCGAGATGTAGCACGCAATGTCCTGGTCGACGGCCCCGGCTCTGTCGGAAACTTTCTATACCAGCAATCATTGACCGGCGGCGCAGCAGCATTGGGCCGGAATTGCGGGAAGATAGCGCCGGGTTTTCTGGCCGACCTCGTCGTTTTGGACGGACAGGCGGCCTGTTTCGAAGGAACTGACCCAACCGGGTTCCTGGATCAATGGGTCTTCGCTGCCGATGATGGCCTGGTTCGCGACCTGTGGTCTGCCGGACGCCATTGTGTCTCAGAAGGCCGGCATGTGGCGCGAGAGAGAATTGAAGCCAACTACCGTGCAGCAATCAAATCCATGCTTGCAAGCCTGTAGCGCCGGGGTCTGAAGCGACAATGTCGGTCACCTATAAAAGCGTTAAGGAAAATATGCTGACCCGGATCATGGATCGGGAATGGGCACCGGGAGAGACGGTTCCCCATGAGGAAGACCTTGCCCGCAGCTATGGCTGTGCCCGCGCCACTGTGAACCGAGCCCTTCGCGAACTGGCCGACGCCGGTCTTGTGGAGCGCCGACGGAAGGCCGGGACGCGCGTTGTTCAACGGGAAACCCGGGGGGCAACCTTCCAAATCCCCTTGGTCCGTGTCGAGATTGAAAAGACCGGACGCGCCTATGGATACAGGTTGCTCCGGCGGAGTACCGTTTTGTCCGACAGCGATCTGGTCGGGCGTTTCGACACCTCGGAAGGCAATCCCATCCTGCATCTGCAATGCCTGCATCTGGCGGATGGAGAACCCTATCAATTGGAGAACCGCTGGATCGACCTTAAGACTGTTCCAGATGCTGCCGATGAAGACTTCGAAATCATCGGCCCCAATGAATGGCTTTTATCCGCGATCCCTTTCACCCATGCCGAACATGTCTTCAGCGCCGCCATGCCAAATGGCGATGAACGAGAGCACCTGCAACTGGATTCGACCGATGCCGTCTTTATCATCGAACGCCGCACTTGGCTTTCCGGTAACCCGGTAACCTATGTCCGATTGTCCCATATCGGGTCCAGCTTTCGCCTACACTCCCAGGATACGGATCTCGGCTGACGCGGTTCAATGCGCGATCATGTGATCCAGACACGGGGTCGAGTATCTAACGACTGACGTCAACAAAGGGCGGGGGGTCAAAGGCTCGAACGTCAGGGACCGGTCCCGTATGTTTTCGGACTTCAACCAGCGCACTGTGTGCCGCTGGCCCCTGAGAAAGTCTGGAAGTCCGGCGGTCATGGGTCAGGACGTTCGGGTTGCCATGTCGGTCGCGCTGTTTGGGGTGTTCATAATCCGGGTCATGCCAAGCGCCGGTCCATAGGAAGACGACATTCTCCATAATATCTTCGGTGATAATTGCCCCTGCCAAAACCTCGCCCCGATCATTGAACAGACAGACAATATCGCCATCTGAAATACCGCGCGCCGCCGCATCTTTGGGATTGATCAGCACCGGCTCCCGCCCTTTGATCTTGCGGCTTCGGCTGAAGGCGCCTTCATCGAACTGACTGTGCAAGCGGGTTTCAGGCTGACCGGACACCAGATGCAGCGGGAAGTCTTTCGCGACCTCGCCGCCCAACCATTCGCGTGGCGGTAACCAGGTCGCATGGCCCGGACAATCGTCATACCCGAAGCCTGAAATCACGTCAGAGAATAACTCAATTTTCCCACTTGGCGTTTCAAGTGGATTTTTTTCCGGGTTTTGGCGGAAATCCGAATAAAGAACAGCATTGGGTGTAGGGTCATCCAATGTGATCATGTCACCTTCGAGAAAAGTCTCGAAGTCGGGCAAGCTGCGGCCAAGTGTGCTGACCGTCTCGCGCATTTCTTCCCACATCTCATCCAGCCACTCCGCCGAGGATTTGCCTTCGCTGAATTTTGTGCCGATATCGTAACGCTTTTCCAATTCGACATAGATATCATATTCATCGCGGGCCTCTCCGATAGGCGGAATAACTTGAGGCATCGGAATAATGACCCGGTCACGGCTACCAGCGACAAAATCCGTTCGTTCCAAAGGTGATGTCGACGGGAGTACAATATCCGCGTGGCGCGCCGTCGCAGTCCAATTGATCTCATTAACGATAACCGTCTCAGGCGTCTGAAACGCCTGATGAAGCCGATTGAGATCTTGATGGGCATGAAATGGATTGCCGCCAGCCCACCAGACCATGCGGGTGTCGGGATAGGTACGGGTCTCGCCATTGTATTCATAGGTGCCGCCTGGATTCAGCAGCATATCAGCAATTGTCGCGACAGGAATGTAGTCTTTCACAGGGTTTTCACCTTGCGAAACAAACGGCCATCGTGCCGGACGATCAGATGTGCCGATTGCCGAATCCGAACCATACGCAATACCAAAACCGCCGCCCGCAATTCCGATCTGACCCAGCATGGCGGCGAGCGTTACTGTCATCCATAGCGGTTGTTCGCCATATTCCGTCCGCTGCAAGCCGGCCGCGGTACAGATCATTGTTCGCTGGCTCGCCATGTCGCGCGCCAATTGTCGAATTCGATCAGCAGAGATTCCAGACTGCGCTTCAGCCCAATCAGCGTCTTTGGCGACATCATCCACTTCGCCCATGAGATAACTTTGGATCTTGTCGAAACCAACCGTATATCGATCCAGGAATACGAGATCATGAAGGTTTTCGCGGATCAAGGTATGGGCCAGACCCATCATTATTGCAGTATCTGAACCAGGTCGCGGCTGTAACCATTCAGCGTCCAGGGCTTCAATAGCGTCCGTCCGCAAGGGGCTGAAATTAATGAATTTCACACCTGCTCGGGCGCACGCGATCAAATCGTCCCGTAATGTATGGCGACCAATACCGCCGCTCGCAACTTGTGCGTTGCGCAGGGGAATGCCACCGAACATGACAACCATGCGGCCGTGCTTGGCAACCATTTGCCACCGTGTCGCAAGTTTCAGCTGTTCAAAAAATTCTCCAACGATATGCGGCATGAGGACGAGAGCCGCGTTGTAGCTGTAATTGCCTTTTGAAGGAACGAAGCCACCGGTTGCGCTCAAAAACCGTTTCAAATGACCTTGCGCATGATGGAAGCGACCCGCGCTGGCCCAACCGTAAGACCCGGCAAAGATCGACTTGCTGCCGTATTTGGCACGGATACGCTTCAGTTCCGCACAGACCAAGTCCAGGGCATAGTCCCAGCTAACGGGGACAAACGGATCTTCCCCGCGATTTCGCTCTGTATGTTCCGGGCCATGCTCAAGATAGCCGCGCCGTATGGCGGGCTGATGAATTCGAGCCGTTCCATAAACACTATTGAGATTTTCGTTTATTCGCGACGGGTCGGGATCATCGGGGTGAGAGCCGATATTGCTTAACCGCCCATCCTTGACGCTGGCAACGCCGGGGCCCCAATGATGTGCAATAACGAACGCGTTCTTATCTTGTCTGTTGCCCATAGATTGTACCGTTATGTGAAACTTGATTTCAGAATATTGGCACACTAGTCTTATCCTGTCACGTCCCAGACGATATCGCCGAGACGTTAAATCAGGCCTGTTCGATACGATTCCTGATCGAGAAGGCTGTGCAAAGAAAGTTGGAAAGCAGTGACCACAGGCAAGTCGAAACTATCCAATCAATTGGTTCAACTGGGGCGTGGCGAGGACATGTCCGGGCGGTCCGTGAACCTGCCGATCCACATCAGCTCGACAATGCTGTTCGATACGCTCTCGGCATTCGAAGAAGCCCGTGACGCCCGCTATCAACACGGCACGCTTTACTATGGACGCTATGGTAATCCGGCCAGTTTCGAACTCGAAAAAATGATGGCCACCCTTGAAGGTGGCTATGGCTGCATCGCAGTGTCGTCCGGCCTGGCTGCGGTGACTATCGCGCTAACCGGGTTTCTTGAAGCAGGCGATCATTTGCTTGTCGCGGATAATGTCTATGAACCCACCCGCAGCTTCTGCAACAATGTTCTGGCGCGCTATGGTGTCGAGGTTACTTATTTCGACCCCAACATTGGCGCCGGAGTCGCAGCTGAATTTCGGAAAAACACAAAGGCACTGATGTTCGAAGCGCCGGGCTCTGGAACATTCGAAGTGCCCGACATTCCTGCGATCACCAGCGCCGCGACAGCAAACGGTATTGTTTCAGTTTTAGATGGAACATGGGCGACACCGGCGTTTTGTCAGCCTTTGAAGCTAGGCGTCGATGTGGTTGTCCACTCGGGCTCCAAGTATATCGGCGGCCATGCCGATTGCATGATTGGGTTCATTGTGGCGAACGAGGCGCAATACCTAACCATGCGAAAATCAGCAATTGCATTTGGCGAGAAGCCAGGCGCACAGGAAGTTTTCCTCGCCTTGCGTGGATTGCGAACATTGGCCGTTCGCATGTCTGCCGCCGAACAGGCCGGCCTAACGATCGCACGCTGGCTAGAGCGACAACCCGCAGTCCTTAAAATCCTCCACCCTGCCTTTCCCGATTGCCCCGGCAACGACTACTGGCAACGTGACTTTTCAGGCGCCGCCGGATTGTTCAGCGTGATCATCAAACCATGCAGCGATGCAAACCTGCAGACCTTTATTGATTCACTGCAGATGTTTCATGTCGGCGTCAGTTGGGGTGGGTTTGAAAGCCTGGTCCTGCCAGTTTCACCGAACAGGACCGTGACGCCCTGGACGCACGAGGGGCGTGTCGTCCGGTTTAATATTGGCTTAGAAAACACTGACAGCCTTATTGAGGATTTATCTCAAGCTTTGAGTCATCTGGACTGATTTGGGCCGACGATTGGCATATCCGTTTGGGTCTTCGGCCAGCCCTATAAACAATTGACACAAAAATCTAATTGTTCTATTTATCAAAACTGCAATTTCATATACCGGAATTGTGAATGAACCGTTGGGGAAGTGGTCTATAAGTAAAATGTAAAGACGGCCATCTGCTCCGGCAGCTTGAAAGGTCACATCAGCAGGAGGGTACTCATGCATATGAAAAGAGTCCTGGTCGGAATGGTCGTAGGGGGCGCACTAGCGCTTGGCGCAGCACAGGCGTCAGCAGAAGTTCAGGAATTCAAGTTTGAGGTGGTCGGCACCTGGGGGTTTCTTGAAAACTGGAAAATTTTCGAAAGTGATTTCTGGCAAAACCGTTTGCCCGCCGCTTCCGGTGGCAAGCTGACTGCCAACGCCAAGCCGTATACGGAACTTGGGGTAAAAGGGTACGAGGTGATGTCGGGGTTGAAGCGTGGTGCATATGATGCAGCACATGCCACCGCACCTTATGCCGCGAAAGCCAGTGTCGCCCTGGAAGGGATCGATCTGGCCGGTGTCATTCAGGATTATTCAACCTACCGCAAGGCTCTGAAGGCCTATCGCCCAATTATGGCGCGCGAACTTGCTGAGAAGTATAACGCAAAACTGATCAACACCTACCCTTTCCCAAGCCAGCAGCTTTGGTGCAACCTGAAGGATAAGTCGATCAAGTCGATTTCGCTGAAAGATTTGGCGGGCAAAAAAATCCGGACCTATTCCAGAACGCTGGGTGATTTTGTTGAAGGCTTGAATGCCTCAGCCGTATCAATTCCTTTCGGTGAGGTTGTCCCAGCACTGCAAAAAGGCGTTGCGGACTGTGGCATCACAGGCACCATGCCCGCCTATAATGCGAAATGGTATCAAGTTGTGACACATAATGTCCGTGTTCGCGTTGGTTATGCGGCCTCTTTCACAGCAATCAACATGGATACATGGAACGACCTGAACGAAGACACCCAGAACCTCATTCTGAAGGAAGCTGAGAAGCTGGAGAATGAAATTTGGGAATTCGAGGAAAGCCTCGATCAGGCAGGCATGGATTGTAATTCCCACGGCCCTTGTGAAAAAGGCGAGCCAGGTGGTGTGACGGGTATCGATCCCTCTCCGGAAGATCAGGCGATGCTGAAGGAGATTGTTGAGAACGTTGTCCTCAAACGTTGGGCGAAGCGCTGCGGCAAGAAATGCGCTGACGAGTGGAATGAAACCGTCGGCAAAGTCGTCGGCATGGTAGCCGCTGAGTAAACACGATGATGGTGATTTAAATAAACGCTACGCGAAGCCATAATTTTCGCGTAGCGTTTTTTTTATCACGATCCTGGGGGGGGCTATATGTTTGAGGCAATCCACGCACAGCTAATTGCCATTTCGCGCGGCGCAGTTTGGGTCGGTGGCGCCGGAATGTTGTTTTCCGCGATCATGGTAACGTTGGATGTGTTAGCCCGAAAAATGTTTGGCATTACACTGTCCGGTGCCGATGAGATCTCAGGTTATATCTTCGCTGCAGCCACGGCGTGGTCTTATTCCTATTGCCTATTCAACCGGGCAAATATCCGAATAGACGCGCTGTACAATGTTATGAGCCTGCGAACCAAGGCGCTGCTGGATCTTCTCGGTATCCTATTGCTGCTCTATTACATCTACCTGCTATCCACCAATGCCTGGGTGATGTTTTCTGAAAATTGGGAATTTAATTCTCTGGCCCAAACCACGATGGCGAAACCACTTTGGATTCCGCAAATATTCTGGATTTCAGGCTTATTCTTTTTCTTGCTGTGTCTCACCTTCCTGTCGGTTTACTGCCTTACGGCACTGGCAAAAGGAGATTGGAAGACCATCAATGATGTCGCCGGCGTCAAGACCGTCGAAGAAGAAGTTATTGAGGAGACACACGTCTGATGCCTTTTGTAATTCTAATCGCATTGATCGCTCTGATTGCTGCCGCCGTTCCAGTCGCTGCTGTTCTGGGTATTCTCAGTCTTTCGCTGGATGAAGTTTTCCTGAGGGGGCGTCGGTCCCTGATGCTTGGCGACTTCGTTTGGGAACAAACGATTGAGTATATCCTGGTTGCCATTCCCATGTTTATCCTGCTTGGCGAGATCATGTTACGGTCCGGGATTGCACTGCGCATGTATCGTGCGGTGATCCAGTGGCTGTCTTGGCTGCCAGGTGGACTGATGCATGCCAACATCGGATCCAGCGCGATTTTTGCGGCCTCATCCGGGTCAAGTGTCGCGACGGCCGCGACTGTCGGTACAGTGGCGTATCCTGAGATCGAAAAATATAACTATAACGAACCCCTATTTTTAGGCTCACTCGCCGCTGGCGGCACACTGGGAATCCTCATTCCGCCATCCATCAACATGATCATCTATGGGTTACTGACGGACAGTTCTGTACCTGAACTCTATCTAGCAGGTATTTTCCCCGGACTTCTATTAGCAATGCTGTTCATGGGTGTGGTGGCCATTGCCTGCATCTGGCGCCCCAAATATGACGGCAACAAGGTTGAAACATCCTGGGAAACGCGGATTAAGGTCTTGCCTGATTTGCTCCCCCCCTTACTTCTTTTCGTTATTGTTGTCGGATCCATTTACGCTGGTATCGCAACGCCGACGGAGGCCTCTTCAATAGGTGTTGTCTTTGCCTTGGGCATCGCTGCCTGGAACAAAACCTTGAACTTGGAGATGTTAAAACGGGCCTTTGAAGGCACCATGCGTTCAACTGGAATGATCATGTTGATTATTCTGGCTGCCGTTTTCCTGAACTTTGTGCTGGGCTTTATGGGTGTCACGCAAGCAATTCTAGAAGCCATCAAGGATTTGGGCTGGTCACCAATACAGACCATGCTCGCCATCATCGTCTTTTATCTATTACTCGGCATGTTCATGGAAACGCTTTCCATGATGCTGACAACCATCCCTGTGGTTTTCCCGATTGTTATGCATATGGGCTACGATCCGGTTTGGTTTGGCATCATGATCACGGTATTGATGGAAGCGGCCCTTATCACGCCACCGATCGGTATCAATTTGTATGTTGTTCATGGCATCCGATCCCGTGGCGGTAAGTTCAACGATGTTTCAATTGGTGCCGTGCCATTCTTATTCGCGCTGTTCGCACTGATCGCGTTTCTTCTCATGTTCCCAGACCTTGCTCTCTGGCTGCCGACTGAAGTGTATCGATAGTTTCTGACCCCGGACCGTAGACTACAGCCGCACGGTTTGGGACGATTACATAAGTGCAGTAAAACACCGGGAAGCAGCAGAAATAGCACCGAATTTCTACCTTCCACAGTCGAACGTGGCCATTGCTCACAAAGCTATTGCGCGTTGCATAGGGTATGAGAGTTTGATAGGTCATTGCAGCATTGTTACAATTAGGTAGAGGTTGAGCGTTGAAAAATAATGCAAAAAAAGGGTCGTCTGAAGAATCACCGAAGATTGATTCCACCCTTTCAAAAGGCCTCCGCATCCTTGAAACATTGGCTGGAAATTCTGCAGGTATTGGATTGACGACGCTTGCGGCTCAACTTGACCTGACCAAATCAAACACCTTTCGATTGCTTCGCACACTCAGCACGCTTGGTTATGTGCAACAAACAGACTCAAAGCGTTACAAGACGACCATGAAGGTCTGGACTCTTGGTCAAGAGGTTATTGAAGAGCTTAACTTGCCGGAAATTGCAGCGCCTCAGATGGAAATGCTGTCCGCTGCGACCCGAGAGGCTGTGTATTTAGCTGTTCTTGACGGGCTCCATAACCTCTATATTGATCGAATAGATAGTCCGGAGCCAATTCGCACGTTCACGCGGAAAGGCGGCAGCGCGCCGCTTCATTGTATCGCGACAGGCAAATCTTTATTGGCGGGAAACTATGATCGCCTACGTCACCTGATTAAGGATGATCTAAACAGATATACCGACAAGACAATCACATCCATTCGGCGCCTCGATGCCAACATTCAAGAAATCCAGAAAACCGGCGTCGCCATTGACACCGGCGAATATCGTGAAGGGGTCTATAGCATCGGAGCCCCAATCTACGATCCCGCCGGCGCAACGATCGCGGCAATCGCGGTTGCCATACCGGAAATTCGCCTCGCCGATGGGCAGGTTGAAGAGATCAGTGAGTTGGTAAAAAAAGCAGCGCACGGTGTCACCGAGTCCATTAAGGCGTTGTGACCGCCCAATTCACTGCCGCCTCTGATAAACACGGTAACTCGAGACCAATTTAGTCCCCCCTCCTGCACTGCTCTTCTGCAGATCCAACTTCATTTTCCACCAGTCTTATCCAAAGACTCATATACCAAGCAATTATTTGTTTTTATTAACCTTATTAACCGCTTCCATTTGATGTCCATCACGCATAGAGAGACCTATTCAGCCCCCATTGGGAAAGTTCTGCCTGGCGGCGTTGCACGTGCCGATGGGGATAAATCTAAATTCAGGGAGGTGATTTTTAAGAGCATTCGCGGCTCTAATTGTTCCGGCATTTAAAATTATAATTCTGTATATTGACACAATTAGCTGTTTCACTCATATTATTCCGATCAAATATCGCTGTGCTTCCTGCGCAGGCGCAAGCGACGAACCTATTCAAATCGATGGCCCAAATCATGGGGTGATCATCTGTATTTCCTAATGGGATGTGCCATTTGAAGAGGCTTGTTTTGCTGACTCAATGCCGTTGAAAACGCACTAGAAACAGACCGCCTCTACCGCGATCTGGGTTTGAAATGCACATGAAATCTTCAAAGGGACGTCATATGCGTGCAGAAGAGAATAATTCATGACCAGTGAGCAGATACGTGTTGGCGTAGATATTGGTGGAACGTTTACCGATGTCGCTATGGAGTATTCCGGCGGGCTCGCGACAGTTAAGGTGCTGACAAATTATGCGAACCCGGAACAGGCAATTCTAGACGGAATTGAATCCGCTGCTGAACAAGCCGGTGTGCGCCTTGCTGATATCAGTCAGGTTGTCCATGGAACGACCCTGGTAACAAACGCACTCATTCAACGCCGCGGGGCCCGAACGGCTTTCATTACAACAGATGGCTTTCGCGATGTAATCGAAATGCGGACGGAAAACAGGTTTGAGCAATATGACCTAAATCTTTCTTTGCCGAAGCCACTTGTGGCGCGTGCCGACCGCTACACCTTGAAAGAACGCATTGGTGCCAAGGGGGACGTGCTTCGCGCAATTGATCCGGAAGACCTTAACAGTCTAACAGCTCGTGTGGCAGATGGCGGGTATGAGGCCGTCGCCATTGGGTTCATGCATTCCTATACAAATAGTGCCCATGAAGTCGCCGTTGCAGATGCCCTCACAGCGGCGATGCCTGACGCCATGATATCCATATCCAGTG
>SPJL01019728.1_pt1 | contig 18357 bp, 16 predicted proteins | sample 3741751 | NCBI WGS metagenome assembly SPJL01 (sample SAMN10925998, study PRJNA522277) | cold seep metagenome | isolation source: Elba SIP-enriched marine methane seep metagenome, extraction at timepoint T3 | place: Italy: coast of Elba, Mediterranean Sea | reverse complement strand
GTATTGAGTAGAATCTAGCAATTCATCGCCACCATACCAATAGGCCCAAGTTCTATTCAGTAGGAGTTCCATTTCAACTACATCCCAAGTGTAAGTTAATTCAAGGGTCAAATTACCGAGTGCATCATAGTCGTTTTCCTTTCGCTGGATCAGCGACCAGTCATCAAATCCAATGGGTTCATAGAGGTCTTCCTGGGTCAAGTTATCTTGAGCGTCGTAAGTATACAATACTCGGCGGTACCTTTGCCAGGCCCCATTATCCCAACGATAGATTAAGCTCTCCTCCAACAAGTCAGTGCCACTGCGATATTGGTATACCGTCCATTCATCCACCTCAAAAGCCATGTTCATATTACTCCAAGATTCACGCAAGCTAGCTATTAAAAGGCCATTCGCATCTAGGCTATCCGTTTGGCGATCCTCAAGCATCCAACCAAAGATCCAGCTGAGGTCAGTTTCAATTTCGACTTGATCTCCATATTCAGTTATTCTTTGAGAACCAAACTGGATCTCATCGGGCTCTTGTTCTGAATAAGATTCCAACTGGTATAGCGTCTGACGAGCCAATAGATCATAATTATAAATCTGCCGTGATAATACAAAAGAAGGGTTATCTAGAGGTTGTACAATAATGGAATCCAAAACCTTAGTGGGGTTTTGTAATAAAGTTTTTTCCACCCAAGGTTGTAGGTCCTCCATTGAAGTAGGAGCATCCGTAAAGTTTTGGCTAAAGGTGTTACTTAGCACAAAGAGAGAGAAGAAAAGAACAATTTGGAATTTCATCGTCAAGTTTTTAATGGGTTTTAATATTATTTTTCCGCTTAGCACATCAGCTAAAACCTACGGCCAATTCGTAAACCGACGGGAGCTCTCCAGTCCGTTTCGTTGCCTCTAAATATTTGAAAGGATCTCAGCCATGCTACATTTATTTCTTCCGCGCCAATCGTGTTGTCTACCCCACTAGGATCATTTCTCTTCCAGAAGTAATTTTTCATGGCTCCGCCCAAGCCCACATATACATCTACTTCCAAACCAAAAAACCATTGTACTCGATAGCCCAATATAATCGCAGCCGAAAGTTTGGAAAGGTCAACGCCAGCTTGGGATTCTGCTAAGTTTTCGTAATGGGCGTAGGTGTAATTGGCTTCGGCACCGACAAAACAAACCAGTCGATCATCAGGGTTGATGAAATAATGCCAAGCGCCACCTAGCGATACACCGTTAATGCCTAAGCTACGTTCTTGGCCGATGGCCAATAGTGTATTTTTACTGCTGTAGGCCAAGCGAGCATTCCATTCCATCCGATCGTTGATTTGTCGATGGTAGGTCAAGCCATACTCGCTAGAAAAAGGCAATCGCCCTACTACAGTAGTAAAAAGGTCGACGCTAATTTTATTCCGGCCAGGTTCAAAGAAAGGGGAATAAGAAGTTTGTGCAGTTAAGAAAGAAGAGGAAAGTAAAAATGCTACGCATAGTAGAAAAGAGCTAAGTTTCATCATATGGTCAATACGTTTTTGATCAGCGATCTAAACGAATTTCAGTACGTAGCCAAGTGGAGGTTTGGATAAAAACTTAGTGCGCTAAAAGCATAGAACTATGCTACTAGGCATACGACAAAACCCTATTGGTTTTTGCACCAAAATAGTTTAAATCGCAAGGATGAACAAAAGATTATCAATCAGAGATTGAGCGATAGTTGTTGATCCGCTTTGATTAAAGTGTAGAAGAACAACGTTGTTTTAAAGATAACGCTTTGTTCGGAATATGGTTGGTGTTTAGTGTCTTTCAACTGTTATTGTTATCTTAAATTTCCTGCTCTAGCCTTTTAAAAGAGTAGTTGACTAACTATTAGAAGGTCTTTAACAACTTTCGCAAAATTGCAACCCCCTCCCTCATTTCCTCCTCATCCGTAGCAGCAAAGCCCATCCGAGTGGCATTGAGTTCTTGGCCTGGTGGGTTATGATGCAAACCATTAGACAAATACAAACCCTCTTGATCTGCTAAGTCCGCCACCTTGGCCAATGCAAACTTAGGATCAAACCGTACCCAAGCCGCCATCCCTCCTTCAGGTTCGCGAAAGCTGACCCACTCCCCCAATTCGCTCCGCAGCAATTCACTAAACAAATCTCGCCGCTGCCGATACTGTCGCAAGGCTTTTTTACGGAAGCGCTGAATGGTACCATTCTCCAATAAATCCGCAATCGACAATTCTAAAATCGTATCCCCCTGCCGATCCACAAAACGCCGAAAGTTTACCAACTCCTCAACCACCTCCGTCGGAGCCATAATATAACCAACCCGAAAAGCAGGTGCCGTGGCTTTGGAAAAAGAGCCAATATAAACCACCATGCCCCCCCGATCTGCGCTTGCCAATGGAAGGATCGGACTATTGTTATAATGAAAGTCGTAAGAGTAATCATCTTCGATAATGGCAAAACCATATTCGCTGGCCAGATCGAGCAAACGCAGCCGTCGTTCGGGACTAAGGCTCACCGTAGTCGGATGATGGTGATGCGAGGTAACGTAGAGCGCTTTGATCTTTTTACCTTTTTTACAAATGGCGGCTATTTCCTCTACACAAAGGCCATGATCATCAACGGGGATGCGCAATAATGTGGCACCGAGGGTTTGAAAGCAAAGGTTGGCCGAAAGGTAACTCGTTTCTCCTACGATCACAGTATCGCCCGGTCGGAGCAGCACTTGGGCGGCAAGGTAAATGGCCATTTGACTCCCTCTGGTAATCATGATATTATCAGCACCGAGGGAAAGGCCGCGATTGCGGTTAAATTCGCGGGCGAGCACTTTACGGAGGCGTTCTGGACCTCGGGCATCATGGTAGTTGAGCAGTTCGCGCGGTGGGGTATTGCGTAGGGTTCGGGCATAGGCCGTAGCCAGTTCGTTGATTGGGGCCAAGCGCACATCGGGATAGCCATCGGTAAATGCAAGTGGCTGGGTGATCTCACGGGCTGGGCCGAGAAAGGGTCGGGGCTTAAATTCAAAGCCTACTCTTTGGCGCGGACCATCAGAAGCTAGGCGCTTGACGGCTAAGGGGCGATGCTTAACCTGCGGCAATTGCTCTACCACAAACACTCCTCGATAGGCTTTAACTTCCACCCAACCTTGCGCCTCTAATTCATCGATGGCATGAACGACGGTCTTCCGATGTACCGCTAGCAACTCTGCTAAGACGCGGGTTCCTGGAAGTTTTGTTCCGGGATGGATGATTCCAGCTTGGATTTGTCGGCGGAGGCCATGAGTGATTTGTAGGTAGAGCGGAATATCCTGCTCCTTATCGAGTGGAATGAGGGTTTTGTAAGGCAACATAACTGGACTACTGTTAAATAAAAAAGTGGCACAACATAGTAGTCCAGAAAACTACTAATTTTGAAGGGTAAATACAAATAACACATAAAATAAAAACCATGTCTCAGTATCCTATTGATGAGCGCAACAAGGTCAAGCGAGTGCCCCGGCGAGGCCATTACGACCGCGCGACGGTCTACCAAGTACTTGATGCCGGTAGTCTTTGTCATATTGGCTTTATGATGAAAGATCAGCCTTTTGTTATTCCTACGGCTTTTGGTCGAGTTGGAGATCGTTTGTACTTCCACGGAGCCACGACGAGTCGTTTGGTTCAGCATGCTGAAAAGGGCTTTCCCATTTGCATTACGGTTACCCATTTGGATGGTTTGGTATTAGCTCGTTCTGCTTTTCATCATTCGATGAATTATCGCTCGGCGGTCGTTTTTGGTCAGGCCAAGCTAGTTGCGGAGGCGGATAAGATGATGGCATTGAAGGCGATTTCTGATCAGATTTTACCGGGCCGTTGGGAAGAAAGTCGGCTCCCTAATGCCAAGGAGCTTAAGGCCACGAGCGTTTTGGAGTTGGAGATTGAACAGGCCTCGGCAAAGATCAGAACTGGTCCTCCTAAGGACGATGCCGAAGATTATGCTTTGCCGATTTGGGCAGGAGTAGTACCTTTAACCAAGGGCTATGAATCGCCCATTCCGGATAGTGAATTAACCCCTAATATTCCTTTACCTAAAAGTATCACATTTTAAATAACTACACTTATGAGCCAACGACCTAGTACACAAGAATTCGGCACCTACCATGGCCAATATATTGCCTTAGTAGAAGGAACGGAGATCATTTCTATTCTCGAAGAAAAGCGCGACGAATTATTGGGGATCCTCAATAGTTTATCGGAAGAAAAATGGGACTATCGCTATGCTCCTGGCAAATGGAGTATTAAGGAAGTCGTCTTACACTTAATTGATACCGAACGTATTTTTGTCTATCGCGGTCTGCGAGCGGGACGTCATGATAGTACGCCCATGCCTGGTTTTGACCAAGTTCCTTATGTCGAATATTCTTTTGCCGATCGACGCAGTGTTGCATCAGTACTTGAAGAATACAAAACCGTCCGCGCCGCTAGTATTAGTCTCTACAAAAACATGCAAGTCGAAAACTTGGATGGAATTAGCACTGCCAGTGATGCCCCTATTTCGGCACGCGCGGCGGCCTTCTTAACTGCGGGCCACGAAATTTACCATATCAATCTCTTGCACGAACGTTATTTGTAGTGAATTACATTTAACCAATTCCTCAATACAACCAACATGATTGCTGAATCCCTACTCCGATTAGAACGATATCTTCGAACCGTCCCTAGGGCCTTTACTACCTTGTCGCAACAAGAAAGGCTTACCCGACCTACTGACAAGTGGTCTAAACAAGAAATACTGGGTCATCTCGTCGATTCGGCACAGCATAATTGGCAGCGACTTCATCAGGCCCCAATTGCCGAAGGAGCCTATCAAATACAATCCTACTCTCAAGAACACTTGGTAAGAATCAATGCTTATCAAAAACAAGCGGCTTCTACTCTGGCCAAACTTTGGCAGACGATGAATCAGCAATTTCTAACAGTAGCCAAGGGCCTTTCTCCCAGTCAACTCAGAAAAGAGATCTATATTCCTTATACCCAACAGAAGACGGACCTCGCCTTTATTGTCAATGATTATGTAACACATCTTGAGCATCATCTCCGACAGATTTTTGGAGACCTTAGCCCACTTCAACAGGAAGAAGGGTGGTTGATTACGGTGGAAGAAGCGAAGCAAGCTTTAAAGGATCAGAATAGCTTGCCTTATATCATCCTACGGGAACGAGAGTCACTTAAGGTAGAATACTACGCTCCCAAATTGGTTGATTTGCAAAGCCCACATGACCAAGATGAGTTGTATGTGATTACCAGTGGTACGGGGACTTATTATTGCGATGGTTGGCGAAAGCCTTGTGCGGCGGGTGACGTTTTATTTGTCCCAGCGGAGGTAGAACATCGTTTCGAAAATTTTTCAGCAGATTTTGCCTGTTGGGTCATTTTTTATGGAGCCAAAGGAGGAGAAATTCCCTTTTCATAAATTCAATACGTACCAAGCGTCACAGCTACTGTGTCCGGTACAACCTAAGGCATTATCTAAGCGGCGAAATCCTAGCTTTTGGTAAAGGATATTAGCCCGTTGCATCCGTTCGACGGTTTCGAGATAACATTTCTGGTAACCTAAGGATCGAGCTGCATCCAGGCATTCTAGGACGAGGCGTCGTCCCAATCCCTGGCCCCTAATTTCGGAGAGGAAGTACATCTTCTTCAATTCGCAAATGCTGGGGTCACCACCTTCCAGTGGGGCGATGCCTCCGCCGCCCAGCACCTGCCCAGCCTTGGTGATCACCAAGAAATGGGAGCCCTTTTGCGTATAGGTTTCGTACATGCGATCTACTTCCGGGTCATTGATGGAGTAGCCTTCGCCGACTGCGCCATACTCCGTCATCACGATGCGGATGACATGGGCCATGGCCGGATTATCCTGTGGTTCAATTGGGCGAAATTGAATATTGGAATTGGAATTCATAGGTTGGGGTAAAATTTTCCTTAGACTATTGTTAGTACGGCAAATGGCATGCTCTCCGTGGAGAGCATGCCATAAGTAAATCTAGTAGTATAGAATACTATTTCGTGAGTTAACTATCTTTTGAACAGACGGTTGAACAACATTCCAGCTACATCGTCCATTATGCTACCATCGCCATCCTGATCGAGGAATTTACCGATGATACCCATTTCTTGACGCTTTTGTCCAGCATTCTGTACAGAATTGGTGAGGAAGTCAGTGATTCCACCAGCATCTAGACCACCTTGGCGTTTTTGACGACCGAGCGCTCCCATTACTATTGGAGCGAGCATAGACATCAAGTTACCTGTTTTACCAGCATCTAGGCCACTCATTTGGCTAATCATGTCGATGGCTCCGGTCTGCTTACCTCCAAGGATATGGTTGAGGATTCCTCCCCCATTAACCGTTTTTTGGTTTTGTGGTTGAGCTTGTCCACCGAGGTAACCCATTACATCATCGAGGATACTACCATCGTGGTCACGATCGAGCGCACCGGCTAAGGCGTTGGCCCCATCAGGCGAAGCAGCATTTTTTGCCATTGCACCCATCATAGTAGAAAGAATACCTTCAGTTGCAGCTTGAGTTTGTTGGCGATCGGCGCCAATTTGACCACTTAATTGATCAAGTAAACCTTCGGAGAGTTGACCTTGTAAGAGGTCCATTAAATCTGCCATTTACATTTATTTAGATTAAAAAAATACTTGCTCGACGCTTAACCAAGCCCACAATATTCAAAGTAGCCAGACCGAGCAGCGCCATAATATACCTATATTTGTAAAATTCACCCAGCAATCCCCTCACCTATGCGCATTTTTTTCCTCCTTTTGGTCTATTTATCGGTTACTTCCCTCTCTGCTCAACATTTACATACCCCATCGGAGCTTTTGCAGATGTCTGAAAAATCGACGGTTAAGTATACCTTGGACAGTTCACTTCAGGTGGTGAGCCCAGTCAATTGGCCCATTTTGGAGGAAGGTTGGTCTTATAATCCTGCTACTGAACAACTCATCAGCCCTAGTACTACCCTTGTGACGCAAGACAAGGCCCAGAAGTATCAAAAAAAAGCAGATAAATTTTACGAACGTCAACAATACACCGCAGCAGCACGCTTTTACAACAAGGCGATTGCCGCACAAAAATCGGAAAAAATACCTCAGTTATATCTTCAACTCAGCCGTTCTAACCTAGCGATGGGTAAGACCTTGGCAGCAGGAGAGGCTATTGCACCATTACTAGAAAAGCGACGAGGAGATTATAGATTGCACTTATTATTGAGCGAAATTTATCAGGTGGGAGCGCAGGCGCGTTTGGAAAGATACCATCTGAGCTTGGCCCATTTATACAATCGCAATGACCCGGAGATTTTGGCTCGTTTGCAGCAGTTGCTACAACAGCAAAATTTAGCCTACCAAGATTGGGCTTTTATTCCTGGGTATGAAGTAATTGGCGACGGACAAGCCGTTCAAGTGAAGTATCAGGAACGGCCTTGGCAAGCTTATGGGCTTTGTGAAGCGATTTGGGAAAACGAACCCGGCTATGTTGAAAAGATGGCTCGTATTTCCACACAATCTCCACAATATATTCAGCAAAAGGAATGCTTACTCAGTGCCTTAATCGCCTATGAACAAAATGGGGCTGATGCCAATGCCTTTCCCGGCTTAGCGGTATTAGGCAAGGCGCTTTCTGAAGATCAAATCGACGGGTTTATTCTCTACGAAATCGAATCCCGTAAAGATCCCAAGCGACTACTTTCCCTAGCAGATACCGAACTTAAGAAATTGCTAGAATATATCGAGAAATACCGCTGTATAAGCATCAATCGATAGGGAAAACGCCAAATGGAACGCCATTTGCAATTCTAAAGATATTGAGTTTACTTTGTGTATTGTCGCAAAAACCATTCAACGCCTTGAACGAATCCAATAAATACCTGCGAAACCCGGAGGAGCTTAGCCCCAAATTGCATCGACATCTACTGTCAGATGCGCAGGATTATGTACTGAGTTTGTTTAACAGTCATGGAGAAAGCAAGCTCGTTTACCACAATTACCAACGCACTGCTGAGATTGTGGTTGAGATAGAAAAAATCGGTGAGACGCTCGACTGGGAAGAAGAGAGTCTGGAGCAATGCCTTTTAGCTGCTTGGTTTCATACTACTGGTTTTTTATTTGACTACGATAATCCCCTTCCCAAAAGTCAAGATTTAGCCCGGGGTTTTCTGACCGCTCAACAGTATCACTCAGATGCCATTGATCGGGTGCTGACGATTATTGAAAGGACGGGTCCCGATGGTACTTCGCAAAGCACTGCCGACAAGGTTTTACACGATGCTATTGCAGGGCAGACCTTTAATCAATATTTTTTTGACGAGCGTCCTCTACTTCGTTTGGAGTGGGAATTGATTCAGGGGCGTCGCATTAGTCATTACGAATGGCATCAGATTCAACTACAGGAGTTGTTGCGGGTGCGTTATTACACGCCCTATGCCAAGCGTAACTATGGGCCGCTGGCTGCGCAGCATTTGCTCAAGCAAAAGGCCCAGGCAGAAAAAACCAAGTTGCAACCCAATCAGCTCGTTGATGAGAAAGAAGGGCAGCTTCGCAAATTTCAGGGCCTTGAAAAAAAGGTTCCGACCTCGGCCACTCAGACTTTTTTCCGTACCAACTACCGCAATCATATCAACCTAAGTGCCATTGCCGACAACAAGGCCAATATCATGATCAGTGTCAACGCGATTCTGATTTCGGTGGTCATTTCTATTTTGAGTTATCAAAATATTCCCGACACCAAGCCCATCGTACTTTTACCCGTCGTACTATTCCTAGTCACGGGGCTTACTTCACTGATATGCGCAGTCCTTTCCATTCGCCCTAAAGTAACCACTCCGCCCGACGGCCCCATTGATTTGGAGGCCGCCAAGCGCAATATCGTTTTCTTTGGAAATTTTGTCCGCATGGACCTCGACCAATTCGAAGAAGCCGTTGATGCCGTTCTCCGCGACGGCGAACTGCTCTATGGGAATATGGCCCGAGACCTTTACTTTCTCGGTCAGGTCTTGGATAAAAAATACCGCTACCTCACCATGTCTTATAATATCTTTATGGTTGGCTTTATAGCTACAGTGGTAACTTTTCTGCTTGCCATTTTTATTTAAAATCTACTTTTTTTCACTTTTTTTTCAAAGCTTAAGACGCTAGCAATCAATAACTAAGCATTTTATTCAAATACTTAGTTATTTCATGTTTATGGAATTTATCCTTCCGGAGCGTCTATGTGCCAGATTTCTTCTAATTCTAGACGGTGAAGAAGTCCTTATTTATTCTACCAACTAGGCTTAGTACACTAGGTTGGGTGGTACACTTATGCCTTGGGGATAATGGTACCAAGGGGCGTCGTGAAAGTCGAAGCCTTGAGGGCGGGACCCGGCCCAGTGGGCGGAATTATATCAACGATCCAAATCAATATAATACTGCTCACAAGAATACACTTCTATTGATCCGCGCCAGCGGTGTAGGCCTTGCTTTCCTTTAAAATCGTAGAAATCCTCATAGAGGTCGAGGCAAAGGGTGGTGTTTTTCCAGAGGTCAAAGCGATGATCTCCGATTTCCATCCGAATTTTGCGGTTGGTAAAGTTTTCAAAACAGACCTCCCCAGTTCTATTGCGCTCGCAAGGCGGACCAAAATTATCGTCATCAAAACGGTAGGTACTACAAGAGGGCAGGCTACTCACTAGCACTAGGGCTAAAAACACATACTTTAGGTTCATCATCCAATCTTTTAGGTTATCTAATTTATTGGAATGATGACGGGAGAAAGCCTCTCCCCCTATGGTTCAAAGTGAGGATTAAGCATTTTAATAAAACCTTAACTAAAGGGAATCCATGCTAGCTTATTTTAGTACAAAACAGTAATCTTTGGTGATGGGAAAAAAGCGATCTGCTGCATCAATCAGCATATGAGAGGTGTTTTTTTCGACCGCAGCAATTTCGACGCGAACACCACGAGAACGCAAGTGACGAACGAGCTCGACGTAATCGGCATCGCCAGATAGGATAATGATGGTATCGACTTTATCGGCAATTTGAGTGGCGGCGATGGTAAGAGGAATATCCGCGGATTTATGGCAGGGCACCACAGAGCCGTGAAACAACTTGAGGAGTCGTTCAGCCAATTTCGGGGAAATACTGGTTCCTTCTCGGAAATAAATCAAGCGATTGAGACCGCGATCCATTAATAAGAGGGGTACAAAAGTATCAAAATCAAGCATCGCATTTTTACGACGCATCATGCTGTGGATACTTTTTTCGATATTATTTCCATCAATCAAAATAGCGATCGATTGTTGAATTTTTATGGTGGGGACTTCCAGTGGTATAGAACTTTTCATTCTACAAGTTAACTAATTCCCCGTACAATAAGGATTTGCTAGTGAAGGCTTAGTGGTGATTAGCGTTGGAAAACGCGGCGTTTGAACAACCGAAAAAGAAATATTCCCCACAGCAGTTGTAGGAGGAAGGCGATACCCGCAGAGTAAGCAATCGTGAAATTTGCTTCTGGCCACATCAAAAATTCATAAATCCAATAGAGGGGAAAAATCGCTAATACCTGTGTCCAAGGCCCTACCGCAAAAAAGTGGATAACCGGTAAGAGCAGCAACAAGTTCAAGCCTTTAAACAGCGCCAAGCCTTCCACCTTATTCTCCGAGAACGAGGCCATGGCCAATACCACAATGGGCGCAAAACTAGCCATCAACAAAGCCAAAGTGCAATCCATCCACCAAGGTAAATCGACCAGACCAGAAAACTCCCAGATGATCCAAGCATAACAAAAAGACATTGTGGTAGCCAGTATCAACCGATAGGCTACAAAGGTGTTGGTGGCTAAAGGTAGCACTCGCAAAGCTGTTAGCACTCCCTCATCTCTTTCATCGAGTAGAATGGAGGCAATGACAAAACCAATTCCCGCTACAATTTGCAAAATCATAACCATTACCAGCAGGGGATAATAATCTCTCACTACGGGATAAAGCGTTTCGATATAGGGGAACAACAAATGAGCGACTAGCAATAAAATGACCGGAGAACCAACTAGCATAAAATATAAAATCGGCTCGCGAAAGATATTGCGAGCGTCGGCCCAACTCAGTGCTAAAATCTTTTTCATAAGCCAAGGATTAAACGCCTATTTTCCTCAATACGATCTGTCGATAAGAATTACCAATGGGAATTTTCACTTTCTCCAGGAGCAATTGATTCCCTTGCAGGCCTCTTACCTTCTTTAGGTTTACAATATAAGATTTATGTACTCGTAAAAAGCCATGTGCTTCCAACTTTTGATTCATCTTACTCAAAGTATCCGCGGTGAGTAGTCGTTGTTGGTCGAGGTGAAGTTGGACAAAATTGCCTTTGGATTCGAGGTATTGCAGATCGCGATACCAGATTTTGTGTTGGATGCCATCGGCTTTGACGAAGAAAAAAGGATCAGGGGCTGGAGTTTCTACTTTGGGCTTGGTGACGATGGGCGCTGGAGTCGATTGCTTAAGTTGAATCACTCGGTTGGTGGCTTTGAGGAATCGATCAAAACGAATCGGCTTGAGTAAATAATCGACTACTCCAAACTCATAACTTTCGAGGGCAAATTCGGAGTAGGCCGTGGTAAGAATCACCGCCGGGGGGTTAGAAAGGGTCCGTAGCATTTCTAGGCCACTGAGTTCGGGCATATTGATATCGAGGAAGAGGATATCAACGGGGGTTTGGTGTAAAAAATTAAGCGCTTCAATCGCATTATAGCAATTACCGACCAAGCCCAAGCGATCTAGCTTGGCGATATAAGTTTCTAGTACGCGATGCGCCGGGGGTTCGTCGTCGACGATCAAGCAGTTAAACGTCATAAGGCAATGTTGAGATCAACGGTAAAATAACGATCGTCTTCTTGCAAAGCAAGTTTATATCGTTTGGGATAACGCAAGGCCAATCGTTTCTTCACATTTTCCAAACCAATACCGCCAGAGTGCACGGGCTTCTTTTTGCGGACGATTTTATTCCTACAATAAAAATGGAACTGGGTTTTATCCTTCAACTCAAAACGGATACTAATTTCTCCCGCCTCTATACCCGTACCGTATTTAAAGGCATTTTCGATAAATGGCAATAGCAATAATGGAACAATCTCTACCGCTTCAAAGTCACCGCTTTTCTCCAAATGTACCACACAATCCCGTACCCGAATTTTCTCCAGAGAGATATAGTTTTCCAAGCTATGAATTTCATTTGCAAGCGGCGTCAAAGGCTTTTTATTACTCTCCAATTGATAGCGCAAAATATCTGCGAGTTCCAAAATAATATTATTGGCTTTTTCCTGATCTTCCAAGTTGGTGGAATAAATATTATTTAAGGTATTGAATAAAAAATGCGGATTGATTTGCGACTTGAGCAGTTGAAGTTCGGATTCTGTTTGCCGAGCACGCAATCGCTCGATGACAAAAACTTGACGCACCCCGTGATAGGCCAATTTAAAACCAAAAGCAGTAAAAAGGAAAAAAGGAAAGAGCGTAAGATTGGCCACAAAACCTCTCAAGGCACCAACCTGTACTGCACTGGTTTCGAAGTAATCATCCACTCCCGCGACAAATAAGATAATTAGTAAAAGTATAAAAAAGAAGAGCCCAAATCTTTTCTGTGGAACCAACTTATTATAGGCGTAGAAACTGGCATAAACCATAAAAATGATCTCCAGCATAAAAGGGCCGATTCGATAAAAATCATCATCAAAGCTTTCGTCGGGGTTATAGGCCAAGGATATGTAAATATTGATCGACACAAAGACGAAGAAGAAAGCCCACACCCCAATGTGGCGCCAAAAACGCGGATGCTGATAAAAATTACTCCAAGTCAATGCTGCTTCCATGCTCCAAAGATCGTTAAAACTCGTCAATCTTAATTGAAAAAATGACGAACGACGTTCATCCGCAGTCTTGCTTTGTTGGTCATCATCTTTCCTTAGGGAATCATGATTATTTCCAAGGCATGCCTGCTGCGCCTACATTTGGAGTATCGTTCACCAAAAAGTAAGCAAATGGAATTGCGTATCCAGAATTTATCCAAAACCTACCCTAATGGCGTGCAAGCCCTTAAAAACGTAACCCTAAATATTCCGACTGGAATGTATGGCTTACTCGGCCCCAATGGCGCAGGCAAGTCAACCCTAATGCGTACCATCGCCACCCTGCAAGAGGCCGATAGCGGCCAAATCTTCCTCGGTGATATTGATGTGGTTAACCAAAAACAAGCCCTGCGCCAAGTACTCGGCTACCTCCCACAGGAGTTTGGAGTATACCCCAAAGTCAGTGCGCTCGACCTACTCCATCATATGGCCATCCTCAAAGGCGTTACCCAAAAAGGCGAACGACGCGACTTGGTCGATGCGCTCCTGAAAAGGGTAAACCTCCATGAGGTTCGCAAAAAGGCCGTGAGCTCTTTTTCGGGAGGGATGCGCCAACGTTTTGGTATCGCTCAAGCCTTGATCGGCAACCCACAGTTGATTATCGTGGACGAACCAACGGCTGGTCTTGACCCCGGTGAGCGCAATCGATTTTATAATCTGCTTTCCGAAATTGGCGAAAACGTTATCGTCATTTTGTCTACCCATATCGTGGAAGACGTTCGGGAGCTTTGTTCCAATATGGCCATTATCAATCAGGGAGAGGTGCTTTACAGTGGCACGCCAATGGCGGCTACCGAGGCCTTGGCACATTGCATCTGGGAGAAGAATATCGAGAAAAAAGATTTACCGCACCACCAAACTGCCTACGACCTGATCTCTACTAAACTCGTCATGGGCAAACCTCTTATCCACATCCATAGCGAGACCAATCCCGAGAATGGCTTTCGCCCCGTCCAAGCCAATTTGGAGGATGTCTTCTTTAGCTATATCCTCGGCATCGATCGAGCGCAGCCCATCGGGAAGTAAAAATTTACCTCTTCATTTATCTACGCTCTCTTTATTCCCTTTTTAAAATTCAGCCTCATGTTTAAAGATTTTTTCCTCTTCGAAATTCGTTATCGGCTTCGGCAACCCATGATTTACATTTTCTTTCTAATCAGTTTTTTACTGGTTTTTGCAGCTACTATAAGCGATACCGTCCAGCTCGGCGATAGTCATGATGGGCTTAATGTCAACGCCCCTCATGTGATTCTATCCATGACGCTGTTGATTACTTTGATTGGTGTATTTATGACCACCGCTTTTATGAATACGGCCATCCTCCGAGATTTTGACTATCAGTATGATGGTATTCTTTTTGCCACGCCAATTTCTAAATTTGGTTACCTCGGAGGACGGTTTGCAGGAGCGGCAGTCTTGGCATTGGTTCCTTTCTTAGGCGTTTTTGCGGGGATATTTCTGGGAAGTATTAGCCCTTGGGTAGAAGCCAGTCGAGTAGGGCCTTTTATCGGGCAAGCCTATTGGAATGCCTTTTGGTTGGCCGTAGTGCCCAATACGCTTTTGATTAGTTCCATCGTCTTTATGCTCGCCGCCTTATTTCGCTCTAGTTTGTTTTCCTTTATCGGGGCAATGGGGGTCATTATCGTTTACGTGATGATGATTTCTTTTACCAGTAATCTCGACAATGAGATGTTGGCCATTATCATGGACCCGCTGGCGATCAATTCTTATAGCGTCATCACTAAGTATTGGACCGTTTATGATAAAAATAATTTACCATTGGGATTCTCCTGGCCCATCTTACTCAATCGTCTCCTCTGGACAAGCGCTAGCCTAGGTTTTTTGGCATTGACTTATTACCGGTTTTCATTTGCTCGAAAAAAATCCATCTTCCAACGGAAAGAGAAAAAAAGCGAAACAACGAGCAAACCTTTGATTTCTATTCCCAATCAGTTGAAGGCCTTGCCTCAGGTTAGCACCCATCAGGATTGGGCAGCACAATCCCAGCAGCTTTGGCATCAGATCAAGATGGAGTTTTGGGGAATGGTAAAAAGTACGCCTTTTATTATCCTATTGCTTTTTGGGATGTTCAACATGCTCGTTTCTATTCCTAGAGTATCCGAGTACTATGGCACGGGCAATCATCCCGTCACCTATTTGATGGTAGATGCGATTCGGGGTTCCTTGTATCTTTTTTTGATCGGCATCATTTTATATTATTCCGGTGTCATCGTTTGGCGCGAACGCGATGCCAAGATGAATGCTTTTTTTGATGCCTCGCCATTTCCCAGTTGGTTGCCTTTTACCTCCAAAATGCTGGCACTCTTTGGAACTCTATTCTTAATTCTGGGAATGTCCATTTTTTGTGGTGTGGCAGTACAGGCCGTCAAGGGGTATTATGTTTTTGAATGGGGGGTATACGTTCGGGAGTTTTTGGTTTATGACTTCTTGGGCTTTTGTACATTGATTGTCCTTTCGATGGTGGTACAGACTTTGGTAAATCATAAATACCTAGGTTACTTTACCTTTATTCTTTTGCTGATTCTTTTACGCTTTGGTCCCACGGCCCTAGAAATTCAGAGTCATTTATTTATCTACGCCAGCACGCCCAATCATATCTATTCCGATATGAATGCCTGGAGCGCTTATGCGGCTGGTTTGGCTTGGTTTAAAGTCTACTGGGTTTTCTTTGCCAGTATTTTAGCGTTGATAGGAATGTTGTTTTGGGTAAGGGGGCAAAGTTTGACTTGGCCACAGCGTTGGCAAATTGCGCGCTTGCGTTTTCAAGGGCCGATGGTAGGGCTTGCGACGGCCTTAGTTTTCTTATGGCTGGGGACGGGAAGTTTTTTATGGTACCAAACTAAGGTCGTCAATCAAATATCGGCGAGCCAAGCCATGGAGCAACAGCAGGCGGATTACGAAGTAAAATATCAACAGTACCAACACCTGGCGCAGCCACGTATCACTTCGATCGATTATGATATTGACCTTTACCCGGTCCAACGACATTTCCTCGTTCAAGCAGCAATAGTTGCCCAAAACAAAACCCACGAAAGTATTACCAATATTCATTTTACCCTTCCCAATATAGTCCAGTCGGAAGTACAACTTCCAGCAGCGCAATTGTTGACCAATGATACTTCTTTGAACTATCAAATCTACCGCCTCGACGAACCACTTCAACCTGGCGATTCGTTACAATTTCAAATCCTAACCCGTTATTCTGCTCAAGGGATTGAAAACGAAGTGAGCAATACCGACATCATTGATAATGGTAGTTTCCTTAGCAATTATAAATTGTTGCCGACTATTGGCTATAGTCCGGGCGCTGAGTTAAGCGACCCTAAAAAGCGCAGTGAATATGATTTACCTTATCGTCCTCGCCAAGCAACCTTACACGAAAACTGTAGCCATTCCTGCCAAAATACTTACATCAGTAGCGACGCTGATTGGGTTCGGGTTCGGAGTAACATCAGCACTGCTGCCGATCAAATTGCCATTGCTCCCGGTACTTTAATGAAAAGCTGGGAAGAAGGTGGTCGTCGTCATTTTGAATATGAATTAAAAAAGCCCGTGCTCAATTTTTATAGTTTTATCTCTGGTCGTTATGAGGTGGCGCGCAAGACTTGGCAGAGCCCGCAGGGCCAAGAAGTAGACATGGAAATCTATTACCATCCCGGCCACGAGTACAATGTCGACAAAATGCTAGCGTCGATCCAACGCTCTTTGACTTATTATTCTAGGCATTTCCTCCCCTACCCTCACGAGCAAGCGCGGATTATCGAATTCCCACGCTACGCCAGTTTTGCCCAGGCCTTTCCCGGCACGATGCCCTATTCCGAAAGCATAGGTTTTATCGCCAACCTCAATGAAGAAAACGCCATCGATATGGTCTACTACGTAGTCGCTCACGAAATGGCGCATCAATGGTGGGCACATCAGGTGATCGGAGCGGATGTACAAGGTGCTACAATGCTCTCCGAAACCTTTTCTCAATACGGAGCCTTAATGGTGATGCAAGAAGCCTATGGTAAGGATAAGATGAAGCAATTTATGCGTTACGAAATGGACAAATATTTACGGTCGCGGGGTCGTGAAACGGAGCGGGAATTGCCTTTGATGTACAATGAAGGCCAGGGCTATATCCACTATCGCAAAGGCAGCGTGGTGATGTATGCGCTACAGGATTATATTGGTGAAGATAGCCTCAACCTTGCCCTGCGTCGCTATGCCGAGGCAGTAGCTTACCAAGAGCCACCATACACTAATACCTTGGAAGTCATGGATTATTTGCGAGCCGTCACTCCCGATAGTTTGCAATATCTTCTCCAAGATATGTTTGAAGACATCATCTTGTATAGCAATCAAACCAACAAGGCTAGCGTCCGTACTTTAGCCAACGGAAAATATGAAGTTAAAATCGACGTGAGTATTGAAAAGTTTCGAGCGGATTCTTTAGGCCAAGAGACCCTAATTCCTCATCATGATTATATCGACATTGGAATCTACCCAAAAGAAAAAACCGAAGGAGAACGCTATGCTCGTCCGCTTTTGTTGGAAAGACATCAACTACAAGGTCGCGATACCAGCTTTACCTTTATCGTCGACGAGCGTCCCCATCAGGCAGGCATTGATCCTAATTATTTACTGATCGACCGTTTTCCTGAAGATAATGTCAAAGTTTTAGATTGGCTAGATTAAGCCATACCAATACTCGTCTTCTCCAGAAGGCCCTTTTAAATGACGGGGGTGCTGTGTATTAATATTTTTCCCTAAAAATACGCAGTGCCCCCCAATGGGCTACAACAGTTGCAACTGTCAGGTAAGCAATCGAATAGATTCCCTGCCAAGGAGCAATGCCACTAAAGCTACCTTCGAGCAGCAAGAGCGTCGCCTGGGTAGGAATCAGGTAAAACCAAAACGTATCGGTGACCTCCAAAAAATTGAGTAGTGGTAAGGATAGGGGCAAAAAATAAATCACCAAGCGGATGATGTAGGCATTAAAGGATCGAACATAAAAGACGACGCACAAACCAATAAAACTAAAGAGCAAGGAGCTGAGGACAATGCCCATAATCAAGTACCCCCAATTAACCTGCCATCCATAACTCCCCGCCACAATGGCAATGCTCGACAGCAAGGCCATCACTGTAAGGCTCAAGGCCTTCGACCAAAGGTAATGACTTCGCTTCAGCGGCGTAACCACGATGGCCGACAGGGTTCCTTCGCTTTGTTCGAAGAGCAGTAAGGAGCCGACAAAAAGCATCCCCAAAATAGTAGGATCGGTGTAAAGGATAAAAGTAAGCACCCAAGGCTTAAATTCTCCAAAAGGGATCAATTCCAACACTCCAATATATAGAAGGGTAACCGCAAGGACGATAAAAGCAATATTATAACGAACCTGACGGATAAAATCCCAGCGCAATGCCCAAAGAAACTTTTTCATTGGAGTGATCTT
>SPJL01036227.1_pt1 | contig 18362 bp, 17 predicted proteins | sample 3741751 | NCBI WGS metagenome assembly SPJL01 (sample SAMN10925998, study PRJNA522277) | cold seep metagenome | isolation source: Elba SIP-enriched marine methane seep metagenome, extraction at timepoint T3 | place: Italy: coast of Elba, Mediterranean Sea | reverse complement strand
GCTCAACTTCAAGTAAGATTCGGTGGCTAATTAGTTTGCTACTCTTATGAAGGAGAGGTACACCAATATAGCCTAAGAGTGTTCATTGAACACCAATTATGATTGTTGATTACTTGTTATTAGTCAATACCTGACCAGACTGGTCAGTTTAAGGTTAAGGAGTGGGGGGGATAGTTCCTGAATAGGACCACAAGATAGTATGCTTGGCGGAGATATGCAAACTTAGGTTTAGCTGCTTAGGGCTAGAAGAAGGCAATTGATTTATTTCAAGGACAGTCGAATTCCTAGGCCAGCCGAAAGCCCAGCCTGGCCCACGGGGCTAAAATTAGGGCCTAGATCAAGGCTTAAATCATCATTGACATCAAAGCGAAGCAGGTGAGCATCAACAAAGGCATCCGCTGCATTGAGCAAGAGCACTGCCACCAGAGCAATATAGGATTGTTCCATTCTCTTGCGATAACCATCGCGAATGGTTTGGAGTCGATCGGCAGAAGGGTAGTCGTTGACAAAGGCGTCGATGGTTGTCTCATCACCATCAACCCTGAGGCGATAGGCCTCTCGCCAGATACGATAATTCCTGGTATTACGACCAATTAGGAAAACAGTGGTCCCTACCGCAGTGGCAACGATGGGCACTTTCCAGAACTTTTTATTGTAAATCTGCCCTGAACTAGGAATGACTAGGGAGAAAAGTGCCGCTTTAAGCGGGTTAGGGTAGTCCTTGGTAAGAAAACGGAAAAGACCAAATTTAGACTTTTTATTGGATTCCAACGAAGGGGCTAGAGGAGCTTCCACCTGGGAAGTCGTATCCATTAGGAAGGCTTCTTCGGCCGTCAAGCTATCAGGAACCTGGGCCATCAGCACCGTTCCTATAAATATCAATATGAGGGAAAGTCCAATTCTCATGATCGTATAACGCAAAGAGGCCGAAATTCGTACCCTTGGTTGGTTGACCTTGTTATTGTTCCAATATTTCGAGCAAACGATTGAGGTCTTCGGTAGATCCAAAGTTGATGACAATCTGGCCACGGCCTTCTTTCTTCAGCTTTAATTCGACCTTCGCTTCCAAATCCTTACACAAACTATCCTGAACCCGTTGATAATCATCTGGCAAACGAGGCTTAGCGGGTTTTGCTGGTGCATCCTCCTGTTGGCGGTTGACCAAGGCCTCGGTAGCCCGTACGGATAATTTCAGATTTTTGACCTGCCGTAGAATCGACAGTTGTACCGCTACATCTTCCACCTTGGCCAAAGCCATCGCGTGGCCTTTGGTAATTTCCTTGGTTTGTAGGGCTCGGGTAATCTCTGGCGCCAATTTGAGCAGACGTAGGTAATTGGTAATCAAAGTCCGACCCTTGCCTACGCGTTTGGCTAGTGCATCGTGAGTCAACTCGCATTCGGTGATGAGGCGTTGGTAGGTCTGAGCAATCTCAATGGCATTGAGCTCTTGGCGTTGGATATTCTCCACCAAGGCCATTTCCAACATCTCCTGATCATTAGCCAAACGGATATAAGCAGGTACCATTTCCAAATTCGCCATCTTGGAGGCCCGCAAACGGCGTTCTCCCGAGATGAGTTGGTACTGGTTGGTAGCTAATCGCCGTACCGTAATAGGCTGAATGAGACCGTGGATCTTAATAGAGGAGGATAATTCCTCCAGTGCCTGTTGGTCAAACTCAACCCGTGGTTGGTAGGGGTTGGTTTCGATAGAGGCGACGGGAATATCTGCTATGGTATTAGACAGTTCTTTGACGACTTCTTCTTTCTTTTTGGGATCATCCTGTAAATCCATCCCTGACAAGAGCGCGTGGATGCCCTTGCCCAATTGCTTGGTTTTAACTTTTTTTGCCATTACGTATGTTTAATCCTCTTAACTAACCTTAGTATCGGTAGATTTTTTAGATGCCTGAGGGCGATAATCTTTATTTTTTTCCAAAAACTCACGAGCTAGATTAAGGAAGTTGATCGTTCCTTTGCTCGCTGCATCGTAAAGCACGACGGGAGTATGCATGTTCGGTGCTTCACCGAGTTTAGAGTTACGATGGATAATAGTGTCGAACACCATATCTTTAAAGTATTCCCGAACCTGCTTAACCACTTCATTGGCCAAACGTAGCCTTTGATCGTACATTGATAGCAAAATGCCCTCGATTTCGAGATCGGGATTGAGCTGTTTACGTACCAAATTGATGGTGGTCATTAATTTACCCAGGCCTTCGAGTGCAAAGAACTCACACTGTACCGGTACGAGGACGGAATCAGCGGCGGTCAAGGCATTGACGGTTACTACTCCGAGTGAGGGCAGACAGTCGATAAAGATATAGTCATAATTGCCCTTAATTTTATCGATAATATCTTTGATAACGTATTCCCGACGCCAGCGATTGACCAGTTCTACATCAGCACCTACCAAATCGATATGAGAGGGGAGAATATCGAGATTTGGTGTATCTGTACTAATAATAGCCGATTTAGGGTCGGCGTCATTGACCATACAGTCATAGATACTGACTTTGATATCCCCATTGAAAACTCCCACGCCTGAAGTGGAATTGCCCTGCGGATCGGCATCGATGAGCAATACTTTCTTCTCTAGAATCGCCAGGCAGGCGGCTAGATTAATGGCGGTGGTTGTTTTTCCTACGCCTCCTTTTTGATTGGCAATTGCCACAACTTTTCCCATGTACTACTGTTTTTTAGGTCTTCACCTATTTGTCAAAGCGACAGACCTTAGATGTCTTTTGATTCGCCAATTTCCAACAAAATTAACTCTTTTCCTTTATCCGCGAAAACTTTTCGGGCATCATCGTGATCTATTTTAATAAATCCGAAGGTATCGAAATGGCATCCGATGATGCGATTACACTCAATAAAATCACTTGCGATCGTGGCATCGCGGTAGCCCATCGTAAAATTATCGCCGATGGGGAGGATGGCAAAATCCAGTTTGGGGCACAGCATTGGAATGAGTTTCATATCCAACGTCAGTGCGGTATCCCCCGCAAAATAAAAGGTTCCTTCCTTGCTTTCGATCACAAAACCAGCCGGGTTTCCACCATAAGTACCATCGGGGAGGACACTTGAATGTACAGCATTGACCATACGGACCTTCCCAAAATCGAAATTCCAACATCCGCCGTGATTCATTGGATGTCCTTCCAATCCTTTTCCTTGAAACCATACAGTCACCTCATAGGTCGAAATAATCTTTGCCCCGGTACGCTTGGCAATCGCCTCTGCATCAAGGACATGATCCTGATGACCGTGTGAGAGCAATATATAATCAGCAGGAATCTGAGTAATATCAATATTTTCCGCTAGCGGATTACCACTGATAAATGGATCGAAAAGGAGATTAGTTTCGCCAATTTGGACGCCTAAACAGGCCTGACCATAGAAGGTGACTTTCATGAGTAGTTTTCCGGTTGGTGAATGGATTAATTCAAAAGGGGAAAGATACGAAAAAGCACTGCATTATTTTAACTTCATTTCTCTATCTTTGCCGCAAAAATAGGAGAAAACGAGATGATTACAGTCCTTTCCGGTACCAACCGGCCCCAAAGCGCTACCTTTCCCGTCGCTCGACATTATTTCGAACGCCTCAGCGCCCTTGCCGATCAACCTGTGCAATTACTTTCCCTGACGGATATTCCCACGGATATCTTAAACAATGCGATGTATACCCCACGAGGGCAGTCGGATGCATTGGCCCAAATTCAGGATCAATATTTAATTCAGGCGGATAAAATAGTTTATGTGATTCCCGAGTATAATGGTAGTTTTCCGGGGGTACTCAAGCTTTTTATCGATGCTTGTTCGGTCCGAGAGATCAAGACGAGTTTTAAGGGGAAAAAAGCAGCCTTAGTTGGCGTGGCTACAGGAAGAGCAGGTAATTTAAGAGGCATGGGACACCTTACGGGGATTCTCCATTATTTGGGAACCACCGTTTTTCCTTCACAGTTGCCCGTTTCGCGGATTAGTACGCTCAAAGATGAGCAAGGACAACTTACGGATGCTGGAACGCTACAGGCGATGGAAGATCAAATGCAGCAATTCCTAGAATTTTAGTAGTGCTTCGTCGAAAATGCCCTTGGCACCTTCGACGAAACGACACTTTTAGTTGTTCAAACCTTCGAGCCAAATCAATTCGGCAGCCTGATTGAGGCGACCGTAGAGAATAGCGTTCTGTTCGTAACGACGACCTAGGCGCATGGCATCAATCCTTGGAATATCGAGGACCAATAAGCTTTTTTCCGCTGGCCAAGTACCATCGAGACTTTCGCCAAAACCTTCACAGAAGGTATAACGGGCTTCAATGAGGTTTTGCATCAGCGCGTGATGACGCGCTTCGTTCTCTACTTTGTCCAGAATCCGCGAATGTGGATTCCATGCCGTAATGAAGGCCCAATCGTAGGCATTATTGTCCATCAAAAATACATCAAGTGGGCGCGAAACTTTGCCAACTTCGATATTTAGCGATGGCCTGACGATGTAATATCGGGCGCTTAAATAAGCTTTTAGAAGTCGTTGGTCTATATTCACAGAAGAATCATCCATGGGTTGTATAGTTAGAATAAACAAAATTGTACATTTGCGGTGGATTTTGAACAGGCAAGCCCCAAAGTAGTGAAATGGAATTAGAAATGCCCGCTCAGTCCCGACCGTTTTACCTTCAAATTCCGTGCGAGTTTTCGCTCAACAAGGTATGTCGGTGAATTAGTTATTAAATATACTAAAAAAAGCTAATGGATAAGAATACGATTGTCGGGTTTGTGTTGATTTTCGTGTTGATTTTAGTTTACGGACAATTGACTCAACCCACAGCAGAGGAAATGGAGGCGGCTAAGCTTCGACAGGATTCTATTGAACGGGTAAAAGAACAATTGGCAGAAACTGGTATCGACCCTAGTGTAGTAGCCGAAAAAACTGCGGAACCTGTAGATTTTATCAGCACCCTTTCCCCGGATGACTCCCTTCGTCAAATTCAATTACAAGGCGCTTTTGGTCCATTTGCTTATAGTGCTACCGGAAGTGATAAGGAAGAAGTAATTGAAAATGATATGGTTAAAGTCACCTTTTCTAGTAAAGGTGGAAGTATCAAGGAGGTATTGCTCAAAAATTACCACAAGATCTTAACCGATGAGAATAAGGTGGAGAGCAAAGGAGAACTCAAATTGCTCGAAGATGAAAAAGATCGCTTTGAATATCTTTTTCCCGTAGCCAATCTACCAAAAGGCTATGTTTCTTCTGCCGACCTCTACTACGAAACTCGCGTCGACGATAATGATGGAGACATCACCATCAGCTTTAGAGCTTCTGCAGGGCCTGGAAAATACTTTGAGCAAATCTATACCTTAATAGATAGCAGCTACCATATGGATTATGATATCAAATTGGTTGGGCTCGAAGATGTTTTGAATCGCCAGGCTCAAAGTCTCCAACTCAATTGGGTGACTTATGCTGATAAGCTAGAGAAAAATACCACCTACGAAAGAAATTATTCCAGTGTTTACTTCAAGGCTGTTGATGAAACGGCTAGTTATTGCTCCTGTACCAGCGATGGAAATGAAGATGCTGATGGGGAAGCCCTAAAATGGGTTTCTCATTCCAATCAGTTTTTTAATACCTCCTTAATGGCGGATGAGTCCTTTGTCTCTGGAAAAATGGAGACTAAGGTGCTGGAAATGGAGGATGAAGACCTTAAGTACCTACGTAGTGAGTTGAATTTGCCACTAAAGCATCAGGCCAATGAGAGTTTTGGGATGAAGCTATACGTTGGGCCCAATGAATACAATCGCCTGTATGCGATGGGCAATGACCTACAGGACATTATTCCTTATGTCCGTAGTATTTTTGGTACCATCAACCGTTGGATCATCCGACCTACCTTTAATTTCCTCTCCCAATTTATTGGTAACATGGGAATTGTAATCCTGACCTTGACCTTGGTGGTAAAACTGGTACTCTACCCACTGACCTATAAAATGCTCTATTCGCAATCAAAAATGTCGGCGCTTAAGCCTCGTTTGAGTAAACTCAAAGAGAAACACGGCGAAGATCAACAGGCGATGCAGGTAGAGTCGATGAAATTGTACCGTGAATTCGGGGTTAGCCCTCTTGGGGGCTGTCTGCCCGTCGTCCTGCAAATGCCAATCTGGTTTGCTCTGTACCGCTTCTTCCCCGCTTCGATTGAGTTCCGACAGGCTAGTTTCCTCTGGGCAACTGACCTCTCTAGCTATGATATTGCTTTTAACCTGCCATTCAATATTCCTTTTTACGGAGAACACGTAAGTCTATTTACCCTTTTATGGGCTGCTTCAACGGTTGCTTATACCTACTATAACACCCGGCATATGGACGTTACGATGAACCCGATGATGAAAAATATGCAGTACTTTATGCCCATAATGTTTTTATTCTTTTTCAATAATTTCGCTGCGGGACTAACGTGTTACTTACTTTTTAGTAACTTGCTGAATATTATCCAGACGATCGTCACCAAGGAATACATCATCGATAAGAAAAAGATTGAGGAAGAATTGGAAGCTTACCGCAAAAAGCCCAAGAAAAAAGGCGGTGGTTTTCAAGAACGGCTAGAAGCTGCCTTGAAGGAGCAGCAAAAGCAAGCTCAACAAAAAGAACAAACGAAATCAAAGAAAAAGAAGAAGTAATTAATTCGGTATCAGAGCTCTGCCACCAATGAAAATTCAGCCGGCAGAGCTCATTTTTTATGCGCCATCTAATATACATATTGCCCATTTTCCTGTTTTTGGCCTGTAGTCCAAAAACCACTCAAAAATTACCCAACCCAACGGACAATGCCCCAATTGCGGGTATTCCCGACACCATGGCCGCTCCTCCGAGCGTGGATACGGCCCTGGTTGAAATTGTACCGGATGAGGATGCTCCGCCTTATTTGGTAGCTGTGATTAAGAAAACGGGCTGTTATGGAGCTTGTCCTTCGTTTGAGGCTCGCTTGTTTTCAAATGGTCATTTGACCTATCGAGGCTTGGCTGAGGTAGATCGCATTGGCCCCTATGAAGGCTGGGCCGATGAAAATTTCCTGTCACAGATAAAGGCCGCCGCGTATCGCCTCCAGTTTTTTGAACTAGAAGATGCTTATCCTACCAATGCGCGCCCGATTGAGGAATTGCCATTAACGATTACCTACCTCAATTTGGATAACCGAGAAAAGACGGTAGTCAATAATTACAACAGCCCCAGCACCTTAAGGGCACTGGAGCAGTTGTTGGAGGAATTATTCCTCGCGGTAGAGTGGAGAGAGCTGGCTAGGCCTCGCTAGCTAGCAAAGGCTAGCAGCAAAAAGATATCGTTGGGGCATTCATAATCACTAATTAGCGCAGCATCAATCCAACACCACTAGCTGCTGCACCTGCCCATCGAGCTGTACCCAATAAATCCCGGCAGGCCATTCCTGAACCTCTAGGCTGATATTCGTCCGCCCCTCGGCTGACATCCGTAGCATCTCCATTCCTCTGGTATTCCAAACCCTTAATTCTCCTTGCCAAGCTCCTTCTTGCGTCTGCAATAAAACCTGATTAGAACTAGGGTTGGGCTGCATTTGAAAACGTTCCGTAAAGCTTGCAGGTGTACTTAAGCTACTGATTACAGGAGTAGCGCTTCTTTCGAGTCGCAGCGTACGTGCGGTGACTTTTTGATCGGCTTCCATGCCTCCCACCAAATACTTAACCGTATCAGAGACTTCTCCCACGCCTCGCAAATCCATTGGCAATTCATTATTGAGATCCACCTGCCAAGTTTTAGTGGCGAGGTCAAAAAAGACACTTCGATTAGCTGGATCAACACCTCCTGAGCCATCGTAAGCAATGCCATCAAAGTTATAGGTATTGCTAGAGCCTCCCAACCAATAAGGATTGCCATCAACCGTGGTAGCCCCCATCCGGTAGCCCATATGATCGGGATCGCCATTGAGTCCCAGCCAACCAATTTGCTGAGGATTATTAGGATTGATCAAACCTTTTCGTAGCAAACCCGTAATTCCAAAACCAGAATTGGAGGCCCCGCCATAATAAAAGATCGTATCCCCGATAATGACACCAGATGCGCCAAAGGCTTTGTAAAGATCGTTTTCTGGGACGGAAGATCCGGTTGACCAGGAATCATTGGCGGTATCGTAAATTTGTACATTACTGACATTGGCTCCAGTGCCTATATCTCCATTCCAACCCGTCACTAAGTAGATAAGGCTATCGCGCCATACAGCTTGCACCTGATCATCGATGGGCAAGGGAATGGGCGCTCCATCACTAATATAATCGTTGGCACTGATGCTAAAGCGATGAACTTTATCGCTGGAAATTTCACCATTGGGGAGTACGTGGTAGCCGCCCATGATGTAAATGATATCGCCAACTACACTTGCGCCCGCTGCGATTTTGCCAAGGGTATCGGGTAGGGGCGGTAGATTTTCCCACACATCGGTTTGCGTATTGTAACGATAAGCACGTAGGTGAATCCCTTCCTCTGCTTTGGTGGTATCAATTCCGGAGAAGGAATAGATATAGGGCACTCCGTTGAGCTCGGCGGCGGCAACGGCATTATTGGCCACGGGTTCGGGCATGGGACTTTTTTCCACTACCCGCCAATATTGAGCAAGGCAAAAGTTAGGTAGTACCATAGAAGTCAAGAGGAGGAGGGAGACAAAACGATACATATCTTGGAGGTTTTTACGCAATATAGGAAAAAAAGGAAGGAGGATTTCCACTCACCAGCAACTGGGGTTGAAATCCTCCTTTCATATGTCATTAACCACTAATTAAATCAAGTTCATTGAACTCGATACCTAAATTTAATACATATACTGGCATATGATGATGCTCTGATACCTGTATTTCAATGGAACCGTCCTCGCAAAGACATTTTTGAGGCTCAAATGGCAAGCCATGGACCCAAATTTTGTAGTTCTGGTAGCTATCTGGCCAATTTCCTTGCTTGTTTATCGTGAGTTTTAAGCCATCCACACGCCCTTGAGTACGGAAAGTACGCTGGGCATAAGCCCCTTCTTGGTAAGCATATCCATCACCACCATCCTCATAAAGCATACTAGTGGTTTCCCCCGCCTGATAGTACACGTGCAACTCCAGTGTTTCCACCGCTTTTTCTTGCGTGTATTGCATCACGGGATAATGTGGTAAAACGGCACCTCCACGAACAAAAATTGGACTGTAGGCTAGGGGAGTCTCTACCTCAATTAATTGGGGTCCTTCAAAGGCTTCTTCGGTAAAATAGTTGTACCAGCGGCCTTTGGGCAGATACATTTCCTGAATTTTGCTTGCTGCTTCGGTAACGGGAGCCACCAAAAGGTGATCGCCAAAAAGAAATTCCTGTTCACGTCCCAATGCCTTGGGATCATTTTGATCCACAAAAGCTAAGGTCTTGAGCATTGGTGTTCCCTTGGAGGTATATTGGCAAAAGCTAGTATAGAGATAGGGGAGTAAACGATAGCGCAATTCGATTGCTGCTTTGGCTTGTGCGGTATAATCCTCTCCAAATACCCAAGGCTCTTGATCCATCCGCAATTCGGACTCTGATTTTTTAACCAATTCTTCATCGACTTCCGTCGCACCATCTACATTATTTCCCATGGAATGAACGCGATATAGTGGGTGAAATATCCCCAATTGTAACCAACGCACGAGTAATTCTCCCGTGGGTTGTTCGACAAAACCCCCAATATCAGTACCGATAAAGGAAAAGCCGCTAAGACTCATCCGTTGGCATTGAATATTGGCCAATGCCAGATGTTCCCAAGAGGCGATGTTGTCCCCCGTCCAGGCGGAAGCATAGCGTTGCCCTCCAGCAAAAGTGGCCCGAGTAAGGACGAAGGGGCGTTTGTCAGGTTTAAGCTGGCTCAAGCCTTCGTAAGTTGCTCGCGACATCTGTAGGCCATAGATGTTATGGGCCTTGGCATGACTACAAGGATGACCGTCGTAATCGTGGCGGACATTCTCGGGGAAGGTTTTAAAGTTGACTTTAAAAACGGCTGGCTCATTCATATCATTCCAAAATCCACTGATGCCGTCCTCGCGATAAAGCTCTTGATAGAGATTGCCCCACCATTCGCGGGCAGCGGGGAGGGTGTAATCGGGAAAGACGCAATCGGGGGGCCATACTGGGCCCGTCATTAATTCGCCATCAGGTCGACGGCAATAGAGGTCCTTTTCACGGCCTTGTTGATAAACCGAATATTCGGGATCGACTTTGATTCCAGGGTCAATCATCACCACGGTTTGGAACCCTTTTGCTTTAAGATCTGCGATCATTGCTTTGGGTTGTGGAAAATAGTCGTGGTTCCAGGTAAAGCAGCGGTATTGATCCATGTAGTCGATATCGAGGTAAATGGCATCGCAGGGGATTTCGCGGCTGCGAAATTCATCACAAATTTCGCGAACTCGGGCCTCTGGGTAATAACTCCACCGGCATTGGTGAAAACCCAAGGCCCATAAGGGAGGCAAGTCTGGTCTCCCGGTGATATCCGTATATCGCTCCGCAACACGCAACAACTCCGGACCATAAATGAAATAGTAATTCATTTCTCCGCCCGCTGCTGAAAAACGGGTTTGTCCATCTGCTTCGCTATCAAAATCAAAGTGACTCCGATAGGAATTGTCCATAAAGATGCCATAGCCTTTCCCCTCGTGCAAGCCATAATAAAAAGGAATAGAGCGGTAAAGGGGATCGGTGGTTTCGTTAAAACCAAAGGCATCGGTATTCCAATTCTCCAGGTGATGGCCCCGTAAATTGGTGCTACAAGATTTGTCTCCTAGGCCAAAGTAATGCTCTCCGTCGGGTGCAGCCTTGGCTACTTCTAGCTTAGTAATCCCTTTGAGAATGGTGGAAAGGCCTTTAAAACCTTCAGTTTCTGCACAAATCAAGTTTCCTGTATGGTCGTAAAAGTTAACCAACAAGCCTTTTTTACTAATCCTACATTCCAATTGATCCGTACGGAGTACATAGGCCTCGCTTGTTTCCGATTGTTCTATTTGTACTGCCGCTGGTTTAAACTTAGGGTCAATGGCGTAGGAAAAATCGTCTTGAAACTCTCCGGTAATCGTATAGCGGAGTCGAAAAATATCGGTTGCTACGACCTTAACCTGGAGTGAAATCTTGTTTTGACAATAGAAAAAATAATCAGCTCCATCTTGTTCTACTCGAACGACCTGATCCGGGATAAAATCGAAAAAGACATCAGGATAGCGGTCGCTACCTTCTGTTAGGTCATTATTAATTGGTCCATCCTCGGTTTTGTCAATTAGAGGAAGCTCTTCCGGTTCTTCGATGGGGCTTTTTTTGTTCTGTTCCATAATTCATTTAAATTTAGTACCCAAGTATCGGATATTGGCTTAACTTACTTGGTGTTAAATATACAGGAAGTTGGCCATTCCCCTTACCTTTAAGGCAAATAATTGAAAGACATATTATGAGTATTTCCATCAATTCCCATGAAGCATATGCTCAATCCCTCGATCTATTGCATCGATCTATTACGCCGCGAGGCTTAGTGGCCAGTATTACGGATGTCAGCAATTACCAACGGGTGTGGTCGCGAGATAGCGTGATCTGTGGTCTGGCGGGAATTCTGGCGGAGGATGAGGCCTTGTTGGAGGCACTCAAACATTCCTTAGAATCCTTAGCGGATAATCAAGCCTCACAGGGACAAATTCCTTCTAATGTTCGCTATAATGAAGCGGATGAGCTGGAAAAAGTAAGCTACGGTGGGCTTTGTGGCCGGGTGGATGCGGTAACCTGGTGGGTGATTGGACTTTGTAATTATGCCCAGGCCAGTGGCGACCGAGCCTTTGCTGAGGCCTATTTACCCCAGGTAGAAAGCTGCTTTACCTTGCTTCGTTCCTGGGAATTTAATGACCGTGGTTTACTCTACGTCCCGCAATCGGGCAATTGGGCGGATGAATACATTCTTCACGCCTACGTGCTCTATGATCAACTGCTCCGTTTATGGGCCCTCCAAGTGGCCGGCGACTATTTTGACCGACCAGAATGGCTAACCAAAGCGGAGGAATTGAGGCAAATGATTCGCGCCAATTATTGGTTGGAAAATGATAGAAATTCGGAAGCACTTTATCATCCCTTCGCTTACCAACGGCAATTGGAAAAACGCGGTAGCTCCAATTTTTGGGAAGCTAGTTTTTCACCGGGAGGATATATTGGCAAATTTGACTTACTCGCCAATAGTTTGACTTTGCTGCTTGGCTTGGGGACTTCGGCTCAGGAAGAACAAATGATCAATCGAGCAAGCTCCTTCCAAACCGGAAATGTCTCGGGGCTGATGCCTTCTTTTTGGCCTGTGATTTATGAGGATGACCCCGAATGGTTTTTCTTGGAATCCAATTATGCTTTTGAATTTAGAAATAAGCCCTTTGAGTTTCAGAATGCTGGTATCTGGCCGGTATTTAATGGATGGTGGGGAGCAGGCCTTTGTCGAGCTGGGCAGGGAGCTGCGGCGGAAAAATTACTCGATCGTATGTCAGAGGCCGTGGCCAAGGAAAACTGGGGCTTTTATGAATGTCTACACGGCCAAAACGGGACCGCACACGGAACCCCTCATTGCACCTGGTCCGCAGCTGGCTTAGTTTTATTAGCAGAATCATTAAACGGTAAGTCCTTGTATTATGGAAAACAAAACCCCTGATCAAAAAAGTTGGGACATCCTCTGTACAGGAGAATTATTGGTAGATTGTATCAGCGAGAGCTTTGCTGATGCCATCGACGGTCAACAAAGCTTTCGGATGATTCCAGGAGGAAGCCCTGGGAATCTTTGTATGAATATGACTCGTTTGGGCAATCGCTGTTTGCTCAGCGCAAGTATTGGCAAGGATGATATGGGCCAATTGCTTTGGAATACCCTGACTGAGCTGGGCGTAGCTACTGATTTAGTGGCTCGTCGCCCTCAACCCACCACCTTGATTTTGGTTACTCGCTCGAAAAACGTCGCAAATTTCGAAGCCTACCGCAGCGCCGACCGGGAGATTCATGCTGCCCAATTTCCCAAACAGATTCTGCAAGATATTCGACTCTTTCACACCACTTGTTTTGCCCTCAGCCTCGAACCTGCGCGTCGTAATATCTTAGAGGCTGCGGAACAGGCTAATCAGGCAGGAGCTCAGTTGAGCATTGACCTCAACTATGCGGCTAAGTTATGGCCTGATCGGCAGGAGGCGCAAAAGATGGTAACGGAATATTGTGCTCAAGAGGCTTTGGTAAAAATTAGTGAGGTAGATTGGGAACGCTTGTATGAGTCGCCTTTGGAGGATCCACAAGTTGCCGCTCAGCACTTTTTGGATTTGGGGGCAAAATTGGTTTGTGTAACCCTTGGCGGTGAAGGTTGTTTGGTGGCGGATGCAACAAGCTCTGAGTTTTTGGCTGCCCGGGAAGTGGAAGTTTTGGATACGACGGGCGCTGGAGATGCTTTTTGGTCGGGTTTCCTTACCGCTTGGCTCGCAGGAAATAACCCCCTTGATTGTGCTCGCTCGGGCCGAAAAATGGCAGAGCTAAAACTTGGCTATTTTGGACCATTACCTGCCGAAGTGGATCGCGAATTGGTGTTGTCCGGAATGTAAAACCCCGACTACCTGCATAATCGGGGTTTTACCCATGAAATTCTTTCCGCTATTTAGTTGATATACAAGCGTTGGAAAGGATAAATAATTTCATTTTCCTCCATCTTATTCAAGGAGCGCAAACGTGCTACCGAAATACCATAGCTTTTGGCAATGGTAAACACCGTTTCATTTTCTTTGACGATATGAACCTTGCGCTTAGAAGGAGCAGTAGCCGCTCCACCTTTCCCAGTATTAATTCTACCACCAGTAGCATTATATTCCGCTGGAACTGGTAGTGCCGTACCTGGAGGAGGCGTAGTCGCAGCAATAGGAGCAGGGCAATTACAATCGTTGGTACGTAGTCTTTGACCAATGTAAATAGGATCATTAGCACCTAAGTTATTGATCGAACGGAAGCGGCTAACGGTATAACCATAGCGACGAGCCAATTGGTAAATCGTTTCGCCACGACTCACTACGTGTACGGTATTTCCGGTATTCCAATTTTCCGTTGCCGGAGCTGTGTCGACCACTGGATTAGCACTGATATTTCCTACCCGAAGTTTAGTACAAGGACTAATGCGATTGGGATTAGGTACATTATTCATCCGAGTCAAATCACTTACTGAAATACCGTAGAGGCGCGAAATTCCGTATAGCGTTTCGTTGCGTTGTACAACGTGAAAGCCAGGGCTGGAAGATTCAGGGCAGTTGGACGTAATGATTGGCGTGCTAGGTGCGGAAGGCACTGTATTGACAGGCGCAGGCGAACTAGGAACCGTATTGGTTGATGGAGTCGTCGTTGTAGGTTGGGTAACCACGGTACCATTACTTACAAGGAAACCGTTGCGATAGGAATTGCCACCACAAGTAGTTGTCGCTGGCTGCCCGGTAGCCCAATCAATATAAAGATTGCGGTCGATATCTTTGTAGATTTTACAAACGCTTTGATTTTGCTGATTAAGGAGGCGATCTATTTTGGTTGAACCACTATTATTGGTAGTGTTGCCATTGGGGGGAGTACTTCCGGTATTAGTAGAAGTGGTAGAGCCACCGTTATTATTTCCAGATTCGAGATCAGTGACGCTGCTATTGGGTAATTTGCCGCTAGTGCCCCGAGTGGAGTAGAAAACACCTTGAGATTTGTAATTGAGACTTTTGCCTTCACAAAAACCATCGAGGTATTGTTGTAATGGAATATTATTGATAGAAATCAATTCGAGCTTATTGTTTTCCGCATCGGTCTCATTAAAGCCTGTTTTTTCTTCAACTACCCCAATCTCAGGAATCAGCAACATCTCCGTATAGTTTTTACCCGCGCGATTGCGAATTTTGGTAAACTGATATTGTTTAGGGCAGCTGTAGGCGATGATCCCATTGTAGTAAACCTTAGCCTCTGAACCAGTGGTAGCAATATTTTTTCCATTGGCAGCCTGACGGAAATTATAGGCAAATACATGATCGATCGAAGAGTAGCCCACTTGATTGGTAGAAATTTGAGCATAGCTGGCCAATCCGACGGGGGATACATTGTATTCGTTACCGTTGCGGCGAACAAAATAGAGTTGAATATCTCCCTTATTGACTTGTCGTACAAAACGTTCATTCATCGCCAAGTCGCGACAGGATTTAACGTCGGCCGGGCGAGCCCTCTGATTGACGCGATTTTCAATACCTACTTCCAATACTACCTTTTGTTGATCGTTTAATCGAATGTGATAAACGATATGGCTAAAACCAGAAGCCGAGTTGGCATAACGGTACTCATAGCGATCCATACAAGCTGGATCATATTCAAGATAAATGGTATTAGCAAAAGAGGTCTGAAGGAAAAGTAAGGCGAAAAGCAAAGAGAGGAGTTTTAACGCTTTCATCTTAGCAGGATTTGTTTTGTGTGTTTCAATAATGTTTTCTCAACGCAAATATAAGTGCAAATAAGATAAAACCATTAGATGCACGAGTTGAAGGTAGCTGAAAAATTCCTTTTTTCCAAGTTCCACCCTGTCTTTATCCCATCTTCCTGACCGGATTTAGACTGAAGTGAAAAAGCTTAAGCATTTGAGTACCAATATGTTAACCTGGACAAACTCCAGCAGCGACTCAAGGCAAAGCGCAACTTCCTTGCCCTATTACTTAAAAAACTGTTCCAATTTTGGGGAGCCCTCGTTAGGCCTATTTAATAGCCCCAGTCATCTCGCACTTGTCCGGTGGGCCGGGATGGCCTCGACCTTAAAACCTAGAGCCTTATAAACAGTCGTTCGACAACTCCTTTGGTACTGGCGTAGGATAATCTGGTATAGGGGTATATGGAACATTACTACTTGGCGTAGGATAAACTGGTATAGGGGTATATGGAACATTACTACTTGGCGAAGGATAATCTGGTATAGAGTTATATGGAACATTACCACTTGGCGTAGGATAATCTGGTATAGGATTATACGGAACATTACTACTTGGCGAAGGATAAACTGGTATAGGGGTATATGGAACATTACTACTTGGCGTAGGATAAACTGGTATAGGGGTATATGGAACACTACCACTTGGCGAAGGATAATCTGGTATAGGTAGGGTTTTCATCTGAGCAGGATTTGATTTGCGGGTTTTCTCAACGCAAATATTAAGTGCCAATAAAGCAACTCTAAATGCAGAAATCGAAAGTAGCTGAAAAATTCCTTTTTTCGAAGTTCCATCGGACCTTACAAAGCGCCATTTCCTTGCCTTATTACTTAAAAAACTGTTCCAATTTTGAGAAGTCCTCGCTAGGCCTTTTTTATAGCCCGAGTCATCTCGCGCTTGCCTGGTGGGCCGGGGATGGCCTCGATGGTAAAACCCAAAGCCTTTAAGCGTCGTTTGACTACTCCCTTGGCGCAATAGGTACTTAGCAGGCCATCGGCCTTTAAGGACTGATACATTTTAGCTAAGAGCGGTGTTTCCCACAACTCCGGCTGTGCTTCTGGGGCAAAGGCATCAAAATAAATGATGTCAAATCGATCTACCTCATCAATTTGATCAAAATGTTGCTGGTGTTTACAAAATTGGAATTGTGGACTGAGTTGATGCATCTCTTCCCAACTGCAATCGTGCAATTGAGCCAGTTGAGTAGACGCTTGATCTTGTCCTAGTAAAGTGGGATAATTGAGTTGAACGACTTGCTCGGCAGATAAGGGGAAAAGTTCGTATGCCGTATAACTGATGGAGTAGGGGACTTGCTCGGCTGCCAGCCAAGTTAACAAGGCATTTAGTCCCGTGCCTAAGCCAATTTCTAGAATAGACAACTGTTTTTGACTAGCCCCTCGATGGTGAAGTGCGGCATCGATAAAAACGTGCTGACTTTCTTGAATGGCGCCGTGACGAGAGTGATAGGCTAAGTCATCACTGCCAGTGGCTATAGAATGAGAACCATCGGCAGTGATAAATAGGCGTCGATCGCTGTTCATGCACTAAAATGTACTTTCAAAACATTCGCGGAGTTCGGATACAGTAATATCCAAGTGCGAAGCATCATAAGTACAATTACCATTACGCAATAAGATGAGCTGTGGAGATTCGTGATGTACCGAAAAACGATCGGCAACTCCATTAGACAGGTTGCGGTATTGAATCAGATCGAGGTAATACATATTGACCTCGTCTGCTTTAAAATCCCAATTTTCCTCTAACCGATACTTTGCCATAGAGCTGATCGGACAACGAGTACTGTGTTTGAAAATAACACAGGGTTGAGTATGGGATAGCTGCGCAAGTTCTTCGATTTGCGAGACTTCCTGAAGGGGGATCCAATTTATCATGAGCGATTATCTCGATTGAGCAGGTGTAACAGGTTCTTCGACACTAAAGTTGTTTGGACAGCCAACGCCACGGTTGCAAGAAGCTAAGGTAGCCATTGCTACGAGTACGATTGCTGCAAAAACGAGGTGCTTGAGATTGTTAGATTTCATGTTTTTCAAATTTAAGATATGATATGGGCCTCAAAATTAACAAATAAGAATACTTTTATCTCTCAAAGGTCGCTAATTATTCGCTTAAACGTTATGAACCTAACGCTTATTATCTTCAAAAGGTTAGGAAAAAATAGGTTTAAGCTTTTATTAACCTAATAATAAAACGTTGAACTGTCGATGAAGATACACTTAATAGCAATTGGGGGGAGTGCAATGCATAATCTCGCTATTGCTTTGCATTGCAATCATCATACCGTAACAGGCTCGGACGATGAAATTTACGACCCAGCCCGCTCTCGCCTCCACGATCAAGGCCTTTTACCCCCTCAAATGGGCTGGTTTCCCGAACGCATCACTCCTGAGCTGGATGTGATCATCCTCGGCATGCACGCCCGACCAGATAATCCAGAGCTGGCAAAAGCCCGAGAACTAGGACTTCGCATCTACTCCTACCCGGAATACCTTTACCAACACGCTCAAAACCAAAAACGACTCGTCGTAGCTGGTAGTCATGGTAAAACGACAACAACGGCGATGATCCTCCACGCATTACACTACCACGATTGGGAATTTGACTATTTGGTGGGAGCCCAATTGGATGGTTTTGATAATATGGTGCAATTGTCTTCTGCTCCACTGATGGTTATTGAGGGAGACGAATATTTGTCTTCTCCCATCGATCGGCGACCCAAATTTTTGCATTATCGCCCTCATATTGCCATCATCACTGGTATTGCTTGGGATCATATCAATGTCTTCCCAACCTTTGAGGGATACGTTCAGCAGTTTGCGCTGTTTATGGATAGTATGGAAG
>SPJL01002513.1_pt1 | contig 18390 bp, 17 predicted proteins | sample 3741751 | NCBI WGS metagenome assembly SPJL01 (sample SAMN10925998, study PRJNA522277) | cold seep metagenome | isolation source: Elba SIP-enriched marine methane seep metagenome, extraction at timepoint T3 | place: Italy: coast of Elba, Mediterranean Sea | reverse complement strand
TCCTGCAGACAGCCATCGCCGACAAATGCCCAGGTCCTATGGTCAACCAGCGCGTCCCCGAATTGGGCCTGAAGGCGCTGTTCCGCGACCGCCATCCCGACAGCGCAGGCAATCCCCTGCCCTAGCAGGCCGGAGGTTATTTCGATGCCCGCATCCTGTTCGATCTCTGGATGACCGGCACAGACCGAATGCAGCACCCGAAATGACTTCACGGCATCCAGCGAGACTTTTTCATAACCCGACAAATGCAGCAGCGCGTAAAGCAACATCGACCCATGGCCATTCGACAGAATGACACGATCACGATCCGGCCATAGCGGATCATCCGGATCGGCCTTCACGTGATTGGCGTAAAGGGTGGCCGCAATCTCCGCCATGCCGAGCGGGACACCCTGATGCCCTTCCCCGGCCTTCAGAATTGAATCGAGTGCCAGGAACCGAATGGAATCGGCCATGCCTTGGATATTTGTCATGCTGGAAACTATACTAAAAACCCTGTGCGTTAGGTATCCAGAAGCGCGTTTTGCGCTTCCCGCATCTCAAAGATATCAAGATCGTCGGTGATTTCCACGTCATCCAACGTCACGATCTGATCCTGTTTCACGGGGCGCTTCAGTTTGATGTGATGCGCAAGACCGATGGGCAGCGCTTTCAGGGCTGTAGCGCGGCTTGCGGGAATGGACTTGGCCCAGACCTTGAAGCCACCTTCACCATCCAAATAGTCGCCGGCATCAAAGTCACCCTTGGCCGTGGCGACCGCATCGGCACGGTATCGGGTGGAACTACCCGTCGCTTCGCCGCGCAGGACTGCCGACAGAACTGACACCGATGTCTCCAACCCGATCAGGTGGAAGGGACGCCACATGGAGCCATACCAGCCTGATTCGTCAGTCAGCATGCCATATTGCTGGAAACAGGCGCGGGTATATTCATCCGGCGCCCGAAAGGTGACGAACATGCCGTATTGAATGTTGTTGAGCACAACCCGCCCATCCGGTTCGCGGCTGGCCGCGATATCAACCAGGCCTGGCTTTTCCAGCAACCCGCCTTCTGATTTCGGTTTGAAAACACCAGCCAGATCCTGTAAGCCCGCCGGGTGGAAGGCCAGACCGTCTTCCGGGCAATCCAAGCCGGTGGCATTGGCAACGGCGGCCATCTCAATCGCCGCCTTCGTCCCATCGGTGAAGGAGTTATACATCTTCGGATTAAAGTCCCCGGCGGCCACTTCCTCATCCGTCCAGCCGAAGAAACCCCAGACCGTATCCGGGGTAGAATACCGGTAATGCGGACAGAAGTTCATTCCCTTACCAGCGGCCACCAGCTCAAATCCGCTGGAGCGAACCCAATCCACCAACTCGCAGATCGCTGCCGGCTGATCCCCATAAGCCATCGAATAAACGACGCCCTTTTCCCTAGCTTTCGCTGCGATATGGGCGCCGCAAAGAACATCAGCCTCGACATTCACCATCACGACATGCTTGCCGGCTTCGATTGCTGCTAATGCATGGCGAATACCGGCGATGGGATGACCCGTCGCTTCGATAACGCATTCGATTCCGTCGAACGCGAAAAGGGAGGCCGCATCATCCGTGATGAAGCTGGTCCCATTCTGATAGGCATCATCCAGGGAGGTCGCCGTGATACGGTCATCTTCCCAATGCGCCCGCTTACAGGATTCCCGCGCTTTATTGGTATCCAGATCAGCAATACCAACAATGTGATATCCAGGGATATGCTTCGCCTGAGCCAGGATCATGGACCCGAATTTGCCGGCGCCGATCAAGCCAACGCGAACAGGCTTTCCTTCAGCAGCACGGGCTGCGAGTTTGGTGGATAAATTCATCCCCGGATTTCCTTTCCCTAAAAGGCAACGATGTCATGCAGCGACGTCCTGTTTCAACGTCGTGCAGCATCTTCCAACAAATCTGCTGCCGCTTCTCATATCGGCGATTGAGCGGCGCTAGAGTGCTCAGACAACGCCGTCTTAACCATCAATATTTTGATCATTATCTTTAAGTTTTGCTAAACTGTTGTTCATGAATCGGGGCTTGTCGCTCCCCTTCTGCGCGGGTCATCTAGGCAGATAACGTCAGTGATTTGCGCAAGATGCTCAACTGTACTTCAGGTGCATCGTCTTGCCAGCCACCAACTGTTCAAGGAAGGAGTCCGGTTTGCAGCCTCAATCCGGCACATTAGGATCGAATGTCAGCCTGCCCCGGCGTGCCTGGGCGATCCGTCGCAATGCCCTTTTGATGGGGGCGGTTCAAGGTCAGGGATATATCGGCCAGGCCTTAGGCGCCGCCGATCTGCTGGCTGTATCCTATTTCCATGCCATGAACTATCGGGCGGATGATCCTGAATGGGAAGGTCGCGACCGGTTCTATCTGTCAATCGGCCACTACGCCATCGCGCTCTATGCCGCCTTGATAGAGGCCGGCATCCTGCCGGAAGACGAGATTGAAACCTATGGCATGGATGAAAGCCGCATGCCGATGTCCGGCATGGCAGCCTATACGCCCGGCATGGAAATCACCGGTGGATCGCTTGGCCATGGCCTGGGGATCGCCGTGGGTGCGGCGCTCGGACTGAAGCGGAAGGAAAACCCCGCTTTCGTTTACAATCTTCTGTCCGATGGTGAGCTTGGCGAAGGATCAACCTGGGAAGCGGTCATGTCGGCTGTTCAATGGAAGCTGGATAACCTGATCGCCGTGGTCGACTTCAACAATCAGCAGGCTGATGGCCCCAGCCGCGACGCCCTGGCAGTCGGCGCCGATGCCCCGAAATGGGCGGCCTTCGGGTGGTATGCTCAAGAAGTCGACGGCAATGACCTGGACGCCGTGACCACTGCCTTCGACAATGCCCGCAACCATCCTGAAGCGAAGCCACGGGTGATCATCTGTAACACCAAGATGTGCAAAGGCATTCCTTTCCTGGAAGAACGAGAGAAAACCCATTTCATCCGTGTTGAGGCAGATGAATGGGAAAAAGCCCTGGCCCTGCTTGATGAGGACAAACCGCTATGACCATTCCCGCGATGTCCCGCCGTCAGTCGAAATACACCCCGCGTTCGGTCCCAGTCTCGGAAACCGGGGAGAAACTGACAACCTCCGCCATGATCGCCTCCCTGGATGCGGAGGGGCGCGATACCATCGCCGCCCCCTTTGGCCATGCCTTGGTTGATCTGGCGAAGACCCGCGCCGATATTGTCGGTCTATCGGCGGATCTGTCGAAATACACTGACCTTCATATCTTCGCCCAAGCCCATCCTGATCGCTTCTATCAGATGGGCATGGCCGAAGCCGTCTTGATGTCGGCGGCTGCCGGGATGGCGCGGGAAGGCTTCACACCCTTCGCGACGACTTATGCGGTTTTTGCCGCCCGCCGCGCATATGACTTCATTGCCATGGCGATTGCGGAAGAGAATCTACCGGTGAAGATCGTCTGTGCCCTACCAGGGCTCACGACCGGTTATGGGCCAAGTCATCAGGCAACCGAAGACCTGGCCATCATGCGTGGCATGCCGAACCTGACCGTTGTCGATCCCTGCGATGCTGTTGAGATCGATCAGGCAACCAGAGCCATCGCAGCAACCGATGGGCCCGTCTATATGCGCTTGCTGCGTGGCCAGGTTCCCAATGTGCTGGGCGAATACGGCTACAAGTTCGAACTGGGTAAGGCCAAGGTAATCCGCGACGGAACCGATGTTCTGTTCATATCCTCCGGCTTTATGACCATGCGGTGTTTGGATGCGGCAATGGTGCTGGCGAAGGACGGGGTGTCCTGCGCGGTTCTCCATTCCCCGACCATCAAGCCGTTGGATGCGGAAACCATAATTGCGGAGGCCGGTAAGGGTGGGCGATTGGTCGTAACGGCTGAGAACCACTCCATCACCGGCGGGTTGGGTGAGGCTGTTGCGGGTGCTTTGATGCGATCCGGCACCTTCACCGATTTCCGGCAGATCGCATTGCCGGATGAGTTTCTGGATGCCGGTGCCTTACCGACATTGCATGATCAATACGGCATCTCTGTCGGTTCAATCATCGACCGGGTCAAAGAATGGATGGACGGAAAATGACAACAACAACAGCGTTTATCGGATTGGGGAAAATGGGTCAGGGGATGGCCCGGAACATCATGCAAGCCGGCATCCCCCTCAACGGCTTCGATGTGTCAGAAGCTGCCAGATCTCAGTTTGCGGAGGCCGGCGGCACCGCCTTCGGGTCGGCCCAAGAAGCGGTTATCGGCTGCGACATCGTACTGGTCATGGTCCAGACTGCCGCACAGGCAAGACAAGCCCTGGTCGGAGAAAACGCCTTATCCGCCCTTAACCCCGGCGCGGTTGTTATTCTGTGCTCTACCGTTGCGCCTTCGGATGCCCGCGCACTCGGCGGCGATATCGAGGCTGCCGGTCATATGATGATCGATGCCCCCGTCTCCGGCGGTCAGGTGGGCGCCGATGCGGGAACGCTTACGGTGATGGCGTCCGGTCCCCCTGCCGCGTTCGACCGCGCTATGCCCTGCCTGGACGCTGTGGCGCGCGCCGTCCACCGCTTGGGAGATAACCCAGGCATGGGCGCAACCTACAAAGTTGTTCATCAGCTGGCATCCGGCATCCATCTGGTCGCAGCCGCAGAGCTGATGGCGCTTGGTGTAAAGGCCGGCTGCGATGCGGCAAAGCTGCATGAGATCGTAACCACATCCTCCGGCAATAGCTGGATGTTCAGCGATCGGGTTCCCCGCATGATGGAGGCGGATCCATCCTCAACCTCAAATGTCGATATTTTCGTAAAGGATATCGGTCTGGTCCTGCAAACCGGACGCGAAGCCGGTGTTCCCCTGCCGGTGGCCGCAGCTGCGCAACAAATGATTCAGGCGGCAGCGAGCCTTGGTCATGGCGGAGATGACGACAGCTGCGTCGTTCGCGCCTATGAGGCCCTGATCGGTATGAAGGTCCACGAGAGCTGATCAACCTCTGCCTTCCACACTGAATTTCTAAAGACACGAACACATTTGACGATTGGAAAAGTCATGAGCCTTCTTACCGGAAAAACCGCGATCATCACCGGTGCGGCAAGCCCCCGCGGACTCGGCAAAGCAACAGCTAAGCTTTTCGCTGAACACGGTGCGCGCATCGCTATTCTCGATCTCGATTCCGCGCAGTCCCAAGATGCCGCTGCCGATATTGGGGAGGGCCATTGCGGGATCGCCTGCGATGTGACGATGAAGAAGGATTGTGAAGCCGCCGTCGCCACGGTGTTGGAGGCCTTTGGCCAGATCGATATTCTGGTTAACAATGCCGGCATTACCCAACCGCTGAAGATCATGGATATCACCCATGAAAACTATGACGCGGTCCTGGATGTGAACCTGCTGGGCACGTTGAATATGAGCCAGTCGGTCATTCCTCATATGCGGGAGCGTAAATCTGGCGCCATCGTCAATATGTCCTCAGTCTCGGCCCAACGTGGCGGTGGGATTTTCGGCGGACCGCATTACTCTGCCGCCAAAGGGGGCATTTTAGGTCTGACAAAAGCGATGGCGCGGGAACTCGCCCCGGACGGCATTCGATCAAACGCGATCTGCCCGGGATTCATCGCCACCGACATCACAGCCGGCAAGCTGACTCCAGAATTGAAGGAACAGATTATCGCCGGCATCCCCATGGGACGGGCGGGCGAGGCATCCGACGTCGCGGGCTGCGCGCTGTTCCTGGCATCCGAGCTTTCCGCCTATGTCACCGGATCGGAAGTTGATGTGAACGGCGGATCCCTGATCCACTAATGCTTGGGCGATTTGGGGGATGAGCGGCGTCCGGCATCATAGAGATGCGCGTCGAGCTCGATCTCAACCTCGGTTAATCCATAGGATTTGTAGATTGCCGCGACGTCCCCTTCGAAACGGGCGGCTTCGCCCTTAAACCAATCCAGGAACAGCTGCACGGCACGTCGGCTGAGATAGCGTGCCGGGCAAATCGCCCAATAGGATGGGAATTTTACCACCGGGATTTGGGGAAGGGCCGGAACGAGTTTCCCTTCGGCTATCTCCGGCACCGCCAACGCCATGGAATCGAGGACGATCCCAACCCCATCCTTCGCCAGTTCCAAGGCCATGGACGAACGATCCATCAGGATCGACATATGCATACTGCTCAGGTCTATGCCGTTGAAATGCAGCCAATGCTCCCATTGATACAAAGCCCTCGGCGTGCGGATCAGCCGCGCCTGATCCAGAAAGGCGCCGAGACTTTCCTTCGGCTCCAATCCTGCGAGGAATTCCGGGCTGCAGAGCGGAAGAACCCGATCATCGAAAATCGGCTCCACATGATAGCCCGGGTAATTCCCAACCCCATAGCGGATCTCCAGCTCCATCATCTCCCGGTCGAAGTCAGTCGGATCCGGCGCTGCATCGACGCGCAGGTCCCAATCCGGGTACCGATTTACGAAGTCGGAAAGACGCGGTCCCAACCAGCGGGCGCCGAAGCTGGGCGTCACCCGCATATTGAGCTCATAGGTCTCGCGCGTTTTGCCGAAATGCCGTTGCGCATCCCGCAACATGCGTAATGCAGCCGTCGAGGTCTGAAACAGCTGCTCCCCTTCCAGCGTCAAGCTCAACAACCGGCCCTGCCTGCGGAACAGTTTAACGCCGAGTTGTTGTTCCAACAGTTTTATCTGCTGACTGACGGCAGATGGCGAGACAGACATCTCCTCGGCCGCGCGCGAGATTGTGCCCCGTCTGGCGACGGTCTCGAAATAGAGAAAACCGTTGAGGTTCGGATTACGCGACATGGGATGGCGCCTTCAGAGCATGCGGGGAGCGATGCTTCATTGCGTTCACCGCCCCCGCATAATCCGATGCTACTCAGCCGCGACAGTTTCCTGCCGTTGCGAGCCAAGGCCCTCGACACTGATTTCCATCACATCGCCCGGTTTGACGAATTGCTGAGGGGACATCCCCATGCCCACACCTTCCGGCGTGCCGGTCGCAATGATATCGCCCGGCTGCAGCTTCATGAAGCGGCTCATATAGGAAATGATCTCAGCGACCGTGAAGATCATGTCATTGGTGTTTGAATCCTGCTTCACCTCACCATTAACCGACGTCGAAACGCGCAGGTTCTGCGGGTCCGGCACTTCATCCGCGGTAACCAACCACGGACCGGTCGGGCCAAAGGTCGGGGCCGATTTTCCCTTGATCCACTGACCGCCTTTTTCGATCTGAAAGCCGCGCTCGGACACATCATTGATCGTGCAATATCCGGCGACATGGGAAAGCGCATCGGCTTCGCTGACATAAAGCGCTTCCTTGCCGATCACGACACCCAGCTCAACTTCCCAATCCGTTTTCTCCGAATCGCGCGGGATGATGACCGTATCATTCGGGCCGCAAAGCGCGGAACTTGCCTTCGAGAAGATGATTGGTTCCTTCGGCGGCTGTGCCCCGGTTTCTTTCGCATGCTTGGCATAGTTCAAGCCGATGCAGAAGAAGTTCGGGACAGAGGCAACGCAAGACCCGATTCGACCCGGATTCTCGACCACAGGCAGGCTTGAAACATCAATCGCCCGGATCGCGTCCAAGGCTTCCAGGGAAACGCCGGCACCAGCCAGTTCCCCAACCTTCCCCGACAGATCGCGAACTTTGCCGTCCGCATCGAGAATGCCGGGTTTTTCAGAACCGGCGGGGCCAAATCTTAACAACTTCATTACTCTAATCCTTTCGTTTCAGAAGCAGCACCATCCTTGGTACGCCAAACATCCAGCTGCTCTCGAATATCTTCGGCGAGATGCCAAAGATGGTTATCTATCGCGGTTCGAACCGCACCTACATCACGGGCGCGCATGCCATCCAGAATAAATGTATGCTCGTTTACGACGCGATCCTTGTTACGCCGCTGACGGGCCGCCAGATATCGTGGGTGCCAAAGACGCTGTAGAAAACTCCGATGTGTTTCCGCAAGAGGCCGATTGTGGGAGGCTTCCGCAATCGCTGTATGGAAGGACATGTCGATCTCAAACATGTCGAGCGGATCCGTATCGTTAAAGTGATCCGCCATATGCTGTAAGATCGATTCGATCCGCTTGATATCCTCCGGCGTTGCGTTTGAGCAAGCCAGTTCCGCAGAAAGTTTCTCCAGTGCGATCAAAACCTCGGCCTGATCGGCCACTTCCTTGTAGTCCATTGCCGCGACGATGGGACTGCGCGAGGGTCGAAGAAGCACCAGCCCCTCTTTCGCCAGAATCCGGATTGCCTCCCGCATTGGGGTTCGGCTGACACCCATCTCGGCTGCATTGTCGCGCTCCTTAATCGGTGCGCCAGGAAGCAGCTTTCCGCGCAGGATATCCCTACGCAGTTCATGGGCAATTTGAATTGCCAATATTTCTTCCGTCATACGATCACGCCGCAAATATTTTTTTGGTTGTCGGCTATAAAAACCGATTAATGCTCACAAAACGCTGTGCAAGCCGATGATTTTGGTATACCAAATTGAATTGATTGTCGAGCTATCACTCGATATCGTCTTTGACGAAGGGCCTGTTCGTTGGCGCGGCGTTTGAGTAGAGGCAACAAGCCAAAACCAATCGACGTTAAGACATTCGGCCTAAAAGTGCCTGATAACAAAACGGCGGCGGCAAACGCTGCCAGCCAAAATTGGGAGGTATCCATGAAAGTTAAGTCTTGGCTTATGGCCATGGGCGCATCTGTGCTTATGGCAGGGACCGCAGTCGCGGATCCGGTAACCCTTCGTATCCAAACGCACTATGCGACCGAACACCCGACGGGTCAGTTGTTGGCACAGTGGATCGACGACGTTCAGACCATGTCTGGCGGCGATATCTCGGTTGAGATGTTCTATTCGTCCTCCGTTGTTGCATCGACCGAAACCTTCGACGCAGCGATCAACGGTATTTTGGATTGCGATGCGACGGGCGGTGCTTACCAGACCGGTAAGAACCCGGCGTTCCAGTTCGTCGGTGACATCATGGGCGGTTACGACACCCCGTGGCAGCAGTATTCCTGGCTGTATTACGGCGGTGGTTACGACGCAGCTCAGGAGCTTTACAACGCTCAGAACATGCAGCTGATCGGTTGGTCGATTTATGGTCAGGAATCCCTGTCCTCGTCTCGTCCGATTGCCGGCTTCGAAGACCTCAAAGGTTGGAAGTTCCGGTCTCCTCCGGGCATGGAAACGGAAATCTTCGATAAGCTCGGCGCCTCGCCGATTGTGATGGATTTCACGGAAATCTTCACGGCTCTCGAAACCGGTATCATTGACGGTGCCGACGCTTCCGGTCTGGCGAACAACGTTGGTCTTGGTCTCTATGACATCGTGAAGCACGCGACCTATCCGGGCTTCCACTCGATGCCGTCGGATCACCTGGCGTGTAACCTCGACGTCTGGAATGGTCTGAGCGATCAACAGCGTCGGATCATCGATACGGCATGGCAGAAGCTTTCCTTCCAAGTCGCGCTTGCGAATGAGAAGAAAAATGCTGAAGCCGCTGCACAGCTGACCGCCGCAGGCGTGACGCTTTACAACTGGTCGCCGGCTGACCGTGCGGAATTCCGCAAGGCTGCTCAGGCTGCTTGGGAAGACTGGGGCACCCGTTCACCGGAAGCCGCAGCTCTGCTGAAAAGCCACAAGTCCTATCTGAAAGACTTGGGCCTGATCAACTAATCAGGACGGCTTTAGGTTATTGACCTAAGACGACAGGTGAGCCTCCGTTCAGGGGGCTCACCATCGTCGTTCCTTCGCATAACACGGCCCCCGAATAGTGCGGGGTTGCCCTTTTAACTCGGGCCTTCGGGAATCAGGAAAATGGAAAATAATAGCCTTTGGCTCGGCCCGTTGCGACGTCCGGTGCGTATGGTGGCACTCGGCTCCTTCGGATTGACGGCTTTGATATTTGTTTGGTTAGTGATTAATCGAATTTTCTTCGACGACGCGATTGGGATGCATGAGATGATCCGACCGGAAGGTCGGCCAATCGTCGCCGTAATGCTCATCGCGCTCGCCGCGACCCTGCTTTTCTCCTCGGTTTATTTCTCCGACACAAAGGGCTCGATTGAAGTTCAACCCGCTGGGTTTTTCGACATGGTCTCTCTCGTGACCGCACGGATGGCGATGTTCCTGACCGCCGCAACCGTAGCCGTCATGTTCTACGAAGTCGTTTCCCGCTATGTGTTCTCCCGTCCGACATTGTGGGCGAATGAGTTGTCGCTATGGATCGCCGCCTTCGTTTTCCTGTTCGCCGGTCAATACGCGATGCAGCAGCGCAGCCACATTCGGATCTACGTGATCTACGATATGATGCCGCGCTGGATTCAGAAGACCGCTGATGTCGTCTCCCTCGCGTTGCTGCTCGGCTTCACCTTCGCTCTGGTTTGGGGCGGTTATGGTGACGCGAAGACGCGCTTCCTTCGGATGGAGACTTTCGGCACCGCGTGGGATCCGCCCATCCCCGGGATCGTGAAGCCCGCTATTTTACTCATCATCGTGCTTGTTGCCATCCAGGCGATTTCCAACCTGATCGCCGATTGGAACAAAGCGCCTGAACATCACAGTTACGACGAGGTCGACGAGACCGACATCGAAAACATCCGCCGAACCCTGGAGGACTGACATGGAGTTCCTTGAATTATTCGCGTGGATGAAAGTCGGCGATGTCGCGACTTTGAGCGTGTTCTTGTTAATTGGTATGTTCATCCTGTTGGCGATTGGCATGCCGCTTGGTTTCGCATCAGCGTTTCTGGCCGTTGCCGTATTGCTTATGAAGTTTGGTCCGGAACTGCTGTTCGGCAATTTTGGACGGGGACCGCTGTCGGTCCTCGGTCAGGCCATCTATCGACAGATGACCAACTACGTCCTGATATCGGTGCCCTTGTTCATCCTGATGGCGGCATTGCTGGAGCGATCCGGTATCGCCCGGGATATGTATAACTCGCTGAATGGTTGGTTGAGCCGGACGCGCGGCGGGATTGCCATCGTCACCTCCATCATGGCGGTGATCATGGCGGCGATGTCGGGCATCATTGGGGGGGAAGTTGTTCTCCTCGGCCTCATCGCCCTGCCGCAGATGCTGCGCCTGGGCTATAATCAGAACCTCGCGATTGGGACGATCTGTGCCTCAGGGTCGTTGGGGACGATGATCCCGCCCTCCATCGTGCTGATCTTCTATGGTCTGGTGACGGAGACATCGATCAAGGCGCTGTTCACCGCGTCCTTCCTGCCGGGATTTATGCTGGCGTCTTTCATCATTCTCTACATCGTTACCCGCACCCAGTTGAACCCGTCACTGGCGCCCTTGCCGGAAGACGATCCAAATGATCCAAAGGGTAAGGAAAAAGGCCTGCGTTTCCTCGGGTTCATATGCAAGTTTGCGCTGTGGATCACCGGTGCCCTGTTCATTCGCGCCGCATTCTTTACGATCACCGGGGACAATGACGTCCTCAAAGGGGTCGATCCCATCGCGCTCGGCATGGTATCGGACATCCCTTATATCGTCGGTGCGTTTGTGCTGTCCTATATCACCATGCGTTTCGTCGTGGGTAAGGAGCGGACGGCGGACGGATGGGAAAAAGGGAAAGGCCTTATCGCGCCGGTCATCGTTATCGGGGTTGTCCTGGGATCGATCTATATGGGGATCACCGGGATTACCGAGGCAGCCGGCATGGGGGTCGTTGCGGTCTTCGTCATCGGCCTGATCCGCCGCGAAATGACGTTCGAGATCGTTTGGGACAGCCTGATGCGGACCCTGAAATCAACCGGCACCATCATCTGGGTGACGATTGGTGCCGCTTCCCTGGCAGCGGCCTATACGCTGGCCGGCGGGCCAACCTATGTCGCCAATCTGATTGTCGCATCGGAACTGCCGACCATGGGTGTGATCCTGGTCATGATGATGATCTTCTTGGTGATGGGCATGTTCATGGATTGGGTTGGTATTGTGTTGCTGATCATGCCGGTATTCCTGCCCATCGTCCTCAAGCTTCCGGTGCAGGAGATCGGATTCTTCGGCGCATTGGAGCCACGGCACGTCGCTGTTTGGTTCGGTGTTGTCTTCTGTATGAACATGCAGGTCAGCTTCCTGTCGCCACCATTCGGACCGGCAGCCTTCTATCTGAAGTCAGTTGCGCCGCCTCATATCTCACTCACCGACATCTTCCGTGGCTTCCTGCCGTTTATCTTGCTGCAGATCGCGGCCTTGTCGGTGCTGTTGATATGGCCGCCAATCGTGTCGTTGTTCTTGTAAGGCATTCGTGGGTGTAGGGTGCAGTTGGGTACCCCCCTTCCTCTCTGCGTCATTGGCGCCGGCTCGATCGGAGCGCGACATATCGAAGTTGCGTCCCGCTCGAGCCACGTGGCGCTTACCGCTGTGGTCGAGCCTGATCCGGCGCGTGCAGCGGCGCTATCGACGCAAGGCCTTCCGATGGTGGAGTCAATCGATGACGTCCCTGCCGAGACCCGCGCCGCCATTGTGGCAACACCAACGCCGGACCATCACGGGACCGTCCTAGCCTGCTTTGCCAAGGGCTGGGGCGTGTTGGTCGAAAAACCATCTACCGATACGCTGATGCACAGCCGTGACCTTCTCAACACCGCAAGTCAGGCCGACCTGCCCTTCTACACAGGTCATCACCGCCGCATGCACCCCTTTTCCATTGCCGCGCGAGAGACAATCGGGTGTATCGGCGCGCCGGTTGGATTGCAGGGAATGTGGGCGCTGCGGAAACACGACAGCTATTATGACGTCGAATGGCGCCGCCTTCCCGGTGCGGGTCCGCTCCTGACCAACCTCTCCCATGAGTTGGACTTGTTGCGCTTCCTGGTTGGCGAGATGACAGAGGTCTCCGCCCTGGTATCTTCCGCACAACGAGGTTTTCAGATCGAGGACACAGCCGCCCTTTCCTTCCGTTTCGCGAATGGCGCCCTGGGGTCTTTCTTGATTTCCGACGCAGCGGCATCTCCCTGGAGTTTTGAATCCGGCAGCTTCGAGAACCCGGCCATTGCCGGATCGGGCCAGGACTATATCCGCATTGCCGGCACAAAAGGCGCCTTGCAGTTTCCCTCATTAACCCGATGGAGTCGGGATGACGGAAGCGAAGTCGAATGGTCCAAGCCCTTAATGCGCACCGATGCGCCGACCTTCGAAAGGATCGATCCTTTGCTGGCCCAGATAGAACGCTTTGCCGCTGTCATGGCGGGAGGTGAAGATGACATCCTGTGTACCGGTGCTGATGGGCATGCAGCATTGGCCCTGACGTTGGCGGTCGCATTGTCGGGAAAAACAGGTGCGCCTGTCCGTCCTGACGAGGTGCCGGAGGATTTTAGCGGCGTTTAGGGTGAATGGGTTCTTACTTAGCGTGAGTGAGTTCTTAAACTATTACGAACGATTTGCGTTAAGCGGTCACAAACCGGGTAGGGATAACCGACATGAGTGTCGAACCACGTGAGAACCGAACGACGGCCGGCGTTCTGCTTATGACACTGGCAGTCGTGTTCTTCACCGGTATTGATACATCGGCTAAGTGGTTGAGCCTGGTAGGTCTACCGATCATTCAGATCGTCTTCGTCCGCTATTTCGGACACTGGATTTATTCCATGATCATTTACCTGCCACAGGAAGGGACAGCGGCCTTTCGATCGAACGCCCCCAAAAAGCAGTTTTTTCGATCCGTACTGCTGTTTATCAGCACGATTTTCAACTTCATGGCCTTGAAGTATCTACCCATCACACTCACCACGTCGATTGCCTTCGCGCAGCCGATCCTGATTACGATCCTTGCGATTCCAATCTTGGGAGAGAAGGTTGGAATTCGTCGGATAATGGCGGTTTCCGTCGGTTTCGGCGGCGTGTTGGTTGTGATCCAACCCTGGAGCGCTGAGTTCCATCCGGCGATCTTTTTCAGCCTCCTGACCTTGCTCTGCGCGTCACTCTACTTCCTGATGACCCGCATGCTGGCCGGCGTGGACAGTAATGCAACGAACCAAATTTGGTCGGCTGGTCTGGCCTCTATCGTCCTCGCCCCCTTCGCGATGTCAGTCTGGGTCTGGCCCGAGACTGGCCTGCAATGGGTCATCTTCGTCGGTATTGGGGCGTTTGGCTGTTTGGGGCACATCTCCGCGACAACCGCCCACCGCTGGGCAGATGCATCGATCCTGGCACCGATGATTTATTCACAGATTTTCTTTGCTGCCTTTGTCGGCGTGCTGGTCTTTGATACAGCGCCAACGATATGGACGTTAAGCGGCGGGATCATCATTATCGCTTCAGGCCTCTATATCTGGCATCGCGAGCGCTACCTTGCCCGGCAATCAAAAGAAGCCTCATAGAAAACCCCTGGGAAAGCCTTATGTACCCAACCGCAGAAACCGAGAGTTAAGATCGTCCCATGACCATGACCACGCATCCCCGCACCCGCCTCAACACCGCGCTCCTATTTGCAGGTGTCTGTGCCTTGGCCGCGACCACGCTGTTTTTGACGCCCTATGCAAAGGCGGATGAAGCGCTCGACCGCGCAAATACCTGTATCCTCGAAGAGACTGAGGCAGGTCGGCAACCAACCAATTGCATCGATGATGTTCAGAAGGAATGCCTGGCGGTGCCCGAAGGAACACCTGCTGTCGCAACCCTCTGTTTCCGGGAAGCCAAGGACCGTTGGAATGGCGGAATCCGGGGGTTGATGGAAAAGATCAAGGCAACCGGCAATCAAGACATGGCCATCGTGGCTGGGATAGAGGTCAAATACGACATACTTTCCGGGCTCATCCAATGTGACCGAATTGAAGAGCTTGCCCGGACCGTTTCCGGGAAGTCGCCGGATGTCATCCAACGGCAGAAAAACCAATGTATCGCGACAACCTCCGGGCTGGCCTATGCCCGATTGAAATGGCGGGCCCGCGCGCTTCCCTAGGCGTGCGCCATTTCTCGCCTCCCCTACTTAAACAACTGTGACAAAGGAGTAAGGACCATGATCGAAGAACCCCCCATGCTGACCATCAAAGAGACATTCCCGCGCCCAACCGCTGACCAACTGGCCGCCTTCAAAGGCGTAGAGACCGGTGTAATTTGCGATGCGATGAGAGGCCGTGGTGCGCTCGACAGCAGCATCAAGCCCCTGGGCTTTGGCCGTGACCTTCATTGCGAGACGGTCGGCGTTGCTCTGGTGGCCGAGAATGGTCCAGCCGAGATTCTGGCGACAATGGGTGCCTTGCACATTCTTCAGGCCGGCGACGTCCTGATCTCCGCCGTGCATGGACATCGGAATTGTTCTGCTGCCGGCGACCAGTTTTGCGGCATGCTGAAGAATAAGGGCGCCGCCGGCTTCGTTACCGACGGAGAAGTCCGCGACTATCCCGGCATCGTCGAAACCGGCTTGCCGGTATGGTCACGGGGACTGAGCCCCAATTCCCCCTATGCCCACGGCCCGGCCCGCGTTGGCTTTGGCGCGGTCGTTGGCGGCTGCCGGATAGACAGTGGCGACATCATCGTCGGTGACCGCAATGGCGTCGTCGTTGTCCCCCATGCCGAGATTGATACCGTTATCGCCCAGGTCGCGCATGTCCAAGCCCTGGAGGCTGAACTTGCGGCCAAGGTCAAAAATGGCTTCTGCCAGATGGAAAGCATTGAGCAGATGATCGCTGATGGCCGGGCGGTCGTCGTCGACTAGCCGTTGGATCAGCGCTTCTTCGCGACTTCTTCCCCCAGATCAATGCCATTCAATCGGCCAACATGATTTGACAACATGGGGACGAAGTCGCCGCCGGCGCCCACCGCTTCGGCATGCGTCAGATAGTGTTTCGCGGCAGAGGCCATGACGTTCAACACACCTGCATCGGTCGCCATGGAATTCACATAGCGTATGTCTTTCGACAGGTTCTCGATGGTGAACAGATGGGCGTTCTCATCCCGGTCGCAGACATATTGCATAAAGGTGTTGAAGAAGCCGGAACCGAGCCGGCTGGGACCAATCACGTCCCGGAATGTATGCGGGGAGATTCCAACCTTCGACCCCAGAACAGCCGCTTCCGAATAGAGCGCCGCATAGGCCGCGCCCAGGAAGTTCATCAACAACTTCATCTTATGACCGGAGCCAACCGGCCCGATATGGGTGATCGTCCCGGCCCAGCAATCGATGACCGGTTTTAAGGTTTCAAAGGTCGCCTCATCACAGCCGACCATCGCATCGAGATTGCCTTCTTCCGCTTCCTTCGGTGTGCGGCCAAGCGGGGCATCGACCATAACCACACCCTTGGCTGCCATTTCTGCCGCCAGGGTCAGGGTCGATGTCGGGTCTGCCGTCGTCGTGTCGACCACAATCAAGCCCTCCCGCGCACCAGCGAGGATCCCATCCTCACCGCGGATAACGGATTCAACTTGCGGCGAATTGGACAGGCAAAGATGGATGATGTCGCATTCCGCCGCCATTTCCTTGGCAGAGGCGGCTTCCTTCGCGCCCATGCCCTTCAGGCTGTCGACAGGCGTGCGGTTCTTTCGCCCCATGATCCAGAGCGGGTATCCGCCCCCCAGGATATTCTTGGCCATGCCATGACCCATGAAACCCACACCGATAAAACCTACTACGGGTTTGTCGCTCATTGCTTGTTATCTCCACTCCGCTTTCGGGGATATGTTTATTGTCTTTCTTCGCCAAACTGACGCTGATAAAATGGTATACCACATAAGGCACAGCGCAAAGCGCAACTGCATTAGCTAGGCACCGGAGAAAAATCGTGGCGCATGAGGCAGCAATTTCTGAGATTTCAGCTCTGATCGGCAACCGCTTGGCAACCAGCAAGGCGGATAAGGATCAACATGGTCAGAATGAGACCTATTATCCGGTGACACCGCCTGATGCCGTGGCCTATCCGGAGACTACCGAGGAAATCGCTGCCATCGTTCGGATCTGCAATCGGCATAAATGCCCCATCGTTGCCTATGGCGCGGCAAGCTCTCTGGAAGGTCAGCATCTGGCGACCGAAGGCGGGATCTCGCTAGACCTCAACCGAATGAACCAAGTCCTGGCGGTCAATGCAGAAGACTTGAATGTCGTGGTCCAGCCCGGCATTACCCGCAAAGGCCTGAATGAGGAACTGCGCGCGACCGGACTTGTCTTTTCCGTCGATCCCGGGGCCGACGCCTCCATCGGTGGGATGACAGCAACCCGGGCCAGCGGCACCACCGCCGTACGCTATGGCACCATGCGCGAGAATGTCCTCGCCCTGGAAGCGGTGATGGCCGATGGCAGCATCATCCGGACCGGAAGTCAGGCGCGGAAGTCCTCCACGGGCTATGATTTGACCCATCTGCTGGTCGGCTCTGAAGGAACGCTTGGCATTATCACGGAGATCACTCTCCGACTGCATGGAATTCCGGAAAGTATCTCTGCTGCGACCTGCCGTTTCCCGAGCGTTGAGGACGCGGTTAACTGCGTGATCCTGACCATCCAGTCCGGCCTTCCCATGGCACGGATCGAGCTGCTGGATGAGATGATGGTGAAGGGCTTCAAAGCCTATTCGAAGGCTGACCTGCCGGAAGTCCCGCATCTGTTTCTTGAATTTCACGGGTCGCCTAGCACGGTTGCGGAGCAGACCGAAGCCTTTGGCGAGATCGCCCGAGAATTCGGGGCAGAGGGGTGGGAAACCGCGTCGTCGACCGAAGAACGGAATGCGCTGTGGGCCATGCGGCACAACTCACATTATGCCAGCGCTGCCCTTGGCGAGGGGGGGCATATCTGGCCGACCGATGTGTGCGTTCCGATCTCTCAACTGGCGGAAGCCGTGTTGCAAGCACAGCAGGATGCTGTCCGCCTTGGCCTGACATCAACCATCGTCGGTCACGTCGGCGATGGGAATTTCCACGCCGGTCTAAGTGTGGACCCAAATAATCCGGAAGAGATGGCCCGCGCGGAACATTTCACCAAGGCGCTTGCCGAAACCGCCCTGCGCCTTGGCGGGACGATTTCGGGAGAGCATGGTATCGGGCTTGGCAAACAGGGTATGATGGAAGCCGAACATGGCACCGCCCTGCCCTTCATGCGCGCCATCAAGACCGCGTTTGACCCCAACAATATTCTCAATCCCGGAAAGATGCTCCCACCCGAGATTGCGAATGCTGAGGCCAACGCGGCCTGAGGTCACACGCTTTTAGTCAGCGCAGATATCCTCAACAGATTTCTTGATCGCGTCCAAGTTAAAGACCTGATCCAGCCAGTCCGGCTGGAACACCACAGACTTGGCTTTGTCGATGGCCAACAACGCACCATCAGAGAACCGGCCATCATAGATCCCGAAGGCAATGGACAGTTCGATCTTTAAGTGACCGAGCAGGAAGTCATGCGCGGCTGCTTCCGGCACACCCATGGATACGGCCCGATCCGTTGCTTCACGCATGG
>SPJL01002421.1_pt1 | contig 18438 bp, 14 predicted proteins | sample 3741751 | NCBI WGS metagenome assembly SPJL01 (sample SAMN10925998, study PRJNA522277) | cold seep metagenome | isolation source: Elba SIP-enriched marine methane seep metagenome, extraction at timepoint T3 | place: Italy: coast of Elba, Mediterranean Sea | reverse complement strand
ACTTCCCTGGCTACGGTTGGGTATGAAGAAGAAAAAACCAATCCCAATATTCCCCTGCAAGGCATCGACGAAAATTACATCAATATCAATGGCTTTGACCTTTTGATGGGCCGGGGCTTTTCCGAAACCGAATTGGAGTCGGGATCGCCACGAGTTATCGTGGGTATGGATATTGTTAAGACACTTTTTAACAACCGCCCCGAACGCGCGATCAATCAAAACATCACCGTAGGTAATATCCGCTATAAGATTATTGGCATTCTCGACTCCAAGGGGTCTAGCCAAGGAAATAATGAAGACCGCGTTGTGATGGCGCCACTGCTTAATGTCAAACGCTATTATGGTACTCAAAAAACCAATTACCAATTGGTGGTTTCGGTGCGTACTGCGGAAGATATGGAAGGCGCTTCTGCTATTGCGACGGGCTTGTTTCGCAATATTCGGCGTTTGAAGGTGGGGCAAGACAATGATTTTGAAATCCGTCAGAGCGATAGCATCATCAAGATTATCAAGGAAAATACGGCTAATCTGCAGATGGCGGCAGCGGGCATTGGCTGGATCACCCTCTTGGGCGCAGCTATTGGTTTGATGAATATCATGCTGGTTTCCGTGACGGAGCGGACCAAAGAGATTGGTATCTCCAAGGCCGTAGGCGCCACGCGCCGGACCGTGCTGATGCAATTCCTCACCGAAGCCGTAGTCATCTGCCAACTCGGCGGTATCCTCGGTGTTTTCTTTGGGATCATTATCGGCAATGGGGTAGCCATCTTTTTAGGTGGCAATTTTATTATCCCCTGGATGTGGATTTTTACGGGCATCCTCACCTGTTTTGTCGTCGGCCTAATGTCGGGACTCTACCCCGCCCTCAAAGCTTCTCGTCTTGACCCGATCGAATCGCTACGCTACGAGTAAATTAATTTATCTTTAGGATTAAAAATGGATCGCGAAATCATTGACCAACCTATTTGGGATCAGACAGAGGTTGTCAAATGGCTCCAAGAAGCTGGCTATGCCAATGTTTATCCCATCAAAAATGGGCGAATTATGGTTCAGCAAAATGCGCAAGTCCGCGTCCGAATTTCTACCCATAAAAGCTTACGCATCAGACCTACCTTCCCCGAAATCGGTAACAGCATCCAGATTATAAGCACCATATTTTTCGCCGTTCTACTCTTTCTTTTCAATATCCCTTTTGGTCTTTTTTGGGCTGTCGGTCTGGGCCAACTAGTTTCTTTGGCCTATTATCGTCCCCCAGCGCTACGCCTCAAAGCCGAATTAGAACGCCTGCTTCACGACCGCTACGCTAGCCAGCAATCGAAACCATGAACCGAGAGTTTTTCATCAATATCCTTTTTCTCATCGGGATCAATGTATTGATCAAGCCCCTCTATATCTTTGGGATCGACCTAACGGTGCAAAATACGGTAGGGCCGGAACGCTACGGTCTTTTTTTCGCCCTATTCAACTTTACCTACCTCTTCCAAATCATTAATGATTTTGGGATTCAAAATTATAATAATCGCCTGATTGCCCAGCATCGGACGCTGATTCATCGCTATATGCCTCGCGTACTGAGCCTAAAACTCTGCTTGGCCTTACTCTACTTTGCGATTATCTTCCTCGCTAGTCGAATAGCGGGCTACGGAGCACAATACGATCATCTGATCCTTATGATCGGTGCCAATCAGATGCTGGTTGGTTTGCTTTTTTATTTACGCACCAACCTTAGCGGACTAGGTTATTATCGCCGAGATAGTATCATCTCGGCCTTTGATAAGCTCTTGATGATTTTGATTTGCGGCGTTTTATTATGGACCCCATCGCTCCGGGCACAGTTTAAGATCGAATGGTTTATTTTGGCCCAAACCCTAGCCTATTTGCTCAGTATTAGTCTGGCACTGGCCTTTACCTGGCCTCACGTACGCAGCCTACGCCCCCGCTTTGAGCCTCGTTTTTGGCGACTCCTGCTCCGCGAAAGCTTCCCCTTTGCACTCGTCATTTTCCTAATGACCCTTTATACTCGTATCGACGGAGTAATGATTGAGCGGCTACTCGATAATGGCAAATATGAAGCGGGAGTTTACGCTGCCGGATACCGTTTGCTTGATGCGCTCAATATGATTGGTTTTCTCTTTGCGGGTTTGTTGCTTCCGATGTTTGCGCGGTTGATTAAGGAAAAGGAATCGGTAGAACCCTTGCTGGGATTTAGCTTTCGGTTTATCTGGGCCGGGGCCATTACCGCGGCCATGAGTGCCTATTTTTTCCAAGAACCTTTGATGCAATTGCTCTATGCCGGAGCCAATGCCTATTGGGGCGAGGTGATGGGTTATTTACTTTTTACCTTCGTAGCAGTAAGTGGCACCTATATTTGGGGCACCCTGCTGACGGCCAATGGCAACCTAAAGCTGATGAATCGCTTGTTGGTGGTTGGGGTAATCGGCAATGTACTCCTCAATCTCTGGCTGATTCCGCTCTATCAGGCGCTCGGGGCCGCCATTGCTACGGTAGCAACGCAATTTATCGTACTTTTTGCTCAGATGGCCTTAGCTCGCCAACTCTTTAATTTACCCTTTCGATGGGCTTATTTGGCCCAAATTATAGGGTTTAGCTTGGCCAGTGCAGCTATCGCTTATGGCTGTTCTGAGTATCTATCGTTCAGCTGGTTTGTTAATTTTTTCATCAGTATATCACTAGGTCTTTTGACCGCGTTAGGTTTTCGGATGATTCATCCAAAGCAATTGTTGACTTTTCTTCGTTCATCTTGAGCGTGGAGGAGGTAGGGAATACAAAGCTTTTTTTCTACTTTTGCGCGAAATAATCAACTAAATGGAACACAAGGACAGTTTGTTGGGGGTAATTAAAACACTCTTCAAGTGGAAGAAACAGATCATTTACGTCTGTGTCATTGCCGCGGTAGGGAGTGTCATCATTTCCTTGCTCCTCCCTAATTATTACGAGTCTTCCACCATTTTCTATGCTGCCAGCCCTGATTTGGCGAAGCCAGAGGGGGTCGGGCCCATCGAAAAGGATAAGGAATACTATGGAGAATCTGAAGATCAAGATCGGGTGCTGACGATCTGCGAATCGAGTAAAATCGCTGAGCGGCTCATCCGAAAGTATAATCTCTACGAGCATTATAAAATTGATTCGACGAGTAAAAAAGCGCCACACAAAGTACGGCGTACCTTATCCAAGCTTTATACGGTGGTAAAAACGAAGTATGATGCCATCGAGATTACGGTAGAGGATAAGGACCCGCAGATTGCCATGAGTATGGTCAACGATGCTCGGGAGATGGTTAATGAGCTGGGGCAAAACTTGATTAAAGATAGTCAGTTACAGTCCATTGCGAAGCAAGAGCAACAGCTCAATGAGCAGCGGAAGAACCTAACGGCTTTGGGAGATAGCTTGGCCTCTTTGCGGAATGCCTACGGTATTTATAATACGGTATCTCAAAGTGAGCTTTTTGCCGAACTCCTCGCCAAGAGTGAGTCTTCCCTGACTCGGACTCGCGCCCGTTTGAATCAATATAAAGAAAATCCCCGCACTCCTCGCGATACCTTGATCAAATTGCGGGGTAGTATTGCGGGCTACGAAGAAGAAGTAAAATCTTTGCAGACTCGGATCGAACATTTCAATAAAGGGATGTCGATTGTAGATGCAATGGAACAGGAGCACAAAGAGGCTCGTGACCAAACGGGTTTGGACAATGAACGATTGAAGCAATTTAAGGCCGCTTATCAAACGCCTTTTACCGCCATCTACTTGATCGAACCGGGAGAGTTGCCCATCGTCAAGTCGCGTCCGGTACGTAGCGTATTGGTCTTGGCTTCTATTTTTATTGCTCTTATCTTTTCCGTGATTGGAGTACTTTTATTAGAGACTTACCGCGACGTCAACTGGAAGGAAATCATCAATGCCAAGTGATTCGAGCATAAGCCGGGGCATTCCGCCTTTATCCACTCAGCTTTTTGCGGGCTTTGGTGGATTGACCTTAGTGAGTATCTTCCTCGCTCTGGCCACGGATAGCTATTTCCTTGCGGGCCTACCGGCCTTGGCCATTTTTGCCTACGTCGCTATTGTCGATTTTCGCAAGTTATTCTTTATCCTGCTTGCCTGCTTGCCGCTCTCTACCGAGGTATCCTTACCCGGTGGCTTTGGTACCGACCTTCCCAGCGAACCCTTTATGGTATCGCTGATGTTTATCTACCTTTTCTACATCCTCTACAACGTCAAGCACCTCAACGTTGCCTTTTTAAAACATCCCATCAGTATCCTACTGCTTTTGCACCTAGCGTGGACCTTTGCCAGTAGCATCACCGCTGAGATTGTTTATATCGCCATCAAATTCTCCTTTGCTAGGGTTTGGTATGTCACGGTCTTCTACTTCCTAGCGGGTAGTTTAATCAAAACGGTGGAAGACTTTCGCAAGGCTTTTTGGTGGGTTTTCATCCCGCTCATTATCACCGTTGCAATAGTACTCGTTCGCTATGCAGGATATGGTTTTGCCTTTGAAGAGGTCAACTCGGTACTTTCTCCATTTTATCGAAACCATATTACTTACGCTTCCATTTTAGTACTGTTTTATCCCTTCGTTTGGTTTGCGCTCTACTGGTATCCCAAAGGCAGTCGAACTCGTTATGCCTTGATCTTTTCCTTGCTATTCCTCTTGGTGGGTATTCAATTTGCCTATGCCCGGATGGCTTATTTGTCTTTATTCGCCGCGGCGGGGGCCTATTTCATTTTTCAGTTTCGTTTGGGTAAACTGGCCATTGCCTTATCTATCATACTCGCTCTTTTTGGCGTAAGAACAGCGCTGCACCAAAATACTTTTTTAGAGTTTGCTCCGGATTTTGAAAAAACCGTTACGCACTACGAATTTGACAACTTGGTAGAGGCGACCTTTAAATTGGAAGATATTTCTTCGATGGAGCGGGTTTACCGTTGGGTAGCTGCGATCTATATGGTGGAAGAAAAACCCTTAATGGGGGTAGGGCCGGGTAATTTTTACGAATCCTACTGGGGGCATACGCTCAATAAGTTCGAAACCTATATCAGTGATAATATTGAAAAATCTGGTATCCACTGCTATTATCTCATGATCCTGGTTGAGCAAGGCCTGGTGGGACTAATCATCTTTTTAATCTTTGCCTTTTATCCGCTCGTTCGCGGCGAACAAATTTACCACGAGACCAAAGATCCCCTCTACAAAAACTTGGTAATGGCCATGATGCTCTGCCTCATTGTCATTTATTGTTTACTCTTCCTCAATGATCTTTTAGAAAGCGATAAGGTCGGTCCTTTCTTCCTGATGGCTATCGCAATTATTGTAAATGTAGATTTAAGAAATCAAGCAGAGAAAGAGATTACCGCCCCGGAGTCAAAAATTCCCTAAACTTCCGATACTACATTCTCCCTTCAAGCCGTATCTTACTCCTATTCGCTGAGAAGTGGATATGAACTATTTAGCTCCAATTGTCAAAAAAATACTTATGCCCCGTATTTTTCTCCTCCTAGCCATTGGCTTTGGCCTCTATTCCTGTGGAAGTCAGCCAAAAACAGCCACACCATCAAGCAAACCTACTATTGACGCTACCGTAGCTCCCCTCCAAGCTTTTGCAGGGTATTTCTCCTATTGGTACGATGAAGAAAAAGGAAAACTCTTGATGGAAGTCGATCGCCTGGAAGAGCCTTTTCTCTATGTCAATGCCCTGAGTGCAGGACTGGGTTCTAACGATGTGGGCCTCGATCGTGGACAGTTGGGACAAAGCCGAGTCGTACATTTTAGTCGGAATGGAAATCGAGTCTTCTTGATCCAACCCAATCAAGATTTTCGGGCGGTGAGTGATAATATTGACGAAAAACGCTCCGTTGAAGAGGCTTTTGCTCAATCGGTACTCTGGGGTTTTAAGATTGAACTGGCCGAAGCCGGACGGCTCTTGGTTGATGCTACTGATTTCCTGCTGCGCGATGCACATAGCATTAGTCAAAGGCTCGATGCTACCGGGCAGGGGCAATATCGCCTCGACCCTACACGGAGCGGAGTCTATTTACCCGCCTGTAAAAACTTCCCCCAAAATACAGAGTTAGAAGCTATGCTTACCTTCAAAGGGCAACCCAAAGGCGATTATGTCTGGCAGGTGGTTCCTAGTCCAGATGCCATTAGTTTGCGGCTTCATCATTCATTTATCCAACTACCCGACGAGGACTACCAAGCGCGTGTTTATGATCCGCGCAGTGGTTTTCTAAATATCAGATATCAAGACTATGCTAGCCCGATTGATCAATCCCTTAGCAAACGTTTTATCCAACGTCATCGACTAGAAAAAAAAGACCCACAGGCCACTATTAGCGAAGCGGTGGAACCCATCGTTTACTATCTTGATCGAGGGGCGCCAGAGCCTATCCGCTCTGCCTTGCTAGACGGAGCCCGCTGGTGGAATCAAGCCTTTGAAGCGGCAGGCTACCGCAATGCCTTCCAAGTAGAAATTCTACCCGAAGGGGTTGATCCGCTCGACATCCGCTATAATGTCATTCAATGGGTACACCGTTCCACTCGTGGTTGGTCGTATGGTAGTTCGGTTACTGATCCGCGTACGGGAGAAATTCTCAAAGGGCATGTTTCTTTAGGGTCTTTACGGGTACGGCAAGATTTTTTGATTGCTCAAGGTTTGATCCAAGCTTATGAGGAAGGACAAGCCGTTCGACCAGAGTTGTTGGAAATGGCTTTGGCTCGCTTGCGCCAATTATCGGCGCATGAGGTAGGGCATACGATTGGGTTGACGCATAATTTTGCTGCGAGTACCAATGGCCGAGCCTCCGTAATGGATTATCCACATCCTTATCTCACCTTACGTGCCGATCAGAGTCTGGACTTTTCTAAAGCATATGATGATAAAATTGGGGAATGGGACAAACGAGCCATTCTCTATGGCTATCAAGATTTCCCCGCAGGAGTAGAGGAACAAGCCAGTTTGCTAAAGATTCTCCGAGAAACTCGTGAACTAGGTCTAGCTTATATTTCGGATCAAGATGCTCGGCCAGGAGGTGGGGCGCATCCTCAAGCACATTTGTGGGATAATGGTTCCTCTCCGGTGGAAGACCTGGATCGTTTGTTGGAGCTACGAAAAGTAGCGCTAGCACAGTTTGGAGAAAAGAATATTGCTATTAATCAGCCAATGGCTGACTTGGAAGAAGTATTGGCTCCTTTGTATCTGAGTCATCGGTATCAGGTAGAGGCGGTAGTAAAATTGATTGGTGGGGTAAATTATAGCTACGCCAGTCGGGGAGAAGAAAATACAGCAGTAAGTATCGTGGCCAGTGCCCTACAAGACCAAGCCTTTGAAGCCCTGCTTCGTACCCTGCACCCCGAAACGCTGGCCTTACCCGAACGTCTACTCCAACTCATTCCTCCCAAGCCTGCCGGCTATCGCCGAGGCCGCGAAAGCTTTGCTTCTCGGACTAGCCCCTTGCTAGATCCTATTTACATCGCCGAAGGAGCTGCGCAACACGTTTTACAGTTACTCCTACACCCCGCCCGCGCCAATCGTTTAGTAGAACAAGGCGTTCGAGATGCCAGTCAGGCCGGTTGGTCCAAGCGTTTGGATCAGCTGATTCAATTTCACTGGCACCGACAAGAGGTCAACCCTTATCACGCTAGTATCCAACGGGCCACGGCCCATTTGATGCTCCAGCAATTACTCGAATTGCTGATGAGTAAATCCGCTTCCAGTGAAGTAAAAGCCATCGGTTTATATGAGGTGGAGCAATTGGCACAATGGTTAACCAAACAAGCTACTAATGATCCCGTTTGGGCGGCACATTATCAATATGCCTTGGAGACCATTCGCCGTTTCCGCCAAAACCCGACGGAGTGGAAACCAGCCAAGCGCCCTCAATTACCGGATGGATCACCGATTGGTTGTGGGCATAGCTCTGGTTTTCATTAATTCGAACTCAAATCAATGCCAGCGGGGTAAAGGTTTTACCGAGGATGGTATTGGCATCGGCCTGCAACCATTGGTCGAGGATGGTAGTATAAACTTGTCGAAAATCGATTTCGTAAATCAAGTCCTTTTTATCCAGTCGATTCAGATTTGGTGCTGCGTTAAAAAAGCCGGGTTTGTTTAATTTTCCGCCCATCAGAAATAAATTATTGGCGGTGCCATGATCGGTCCCATTACTTGCATTTTGCGCTACCCGTCGACCAAATTCAGAGAAGGTTAAAATTAAAGTATCATCGAGCAAGTTGTGGCTCTTTAGGTCTTTGACGAAAGCGGCCATAGCCTCGGCGTACTGTTTTAACAAGCGCCCTTGTCGGTTTTTCTGATTGGCGTGGGTATCAAAGCCCGTGAGGTTGACGTAATAAATCCGCGTATCACAATCGGCGGTGATCAGCTCGGCGATTTGTTTGAGGTCTTTGGCAAAGGGCGTAGTGGGATAGGTGGTTTTGGAACGATGGGCTTGGGCTTTTTCCGCCAAATAATCTGCCGACGAGCGGGTATCTACCAAAGTCTTATAAAGGTAGGCTACATTTTCCTCGGCATGAGGAGCATCTCCTAGCGATTGGAGAAATTGATTATTCGCCGTTCTTTTCAATTGCTGTGGATTACTCATCGCAAACCCCGTCAAATCATTTCCCTTCATCGCCAAACTCAAGGCATCATCAACCTCTAGTGCATAATGAGCCGGACAACCTTGACATTGATGATCGAGATAGCGTCCTAACCAACCACTACTCCAATATTCCTGACTATCGCTCCCCGTATGCCAGATGTCCATCGAACGAAAATGCGAACGATCCGGGTTGGGATAGCCCACACTATTGACGATACTCATCCAACCTTGATCGTAAAGCTCCTGCAAGGCTGCCAATTCGGGATTAAAGCCTAATTCATCGCTCACCTTAAGTACTTCATTCGGCTGCAATGCCAAGCGAGGACGAAGCTCATAATAACGATCGTTGCGATAAGGTACAATCGTATTGAGGCCATCATTGCCACCAGACAATTGGACCACCACGAGGATTTTACCGGAGCGACTAGATTGTAAAGTACCAGCATTATATGCTTGTAGAAACTGTGGCACCAAAGCAGCCGAGGAAGCGAGGGCCGTGGCCTTTAGAAAATTTCTTCTTTTCATGATGATGGTTTAATACCTGCGAGCCATTAAAGGTGGTTAGCAAAGTTGATATTCCGGCAGAGAAAGCAAACGTAAAGCAGTAGATTTTACATAATTCTCGGCATGATCGTGTAGGACAAATTCGTTAATCTGACTTGGGGTAACCTTAGTTGGGGTAGCTAAAAAGTAATCTTTTAGCGCCTCAAACATCTCTTCTTCCGAACCCTCGCCATACAGATCAACCAGGGTTTGAAAATTCGTTTGTGCCTCCATTTTTCGCCATTTCTTACTGGGTGCCTGAGCGGTCAATTCTTTAATTTGAAAAGACACTTCGGCCGCTTTATAGAGCGATTCCGCCAGATTGAGTCGCAACAGCAGCGTAGCATTATCAATCCAATTTTTCCCTCGTGGCCATCCGGCAACATTAGGAGGATGGAAAAGGAATTGCCCCAGCATCCGTTGGGCGAAGATCAGCGATTTAGTATCTCTAAATTTCACCTCCAAGCTGCGCATCATCCCGGCCACCAGATCGATGGGTGATTTGATTTTTGTTCCCATATTGGCAGCATCATAAAACCAATCGCTCGTAAAAATCTGTCGGAACAACCGCTGTAGATCGTAGTCGGAATTATAGAACTCCGTTGCTAGTGTATCGACGCGTTGCTCGTCTACTTTTTCATTGACGAAGTAGCGGTATATTTTGTAGCAAATAAATCGGGCTGTCTGTTTTTGCGCTAGGATAAGGTCGATGATTTCATCGCCATCGAAATTGCCTTTTTGACCAAAGACTGTTTTGGGGCCATAATCATGTTGGCGAGAGCGAAAGATAAATTCGCCATTTAGGTCGCTGGACCAGCCGGTAAAAGCTCGGGCGACTTCTTTGATATCCTGCTCGCTGTAATTGCCGCGGCCCATGGTAAAGAGTTCGAGTAATTCGCGGGCGAAGTTTTCATTGGGGCGGCTCTTGCGATTTTGTTGATTATTGAGGTAGCGAATCATGGCGGGATCGCGAGCGATGGCTTTGACCAGGTCGCGAAAATTGCCGAGGGCATGTTTGCGCAGAGTGTTCAAATGGGCGAGGGCCAGCTTGGGTGTTTTCAATTCGCAGGCGAAATGGCCGTGCCAGAACAAGCAAACTCTTTCGAGCAAAGCAGCTTCCGTGGGGTCAGCCATCCGGATGATCCAGTTGTTGTTGAGTTCGGCCAGTTGCATTCTTCCTTGCTTCTTGGCTTCCTCCAATTTTTTCCCTTTCAACTTCTTCAACTCCTCCAAACTTCGATTCTCCGCAAGGTTTTCCAGTTGTAAGGAAGTCTTCTTGGTGGCGGCAGTAAAAAGCTCCTCTACTCCTTTTTTAACCGACCAATGCCGTCGCTTTTCCCACTCCTGCGGACTAAGGCCGAAGCCTGCACGCCCGTATAAATGCTTAATCTTTTGTGGTCCTTTCATATGGTTAAATTAACAAACAATCGATGCTTTGACTTACTAAGTTCCAAAACGTTTAAAGGAAAAGGTGTATTTTTATTTTTTAAATTTCTTATTCAAAATGAAGGCATTACTCTACCCACTACTATTCAGCTTAAGTCTTTTGGCCAGTTGTCAAAGCACCACTACACCTGCTACTACTAGCGTTGATGGGGCTGCTTCTGATCACATTATCCATTTTGAACGCATCGAGCAAATTGCGGATCAACTAAAGGCCAAGGCCACAGAACCCCTAGATATTCCGCTAGCACAATCGCTGATTGATGAGAGCAAAGCTTATGCCGCGGCCTATCCCAAGGCCAATTATACCCCAGCTATTGTCTTTCGGGCGGGGGAAGTGGCGCGAAGTATTGGTCAATATCAGGTGGCGCTCCAACTTTTCGAGCAGGTATACCACCAATATCCGGAGAGTAAATGGGCAGTGAGAGCACGATTTTTGGAGGGTCATACCTATGAAGATGGCCTAAAAGATAAAAAAATGGCCGCCCAAGCGTATGAAATGCTCATCAAACGGCATCCAAATGATCCGTTGGCAGAGCAGGCGCGCCAATTGTTGCAAGTTATTGACCAATCGCCGGAGGATTTGATTCGGCAGTTTGAAAAACAAAAAGAGCAACAGTCCGAAAAATAAAATGCTTTAATTTCATGGGGTGGGGCAACCTTTTCCCCTTCGTCTGCACCAAACTAAAAAAGACCGGAGTTGAAACTAGACGAAAAAAAGATTATCCAACGTTGCCTGGCAGGGGAGGCTCAAGCCCAACGCACACTCTACGAGACCTATAAGGTGCCCTTGTTTAGAGTATGTATGCGTTATGCTCAGGACCGCTCCGAGGCGGAAGATATCTTACAGGATGGTTTCATTAAAATATTTGCCGATCTGGCTAAATATCGAGGTACGGGTGCTTTTGGAGGTTGGATGAATCGGGTAATGGTCAATGTTGCACTACAACATATTCGTCGCCGCAAGAGGCTATTTCCACCGATCGATTTACAGGAAACGCAGGAGCAATTCCAAAGTGAAGAAGACATCCATTCGGAGTTGAATGCCAAAGCCCTTACTCAACTCGTGCAGCAGCTACCTCCCGGCTATCGCGCCGTTTTCAACCTCTACGTTATTGAGGGATATTCCCATAAAGAGATTGCGGAACAACTGGGTATTACCACCAGTACCTCCAAAACTCAATTGTTTAAAGCCAAGGCCACTCTAAAGGGGCTCTTGGAAAAATTAATCGTTAGCTAGCGTATGGAAGAAAATATACCCAAGGATCCCCTTAGCGAGCTATTTCGCAAAAATCTTCGAGATGAGGAACTCGAACATACCGAGCCAAGTGTTGACGAATGGGACCTCCCTTCCGACAACGTTTGGGCTGGGCTGAGCAATAATTTACCGTCACCGCCGCCCTCTACACCAATTCTCAAAACCCTGTCGACGCCTTTAACTTGGGCTGCCGTACTGGTAGTGGGGGTAGGAATTGCCTACTGCATTTTTTCCTACCAACAAAAACTAGCGACCCTCACCAAACAGGTAGAAGCTTTGCAAGCACAGCAAGAGCAGGTGGTAGAAGCCGCACCCGCCGAGCAAGAAGCAACACCGGAAGTAGCCGAAGATTGGACTACTACGACTCCAAGCGATAAAACCACCCCTAAAGAAAATCAGCAAGAAGAATTTAATTTAAGCCCTCCTTCTCTTCCCCCACTAAAACAGGAAAATGACCAGGAACAGGGCGATCGTAATATCACTTCGGTGGAGCAATCGTCTACTCCTACTTCAAAAATTGAAAAACAACAAAACCAGGCAACCGCTGCTCAGGAACTCCGCACCAACGATCCATCTAATCCGCTGCCACCACGGCCTCCGATGGAAAGAAAACAAGAGTCCAATTTGGTGACTGCTCCTAACCAATCCGCCACGAATACTAGTTCATCCGTTGATCCAAATGCGGTAGTAAATGAAGAAAGTGTGGTAACTAACGATGCAGTGGGAGCCAAAGAAGAAAATCCAACCACTAGTCAAACCGCTGCTAATCAAGTTGATGCTTCGACCTCCACTCCGATGATGGGTGATTTGGCGATGCTTCCTACCCCTTCCTTGGCTAGCTTAGCCCCAGTGACGGAGCAAGCAGTTTTTCAGACACCAAATACAACTACAACGTCCATCATTCCCAAGCTGCGTTCTAGTGCGCAGGGCTTTTATGTCGGAGCGATGGTAGCACCAACATCCGCCTTTATTCAGGTGAAAGGGAATTCGCCTGGTCCGGGTACCTTTAAGCGCGACAAAATCTTAGTGGATGCGACTTGGGGCTTGGAAGCGGGATATCATTTAAATCGTCGTTGGTCAGTATCGGTTGGTGGGCAATACAGCAAGCTCACTTCCCAATCGCAGCATCTAGTGGCGCTCAAATATTCCCGGCAGCGGGAACGACCCGGGCCCAATCAACGCTTTGAGAGTGATTATGAAGTAGCCATTCCGACGGCTTATGGTGAGGTAAACACCGAGATTAGTCTTTATCGAGAGGTGGGAACGATGGTTGCCGATGATGTCAATGTGCCCATCAAGGTTCAGACTACCCAACAATTGGAATTGCTCACTTTGCCCCTGATGGTACAATACCGTTTTATGGATGGCCCGCTACGGATTACGGCACAGGGAGGGTTTGCTGGAAGTTTTGTTTTGGATAATAGTACCGAGATCTTAGCCGCTAATGTTGATCGGCGGGGTTTGGCGCATCAAAAATCGAGGGTTATCAAACGTGATCGGCCCTTGCGTGCTCAAAATCTTGAGTATTTGCTAGGCATGGGTTTGGAGTGGCAGGTGGCACCGAAGTGGCAAATATCGGTGGAGCCTGTATTTAGTCAAACGATCCGACCGATTTTTGATAATCGTCAGTGGAAAAGTTCTTTGGTAAAAAGTGCCTTGACCTTTGGGATACAATATCAAATTTAGAGTAGGTTTTAAATCCAATTACTTAACTTCGCGGGCAAAATGCAATTGATATGATGGTATCTGCCATAGTCGCCATGGCTAAAAATCGCGTAATTGGACAGGACAACCGAATTCCTTGGTATTTGCCAGCTGATTTGAAGTATTTCAAAAAAACGACTTTGAATCATCATATCATTATGGGTCGTAAAAGCTTTGAGTCGATTGGTCGGCCGTTGCCTAAGCGTACCAATATCATTATTACCCGCAATCCTTTCTACATCGCCACCAATTGTCTGGTTGTCAACTCTTTGGAAAATGCATTGGCTTTGGCCCATGAGAATGAGGAAGAAGAAGTCTTTATTATTGGGGGAGGAGAAATTTACCGGATGAGTATGCCTTTGCTGGATCGGCTCTACCTCACGGAGGTGGACCTGGAGCCTGAAGGCAGTGTCTTTTTCCCAGAATTTGACTGGTCAGAATGGGAATTGGTATCCGAAGAGGCACATGCTGCTGATGAGAAGAATGAGATGGCTTATGTATTTAAGGTATTGGAGCGGAAGAAAAAGGAGGATTAGCTAAATACAGCTTTATTCCTCCAACCATTTCCCAAATGCCTCCAACTGATCTGCATGACTATCTAGCCAAGTCGTTACTGCTTCCCCTTTCACCTGAGTGATATAGTAGCAAAAAGCTTCCAGATGCCCGGCTTCGGCCACTTGGTTAAAGAATCTGGTATACAATTCCCACCAAACTCCCGTTTTTCCTTCTTGGGTTTCTGCTAATTGGGAAAAAATTGCCTTAGTATTTTCGTAGAACAATTGTTCTTCTGTTTTATCGCGGTTTTTCTCTATGGTCTTGCCAGCCGCTAAGAGCGTAATCATCAGATCTGCGGAGGAAAAGTCGTCAGACTCCTCTAGCATCTCTAGAGTCAGGTTAATTTTTTTCTCACTTTCCCGTTCTACCCCTTTATTCCATAGTTGATCTAGCATCGCATAGGCATTTTCTGAACGTCCCGAGTCTGGTTCTAAAAAGAGGAAAAAATAAAGCGCCAAGATAGATTCCACCCGACGATTTGCCTCTGCGGTAATAAAGCTCAATAAATAGTGGCTACTGCTATGATTAGTGTTAAGCATAATGGCCTGCAACAGTTGCTCCTCGGCTAAGTCATGGTCTTGATTATTAAAATGGGTAAGTGCAAGGTTATAGCGCAGCAAGTAATGGTTGGGAAATGCTTTAATTCCCTTTTCATAGGCTTTAATGGCAGCCTTGGTTTTGCCCATATTATCCAATGCCGAGCCTTTAATCATATAGGATTCGAGCAGGTATTTGTCCTTTTGCTTTAGCACTTTATCGGAATAGCTAACGGCTTGGGGATAATCCTGCAAAGCGATATAGGCATAGGCGATTTCGTAGTAGAGGATGGCTGCATCGGGGTGTTTCTTAAGGCCCTTCTGATACATTTTGATTGCCTCTTTGTATTTACCCGTCTCGTGGAGTTCGATTCCTGAACGGACGAAGGTGTCGAGGTCGTCCGTTTGAGCTGTACCGATTAGTGGAAGGAGAAAAAGGCCGAGGAGGAGAAAGTAGTTGTTCATATGCTTTATTTTATAGACATTAAGATACGTTTTTAATTCGTAGGAACAGTAGTCAATCGTCGGCTTCGAGGTAATTATTAAGTAATTTCCAATATTAAAGAAAAATTAAATAAGCTTTCTAATACAGGTTTGACTAGCCTATAACAATTTGGTATTTTGCGGAAGTCAATTAACCAACAATAATAATGAAACGATCTAATTTCCCCTGGGCCGTTGCGGTCCTATTATTTCTTTTCCCGCTTTGGGCTATGGCCCACGGTGTCAGTCAAGCCGATCAAGAGATCTTGAGTAATGGTGGTTTGCTGGCCTATATTGGAGTAGGAGCCAAACACATGTTGACGGGCTATGACCACCTGCTATTCTTGGTGGGCGTAATCTTTTATTTGGACAACTTCCGCGACATTGTTCGCTTTATCACCGTATTTACGATTGGCCATAGTATCACCTTGATCAGTGCCACTTACCTAGGCATTCAAGCCGACGAACACCTGATTGATGCGGTGATCGCATTGAGTGTTTTGTACAAAGGTTTTGAAAACTTGGGGGGTTTCCAACAGTGGTTTGGAATGAAATCGCCCAATCTGTTGATGATGGTTTTCCTATTTGGTTTGATTCACGGGTTTGGTTTGTCCACTCGACTACAATCTTTTGACTTAGGAGAAGGACAATTTTTGGCTAAAATCGTCAGCTTCAACGTCGGAGTAGAACTGGGGCAGGTATTGGCTTTGATTCCCATTGTCTTTGTGCTATCCAAGTGGAAAGGTTGGGAAAGTTATCGGACCTTCTACAAATGGGCCAACTGGTTTTTGGTCTTTGCCGGGATTGGTTTATTTATGTTTCAAATGTATGGTTATTTCTACGGTGGGGAGCATTTGGCGGAGCATGGGCCTAGTGGACACGACCATGGGCATGGAGCCGATGGACATAGTCATGATGGCGAGCATTCTCATGGAGGAGAAAATGACCATGGGCATGACCACGGACACGATCATGGGGGTGGACATTCCCACGAAGCGGGCGGTCATGAGCATGGACACGGAACGGAGGGGCATAGTCATGGCGAAGGAGATGGGCATGAGCACTAGAAGCTTGGGGTAAAGGGCCTTTGAATTGGTCCAATAAATAATTTAGCCGATTGCGATATACTTGACCTATCACAATCGGCTAAATCATTTTTATGAGAAAAGTCTAACGTGGCCCTTTTCCTTTAATTTTCGAAAGTTCTTCCACGGTTAAAAAGCCATCCTCATTTTCATCGATTCTATTAAAATCTCTTTTGAGTGGTCCGTGTGCTTCGGCAAGGCTTACTTTTTGGTCTTGGTTTTTATCCATCCTTTCCAAGATTTTATCTGGGCTTGGCGGTCCTCGTCGTTCCCCTTTGGGAGGATGGGCATTGCCGTGGCCAGCCTTAGCCTTGATGGAGCAGCCAACAGCTTTGGTTTCGCTGGGCGTGGGCATTTCTCCTCGCTCCAAAGCAGCCACTGCATTTCTGACAAATTGCTCGTTTACCCCTGCTGGATTTTTAGCATTATCATCAATAGCTCCGATGTATCGGACGACCCTATTTTGATCCAAGAGGAATACCTGCGGGGTCTTTCTCGCTCCGAATTGAGGAAAGATGGTTTGATCTTGATCATCCAGGTATAAAAATGGGAAATCCTTTTCGGTCGCTCTAATTTTCATATTATCAAAACTATCTCCCTCCTCTATCGTGGCATCATTAGCATTAATGGCCACTACGGGATAACCTTTCGGTGCCATATCCTGATGCAACGCTATTAGTCGGTCTTCATAAAGGAGGGCAAAAGGGCAGACATTGCTCGTAAAAACGACGATATAGCCTTTTGCATTTTGGAGGCCTGCCAGTGAATAAAAAGCGCCGTCGACATTTTTCAGGTTAAAATCGCTTGCTTGATCGCCTATTTTGTATCCTTGGGCTTGCTGAGGTGGCGGGCCTTGTTGTCTACGTTCTTGCCCATTCATATCGCTAGGTAGGCTACAACATAAAAAGATCAATACGGAAAAGAGGACTTTCATATTTCTTTTGTTTCTGAGTAAAATGGTTTCTATTAGTAAAGACGCCATTTTTGAAAAAAACCTGTGCTGGGGTGGGGATTTTTTTAGGGGCTTTAGTAATACCATGTTGGGGTATCATTGAGTTGGAGGTATTCTGAAAAAGTATTTTTAACTGGTGTGAGGTTTAATTTTTTGATGGATTTTTTTCTTGGTTTTGACATCTCTAATTTTTTAACCTAAATTGATGTCTACTTTTTTGAGGAACTCCAATCTGTGTCAATTGTAAAGCCATAACTAACCCTTGAACTTGCCTGATATTCTAACGAATTCCCCCTATGATCCCCACTAAAAACCTGTCCCATCAAAGGTGGGAAGTGTGTAGATGGATGAAAAGATCGTAGAACAAAAGGAAATGGCCATTTCCCATTTGGATCAAGGAAGACAACAGGGTTTCCATTAACATAAAAGTAATCAGAGTATGGTGGTAACTCCATCGCCAACGGATCCAAACTCAAAAACCGCCCACACTCCGCATCATAAAACCGAGCCCCACGATAATCAAATCCCGTCTCTTCATCCCGCTCATGCTGGGTGGTTAAAAACTTCTCCTTACCATTAGACGCTTACCCTTATCTATTTCGTTAGATAGAAAAAGTAAAAGGATTGAACGATCTTGAAAGAAGCACTACGATTCCCATTGCTTTTGGAACTCCAACAGAGGCAATCCCGTAAGCGATCCAGTCACTCCCAACCCGCAGACCACCCGAAAATCCGAAGCAGTGGAGGGACGTATCTTTTACATACCGAGAGCTGCGGGTGAGAAGCCAGTAGTGAGACCCAGTGCCGTGACAGGTGCGCTTGCTTTTTAAAGCTGCTACCTGGCATGACACTAGATGCGAACGCATACGCGATAGCCTGCCCCGAATCCTTTCGGGGAACGCCTTTCTGCTTGTTTAGCGATGGTCCGGTGCGGAGGCCCCTCTAAATAGCCTACTTTGGAATGCTCTAGTACATGCATTAATCTCTATTCCTCGTTAACTAATTGATAAGTATCATATGGAGGATTTACTCTTTTGATAGTACCATTACTTTCTAATTGGTCAAGTAAATTCGTCAAGACGTTTAAATTACTTATGTCACCATATTTACCTTTCAGTGATTCAATGAATTGAAATAGCTTCTGGGTACTAAACCCCTTATAAGTGAATTCGCGCAACTTATAATCAAAATCTACAACCGCACCACTTTGAAATTCGAAAAGGCACCCCATTCCATGAAAATGGAATGTCACTTTCTCTGTTT
>SPJL01018268.1_pt1 | contig 18471 bp, 14 predicted proteins | sample 3741751 | NCBI WGS metagenome assembly SPJL01 (sample SAMN10925998, study PRJNA522277) | cold seep metagenome | isolation source: Elba SIP-enriched marine methane seep metagenome, extraction at timepoint T3 | place: Italy: coast of Elba, Mediterranean Sea | reverse complement strand
GTATTGGTCAGGACAGGATCGTTGAAATCGAAGTAAATAGCAGCAGAATTAGGGATAAGGGTACCGATCGCCAAATCGGGCTTTTGCTTGATTTTAAACTTCACAAAACCCTGCGATTCTTCCAAACTACTAGCGCTATCCGGTAGGTAAATATCATTAAAGGTAAATCGCAATACTCGGCCATCGTCTAATTGTTCAAAGACATAATCATGGCTAGACATCCCCATTTGTAGGGAATTTACATCTAGTGAATTGGGCAAGGTGTCGAGCAATACGACCTTAATGGCAGGAGCGGTACCCGTGTTTTGGAAACGTATCCGATATTCTAGATCAGTATTAGCTTCTACCAGGTGGTCCGTCCCTACTCCGTTGGGAGACACCTGGATATCATTGGGATCATAAGAATTGACGTTTTGCTGGCAATCGATAGAAACAAAGGGATCACCATCATTTTGGGGATAGGCCAAGGCCTGTCCGGGATTATTTAAACCACCACAACCCTCAATAGTAACGATGGGCATATCAAAACCCGGATGATTTGGGACTTGATCGGCACGAACGTGCCAGGTGGCGCCATTTGCCGGAACTCTAAACATCAGCTCTGCTCCGACATCCAATTGGAATGGCTCATCCATCAGCATCAATACATCTTCGATGACAATGTAGTTTTGGCTTTGCAGCATATTTCCCAAGCCCTCATTCGCTACGCGAAACTCCAGCGAGTCTCCTACACAAGCACCGCTAAGCGCTACGCTTGCTCCCGACCATTCGGGATCAAGAGGTTCACAAATCGTATCCGGATAAATATTGGCCTGCACACAGTGCGTTTGTCCCAAGGGCGTTTCACAATCGAGGTGAATCCCTAGAAAGAAATTACCCGCCTCTAGCGGCGCAAGTGTCCCAATTGGGAAATACAAGGTATCTCCACTGACCGAACTAGGCGGAATATCACTACCTAGAAAATCAAACAAGGGATCGAGAATCAAGCGAATACTGACATCGTTGATGGTGTCAAAACTATAATTGAAGTAACTGACGCCATAGGAAGAACTGGTGCAGGGGCGTAGGCCTTGCGTACCAACATCGACCAGCAATTGAGAACAGGCCGCGGGCAGTTGTACCGGAAGATTTAGCACGGTATCCAATACTCCGGGAGGCAAGGTCAATTCATAAGAGGTGGCGCAGGCTCCAGCATAGTCAAAGGGCAAGGCTAAATGGGCGGTAAAGAAAGTATCGCTTGAACATACGGATAGGCTATAATTTCCGGTGGCATCGGTGGTGGTTTGATATACCCGACCGCTGGGCATTCCATCAAGTAAAACAGTATACCCGGATAGGCCTAATTCGCCACTTCCCAAAGTACAATCTGGCAATTCATCATAAAAGACAGTGCCACTCAGATCGAGTTGAGTTGCTTCGACGGCTTCGTAGAGGATCACTTGAGTATAACTAATGCTTTGTTCCAAATGTCCGAGCAAACTATCTCCCAATAAGATGGAATCGTTGCTAACGCTTAGCGAATAGGCATCGCCTACTACTCCATCGCCATTGAGGTCCAAGGCCGGAGCTTCAAAGATTTCACCATCCAAATCGGTATTGCACCAATCAATAAGTTGCCAGGTCCGTTCCACCATATCGATGGTACTATCGCAATTGAGGTCAAACAATAGATCCGTATAGGTGACACTGATCAAATTACATCCCGTGGCATCATAGCTGAGGGTATCTTGCTCGGGATCGCCCGGAAAGAAGAATTCTGGGAGATGAACCGTATAAGAAGAATCGGGTAGAATACTGATGAGTTGAGTGGCCGTGCTGGTCAATCCGGCTTGGTCGATCGCGGTAAAGGTTCGTTTGATCTGACCACTATTACAATTCCACTCTAACACCTCGACCTGGACTACGGTAAAGGCACCGGGGCAGTTATCGACGGCAGTAGCATCGCCAAAATGTAGACTTAGTTCAGCGGCATCGCCGGGTTCATCGATATTTAGGGTAGCATAGAGTTGACAGCTTAAAACGGTATCGGGAGGAGCCACGCAGACTGGTGGCGAGGTGTCAGGACTACACTGGGCCTGGATGGTGTTAGCAGGGAATTGTAATAGACCGATCAGAGCAATCAGAAAGGTGAAATAGGATCTTTTTATTGTAAAGCTTTTCATGAGGTTGGTATTTATATGTTCATGTACAGTTTATAGGAATCTTTCGTCCTTACAAAGGTGAGATAGAATGAGTCCTTCTCCAAGAACATTTTTAGCAATTCCTAGAGCACTTTTTGCTCTTTTTTATAAACATTGCTTTATTTAAAGTACTTTTTCTTGCTATTCCTAGAATAAAAAACTAAAATTCCAGAAAAAAAATTGGAAAATAGTAAGCTAATTCGGGTGTTACGACATCTCAGCGCCAAGGAATTAAGGGAATTAGGCCGTTTTTTGGACTCTCCCTACTTCAATCAACGCGATGATGTGCGCCGCCTCTTTCAAACCCTGCTCCCTTATCTACAGCAAAAGCAGGACCTTCCCGACAAGCCAGAGCTTCATCAGCAGATTCACTCCAATGTAGCCTTTCGAGTCACCAATTTTGATCTTTTGATGAGTTATCTCTATCGGCTGACGACACAGTTTATTCAGCAGGAGGAGTTAAAGGCAGAGACTTGGAACCAAAAATTGCGTTTGGCTCAAGGCCTACGCAAACGAGGCCTACAGGCTGAGTTTAAACAACAAATGAATCAGCTCCACCAGGCCATGGATCGCCAAGAACTCAGAAATGCTGCGTTTTACAAATTTCATTACGACTGGCTCTGGGAACAAACCAGCGTCAATACCATCGAAGATCCAACCCACGCCGACGATATCGTAGGATTGACCCAAAGTATTGATCGAAGCTATCTATCCAATAAACTCCAACACGCCTGCCTCTTGATGACCCATCGCTCGGTTTACCAAATCGACCCCATGCAGGTGAGTCTCTTGCCCGAAATCTTAGCTCAGGTAGAAAATTCGGAGTACCTCGACATTCCCTGTATCGCCGTTTATTATTACTCTTTTCAAATGCTGCAAACCCCGAGCGAGGAAGCTCATTTTGCTCGTTTCAAGCAAATCCTATTTACCTCCGCCAGTCAGTTTTCGGCAACCGAAATCCGTGATCTCTATCTTTTTGCCATCAATTACTGTGTACGGCAGGTCAATGGAGGAAAAACGACCTTTTTAAATGAATTGCTGGAATTGTATCAACAAGGGTTGAAAGATCAATCTTTGCTGCAAAATGGGATTTTGTCTCGGTTCACCTATCATAATGTGGTGGGTGTGGGCCTGGGAACGGAGAATCATAGCTGGACGGAACATTTTATCGACACCTACAAAAATGCCATTGAGAAAAAATACCGCGAGAGTTCTTATAGCTTTAATCGAGCACGACTGGCCTACAGTCGCAAAGACTATGATGGAGCGCTACTTTTACTACAAAAATCCAATTATCGGGACCCCTTGCTCAACCTCTCCGCGAAGACCTTGCTCCTAAAAATTTATTATGAAATTGAGGCCAGTGATTTACTTTATTCCCATCTCGAAGCCTTACAAAAATACTTGAACCGAAAAAGAGTAATCGGTTATCATAAAACCAATTATCAGAATATCATTAGTTATGCACGTAAGCTGCTGGCGCTTAACGTTTTTGATAAATCCGAAAAAAATAAGCTCCGTCAGCAAATGGAGGCCGAGGCCGTGCTGACGGAGCGACAGTGGTTTTTAGCACAATTGGAAAAGTAGAGTTCTTTTAATTCAGACCGATCAAAATTTCCACTTCTGCATCCAAAGGATTCATGGATTTGGGGCCATAAACTTCAAAGTCTGCTCGGTAACTCCTTAGCAGGTCAGTCTGCCAGATTTCATTCCAAACGCCATAAACAGCCCCTTCTTGCAAATTGCCCTTTGCCAAATATTGCCGGAAAGTACCACCGGGGATTTCTCGTCCGGTCATTCCCTCTGGAATATCGGCCAAACTGGGCACTCGGCAACCAATCAGCGTGGTATAAGGCTGGGTATGATCTCCCTCATAATCTGTGTATACGGCATAGACGGTAGGGTCGATTTTATTAGTAATTTTCTCGGCAATTCCTTCGCCCATAAAACGATTCCACAAAGCCGGAATATCCTGAGCAGCTTGGTTGTTTTCTTTTCTGGTACGAACGGCAAGACCGACTACAAAAAATGATTCAATACTAGTTGTTTGCATGGCAAAAAATTTGGTGTTTTAATTTGCCCGCAAGATAGAATCGACCATTGTCAAGGGTATGTCAGGGGTGAGTTAAATTTCTACGAAGTTTTACATTTTTTTAGCCCAAATAACCACCAATCCGGCTATAAATAAAACGGGGTTCCCAATGCTTCATGGGGCCCAAATGCATCAAATTGGCATAACGGACTACTTTATAATTTTCTGCTTCTAAAAAGGCAATGGCCTCTTTATTCGACTCCGGAATAATGGTATAAGGTTTCCCAATGGTCCTTGCCCGTTCTTTTAAAAGTGCAATGCCTACATCTTTCTTTCTCGCCATTACCAGACCGTCGCCCAAATAAGGCAGAAAAAAACCAAGGGGCGCTCCATCTTTCGCATACATCTTGGCATCTTTTAAAAAATGCGTTAAAACCGACCAGCGATCTTCGCCATTGGCTTCCAAGTCCAATTGGCGTAAAGCGTTTTCGTCGCTAGTTTGATAAGCTCGAATTTGTGGGTCAGCAGGATAATCCGTCCGTAAATTCTTATTGACGAAGAAAAGGTATTGGGAATGGGCTTGAAAACCCATACGAGCGTAAAGAGGGGTGCCCATAGCCGTAGCGAGGAGAAAGGAACTTTGCACTCCTTGCTGGATTGCATCGTCGATCAAGGCCTGTGTGATTCGCTGGCCTAGTCCTCGTCGGCGATAATCATCCGCTATGATAATATTCCCCAACCAAGCCGTAGTCCCAAGGTTGATCAGCTCCCCCACTCCAATCAACCGATTCCCATCCAACATATCCATCGGGTGAAAATAAGCATGAGGCCAGTGCAAGCGATAGAGGTCAGCCACGCTACTGTTCCAATCTGGTGGTTGTAAGTTTGAAATTTGTTCCAAACTAGAGGCCATCATCCGACTTGCCTGCGTAATCATTAGCTAGGAATGGTATTGAGGACCATCTTACGCAAGGAAAGGCAAGTGCCCAAGTGCATACTTTCGTGGAGGTTATTAAAATGGATGGCATCCTCTACGGAATTCAAGTCCAAGCCATAACTGGTGGCGTAGGGTTTGTAACTAGAAAGTACCCCCGCCGCGTAATCTTGCTCGGTGCGGTCTACCAAGTCGACCAAAAGCTGACGGATTTGCTCCAATTCGGTGGCGTCAATAGGCCCTAATGGAGCAGTGCCTTTGCGATACTTGGCAATCATTTCGTCGTCAATATAGCCGGGCTGTCCTGCCAAACGGTAACAAAGCAACTGTTGGGTAACCACGAGGTGGCCCAAATTCCAAGCGAGGTTATTGCGAAAGGGCGCGGGAACATGGTTGAGTTGTTCCAAACTCAGTTGTTGAGTAAGGCCGAGTACGTTGCGGCGCGAAGCGCGGAGTAGGTCGAAGTGGTATTTCATGAAGTGTAAATTTCGGGTAAAACGGAAGCCCCGCCAAGATAGGGCTTCCGTTCTGATTTCCAAAGGGCCCGGTCTAACTTAACACTGGGCTATTTTCATTGAGGAACTTTTCGGTTTTAGCCGTTTCGAGTTTATTGACAAATCTTTCTGATTCGTGCCGATCGCGAATCACCTTGGAAAGGGTAATGACTGAGGTGATGGTAAAGATGTAGCTCATGGATAAAAAGCCTTTGGTAGCCAGATCAGCATCGATGTAAAAAAGGCCGACGATCATGCCGACGAAAGAGATGGCAAAGCTAGCCCAGGCCATGTTGTAAAAGGCCCGAGTGTTGTTGTTGTCATAAAAATAGTTATTCATCAGTAGTGGAATTTAGTCGGCTGGGGAAAATACCCCAACGGCAGCCAAGTTTGTCGGAAATGATCGCTCCAAGGCTTTTTTATCGACCAAATTTGACGAATTATGGATAAAATTAGTCGCTTCCCCCTTTGACTTGGAGTTAAAATCCATGTAATTTTGAACTTTATATGGGAATCCTAGTAAAATAAAAGAGGTCTTCCTCATTTCAAAAAATTAAAGTTTATGACCCAACGAACATATTTAACTTGCCTATTTCTAATAGGCATCATTCCCTTACTTTTTGGACAACAAGCTCGGCAGTTTCCGTTTCAAGGAAACAATCTAGCCTATATCCCCTCGATTAATAAGCTATTGCTGTCGGGGCGGGGCTCAGATTTGCCCTCCGGAGAAAATGCACTCTATACCTGCGACCCCGTCACTGGTGAGATCGAACAAATCCTCAACCCCACGGGCATTATTACCTCCATCCAAGTCACCGCGGATAATTCGGAGGTTTATTTGTCGACAAATCGGGTGGATAGCACCTTTTTCGTCCTCAACCTCCCAGACCTTAGTTTCAATAGAGTCTTCAACCTCGGCCCCTCCCCCGCTGGCCAAAATTATTTCCCAAGCGATTGGCGACTCTCCCCAACTGATCCTGACCTCTTTGCCATTATCCGCCGGAACCTTTCCAATAACCAACGGGAATTAGCACTCTACGATCAAGATCAAGCCCGAGACAATACCCTTGACTTTGACTACGCTACTTTCGTCTTTTCGCCCCAAAACGATCGACTTTATATCAAAGACAATAGCAATACGGGGCACCTTTTTCAACAAATCAATTTTGATGGCAATGGCCTGATCGAACCGGATACCAGCTATCGTTTTTTTCAAGCAGACAGCAATCTGCCTCTCTTTGGGGATCGAATTTATTCTCAAGACGGAACCGTGATTGATGTCTCCGGGCCTTATCCCAAATTTGTGGCTTATCACGCTTATCGGACCCAAGGCCATAGTGGCACCTTTTACGAGTCGCAAACCGTTTATGTCGATCTTGCCGAAAAGGAATTGTATCATCTCCGCTGGGCATCCACTGGCACCAATCACGAAGCACATATCTTTGACTCCGATCATTTAGACCTCAAACGGATCGTCCAGTACAATGCTCCCGTCAACCCCAATGGTGGTTTTGTCCACTTTGGATCGGGCTTGAATTATGGATACTTTATTGGAGGTAGCTTAGTGATTGTACAAGAATGTGAGCAGGTTCCTACCACTCCAGACCCAGAGCAGTTGATCGGTGATCAAACGGTATTTTGTTCTGAAGACGGTTTTGCTCGGACTGATGTTCCGCTTTCTAGCGCATACGGTCGCGTTTTTTCAATTGATGGAGAACCACTCGATACCCTACGCGAGGTTTATCAAAATATGGAATTTCAAGTTCGAGTTGCCGACGACAATGGTTGTTTGTCCGAACCCACCAAGCCTTTTACGGTCAATGTTGCGCATACTTTTCAGCCGCCACAAGTATTGGGTCTCGGCGAATTTGGTAGCTATAACGATATTACTCCCCGACGTTGCGAAAATGGAAATGCTTTCCTCTGGGCCTATATCCAAGGAGTGTCAGACGATCAACGCATCATTTGGTCGACAGGAGATACGACTAGCGGGTATTTAGTTACCAATGTCACGGAACCCATTACCGCGAGGATACTAACCAAGGAAGGATGTATCTCTGAGCCTTCGGAAAGTCTGACCATTGAAGTTGTCAATAGTACGGTTTCCGAGCCTCCCACGATGATAGGACAAGACGCAATTCTTCACGAATGCAATGGCCAGTCAACAAAGACCTTGGTTGCTGAAGAAGGCTTCGAGAATTATATTTGGCGAGCAGGTGACGATATAGGCGGCGGTATTGCCTTTCAATTGCGACAAGATGATAGTCATGAAGGGGTTTATTTGCATGGTATGGAAGTCAACGGTTGTTGGACAGATTATCGCTACGAAAATGTCAAATTCTTTGGCTCTGGTGCTCGGCCACAAACCCCGGATATTGAGCAATTGGATAATTTTCTCACCGCTACAGAACATGGAGTGGAGTACGAATGGTATTTCAACGGCACGGCAATTCCCAACTCCGACCAAGCCGTATGGACGGCGGAGGAACCTGGTGAATATCAGGTTCGGGTAAAAAATTCTTATTGCTGGAGTCGTCTTTCAGCCATTGTCATCATCCCTTAAATCGCAAAAAATGAAGTTAAGAAAATATCATACGCTCTTTCTGCTATTAGCTTTTATGACTAGCACCTCGCTGTGGGGGCAATCCGTATTGGTAAAAAACCTACGGCTCTACGATATTGCCTACCATCCCTCAGAGGATAAGATATATGGTGCCTATTCTGGTGACCAGCCCGGTGGGCATTCCATTATACGCATCAATCCCAATAATGGCGAAATCGAATCTCGAATACCGGTAGCCGCCGAACCTCACGTCATTCGTTTTTCTGCCAATTTCAATTACCTCTATATCGGCTATCTCGGTAGCGAACGCTTAGATCGGATTGTGATGTCCAGTGGCCTTGTAGAAACGGTTGCTCGTTTTCAATTTGTCGAGGAATACTTTTCCCAAACCAATGTCGTAGTCAAGCAGACTAATGAGCTGTTGGCTATACCTTCGATGCCCGATGGTATCGTAGTTTGTATGCGAGATAATTTTACGAGTCCCGAATCAGAGGGGATGTTCGTCTTTGATGGACAAAGCATTTTGCCAAATCAGGTAGAGATCGGTTCGGATGCTTCTCGCAACTTGGCTTATCACGCGGGTTCTGGGAATATTTATGGTTATGGTCATGAATATCGTCATAATGGCGGTTTGTTCCGCTACAATATAGATGCCAACGGAATTAGCTACGATCAAGAATTTGGTTTCCTAGATCAGGAGAGAAGTGAGATTGAAATTTTTGGCGATCGCCTATACAGTCAAATTGGAGAGGTCTTGGACATTAGTGGTAATGCGCCGACTACCATTGGCAATATTTATACCGATGAAAACCGTCGGTATAGAGAAGGCGTATTGGAAATTGATCCGCAAAGTGGCCTGATCTACAATGTAGATTATGAAACCTTTGGTGCGCAGGGCGGAGCGGGTTACTACTTAATCAAAGTCAATCCAACTGATTTGAGTTTTATTGAAAGGACCTTGATTCCCGGCCTTATTTACCAACCCCATAAATTAATCCATACCGGGGCCAATGGTCGCCTCGCTATGATTGCCCACGAGCCTAATCGGCTTCGGGTGCCACTCCGTGGTAACCTCGTCATTTTAGGGGCCTGCGCCGATCAAGCCAGTGCCAACCTAACGGTAGACTATACTGCCGAGCTCAGCAATATCTGTCCAGACGATTCCGTCCAATTTGAGGCCGGAGGAAACTTTGCCCAATACCTCTGGAGTAATGGCCTGGAAGGACAACAAATAAATACCGACTTCCCCAATGGTTTTGAAAACCTCTTCGTCACCGCCTATGATGCACAAGGTTGTCCACAGGCCGTTTCAGAAGTTTTAGAAATTAGAGCCAATTACCCCGAAGTAACCAATTTGGAAATCACCTCTGGGCAAGCACTTAAATGTGCCAGCGATTCGGTGATCCTTACCGCTAGTCTAAAAAATGCAGATTACCTCGAATGGTCGACTGGAGAAAGAGGGCCAAGTATTACGGTTAAAGAACCGGGAGAATATTCGGTTTTAGCTTATAAAAACTCTGGTTGTGTCAGCGACCAACGAGCTTCTATCCGCATCCGCGATTTTCCCAAACCCAATATTCCTAAGGCGGCAATCAACGAGATTAGCCCCATCGAGCTTTGTCGAGGTGAAATCGCCACACTTACCGCAACCGACGAATTTTATTCCTACGAATGGAACTTTCCTTCCTTTTTTAAAGGTCGTCAATTGCTGACCGATTGGGAAAGAGATTACCAAGTTCGCCATGTCGACATCAATGGTTGTAAGGGGGAATGGAGTGAACCGGTGCAGGTGATTTATAATAATTTACCTGCTCCTCCTGTCCTGCAAGTACAAGATTCGATGGTCTTTACGCTTACTCCCGGAGAAAAAGAATGGTATGAAAATGGGGTCCTCCTTGCCAGTCAAACTTCGGATACTTTGATCGCAGTAACTCGTGGTTTTTACGCTGCCGTCTTGATCGATGATAATGGTTGTCGCTCCAATTTTTCGCAAGCGGTACGGATGGAAAATCCTTTTATTGAAATTGCGAGTACCATTGCGGGAACAGCCTTTGTCGATTATAATCAAAATGGTATTCTGGATAGTATTGATTTTGCTTTGGAGAATTATTGGATCAATTTATTGCCAGAAAACTTGGTGCGCTTTACGGATGAAGATGGCTATTTCGAGTTTGTCCGGCCTCAAGGTAATTATGAATTGGATATCAGAGTCGATACTTCCTTGTGGGGAGTGTTGCAAGGGGTAGATGGGCATGAGGTCAATACCTTAGTGACTCCCGATAGTTTTTACACTTTTACGATTTATCCGAAGGTTACCGAACCTCGTTTGCAAATAGATTTGAGCACGGGCATTACGCGTTGCAATCAATTGACTCCAACTTGGGTGTCGATTCGCAATGTGGGCACCTCGGCCTTTAAAGGCGAACTCTGTCTGCAACTCGACGACCTCATCACGGAGGCCTTGGAAAACGGAGTTCCTTACGAGCCGCTGCCCGAAGAAATTTGTTGGTCACTGGATTCCCTGCCTATTGGACAGGAGTTTAAACGCAATTTGCTTTTGGGCATTCCGGGTGTACAGAATATTGGCGATAGCATCCATTTGGCAGCCCTTGCCTATCAAGACACGAGTGTAGTGGGCCAATGGCAGTTTAGCAGTTCTATCCGCTGTGCCTACGATCCTAATGATAAATTGGTTGCTCCAGCCCGAGGCACCGAAGGGCAATATGCTTTGTTTGACGATACACTCCGCTATACGATTCGCTTTCAAAATACGGGTAACGACACCGCCTTTACCGTTCGTTTGACCGATCAATTATCCGATCGTTTACAATGGAACACCTTTAATCCCATCAGTGCCAGTCATGACTATTCAGTGAGTTTGGATTTGGAAAATGGAATGCTGGAAATCCTTTTTGAAAACATCTTACTCCCCGACTCCACAACAAACCTAGAAGGGAGTCAAGGCTATTTTTCCTTTGACATTTTACCGCGTAGCGACTTAGAAGAAAATACGATTATCGAAAATTTTGCGGACATCTATTTTGATTTTAATCCGCCGATTATGACCAATACGACCAGTAGTGAAATGGTTTCTGAATTGCCAATCATTGATGCTGTATATGAGGTGGAAGAGAAAAAACATCGTTTCTACTTTGTCCCCAATCCTTATCGCGACCAGACCAGTCTGCATCAACAAACAGCCTTAAATATTGCGCCATTGGTAGGTCGTTTAGAAATTTACAACACTTGGGGTGTGAAGGTTTGGACAAGCGAATTGGGTCAGCCCTTTGCTCCGATGGAAGTCACCACGGTTGATTGGCCCGCAGGGCTTTACTATTACCAAATCATCCGCCATGCAGATGGTAAGACGGTGGATAGTGGATCGGTGGTAAAAATGGATTAGGGAAAAAATAGGTGCTAGATAATGCCTGAGATCTCCATTCGTTTACATATGTCAATGAAGTTAAGAAAATAGAAGTCCAACTTTGTCGGTATTAATACTCGAAGTTGCCCCTCAGCACCGTAATGGTCAGCAACTTCAGCAAATACCGATAATTATGTTTGGAGAAATGCTTCTTTTATTATCCAGTGGAATCTTGGGACTATTTTTAGGCGCTCAAATTACCGAAGCGGTTTTGTTTGTCCCTTATTGGAAAGCTTTAAAAGCCGATGATTTTTTTGAACTTCATCAAACCTATGGTAAAAAAATCTATCAGTTTTTTGCACCGCTAACCATTGCCGCTACCTTGACGCCTTTATTGGCAGTCGGGTATAATATAATTTATCAAACTGAAAACCAATTCCTTTTGAGCTTGATGGGGCTGGCTACTTTGGCTTTCTTTTCCACCTACTTTTTATACTTTAAAAAGGCCAATCAAAGTTTTGCAGAAAGGAGCTTATCGAATAAAGAACTTCCTCAGGAATTAGTCAGGTGGGGCAACTGGCATTGGGGAAGAATTTGCTTTGAATTTATGGCCTTTGGTATTTCCATATTGTTGTTGATGAAAGTCTAGCTTATCTAGCTCAGTTGAGCCAACTCCCATCGGAGGTTGGCGCGGGCCTGGGCTTCGTATTGCTCGCGATAATGGGGATGGTGGTAAATAAAAGGCCGGGCGATAAAATGCTGCAAGGCTTTTCGACGGCCGGGGCGATAGAGGAAATCGGGAAATATTCGGTATTCCTTACGAATTTGTTGGCAGTAACGTTCGTATGTTGCTTGGGAACGTCCTAGAATGGAAAGGTCAAAGTCGAGTAGTAATTGGGTATCGAGATCGGCTGCTTCAGCATCATGGGTTTTGGTTAGGAGGATTTGTTGAAAACAGGCCTCGACCTGGAGCTTGCTCAAATCAAAAGGAGCCAAGCGTTTACGCGCCAGTTCAGCACTTTTTAATTCATTATCCTGACGCCAAGGTCGATAGATGATGTCGTGATACCAAATGCTAAATAAAAGCACGGGCCTATCCTCGATGCTTGCTGCGAAGCGCTTTGCTTGAGTTAGAAGGTCTTGAATATGATGGAAATTGTGGTAATGCCGGGACGAAGCGCCATAATGCAAACTCAGTTCCGTCCACAGCTTTTCGGTCATCGCCTCCTCTTTAATAAAGTCAGCACAAAGCGACTGCCATTCTTGTTGCAAAGTATCCATCATCAGAGGTAGAATTTAAAGCAAAAAACCTTTTGACGCCGCTTTTTGTTGTATTCACTAAATAGTTCGCTATCAACATGAGACCATACCAACCCATCGATTGTAATTATTATGATGAGCTCGAAGCCTTGGCCACTCTCCGGCGCGAGGTGCCCATCGAGTATCGCGATGTAAATGGGCAAAAGCAAAACACCCAGTCGGTGATCGTCGATTTTTTTATCCGGGAAAAGGTAGAGTTTTTAAAACTGTACAACGGACTAACGATCCGACTGGATGATCTGCTGATGGTTAATGGCTTGGTTCCACCTGAAAATGGAACCTGCCGAGTCTAAAATCTTTCTATTTCAAGAAAGAGTATTCCTTACTGTATTCTAACATTTGACCTAAAAAGTCTGCTGGATATTCGACGTTTACCTCCGTAATTTCTCCAGCGTCATTGGTTACCGGTACGAGTTTAGGATTGATAAAACCACCGTAGGGAGGAATATCCAACTTGGCAGAACGCTCCAATACTTCCTGATGTATGGCAGGGTCAACTTTTACACCATAATCTTCGATCAAGGCACGTCCAGCCTCATAATCTCCCTGGCTTTTGATTCGTTGTACTTCCCGTAGCAGTTCACCAAAAATGCCCCGTAGCTTTTGGTAATCATTGATATTGAAATAGGTCTTTCCATCCCGAACCACTTTTTCAACCACCTTATCTTTCTTCCCTCTCTCGTAGGCCCAGGCCGCCACCATTTGCCGATTACGCATATGCGCCTCCTCTACATCTTTACCCAATTCCAAACGACGCAACTGCGTCATCATTCCATTGCGAATATAGGAATCGTATTCCGCCTTAGCTGACTCGTCATTTTCCACCAAACCCAATTCCTGCATTTTGGGGTCAAGGATATAATACAAGGCCACCAAATCAGCCCGGCCTTCTTCTAAGGCAGAGGCATAATTTTGCAAGGTCTCCTTGGGAGTGCCTACCTCAGGTTCTAATTTACCAGAAGCATGACCAATAACCTCGTGCAATGCCGTATGCAATTCTCCTGAAAGCTTTCCGTACTGTTTTACTCTGGCTACTTCCTCTTCATCATGCGCAAATTCAGACAATAAACCGGGGCCAGCCGCCGCGTCGTAGGCATGTTCGATATTTCCCAAACTAACCGACTTAGACCCATGTTTGGAGCGAATCCAGTTGGCATTAGGCAAATTGACTCCAATCGGAGTTGAAGGCGAAGCATCACCCGCTTCTCCAGCTACGGTGACTACCTTATAACTTACTCCCACTACGTTTTCTTTTTTGTGTGCTTTCATGATCGGCGATTCATCTTCAAACCACTGAGCACTAGCAGCAACAACCGACATTTGCTCGGATGCATTAAAATCTTTGATCTGTACGATGGTTTCATAAGTTCCCCGGTAACCTTTGGGGTCTTCATAAACCTCTACAAAGCCATTGATATAATCAATATCGCCCTCTGTAGCCTCTACCCAAGCGATATTATAATCATCCCAAAGCTTGAGGTCTCCGGTTTGGTAGTACTCTACCAAAATTTCCAGGGCCTTACGTTGGGCATCGTTTTCAGCAACTCCGGCAGCCAAGCGAAGCCATTTTTGAATTTGTTGGATTGCAGGAGCATACATTCCTTGTGCGCTCCAAACGGCCTCAGCCAAAGTACCATCTTTCTGACGAACCAATTTGGAGTTTAGACCATAGGAAATAGGTTCGTTCGGGTCCTTATCAGCCATTTTCTTTTTGTAAAAAGCATCCACTTCCGCCGCAGTAATGTCGGGAGAATAGAAATTCACAGCCGAGCCTGCGATCAGGTCCTTATTGGGATCGAGGTTAACTTTTTTGGCATCAACTTCTGGATCAAACATCGCTTCGAGGGCGCCATCAGAAAGCGTAACTCCACTGGCAGGGAAAAGGCTGGTAAAGAAATCTTTGGTAAATCCGGGTTGGAATTTGTCTTTAGAATAATGGTGGTGGATACCGCTGGCAAAGAATACTTGCTTGGCATAGACGACAAGGGCATCCCAATTCTTACCTGCGATTTGCCCCTTGTTATGGACTAAGATCTTTTCTAGAGCGCGGCGAATTTCTAGGTTATGACGGTAGTTTTGGTCGTAAATAATATCCCGTCCGGCTAGTCCCGCTTGGGTTAGATAATACACTAGCTTTTTCTGGTCGAGGCTAAGTTGGTCAAAGCCGGGAATTTGGTAACGCAGCATCCGAATATCGGCGAAACGTTCGGCATTCCACTCAAAGTCTTCATCGGCAATGGTGCTGCTATGAGCTGCGGTGCTAGTCTCGCTAGTGGTTTTAGCGGCTTGATCGGCGGCTGGTTCACTACAGGCGAGGCACAATAGAAGGCATAAAATTGGCAAAAAGTACTTCATGAGCATAGATTTTGGTCAATAAATTGGTAGGATTCAATCGCCGGAAGTTAAAGAAAAGCCGCAATTTATTTACTCCTTTTCTTCTGCTAGCTTGGTGAAGGCGATGGAATACGGGTTCCGACCCAAATTCTGAGGGTATGGAGAGCAGGTAAAACGAGACCATATAGAGCAATGCTGAAGCGATCCCCTAAAACATCTCTCAAAGTAATGTTGAATTTTTCGATTGAGAATAAATAGCAAGAAAATTTCAAATGAGTAAATTATTATTCCGACATTTGATCCATTCAGAAAGGGAAACTCGTTCTTTGTTGATATGAACTTAAAAGCATGGATAAGTTTGGTATTGGGATGGGTCTTGGCCCTTCCGATGACTTGGGCTCAAAGCGACAGCACCCAGTGGAATTGGGATGATTTTGGAGGCATTATCAATTTAGATTCGATCACGGTACAGGCCTCTCGCAAAGGCTTTGATGTCGCTGATTTTGTCCAACTTGTCCAGGAGGACAAATCATTTTACCAAGCCTTTAGAAACCTGCGTTTTCAAAGCTACCAGGCGGATAATGACATTGCGATGTACGATAAACGAGGCGAGCAAAAAGCGCACTACCAAAGTAAAATCAAGCAAAAAAGCGAAGGGCTCTGCCGTAGCATGGAAGTAATGGAGGAGCAGGTGGAAGGCAATTTTTTCAAGAAGAAACGGAAGTACCGTTACTATACAGCCAAGTTATTTGATCGCTTGTTTTTTACCTGGCAACGGGTCTGTGAAAGTGGAGAGGCTCAGGCCGAGAACACCAAGGCCCGGGGCATGGAAAAACACATCCGCGAACTTAAAAAGCTCATTTTCCAACCCGGCAATAAAGCCGATATTCCTTTGATCGGCAACAAAACCGCCATTTTTGATCCTAAGATGATGCAATATTACGACTTCTCGATCAAGAGCAAAACTTTAGTCGATGGTCGGGATTGCTATGTCTTTACGGCACAGGTTAAAGAGGCCTATCAAGTCAAAAAGAAGGATAAAACGGTGATCAAATTTTTGGAAACCTATTTCGACAAAAAGGATTTCCAAGTATTGGCCAGAAGCTACCAGTTAGTCTATCGAGGAAGTCTATTTGACTTTGACGTAAAGATGGACATCGAGCTAGAGCAAAACCAGGGAGAATATTTACCGCGTAAAATCAGCTATGATGGCTTTTGGGATGTGCCGGGTAAAAAACCAGAAATCTCTCGGTTTTCGGCCCAATTCTACCATCCGAAATAGGAGCTTCTCCCCCATTCTCTCCATTAATCAAGCAATCTGTTATTGATCGTATTGATTCAACTCCAGGCGTTCGATGATCTGAATCAGCTTCTCTGCATAACGTTTGTCGGTGGCATAACCGGCTTTGCGCAGGCCATGGGCCCAGCCTTTATAATCCGCAGTGCTTAATTTCTTCAGGTGGATATAGCGTTTGCCTTGCAAAAAACTAGAATGGGCTCGATAGCTCTCCCAAGAATTTTTATAGATGCGGAAAAAATCCTTGTGGGTATCATCCGTAAAATTGGAGCAATGACCTTTGGAGCATTTCCGAGAAAAACATTTGATTCCAAAATGATTATGGTTGGCCTTCGTCAATCGACTTTCTCCGACATTGCTTTCTAAGAGGCCTTGAGCTAAGGTAATACTAGCGGGAATACCAAACTTTTTCATCTCAGCAATCGCCACTGGTGCAAAACGCTGTAAATAACGATAGCATTTCGACATTTTTACCGCTACTACCTCCTCCGGAACCTGTTTGCGCTGGGCATAGGTCGGACTCATCACAAAGGTTAGATTAGAAAAAGTATTGGCCAGATTTTCAATTTCTGCTCTGCGTTTAGATGGAATGGATTCATCCAAGAGAGGATCGCGATAATCCTTCGCCGATTTGACCTTTTTCTGAGCCACCGAAGCCGCCTTTTCCTTTTCCCCTCCCACCCCAGAAACTACGGACAAGGCAGCTTTGGGTTGCTCTCCCTGATCATCCGCAGCCGCAGGAAGTTGTTCTCCCCAATCATAAGTTGGCGCAGCCTGCTCTCTATTTGCCGGAGCACTATTCATACTCAGCTGAAAATTAATATCTTTGACCATAATCACGTACAATCCAATCGCGATCAAGAGCAGTTTAAACCAATTGTGACGAACGTAGGATTGTAACTCTGGAAAGCCCAGATTGGGAGGAAATAATGCTGGTAGATTTGGCTGACGCATAGTGCTCAATTTTTGTGGTGCAAGATCGGTTGATGAAACAAATTTAAAACATTTTGTTTGTTAAAATCAAGCAGTTTTAACATTTTTTGTTTCAAATATTCACTCCAAACATGAATCGCAAAAAATCTAAATGTGTTATATCTTGTCTAACAGCGACTTCTTAGGATGCATCAAGAATAATCGAATTTTCTAGGTACAAACATTTTTTCTTCCCACTCAAGGTATTATTGAATTTTTTTGGGGAAAAGCCCCACTTAGTGTTAAGAATACACTACCTTTGGAAAAGAAGTGCATACTTCCGCATTTCGGCATTTGTTCACTAGTCCCTACCCTAATGCTATGTTGGTAATTGCAGACAGCGGGTCAACCAAGGCGGATTGGAAAATCGTCCATGCCGATGGTACTCATGAAATGGTGAGTACGATTGGGTTCAACCCATTTTTTTATACCTCTGAAGCCATTGAGGCTGAATTGCGCAAAAGTTTTATCCACGAAGTCAATGTAGAAAAAACCGAAGAGGTTAATTTCTACGGTGCGGGTTGCTCTACCCCAGAGCTTTGTGCTATTGTAGCTAAAGCTTTGGAGAAGATATTTCCCCGGGCTATTGTTCGAGTAGAACACGATCTATTGGCAGCGGCTCGGGCCACTTGTGGTACCGATCCCGGCGTAGCATGTATCCTAGGTACTGGTTCTAATTCTTGTGAATACGACGGTGTAAGCATTACCGACAATGTGGACAACCTTGCCTTTTTACTGGGTGATGAAGGCAGTGGAACTCATTTGGGGAAAAAATTGCTCCGCGCCTATTTTTACCGCGAGCTACCCCGAGATTTGCGCGAGGCCTTTGACCAGAATTTTCCCGGTGGAAAAGCCACTGTTCTCGAAAATATCTACGCCAAGGAACACGCTAATGTATATCTGGCCTCTTTTGCCAAATTTTTATCCATCCATAGCGATCATTTCTTTGTAAAGAAGTTGGTTTTTGATTCCTTTGCAGAG
>SPJL01044601.1_pt1 | contig 18602 bp, 15 predicted proteins | sample 3741751 | NCBI WGS metagenome assembly SPJL01 (sample SAMN10925998, study PRJNA522277) | cold seep metagenome | isolation source: Elba SIP-enriched marine methane seep metagenome, extraction at timepoint T3 | place: Italy: coast of Elba, Mediterranean Sea | reverse complement strand
GAGTCGACCTTCGCCACCTATCATGAGTTGATTTTCATCCATCCCGATTCTACTGGTATGACCATTTCCACAGCTGATTCCAGGCAATTGTTGTTTTTCAATCCATTCTTCCCCTTCTCGTTTGAAAAGTCGGTAAAAACAATCGGCGCTACTGGTCAATTCGCTAAAGACGAGCCAGTCGCCCGCTACGGCCATCCGCGCACTCATATTCGTATAAATGCTAGCTGTACTTTGTGTTCTAATTTCTTGGATTTTTTCCCACGTATTGGTTACACGCTTGTAAATGTAGATGTATTCAAACTTGTGGGTATCCGTATCACGGGCGGGAGAACCGACAAAAAGGTAACCATTTTCGAGATGAACACTAGAGCCAAATAAGGCCCAATCATCAACATTAAAGGGGGGATTAAGTCGTTCTATGTTTTGAGAAAAAGTATTGTTAATCGCTAAAAGGCAGGCGAAGATAAGAACCAAATAGGTTTTCATTAAGCTTATATTGTTTATAATTTGTGGAAAGTATTATACAACGCGGGAGTGCTAAGATAGGATTTTTAGTTTTAATTTAAGCTGAATTGTGTAATTTAAGCCCTGTCAAAGTAAAACGAAGCATGGATTCCCAATTACGCCGCCAACTCAATGCGCTTAATGCCGAACTCGGCAGTTTGCTAAAAGAATTGAAAAAATACCCTGAAGCTGACCTAAACCGGGTCCCTAAACCGGGGGCTTGGACAGTGCTCCAAGTGATGCAACACCTCATGTTGGCCGAACAAGGGGCTCATCGGTACGTGGCTAAAAAACTGAGTTTTAATCCAGAGCTGAAGAATAAAAGCGTGGGAAGCCGATTTCGGGTGCTGATCCTCAATTCCTATCTGCGTTCCCCGCTCAAACGCAAGGCCCCCGATGCCATCGGCGATGAGGTCCTGCCACTCGAAAGCTCTTTTTGGGAAGTGGCCAAACGTTGGACCAACCAACGCGAAGAACTTGCCGAGTACCTCGAACAGCTACCGACAGATTTTGCCCACAAAGAAATCTATAAGCATCCCTTCGTCGGTCGGCTAACCCTAACTCAGATGTTGAGTTTTTTCCAAGCGCATTTTAATCGCCACCGCAAACAAATCCGCAAGGCATTGATTTTTCCCCCTAATACTAAATAAAAAGAGCCCCCTCCTTTTTATCAAAAGAGCGGGCCTCGACATGTTCAGGAAATAAATTTGTTTAACGACTGATAATGATTCTTTTTTTCCATAGCTCGGTATCTTGCTGTACCAAAAGGTAGTAATGTCCAGAAGGTCGTGCTGACAATTCTAAGTTTAATAGCTGTACGCCTTTTTCCAAGTCCATTACTTGCTGCTCCACTACCTGCCCGCGACCATCGTATAGCGACCACTGCATTTCCCCTCTTCTTTCACTTACCACCTGCAATTGGGCCTGATCGCCAAAAACAGGATTGGGATACACCTCACTGATAGATAATGCTTTTTGGCCTGCCAAACTCGCTGAACGTAGGGAAGAAGTTGCCCCACCTCCGTTGCGATCTCGATTGACGAGGCGATAGTAATAGGTAAGACCTGCAATTGCCGTTTCGTCGACGAACTGGTACTTTACCTCATGTTGCGAATCTCCCTGACCTTCTTGCCAGCCAACGCTTTCAAAATTTACTGCATCAAGACTGCGTTGGATGTCAAAACCCAAATTTTCCGTCTCACTGGCCGTCGACCAGTTTAGGATTACCTGTGTTCCCAGAGCCTGGGCCTCAAAAAAGGCCAATTCGATGGGTAAGGTGGTATTATTCAAAGAGCCACAATCTCCTGCGATGATCCCATCGGTATCGGCGGTGTCTTGCAAACCAAAGCGAGTAACGCTGATACTGTCAGGACTAGCGCTATTGCCATCGTCGGTCACCGTAAAATTGAGGAAGCCCAAGCGTCCATCTGGTACATATTTAAAAATGATCTGCCAATCGCCCACAGCCAAATCGCTGTATTCCCCAGTACCGCTAAAATCTTCGGTGCCATCAAAGGCAAGGCCATCTGCTACATTGACCAAGGCCCCACCTGCTACGTGGACTCGGATCAAGGAAGCGTAGGCTAATATTTTAGAACCCGTATAATAGTGTAAAATCCCAAATTCATTAGAAGCAGTATTGCCGTCCACATCAAAGTTGTTCCAAAAAGGAGCGGTCGATGAAATTGGTGGATCGAGCAGGTCGCATTGTGCCATTAGAGATCCGTTGAACAAGCCAATTTGCAGGGCGATTAGCCCCCAAATGGCGGTTGGCCAAAGGGGAATTTTGGGACAAAACATAGATTTCAATTGTAAGTTTAGGTAATTGTAAGTGTGTAAGCTTCAAGCAACTTCAATATTTAGAGTTGCGCTTTTTTCATTCGTTTCAACTAAGCCTGGTGGGAGGAATCTAGAATAGGAAGGAATTAATCGCAAGTTAGTACTTATTTGCATGCAGCTCAATACCCAATTTGTGGTAATAGATATATGTATAAGTTGTATGTTTTGAAAACTCTCGCTAGAAATACTTAATTTTAGGGTTCCAACGTTAACTTTTACAATCCCTAGCTGCTCCAATTTCTATCATCATCATTGCGTCTTATTGGATTGCAATTGGTATTAATCAAAACAATTCCAGGATTTTATGCACCGGGTAGTACTCATTTTGTTCTTAGGAATCCCCTTGCTGGCACTGGCACAAGAACCTACTTTTCCAATCAAGCTCAATAAAAAATGGGGTTTGATGAATGCGGAAGGACAGGTGGTGGTAGAACCTCTCTACGATGCGATCGGTGAGTTTAAGGAATATGGCTATGCTGTAATGCAGCAAGGAGGGCAGGTTGGAATGATAAATCGAGAGGGTAGGCAAGTGGTTGCTCCGCAGTTTGATGACCTACGCCTATTAGATTCCCTGCGTTTTGCCGTACGAGTCGAGGAAGGATGGACCGTTATTGACGTCCACGGGGAATACCTGCTCAAACGCCCCTACGACCGAGTCAAGTTACTAGGCCAAGGCCATTTAGGCTTTCAGGACCAACGCCGTTGGGGAATCGTACAGATTCAAGGCCCTACCATCTCCACTGCCCTATATGATGCCGTTGAATACCTGGAAGAAGGCTATTTTATCGTCGAAAAGACCAAACAAAAAGGCTTGATCGACCTCAATGGCCAGCCCATTATCCCCATCGAAGCAGAAGCCATCAAGGTTTACAGCGAAGATTTTTTCCTCTTCCAAAAAGAACAACATTGGGGCGCTCGCAATCGGGCCGGAACCCTTTTACTCGACCCCATCTATCAAAATCTACAAGCACTTGGCAAAAACTTTATCAAACTCTACGATAAAAGCCGCGTGTCTCTTTTTTCTTTGGCTGCCGGCCGGATTATCAATGACCAACCTTACGACGATTTTTATTCCTTTAATCACCGCTACGTTCTCTGTAAAAAAGAGCGTAAACTAGGACTAATCGATAAGGATGGTAATATGGTGCTGCCAACGCGTTATAACGAAATCCTATCTTTTGGAGAGGAACAATTTCGAGTCAATTATCGGATGAAATGGGGCGTTGTCAATCGTCAAAATGAAGTGGTCATTCCTTTGGAATATCAATATATCGCCCCGCCAGTAGGTTTTGTTTGCCTAGTACGTAAAGGGCCCTATTTTGGCGTTCTTAACACCACTGGTGAGCTGCTCGTACCTACCGATTATGATTTGATTGAGCTGGATGCTCGTCAAGCAAAAGCTCATTCTGGCGAGGCATTGAGCCTGTTTAATTTTGATGAGTCGGGTAAATTGGCCGAGGAAAGCAGCTTTCGAAAGCATTTTACCATTACCATCGGCGGTCGCTCCAGTACGACTTCTTCAACTAATGCCTTTTCGGACGACGATACCTATTTGCTCAATGACTTTGAATGGTTCTATTCCTCCGCTGAGGATAGCTGGGGCCTACGTCGTCGCGATAATGGAAACATCCAAATCAAACCCGTATTCGATTGGATTCGGATTGAACGGGACCTGGGTTTTACCATCGTCGGCATTGAAAAAATCAATTACTACGATTTTGAGTGGACCAAATTTCGTTTCGGAATGGTCTATGGCATGGTCAATAATGATGTCGGTCTTCTCGTAACCAAAATGGACCTCTGGGATATCCGTTTGCCAGATTTTTACCAGGGCAGTTCGGTGGCTCGTTGCGTGTTTGATTCTGGTCGTCATGGGCTTATTAGTCGCAAAGGAGTAATCCAGCAAAAGGGCTTTGCCTATATCGGCGAATTTCATAATGGCTTGGCGCGCATGAGCATCAAAGGTCGCCTTTCGGGAAGTTTTAAGAGTAAGAAATATGGCCTAGGTGCCCTCAGTACTTACCTCAATGACTTGTGGACGCCTAATTACATGATTGATTATACGCTCTACGATCAGGAATTTGAGTCCGATGCCGCACTCACTTGCGAGGACTGCGTCTGGGGGTATATTGATACTGCCGCCCAAATTTTAGTCCAAACCCAATATGAATTTGCAGAGGACTTTCACAACGAAGTGGGGCTGGTTCAGGAAGGAGGTAAATGGGGAATGGTCAACCGCCATGATGATCAATTGCTTGCTTGTCAGTACGATGGTCTGCAATTTTTGGAAAATACGAACTATCGCATCTTACAGGTATATACCAATCGTCAAAAGTATGGACTGATCGATACCCTTGGTCGGGTGCGCGTTGATCTGGCTTATGATGAAATTGGAGCCTTTAAAGATGGCCGTTTGGCGGTCAAACGCAATGGCCTTTGGGGCTTTGTCGATCAAGATGGCGAAGAAGTGATCCCCTGCCGTTTTCGCCGGGTCAATCATTTTAACGAAGGCTACGCTACCGTACAACACAAACGCCAATGGGGCGTCATCGACCGCGATGGAAAGGTGGTCGTAGAGTTTCGTTTCAAGGCCTTGGGCACCTTTAGCGGAGGGCTGGCTTTCGCCCGCGAACAATACAGTACAGGCTATATCAACCCCGCGGGAAAGTACCTGATCGAAGCTCGTTTTGATAAGGCATTGACCTTTGAACAGGGGATAGCACGGGTGGTGGAGAATGGAAAATATGGCTTGATTAATCGGCATGGGAAATTTGTGCTTCGTCCTCAATATTCTAAAATCGAAGCCTATAACGAGCATGGCCTAGCCATCGTCCAATATGGAAGAAACAACATCCGCTACGGACTTATCGACCGTTCGGGACGACTGGTGACTACCCGTTCTTTCCGGCAGATTCGTCCCTTTTTTGAAGGACTGGCGGCGGTGAAGTATAAAGATAAATATGGTTTTATCGATACCCGTGGGTATTTGGTAATCGATAATCTTTACTCCAAGGTTGGCGATTTTGTAGAAGCCAAGGCCATGGTCCAACGCAATGGTTCTTGTGGATACATTAATAAAGCGGGAGAAGAAATCATAGAACTCCGTTATTCTCGCTGTCTCGACTTCGTGGATGGTAAGGCGGTGGTGTATAAAGGTTATCGACAGGGTGGCTTGATTGATTCGCTGGGCAATCAAATCCTCGAACCCAGTATCAATCGCCTATATGGCTTTAGTGAAGGTCGCGGTCTGGTTCGCGATGAGAAATATCGTTTTTACTATATCACCGATGAAGCCAAGCTCTACGAAGGCTATTACGAACGTGCGGGAGAGTTCCAACACGGTATTGCAGTGGTCCAATCGGAGGGTAAATGGGGCGTTATCAACCAAAAAGGACTCCCTTTGATCCGTCCGAAGTACGATCGCATTGACGAATTCGAAGATGGTTTTGCCAAGGTGCGGATTACTCGGGTAAGTGGTCTTTCTGATCTCAGCGGAAGGATTCTTATCGAACCCAATTACGAGTATATTTCCTACGCTGGTGGTGGCTTGTTCCGGGTAGAACAAGGCGACCGACTCGGTTATTTTGACGCCCAAGGCCAATGGATTTGGGAGCTTCGCAAATAATTGAACCTTTAATTTATTCCCTCAAATTATCCTTTTCTCTACCGTAAAAAGCTTACTTTTACAAGGTATCACTTTAAAACCTAATCATTATGCGTTGGCAAGGAAGAGAAAAAAGTAGCAACGTCGAAGATCGCCGTCGGGGTGGCGGTGCTGTCCGTACCGGAGCCGGTATTGGAATCGGAACAATTGTAATTGCCCTCATTGTAACTTTGCTCGGGGGGGACCCCAGCCAAGTGATTTCCCAGATTGGTAATCAAGGCGCTAGCCAACCGCAAACGCAAGCACCGGGTGGTGCTGCTCAAGCGGGAGAAGACGAACTGGCCGAGTTTGTCAGTGTCGTACTCAAGGATACCGAAGATATTTGGAATAAATTGTTTGTAGAGCAAATGGAACGTCGCTATGATGAGCCTGTTATGGTGCTCTTTTCCAAGCAAGTGCAGTCGCGTTGTGGTTTGGCAAGTTCGGCTACCGGCCCTTTCTATTGCCCCGGCGATGAAAAACTCTATATCGACCTCTCTTTTTATGAAGAATTAAAAAACCGTTTTCGTGCTCCCGGCGATTTTGCTATGGCTTTTGTCGTAGCGCATGAGGTGGCTCACCACGTGCAACAAGAATTGGGGATTATGAATCAGGTTCATGCACAAAGAAGTCGACTTTCAAAAGCGGAGAATAACGAATTATCGGTTCGTTTGGAGCTACAAGCGGATTTTCTAGCGGGAGTATGGGCACACCATACGCATAAGATGAAAGGGGTATTGGAGAAAGGGGATATCGAGGAGGCCATCCAAGCGGCGCATTCCATTGGCGATGATGCCATTCAAATGCAGGCCCAGGGCTATGTGGTACCGGAATCTTATACCCACGGAACCTCCGAGCAACGTAAGCGTTGGTTTTATAAAGGCCTCGAAAGCGGCGACCTTCGCCAAGGCGATACCTTTGCCATTCCCGCGAGCCAATTATAAGCATTTCCACAGCACTCAAAAAAAATGATTTTTTTTCGAACCCTTTTCGGGTAGTGGTGTATTTTCAATCGTTATCAATCATCACTACCCGAAAATGAAGTTCATGAAGTCTACCTTAAGCTTACTTTTCTGTTGTGCCTTTTGCCTGCTCCAAGCACAGGAACCCATTCCTCGGGTTACCAGAATTGAAAAAGCTCCCGAATTTTACCTCCAACAACTACTTTTGTGGGAAAAAGAAACCCAACGTGATCCCCAGAATACGGAGAATTGGTACAATTACTTTATTGCCGCTCACTACGCCAAACAACGTAAGCCAGAGCAAACCAAGAATTACGATCTGACTGAGATCGCGACTCAGATGAAGGAGGCCATTCCCAATACTTTTGAATACCATTATTTCCAATACTTGATCGATAGCTGGTCCGAAGCAGGCTGCGAACAACTTAATGAAGCTTATCGCCTTGCCCCGAATCGCTACCAAAGTTATCTAGGCCTTATCACCTGTGGCGAGCTATATCGCGAAGAAGAACTGATTAGGAAACACGCCAAGAATTGGTACCATAGCGAAGATTATTCCCCCGGCCTAGCCACCTGGAATTATAATATGCTGGTGAATTTAGCTCCCCAAGCCATCCTTTTTACCAATGGCGACAACGATACCTACCCCGCTTGGGTACTCCAACAGGTACAAGATTTTCGACGAGATGTAACGGTGATCAACAGCTCCATGATTACCATTCAAAGTTACCGGGATTTGGTTTGTCAGGCTCTAGGAATACCTGAGTTGAAGCTGGATGAAGAAAAGGCGGGAGGACGGCTGGACTTACAAAAAGCAATTATCGATCATTTCAACGAAAAATCAAATCGACCACTTTACCTAGCCATTTCCCTCCATCCCCAATTGCGCGATATGATGGAAGATGATTTGTACCTCGTAGGCATGGCCTTCCGTTATGATACCAAGGACTTTGATAATTTACCGGTGTTGCGACAGTATTACGAACAAGAAATGTTGACCGATCAGCTTGGCGGTAGTCTTCATCCCGATCCAGCAGCAGGGGTGCTTTCGCGGTCTAATCTCAATTATTTACCGGCTTTGATTACTTTGTTGAAGCATTATCGAGAAACAGGGGAACAAACCTGGTTGTTGCGGGTAAAAAAACACATCCGACAGATTGGTGAAGCGGGCGATTATATGGACCGGGTAGAACAATATTTAAAAGACTAAATTGTAGCCTTTGGGCTTTTTTAGAAAAAAATACAACGAACAAAGAGATGAAGATCTGATGGTCCTCCTACAGCAGGGGGATCAATCGGCATTTGGCGAATTGTACCAACGTTATGCGCGCCGGATGCAAGGGTATTTTTATCGAATGCTTGGCCAGGATTCCGAATTGGCCAGTGATCATACGCAGGATTTATTCCTCCACATTATGGAGCGTCCTCACCTGTTTGACCCCAAACGTAAATTTTCAACTTGGTTGTATAGCATTGCTTCCAACCGTTGCAAAAACGTTTACCGGACTTGGAGTCGACAAAAGAAGACGGTTCCTTTACCCGAAAAAGATCAACAACCAGAAACTACCGATGGTGATCCAATCGATCACCTTGATCGAAGTTTGTTTGAAACAGCTTTGACTGGTGCCTTGAAAGATTTACCCGATGCCCAACGCGAATGTTTTGTCCTGCGTTATCAGGAGGAGTTGGCAATTCGGGAAATCAGTGAAATTGTAGACTGTCCAGAGGGCACCGTCAAGTCGCGTTTGCATTATGCTTTACGCCAGTTGGCGCAGCACTTGCGTCCTTTTAATCCAAAAAAAATCGAATCATGAATAGTGAAAGTATCCATTGGGATTTAGAGTTCTTTCTCAAGAGCCGTTCCTTTCAAGAGTTGAATGCTGATCAGCAAAATTGGGTCCTCCAACAGATGAGTCAATCGGAGTATGAGTCGCAACGATGGACGCTATTGGCCAGTGCCGATTTTTTTCGTGCGGATGCTATTCCAGCTCCCCCGCCTCTAGAACAAATTCTTCAACGCCATCAGGAACGTAATCCCCGCCAGAGTTCTTTCTCCTGGCTGGCTCAATTGAGCACTTGGCGAGTACCGGCCTGGCAGTTGAGCATGGCTTTGATCTGCGGTTGGCTTTTTGGTCAATGGAACGTGGGCAATCACAATTCTACTTTAAGTTTAGTACCCCAAATCGTATATCAAACCGATACTATCGTTCGAGAAATTCCCATCTATATTGGTTTGGGCAAACAACAAGCCGCAGAGTATAAACAGCAGCAGGAACAGCAGCGACAAGGAGCGACAACGCCCCCAAATTCTAGTCGAACCCGAAATTCTAATTCCATCGCTCGCGATAAAGATTTACTCGATTTTGCCGTAGGAATGCAGTAAGGAACTGTCGCCCAAAGGTCATGGCCCTACCTTTGGAGGCCAATCACCCCTCTGAGTCGAAAAAGGGTTTATTTTTGAACTATTGAATCCATCTGTAGTCTGAAAATACACCTATGCCTATGTCTCGCTTTTTATACTTTCTCCTGACTGGTTTTCTTCTTTTTCCCTTCGCCGGATATAGCCAAGCACCCCAGGTGCAATCGGTTAGCCCCGCTAATATGTCGATTGCTAATCCAGAAGACCTCAGCATTAGCATTGAGTTTGATCAAGCACTCGATCTAAGTACCGTCGATTTTTCTACTTTTAAAATTACGGGACGTTGGACTGGGCCTTATCGCGAGGCAACCATCAGCATGGAAAACGATAACAAAACCGTTCGCCTACTACTCGATACCGAAAAACAACCTTTTAATGCAGGAGAATGGGTAACGGTTTATTTAACCAAAGGCATCAAATCTGCTACTGGAGCGTTCCTGCCCAAGGGCTATGTTTGGAATTTCTGGATTGCCACCAAGCCCGGTTCCCTCGCTCAAACCAAAGTCAAAACGATCGAACTGCGTCAACCCGGAGAGGGTTTATTACAGGCCTATGGTGCTTACGCTGGTGATTTAAACCAGGATCATTTTAGCGATCTGACGGTAGTGAATGAAACTTCTGATGATCTGCGGATTTTGCTCAATGATGGAAGTGGCGATTATAACGTAGAGGAAATGACAATACTATCGATGGGTACTGCAACTCCAAGTCCTAATGAGGGCGCTGATTTTAATGGCGATGGTGATATCGATTTGGCTGTTTGTACGGCGCATGATAATGAGCTTCGCGTAATGTTTGGCGATGGGGAAGGCAGCTTTTACCAACAGGATGATTATGAAACGGGAGAAAATGCACGTGGGCTAGTCGTACTCGATTATAATGGCGATGGCAGTGAGGATATTTTGATTGTCAACCGGGGTAGTCACGATGTTTGTTTATTCACGAATGATGGTCTGGGAGGCTTTACCAAACAGACTTTAGACCTCGATCCTAATGGTTTTGGTGAATCGGGACTAGCCGTAGCTGATGCCAATAATGACGGGATTCAAGACTTGTTTGTGGGCAATTATACCAGCCAAGAGGTCGTTGCTTTTTTGGGCGATGGCGATGGTAATTTTACGATGAATGATAAATACAGCTTGTCGGGAAATGATCAGCCTTGGATGCTGTGTGTAGGAGATTTTAACAGCGACGGTTTTGCCGATGTAGCTTCCGCAAATTCTTCGGGAAATAGTATGTCAGTTCATTTTAATGATGGTACTGGTCGTTTTGCCGCTCAAGTCTTTTCGATCAGTCATCCTCAAGCCCTTTTCCCCTTAGCCATTGATGCCGGCGATCTCGACGGCGATGGCGACCTGGATTTGGTGACCAGCAATTACCAATCCGCAACTTTTACCATTTACGAAAATGACGGCCAAGGAGATTTCTCCGTCTCTGTTCAAGTGCTCCGTTCTTCTGATAAGGCTTCCTGTGCCATTCTCCACGATCGCGATAACGATGGCGACCTCGATATCACCGCAACCGATGAAGGTCTTGACCACGTCCTCCTTTTTGAAAACCAGTTGGACAATACTGCGACGCAACAACTCCAGTCGCTCCGCAATTTTGAACTACGGCCCAATCCAGTGCAAAATCAGTTGGTGGTAGCCTTTGATTTAGAAGAAGCCACGCTTTTGGATTGGCGGATCATTGATGCGCAAGGCCGCGAAATCCGTAGCTGGCCAGCACAGTCTTGGGGAGCTGGGCATCAGCAACTGCACTGGGACGTTCGGGACCAGCAAGGCCGCTCTGTAAGCGATGGTATTTATTGGCTGCAGGCTAGGGCAGGGGAGCAATTAAGGTCGTTCCAACTGGTGGTGGCAGGAAAATAGTAAAGGCTTCCGCTTCGCTGGAAAAGTACGTTGTAATCCAATTACGAAGAGAAGCCTTTAACTTGGAACAATGGGAAGGCTTTATATATTTTGTGTTAAGTAATGGAAGAACTAGCGGCAGTCAATAACTACCGCTGGTTTGAGTTTGTGTTAATGCGTTTTAATATTTTCCGATTTATAATGTATTTTCTATTGAAGTTGATCCCTATCGGATCATTAGCTTCTTGGTCCAAGCCCTGCCCTGCGAACGCAAGTGCAGGAGGTAAAGCCCTGGCTTCAAGCCTTGAAGATCTACGCGTTGATTAGCATCGCTTAGCCTTTGAGCCAGGATTTTTTGGCCACTCAGGTAGTACAATTCCACCTCTACTTCTTGCCCTTCCGCCAAATGTATTTGGATATAATCATCCGCCGGATTGGGCGATACCAGTGGTGCGGCTATCGCCGGAATCTCCTGCTGAGCTACCATAATTGGGCTGCAACCTTGATGCTGTGGTTCGCCAAAGGCCAGGAGGAAATCGTGAAAATTACTCTCTTCATATCCTTCATAAACCTGATCCACCTGTTGGGCTGGTGATAATTCGTATTCGTTGGGGTGAATGGTAAAAGCCCATAGCATCCGATTATATGCACCAGAAGACAGATGATTTGGTCCGGTACTACTCAAGACCTGACGTTTGCCCGGAGTATTATTTTCCTGCCATTCCGACCACCCTGTAGTTTGACTAGGTCGGTTGGAATAGAGGTGTTTGACGGTCGAAATGCTGGTTGGGTTATATCCATTATCGCCATAGGTCATCGGTAGACCTTCATTCCAATGCCCTTTTAAGTTATGCATCACTGCGGGGCCATGATTGGCTACTCGCTGGGTATAGGGAGCATCTCCCGCAAAGGCGATGGTACTGTGGTTGCCTAAATCTCTGCCTTCTGCATCCAATAGGCCTCGGACCAATTGTACCGATACACTGCTGGATTGATTCCCATAACCTGCCCAATCACCACAGTCCAAATCTTCTACCCGACCATTATAGGTGTAAAAAGCCCGATGCTCTGGTGCGGTTCCAGTATAATCATCCTCTGGGCAGCCGATACCACTTTCCATAAACATCCCTAGGAAGAGGCTGTCCAAAGGCAAGTCACTAGGATTATGGATGAGGTAGTCGACAAAAAGCGTACGGTTCAGCAATCGGTCTTCACTACAAGCTAGGGTGAATGCGGTGAGCTGTACTTGCAGCGCCGTACCGAGCCAATTTTTAGCAAAGTAGGGGAGATGCGAAAAAGGCTTGGTCATAAAACTGGTCCATAATATTTCTTCGGGGATCAAATTTTCGGTATCATAAGGCAGGTAGGGATAATCACCATCTTCTGGATTGTAGATGCGATCTTGATTTTGATCAAAGAAGGGAGCGAGCGGCCCCTCAAAATCTTGAGGTAAGCTATAGCCATGGTATTTTTGAAAATGAGGGTTGCCATAACCTGGCCAAGACCAAAGCGCAGCTCGTGGCTGATCGATCTTCTGGTTATCGGCAAAGTCGGCTAAGTGTGCTTCAATATCTGCGCGCCGAACGAGCCATACTCCATTAAACTCAGGGTGACTTCCTTTTTGATCGCGAAGGCCTGCTTGGAAATCCAATTGGTCTTGTTGTGGACTAAGGGCTACATTGCCTTGCGTCTCCGTTTCGCCTACTTGAGCGGCGGCCCAGATATGGGCCCATTGGGCATTGGAAATGGCCGGTTGGGATTGGTGGAAAAATTGCCCCGGCCCATCGGCAGGAGTCCAGAATAAAAGACCATTAGAACTGATTCCCGCCCGGATTTCATTGCCACCAATAACGGCCCCCTGAGGAGAGACACCGCTTTGGGCGAGCAATTGACCAAGGGTATTAAAAAGTGTAAGGTAGATTAGGAATGGAAGTATTTTCATGCTGTTAGATGCTTTATATTCAATATATTTCTACTCACCTAAGTCACCAACACGACTTTAAGCAATAGGTCAGGTTTCTAAAATGGATGTTTAAACGCTATCGTAACCAGAACAAAATACTAGCTATGGCATTACTCGAATTTCGTCCACAAGGTATTTATTGCCCTCCCGCTGATGTCTATATCGACCCCAGCCATAAGGTAGCTCGGGCCGTAATCACCCACGGCCACTCTGACCACGCCCGCAAAGGCATGGGCGCCTACCTTTGTACCGATATCGCAGAACCTACGATGCTGCACCGTCTCGGCCCTAAAGCACGGACTCAAACCTTGCCTTATGGGCAGCAAATTGATGTAAATGGGGTGAGATTATCCTTTCACCCCGCTGGACACATCCTAGGTTCAGCTCAAGTGCGACTGGAATACCAAGGCGAGGTAGCGGTAATCACGGGAGATTATAAATTGGATGATGATGGCCTAGCAACTCCTTATGAATCACTCGCCTGTCACCATTTTGTGACCGAAACGACCTTCGCCATGCCCCTCTATCATTGGCCTCCTCAAGCAGAAGTATACGCTGCGATTAATGAATGGTGGACCCACAACCGCGAAATTGGAAAAGTCAGTATCCTGATGGGCTACTCTTTAGGCAAATCACAACGAATATTAAAGCACCTCGACCCTTCCATCGGTCCAATCTACTGTCATCAGAGTATCGAGGCCGTCAATGAGATTGTACGCCAACAAGGTTTTGACCTACCTCCTTCGCACGCCATCGAAGAAAATTTGGACCGGGAGCAGCTACGCGGAGCCATGATTATCGCCCCTCCAGGATCGTTGCGCGGCGATTGGCTAGCCCTGCTCGAACCCTTTACCACGGGCTCTTGCTCTGGTTGGAGCCTATCCCGAAAGAGTAGCTTTGCCCCTAAAGCAGATCGTCAATTTGTATTGTCCGATCATGCCGATTGGTCGGGCTTAAATCGGGCGGTAAAAGAGAGTGGGGCAGAGCAGGTTTATGTTACACATGGTTATACCGAGGTGTTTCAGCGGTGGTTGGAAGAGCAAGGCCATCAGGTAAAAGTAGTAGCATGAGAGATTTTGTAGCATTACTAAATAGTATCGAAAAGGCGCTCCACGATGATGATCGCCAAAGGGCTTTGCTGCGCTATTGGGAAAATTGTGACCCTCAAGATCGGATTTGGAGTCTTTGGTTGCTACTGGATCGCCGTCCTCCAAAACGGGCTAGTAGTCAGGAGGTGATGGAGTGGGTGCAAACTTGGACGGCTTATCCCGATTGGTTGATTTCAGAGGCCCGAGAAAAAGCTAGTGATGTTGCGGAGGCTGCTGCTTTGCTTATTGGTATGGAAACGCCAGCCTACAGTTGTCAGCTACATGAATGGTTGATCTTTTTACTTGATTTACGATCAAAGGACCCCAATCGTTCTACCCAGGTCAAAGAGGCCTGGCAGGAAATGAATGGACAAGAACGGTATTGGTTTAATCGCTTATTGCTAGGGAGTTTTCGCTTCAAACTTGATCCTTTAGTGCTTATTCGGGCATTGTCGGTGTATACTGAGCGGCCGGCCTATACGCTTTGGTATCGACTTCTGTCGGATTGGAGTCCTAGTGAAATGAATTGGAGCGAATTGCTGCTACAAGAGCGGAAGGAAGATCAATGGCGAGCGCCCCTAGGCCTGATTTCGCCAAGCCCTTGGCCCATTGAGAAGGACTTAGCCTCTCTGGAAGACTGGCGCATAGATTGGTGGCGAGAAGGTCAACGAGTGGAATTACAATGGCGAGAAGGCGAGTTCAATATTTGGTCAGCAGAAGGGCGATGGTGGAATCTCCAATTCCCCGAACTATCCGTCTTAAAGGATGGTTTTTCAAACTCTCTGGTGCTACAAGGCTATTTGCTGGCCTATCAAGAAGGTCAATTTTTAGCCCCTCAACTATTGACGGAGCGTTTGGCAAAAAAGCCGACGAAGAAAAATCGCGATAACTGTCCGGTTCTACTGGTACTCGATGATCTATTGGAGTATCAACGAGAAGACTGGCGTAATCGGCCCTTAAAAGAACGTTGGGAGCGATTGGAAGACTGGTGTACCGATCAGGATTTACCAGAAATGGTGGTATTGGCGGAGCCACTCCGGCCTCATTCAAGCAAGGCTGTAGAAACCTATCTGAAAACGGCGCAATCCGCAGGAGCCAGCGGTCTAATGCTGCGAAGCTGGGCGGCTTCCTATGGCAAGGCCTTTTATTGGCCCCGGCCCGACTACGAGGTATTGGCCAGCCTTCTCTACCTAACTCGGGACGAAAGAAACCCTGCTCGCTTTAGTCACCTCAGTTTTGGCATCTGGAAAGGAGAAGAATTGATTACCCTCTGTAAATGTTCCTACACAACTACACCTGAGGAATATGAGGAACTAATGGCCTTCGTATCCGAAAATACGATTGAACGCTTTGGTCCCGTGGTTTCCATCAGTAGCGAATTGGTTTTTCGACTGGCTTTTCAAAATCTGCGGCATTCTCGTCGTCGTAAATCGGGGCTCGAATTGATTGAGCCTAGGGTAGTGGCTTGGGAGAAAGCAGAGACTACCGATAAAGTGCCTCAATTGCGAGAGCTGATGCAGTTGATCGAGTCAAATAAATCTAGCCAAAGAATTGATTAGGGTATTAGATGTTAAAAAACATTAATTTGTTTTGCGCACCCGAAAAAGAATTTTTACCTTGCCGATATCCGAATGCGTAATCGCTAATTATGCCAACTGACCCTGCGATTCGCTTCCCCCAAATTTCTGTGTTGTCAAAACTACTCTTCAGTGCTAGCCACTGCTATTACCACTTATTCTATTAATCTTCAAAACAATAACGATGCACACAAATCACCTTTTACTGTTTTGCTTCTTATTCCTCTTTGCTGCCTGCAACAAAGATTCCGTAGACCCCTTACCGGGAAAAGATGGAGCTCCAACGCCCAATGAACCCCTGACGATTCAAGAAATTGACGCGATTGTACTAGAAAAATTACAGGAAAATCAATCGTTTAGATGGAGTATGGTCTCCACTGAGGTTGTTTGGAGCGCCTTGGCCAATAGCGATTCCCTACTATCCATTGGCTATCAACCACCTTCTGCTGGTGATATTACTGAAAAAATGCATCTCATCAATTTACAGGACCCCGAATGGATAGCCGCTCGTATAAAAGTAATGGAGCGAATCGTAGCTATTCAAAATACGACCGAAAATCGCCAAGGGACCTTGGATGACTTGGAAGTCTATATCAGTGAAAAACTACCTTATATTCAGATCAAGACGGGTAATTATGCCATAATGGAGGCCCTCCGGGAAATGCCTGAGGTGCGTTATGCCGAACCACTCGGTTATGGTGAAAGTTGGACCGCTGCGGTTGAACGTTCGGGGAGTGGCTGCGAAAATGATCCCGAAATTCCGTTGCCTAGTGGAGATTATACCAATTATAGCCCCAATGGAATTGCGCCTTGGAATTATGACAATGCTCGGGTAAAACAAGCGTGGAATACCAGTCAAGGTGCTGGAATCACCATTGGTCTGATCGATACTGGTGTTTCGGATGGTCAGGACAACCTCGGATCTAAATTCGCTACTGGTAGCTCTACGGGGCGGACCATTGAGAAATATAGCACTTATATCACCTGCACTGGCTGGTGGTGGTGGCGCAATTGCACCAATGAGGGCCCGAATGACCAATGTGGCCACGGAACTCGCATGGCGGGCTTGATTGCGGCTCCTCTTGGGACTACTACGCTGAGTACGATGGGAGTGGCTTATCGCTCCAACCTCATTTCTTATCGCGGCACTAGCGATGTCATCATCAATGCCTCAGAAGAACGGCAGGGAGTAAGCGATGCGCTTTACGACTTGGGCGCGCGTGGCGATGTGGATATCATCAGTATGTCGATCGGTGATGTGTTCTATAATGGGCAGGTTGCCGATGCAGTCTACTATGCATACGGACAGGGCAAACTAATTTTTGCCGCTGCGGGGACTTCTACTTGGTTTACCAATTGGGTGGGAGTGATCTTCCCGGCTAATTTATCTCAAACGGTAGCCGTGACGGGAGTTACTGATCGCAGTAGCTTAAAAGAATGCGGCAATTGCCATTATGGTAGCGAAGTGGATTTCGCCATCGTAATGCAGCGTGATAACGATAGTGATCGGACTTCTTTGACTTTATCGAATCAGGATGCCTCTCCAACCAATTGGCCTTCTTATGTTGGTGGTTCTTCCTGTGCCACTGCTACCACGGCGGGTATTGCTGCGATGGTTTGGGCGAAGAACCCAGGGCAGAGTCGGGCGGCGGTTCTTGATAAACTCAAACAAGCCTCTTCAGAGTACCCTAATCGCGATAGTGATTTTGGCTGGGGTAGGATTAATGCAGAGGTTGCGGTTGGTTTTTAAGGACCCTATCTTATAGTTGCTAAAAAGCCGGACATTGATGAATTTCAATGTCCGGCTTCTATTTTTAGAATAAAAAAGGACCTATGTACAAAGCAATAAAGGGGCCAAAAATTGTATAGTGAAATTTTTTTATTCGTATTAAAGTATTGATTGTCAGTGGTTTATTGTTTTTTAACTTCTCAAAATGTTGAAATATTGCGCGTTCAAACAATATGGTTTTGATGAAGGAATTCGTGCTTATTCCCCTTATAATTGTAATGTAATCGGAAATGAACAAATAAAGAGATTACAACTTGTGAGTAACCGAATTAATTAAAAAACAAAAAACTAGGATCATGAAAAACGCAAAAAGTGCTCTTCAACAAATCGCAACAAAACTGAATCACAACCAATTATTGGACATCAACGCATCTGTTACCCTTAAGGGAGGAATCATTAATGAACCACCACCATTCGATCCAGATATGCTTGATGACGGTAAGAAGTAAGAACTAAGCGGAAATAACACCTAATCAATGTTAAGTTCAGAAAATACCTGCCAATTGGCAGGTATTTTTTTTTCAAAGAAAGCTTAGAATAGTCTTTATTTTGGGTGTAAATATTTGGTTATGATTTGTGGAACTAATTGAAAATCAAATATTTAAACAAAAATGGTATTTGATAATTATTTGAAATGGTGGGGGCAAGAGGGTTCGATTTGTTATTTTTTTAGAATATTTATGCCGTACCATTGTAATAGCAATTGAAACAGAGACCTTACAGACTTAGAGAAAGAACGTTTGAAGCCACTAAACCTCAAAGAAACAATAAAAGCCTATTCTTAATTAAGGCTTTACCACAAATTTCGACAGTACTAACTGAAAAATAAAAATCAACCTCTCTAGTGAAAAAATGCCTGTTCGAAAGAGCAGGTGTTTTTTTTTATCAATTTTTTCCAATAAAATCTCCAAAAAGTCGCCTTTTTTTAATTAGTAATTTTTATAAAATGCTGATAAACAGGGTTTTAG
>SPJL01021993.1_pt1 | contig 18612 bp, 17 predicted proteins | sample 3741751 | NCBI WGS metagenome assembly SPJL01 (sample SAMN10925998, study PRJNA522277) | cold seep metagenome | isolation source: Elba SIP-enriched marine methane seep metagenome, extraction at timepoint T3 | place: Italy: coast of Elba, Mediterranean Sea | reverse complement strand
TGAAGAAGCGCGTGACCAAGAAGAAGAAGACCCTCGGCAAGAAGAAGAAGAAGGTCCCTCTCGAACGGAACCGACGAGGTTCGCGCAAGAAGGCCGGGCACGCTGGTGGTGGCGGCGGCGGTGGCGGTGCCAATCCTGGCGGCGGCGGCGGTAACCCGGTCGTGTAATCATGCGATACGCCATCCCACTACTGCTCTTCGCCGCCTGTGCTGGCATCCCGCCAGAGGAGAAGGTGAACGCACTCGCCAACATCATCGAGCGAGAGGTCAAACTCGCCGAACCAGATTCGGGAGTCGAAGTCGCCATCTACATCGGGTCCGCCAAGACCGTCATCAACGCGATACGAGAGTGGGATGGCACCGAAGTCTCGGCCATGCAGATCATCGCCATGATCGAGAACCTGGCTCGTGACTACGAGAACTACCTGTGGGTGAAGTACCCAGCAGATAAAGCCAAGAGGACACGTCGCATGGAACGACTGCTCTCAGTCATCGATGGATTGAAGCTGCTTCTCTGATGACTGAAATCAAGGACTGGTCGAAGGTAGACGCGAAGCGGTGCCTCACTGACACCGGGTATCTCGCGCGTGAACTCCTCGGGTTCGATTACGACCACAACGAGGAGACCGGCGAGATCACCCGGCCAGGTGGCATCTACCCCACCGGTCCGCACCAAGAGATGGTGGAGTTCCTCGACACCAACGACGGGAAACACAAGCAGCTCATGTGTCCACGCGGAGCAAGGAAGACATCAATCCTTGTCGCCTTCTGCGTGAGACACATCCTCGCGAACCCGAACATCCGAATTCTCTATGCGATGCAGACGCATACGGAAGCGGGACGGACTGTCCAACAAGTCCGCGACATCCTCGAACACAACAAGGGCATCGCCGCACTGTTCGGTGACATCAGGGGTGACAGCAAGAACTGGCGATCGTCACAGTTCACCGTAGGCAACCGGAGCAACGTCGCTCTCCGAGAGCCGACGATGATGGCCGGCGGTATCGGCAAGACGGTCACCGGCTCTCACCCTGACATCATCCTCCTCGATGACATGGTCGACTGGACCAACATCGGAACACCGGAGGCTATCGACAAGCCGATCATCTACCTCAAGCTCTGCTTCCCTCTCTTGGAGAAGGGTGGACTGATCGTTGAGTGTGGCACTCCATACGATGAGAGTGACATCCACCACCACGTCAAGAACGAGTTGAGCACCACGTTCTCACGGCTCGAAGTGAACTGCGGCATGGAGATCATGTCGGACGGGAAGGGTGACTACGAACTCATCGGAGAGCCCACGTTCCCTCACCTGACAGAGAGCTTCCTGAAGGCAGAGCTGGAGCGCATGGGTCCCACGGACTTCGCGGCCAACTACTGCCTGAAGTGCGCGTCACCGGAGAACCAACTGTTCTTCCGCGAGCACTTCAAGATCTCGACGTGGCAGAAGTGGATGTCCACCTTGTCGGGCTACATCCTCACCGACACCGCCACCTCAGATAACAAGACGTCCAACCTGAACGTGATCGCCTTGGTCCTCATGGGTCATGACGACACCGCATACCTCGCGGACATGCGCGTTGGTATCTGGAAGCCGGACGACTTCGTCGAGAACCTCTTGGACATGACTATGCAGTGGCGACCGCGTTGCCGTCTGCACCTCCAGACCTTGGAGAACGTGTCTCTCAATCACGTCTACCGGGCTGTGATCGAACAGAGGGCGAGAGAGCGTCAGATCCCCATCCGTCTCGTTGGTATCCCACGCGGCGTGGGTCATGCGGCCAAGAAGGATCGCATCAAGCGCCTGCAACCGCGGTTCGTCTCGGGCAAGTTCATCGTGCTGAACACCGTGCCCGAGAAGGTCATGGTTCGTGGCAAGGAGAAGGTCTTGTTCAACCCGAATGGTTGGCAGTCAGAGACCGGTGAACTGTTGCCTGATGGTATGTTGGTCGACCAGTTCATTCGTCCGAACTCGAAGCTGAAAGACATCCCAGATTGCCTCGCTGACATTGAGGCAAGCGACTCTGATCGTCGTCGCATCTGTGTTCCTTCACCGAAGCCGGCTTGGCAAGACGGACGAAGTGAACCTCGTCGCAAGTGGCGAGTCCCTGCTGGAGACCAGAGGGAAGTTCAGGACTCAAGTCCTCGATGGATGCGAGAGTCAGCACCGGCGAAGAGTCGGTGGTCTGACTTGGCTTCCAGAAACCCAAAGTGAGAGACCATGGAAGTAATTCAAATCCCGTATGTGCAGTTCCAGGAATGGAAGAGCAAGGTCAAGCGCATCCTGAACTCGACCAGTGAGGACCCTCGCTTCCGAGGTATCACGCGCAAGATGTGGTTGCAGATGAAGAACGCAGAGGCGGACTACCTCAACAACCGGAACGTCCGGAGTGCGATGAAAACTGCGGCCTCTACCAAGTCTTCGGCGAATCTCTTCCGTGAGATTGCGGCCGAAATCGAAGGGGAAGACTGATCCATGGGTGTTGTCTTTCCGGGTCCAGGTGAGACCCCCCGGCCTTACGGTGGTGGTAGCGGGGATGACGAGAGTCAGGTCCCGCTTATCGAATCCGTAACCGAGAAGATCAACCTGACGGCAGGTCCGCCGACCCGGGAAGAGGTCGAGAGCTGGCTGAAGGTTCAGGTTCCGTATCCAAACTTGGCCGAAGACAGTGAGGTCGCTGCACGCGCCCTCGAACTGGTCAGGACGCAGAAGCGTTACCACGCCGACCGGACGAACGAGATCCACGACAAGTGGCGTGCTCTCGATGTTCTGCTTCGTGGGAACTCCCTGTCTCGTCGCTTCAAGCACACGGACATCCATGTGCCCGAGGTCTACAAGATGGTGGAGACCATCGTCCCTCGTATCGAGGAGGCGATCTTCCAAGCGTCAGGCAACTCGCGTTCGTTCTTCGAAGTCCGCGGTCGCGACCAGATGGACAAGCGCAAGGCGTGGCGCATCCGTGCGTGGTTGGAGTACCTGCTCGAAGCCGCTGGGATCGAGGACTACATCCAAGAGGCCGCGCGATGCATGGTTGTCTACGGCTTCTGTGCGATCAAGTCGTGGTGGGAGATCGACTTCCAGCGTTCCATCGAGCGCATCCACGAGAGGATGGAGAGCAAGAACGGTCTCCCTCAGACGAAGATCACGGCCAAGGAGGTCGAGAAGCTGATGTACTACGGGCCGCGCTACAAGCTGGTCGACCCGTATGACTTCATCGTCGACACCTCATGCACTAACCCGCAGAAGGGTCTGTTTGTTGGTGATGTCGGCGAAGCCACGTTCGAGGACATCGCGGCGAAGGCAGAGCTTGGTTGGTACACCAATCACATGGACCTGCTTGAGCAGGCTCCGAAACAGCATGACGGAACCCAGCGCCGCTGGTCCAAGTTCATGCGTTCGTTGGATACCGACAGTCAGACTCACGAATCTCGGAAAGCCGAAGGTCAGCCCGAGGTCTACGAGGTTGTCGAGATGTGGGTCAAGTGGGACCCGTATGGTGGCCACAATGCCGAGGAGTATGTGGTCACGGTGGCCAATGAGAACGTGGTCTTGCAGGTCCGCAAGAACTTCCACGACGACCGTCACCGGCCATACGCAGTGGCTCGCTCCTCGCGGGAGCCGTTCGACTTCCACAACGTGGGCATCCTCGATCACGCCGTTCGCCTGAACATCGAGATCGACGAGCATCGCAACCTCGCGCTCAAGTCGCACGAGAACAGCTTGTGTCCGATGGTGTTCGGTGACATGGCAGACGATCTGCCCCAGAACATCTTCGATGTCGAACCCGGTGAAGTGTTCCGGACCATCCGGAAGCCCGAGTTCTTCATGTCTCCGCCGACCGTGGACATCATGGCCAAGATGGACCATGTGACCCGGCGGGACATTGAGGAAGTCACCGGCGCACCTCGTATCTACGAGGGGACAAGCGGAAGCAGTGACACTGCCACCGGTGTTGTCCGGAAGATCGAGGAGTCCAACCGGCGCCTGAAGTCGGTGATCCGCAGCTTCGGTGGGGGCCTAGCCCAACTGCTGAAGCACACCCACGCGCTCTCGGCTCAGTTCACGACGAGGAAGGAAACCTTCCGTGTCATGGGAGCCTTGGCCGCAAACGGCAAGCTGGGTCCACACTCCGACATCGGACCGGAAGACCTCGGACTGCCGATCGACTTCTCGATCACCGGCATCGACAGCATCCACACCCTCGGCCTCCGCGGGACGAACATCGCCACGGTGATGAACCAGATCTACCCGATCGCAGCTCAGTTCCTCCCAGAGGGTTCTGTCGACTGGTCGCGGATCTCCCAGGTCTTGTGGGACAACACTGTCGGCACAGTGCCCGGCGAAGAGATCTTTGCGTCCGACAGTATGCAGGCGGATCTGGTCGCTCCTGACCTTGAGAACCTGATCCTTGCCCAGGGTGGCGAGGTGGCGGTTCAGGAGGGTGACCAGGACCAGGCCCACATGGCGACTCACCTGGGCTTCATGGCGAGCGATGCGTTCGACGACTTGCCTTCGGAGACGAAGGAGAAGTTCCTCCTGCACATCTCTCATCACGAGGCTCAGGATGGCCAGAAGCGCGCGAAGGCAGCGGCCATGGAGCGTCGTCGGGAGAGTATGGCTCAGAGCCAGGGTCAGGATGGCAATGGCCAAGCCGGCAAGGGTCGGGGGCCTGGGCGAGAGCCTGACTTCGCCGGTGATCCGTCAGTAGCCCCTCCGGGGCAGATCAATGGACCAGGTAGCCAAGCCACTGTGAGCGCGGCTGATAGGCAATCTGGTATAACTCAGGACCAGAACCAGACTCGCGTATAGCGAAAGGAATTCCACATGGTCAAGAAGTACTCAGGCGGCAGTTCAATGGGCAAGGGTTCCAAGCTCAAAGAATGTGCGCAGCATCCTCGTTCGTCCCGAGCCAAGGCGGCTTCGGGTGCCACTCGTGGTGGCAAGAACCGTCCGTCCAAGCAGAACCCGTTCACCTCGACGAGCTACAGCTTGCCGAAGTCGGTGAAGGGTCTGTGACTGAGCCCCCCTGGGAAACCAGGGGCCTCATCGCAGATCTGGGGCTAAACCCTGGCGCTGCGTCATCAATTTACTCAGTCACGTAGTAAGGGAATCGTGGACCCTATGGCAGCAAGAGAAGAACTTCCGGGTCGTATGGACATGTCCGAAGCCGCAGAGCGGGTGAAGACGTCATTGACCAACTCGCACCCGGAGAAATTCGCGCCAAGCGAAGAGACCTCGGAGTCGCCGTCCGAGGAGCAGCCCCCAGAGCAGGACGTTCTGGAGGGTGAGGAGGAGTTCGTTGAAGACGAGACTCCACGAGGTGGTGACCTCAATGAGGCTCTCCGTCAGGAGCGTGACCGGCGTCGTGCCGCGGAACGTTCAGCGGAGACTCTCCGTCGCGACCTCGAAGCAGCGAAGAAGAAGGGCAAGAACCGAGGCGACATTGTCGAAGCGGTCTTGGCTTCTGAGCGTCCTGATGACTTCGACGAGTGGCCAGTGGACCGACAGACCGCGTGGTTGTCGGGGCACGCTGCTCGCGAAGAGATGCGTTCTCAGTTTGGCGACACGGCCTTCGATGAGATGAGGGCCATGATGCTTGAGCACAAGGTCTTCAAAGAGATGCCGAACCTCAATGGTCCGCAGATCGAAGCCGTTGCCAGCATGCTTGAGAAGTCATCGGGTGCTCTGTCTATCCGTGCTGCCCACGCGGCGGCCAAAGCGGAGGACCCTTCTGTCTTCGCCGATCGGAAATCTGGGGGGCGTTCCCCTGGTCAACCTATGGTTCAAGAGCCCAGCCGTTCACAGCGTCGTCGGGCTCCGGCTGATCCGGTGAAGTCAAAGCGTGAAGCAGTATTCAACGCGGAGAGTGCATCGGTTCGGCGAAAAGCGGCGACGGCATACGTCAAGGAGCTTATGTCTCCTCGAAAGAGTCGATAACCAATGGCTACGCAGTACACGTACGACAGTGGTGGTAGCGGCACTACCACGATCCGCGAGGAGCTTGCGGACATCATCGCGATCATGTCGCCGATGGACACGCCGCTTCATAACCTGCTTGAGCAGGTCCCGGTGGGTAACACCACGTTCGAATGGATGGTCGACGAGATCGCGACTCCGACTACGGTCAACGCGCAACTCGAAGGTGCCACTCCGTCCGCGGCGAACCGAACTCGTCAGCGTCTCCGCAATGTCTGCATGATCGATCACCTCGGTATCGATGTGTCGGACACCCAGCGGACCGTTGAAGAGGCCGGTATCTCGGACGAGTTCTCCTATCAGATCGTCCACAAGAGCTTGGAGCTTCTGAAGCGCATGGAGCACAACCTTCACTGGTCGATGTACCAGGCTGGTAGCTCGGGCACTGCGCGTCAGACCGCCGGTCTCATGGAGTGGATCGCTGGCACGGGCCAGGGTCGGGATGCCCAATCGGAGACGACCATCGCTGGTATCTCCGTCCCGGTCGAGTACTCCTCGTCCTGGTATGAAGCCGACGACAGCGCGTTCTCGGAAGCCGACTTCCGTGACAGTGTCATTCAGCCGGCGTGGCGGAATGGCATGCAGATCAGCCAAGCTATCGCCATGTGCGGTGGCAAGGTGAAGCAGATCATCTCCGACTTCTCGGTGACTTACGGGTCGGGCAGCTCCACGGTGAACGCCATGTTCATCGAGGCCGAGAAGAAGAAGAAGGTCTTGACGGTCGACGTGTATGAGACGGATTACGGTCCGCTCTCGGTCGCGCTGAACCGTTACATGGACAGCTCCAGTGTGACCGCGACCATCGCGGCTGCGAACCTCGGTTCGTCGGCTGGTGGTGCCACGGTCCTCACTGGCAACGAAGTCCTCGTCCTGATCGAGCCTGAGTTCTGGCAGATCGGTACCCTGCGTGCGCTGCAATACGCGCCGTTGGCGAAGACCGGTGACTCCGAAGAGGGCTACGTTGTGGCCGAAGAGGGTCTCCGTTGCCTGAACCCGATTGCTGGCGCTGGCGCTGGTAGCATCCCGTGAGTTGATTGATATGCGCTCTTACACGTTCGAATGCGAATCTTGTGGCTACTTCGATATCGAGGTTGCTCATGGTGAGGGCGCACCCGAAGCCCCGGCTTGTCTGTCCTGCGAGGGGCCGACGAGTCGGGTCTACGGCATGTTCCAGTCAGTGGTGAAGTCTGAGCCGGACTTCACGAAGTCGGGAGCGATCCCGATGTATGGCAAGTTGAGCGACCCCTATGGCCGTTCCTCGAAGAAGTTTGAGAGGGACCATGAGAAGTTCGTCGCGGCCAAAAAGAAGTTCGCGAAGCGCATCAAGCGTGAGCGAGGCACCACCCGCAATGAGAACAGCATGCGCCATGTTGGTAGCATCCCGATGCACGAGCTACTCGCGTATCAGAGGGCGACGGGTCGGAAGAACATCTTGGGTGAAGAGGGTCCTATCCAGACTCTCAAGAAGCTGAACCGTCACTTTGACCAGGACTGATACATGGCGACTTGGCAGGACAAATTCGATCGCGCGAACAGCGATCTTGTAGGTTCATATGGTTGGGAGGCGATCAACTCCGCGACCGTGGGCACCGGTGTCCTGCAAGTCAAACAGCAGTACTGCACTCACACGAATGGCGGTCCTGGTGGTTACGGCTTTCTTTCTGACACTTCAGATGGCAATGCTGCTGTATTGCCCGCTTCTGCATCCCAGGAAGTATCCGCCTGGATTGGATGCACCCGCGAGGGTTCTACCTCCAAGGTAGAGATCGGCATCAATGGCAACTACAACGCCACGTATGCGAGCATCGGGCTTGGCGTGTTCGCCAGGTTCGAGTGGAAGTCGAACAACGAGAGAGTCCTGAGCATCTACCACCGACTCGGCAACACGCTGTCGAGCGGTGAGACCTCAGACACCGAGTTGGCCACGCTGACGTTGGTCGACAATGCTGGCACTGTCCAAGAGAACTGGAAGGGGTTCCTTGTCGACAATGGTGCCGTCAACGCGCTTCAGAACATGCGCCTCGTGGTCTCTGCCGAAGACCAGGGCATTGCGGTTCGCGCGTACCTGAACAATACAGATGACGAGAACCCGACACTGGAGGCATACCTCCGTTCGGACTTGGTCATCGTGGACTCCAGCAACTTCCCGTATGGGCAGTGGTGGATCTATGTCGGTGGTGACAGCTCGAACAACGACGTCACCTACATTGCCGAGATCTCGGCCCAGGACTACATCCTGGGAGGTCGGTCAACCACTGCGGATAGGAAGGAAAGCACTATCCGTGGTGACCATCCTACTCTTCGTGAGTTGCGGGAGCGTGTCATCAAACGCTTCAGCGGTTCCTCCGAGACCGACCTCTCAGATTTCGAAGTCGACGAGTTGGTGCGTGACGAGGTGGAGCACCTCCTCAACGTGCTTGGTGACCAAGCCGTATTCCTGATCCGTCACGAGGAGCTATCCGTGACGATGGATTCGGAGGGTCACGTCACGTTGCCTGATTACATCGAGCGCCTGTATTCGATGGAGCCGAATGGTCAGCGTCGTCCCGCGGACTGGGCGTTCGACCACTACGATTCAAACGGCAACCTCGTCATCAGGATGAACCCACGGCGTGAGGCCGACGGTGTCTACCTGGCGCAGTATCTCCAGCGTTGGGAGCGGATGTCTTTTGATGACGACCAGTGCCCGGTGCCCCGGCGTCATGCGGAGACCATCATCCTTGCTGCCTGCCGCACCTTGGCCCAGACGCGAGAGCGTTCAATGGCGTTGGCTCAGTCATACGATGCGCTCTACCAGAGCCGTTTGATTGCGACTCAACGAGAGATGGCGCGTCACTGGCGTCAACGTAAGATCCGATTGCGCCCAGCTCGCAGAGCAGTTGCGCCTCCGAATAGCAATCCTCTCAGGAGGTACTGATGGCCGAAGGCACCCGAGAGATCTCTCTCAAGGGTCCGAACGGGGTATGGGGTGGCATCACCGATGCGTCTTCCATGTCCCCTGGATTGGGAACGTTCTCCTCCCTGGAAAACGCGTATCTCTCTCGTGATGGGACCGAGATCCGCCGTTGGATGGGGAGCAAGGTGCTTGGGTTCCCCTTCCTCGGATTGGATGTCCCGATCTGGGGTGTCGAACCTGATGGTGGTGGAGCAGGCGTTGACTACGTTGAGACTCAGTTTCCGCACTACCTTCCGACGGGCACCTCCAAGGTGTTCATCTTCGGAAGCTCTGTCATCTCGCTGAACGTCTACACCGTCACGAGGGTCAACGAGTACAAGTTCTCGATCGGCAACGTGGCCTCGGCCTTGGAGTTCTCGGGGTCTGGCACTGGGCGTGTATGGCTCCAGAGGGTTGGCCAACCTCATGCTCTCACCCATGCCGACGGTCGCCCTGTCATCGTAGCTGAGACGGACTCCGCCTCTTCTCAGGGGACAGGCAGCAAGGCCCACATCTGCACCTGGGTTGCCTCCCGTGTGATGGACCCGAACAGTGCGCTCATCCCTGGGTATGCGGGCCTCGGCGGTGGAACGGAGGTGACTTCTGTCGACTCTGGGTTCATCGCCTGGCCTGTGCCGCACATGGAATTGGTCAGTGCTGATCGCATTGCTGCCAGTGGTGGTGGAGCTGTCAACGAGACGGCTGTCGACGGTCAGATCTTCGGGATGAACATCCTCAACCGGTGTGTTGTCGATGTCCTGAACCGCCGGGTTCTCATTGCTGTTCCCGGTCACGGCTGCATGTTCGAGGCCAACGTCGACCGCGAGCGGAACCCGCTCCTGTCTGACGGGACGACGACCTACAACGGTGGAGCCCAGCCGATCCCGGATCACCGGAAGACCAAGACTCTTGGCATCCCGAAGGGTGCGATCGAGGCGACTACTTGGGATGGCAATGGCGGGTCTGGTTACTCCGACTCGGTGTTTGCTTCCGGCGACCAGGTCTACATCGCTGTGGGCTTCATGGACGTTTCCACCGGTGAAGTCGGGTTGCCGAGTGAGGTGATCCAAACGGCTGCGGCTTCGACCGACCAGTCCTACCTCCGTGTGTCTTGCCGAGCGCCTCGCTCGATCATGCGTGAGGTGAGTGGCTTGGCGACGATCCTCTACATGAGTGAGATCGGCGCCGCAGCACCGGCGGCTCTGTTCCCTGTCGCATACGTCTACTACCCATTCGAGATCTCCGAGAGGGCAATCAAGTTCGAGAGCCCTGCGGCCAAGGCGTTCATCTTCGAGGACGGTCAGGCGTTCGTTTACCGGGGCAAGTTCTCTGGTGCTTGGGGTGGTGCTCTATCCCGGACAATCCAGGCACCGCTGCCTGAGTCCGCGGTATACCCGGAGCGGTTCCCTGTCTTGGAGCAGATGCCGACAGGTGCTTCGTGGGTGAAGGTCGCGCGTGGCCGGATGCTGGCTGGCAATGACCGGCCGGACAACGTCTCGGTGACTGCCCGAACCTACGAGGACACGGTCGAGAACGCGGCTTCTTCTGGTGCGCCGGTTGAGGCTGACTTCCTGCACTTTGAGTCTTCCCTCCAAGGCGGGACAGAGACCAAGCCGACTGAGCCCAAGTGGGATGCTCACCTGATGAGTCCTGCATACGTGGGTCATCAGTTCTCGATTGCCTGGGGTGACGACAGCAAGCAGACGGGTATCGGTGCAGACTTCGTGATCGGAACGATCGAGGAGATGCACAACCACGACGGGACCTTCGATGGCAACCGTTACCAGACGGATGCTGACTTCATCGACCCGGCCGACTCGGCACCGTCCGAAGACTCAGAGATCGTCAAGATCATCATGCAGCCAGAGAACGTCATGTTCTCTGAAGAGGGGTTCCCTGGAGTCGTCACCTCCAACCGTCTTCCGGTAGACGTCACCATCGGTCGTCGTCCGGTTGCGGCTGGTCGCCTTGGTGACACGGTCATCATCTTCACTGACAGGACGTCGCACCTCTTCAACTGGGGCCTGCTCCCGCGTCGCGCAACGAGCACGGTCATCTCGAACGAGTTCGGGTGCATCGCTCCAGCCTCTGTTGTTGAAGCAGCGGGGATGTTGGTCTGGTGTTCAGCGGACGGTCCCATGGCATACAGCCACGGTGGTGGTCTTCGCTGGATCAGCCGCGGTATCCAAGAGCTGTGGGACACGTTCCTCTCGCAGACGGACGGGATGCGTGGCGAGATCCAAGGGTGCCATGACTCGAAAAGGGGCCTGGTCATTTGGCAGATGACCACCTCATACGACGATACGACCGACGATGCGTCGAAGAGCAAGACCTCATGCGACCGTCTTCTGGTCTGGAACTACCAGGCGAACGCTTGGTCCATCGTGAAGCAGAACGCATCCAACCGGACGCACTGCATCAACACGCTGCCGATCAACGACTCGTCTTCGAACAAGTCGCTCTGGGCTCCGTGCTACATCAGCACGACGACGGACTCGGACTACTACCCTCTCTACATGTGGGACGAGAGGTATGCGAACCGCGTGGACAACGCGGTCCCGTACTCGGCCACATCTGACTGGAGCGGGACGACCACATTCACGAGCACTTCCATCCCGCCGATCAACCCAGGTTTCGGTGATGGCGAGGGGGACAACGCGTTCATCTACAGCCCGATGAACAAGCAGTTGCTGTGGTGGGGTGACATCACGAGCACGCAGGCTGGCAGCGCGACTCTTTCCTCTGTCTCTGGAACAGTTGGTTGGAAGACTGGCGACGTGTTGGAGACTCGGGTCATTACGATGTCGATGTCGACCAACCTGTATCACATGGGAGACCTATCGGCCCCCAACACAATCCGTGGTGTTGTGGTCCGTCTCGTCCAGTATCAGAACCCAGCTTCCAGTGCAGGTAAGCGGTCTTGGCTTCGTGTTCGGATTGAGGACGAAGATGGGACCATAGTGAACCTGTGCCAGAACAAGCAGGGGGACTACGTCCAAGATGGAACCAACAAGTTCAATCATGGCGTGATGAGGTGCGAGCAGTTCAAGGTCCACATTGACGTCATCAGCAACGTGCAGGTGCGTATCAAAGACATTGCCATCGAAGTGGATGCATCAACATGAACGAAGAAGACGTTGTATCGCCTCCGATTCAAGATCCGACTCTGGGGGAGAACTCTGTTCCGATCTCGAACTCGTTCGCAGCGATCAGCGGTCTTGGGCAGAACACCAGTCAGGAGTTGGTGTATCACCTCGGCCTTCTGCCCGACGGCGAGATCACCGAGTTCACGATTCTGTTTACCGATGTAACCAACGCGACACTCGTCAACGACTCATGATCCGAACCCGTTGGTATGTAAGCAAGCTGATCGACTTGTCGACGCTGTCGGTAGAACCGATGCCGCCGACTCGTGGACCAGCGATCCTTCAATACACGACCCCCGTTGTGGGTTCGAACATTGGAGTGTGGTCATACCCAAAGCTCGGCATTGCCTTGTGCGCGTTCACGCATGACATCCGCAAGTCGACGGACGCGGCGGCTACTGCTGCATACAAAGCAATGACGCGTGCGCCCGATGATGATGTGTTCGGGACTGAGGCACCTGGTGGTGCGTCCTTCACCAACTGGAGTCGGCGGGACAAGTTCCAACAGATCATCAGTCAGCGGTATGTGGATGTGACAAACGTCCCGCGTCAGGGCTCGATCAAGGATTCGCTTCGTGGGTTGGCGAGGAACATCCTCGTCTACCAGAGCATTGAGCCGCCTGTCATGCCACTGAACACGCGCCTCTCCGCGTTGCCCAAGAGCAAACAGGCGTTCCTCTCTCGACAGAAGCAGAGGTTCCCTGGCTTCTACCCCAAGCAGATGACGATGACTTTGGGGCAGTCATACGGTTTGGCCCTGCAATCTCCGGATGCAGACTTCGGATTGGACAGCGGTGCCGCTCACTGCGGACGCAAAGACGTGACGTTGAAGGTCTGATGGCTGAAACCAAGATGTTCCACTACGGGTTCTCGACGACGGCGAACACGTCGCTCGTCACGAACTACGGCACGAACGCGCACAGTCCTGGCGGGCTCAAGCAGCACGCATTGGACAACACGTTCCACAACACGACTGATCTGAACGTCGACCTGGACCTGTTCGAAGAGGCCACCTACGGAACTCCCGAAGGCATTGAGCGTCGCCCTCAGCTTGGTCCGAACAGTCGCGTCCGTGTTCAGATGGTGAAGGTCTCCGTCATCTACAGCCCGTGCGTGGTGAACAGAGCGTTCATCAACGGCAGCGGGAACATGCAGGGCTACAGCATGGACCCTCGCACTCACGGCACGGGCAGGCTTCTCGCTTACACGGATGAGAACGGGATCATCAACAACCTGGTCTCGATCACGGACGAGGCGGACTCGGTCAACGACTACCTGGATCTCCGGTGCGTTGGGACCACGATCGAAGGTGGCCTGAACCAAGATTGGACCGAGGCGTCTATCACAGACACGAGGTATTCCTCCGGGTATCCGGGCATCTGGGGCTTCCGCGTTGATGCCACCGGTGGTTTCGGGGACGCCTTCCAGGGTTTCAATATCGACTTGACGGTGCCTCCGACTGAGGCAGATCGCCGTCGGCGCTCTATGATCGCGGCCCAACGACGAGGCTCGAAGAAGAAGCGGGCGTTCATCTCACTTTCAGAGAGGTAATCATGGCAGGACTTGTAGCAAGGGCGACGTTTCAGCCCCAGGCCACGGGCACAGCGGACATCACTCTGCTGATGCTGAAGGCTCCGACGAACCAGCGGCTGAAGGTCCGCTCTTGGTGTGTGTCTTTCCAGGGCACGGACAACCTGGGCACTCCGATCCAGGTCCAGTTGCTCCGCGTGAGCACGGACGGGACGGGATCCTCGGTCACGCCGGTGAAGATGGATGACTCCATTGGGGACAGCATCCAGGGCACGGCCACCGAGGGTTACGGCGGGACCAACGAGCCGACGGCGGGTTCGATTCTGGAGCGGCGGTACATCCACCCCCAGACGAACTACACCGAGATCGTTGCCGAACCTGACGAGGTCATCGTCGGTGCCGGCGACCGGATCGCACTCAAGGCCATCGCCCCCAATGCATCGGTGAATGCCACAGGCTTCATCGAATGGGAAGAGTAACGGCGTAGAGTAATGGTCAAGCAGCGCAGACTCGCAAGGCGTCACGGGTGGATTCCATACTCCCGTGCGTATGATGAGTACCTGCCCCCGGTTACTGAGGAGCCGGGGAAGGGCGCTGTCGTCGAAGCTGGTGGTCGCGGCCTGATCCTCGAAGTCGAGGTGAGAACGCCAGCATCCCCTCGCCGTGACAGGATTGTTCTGCTCCGGGAGCGGATCAAGAGCCCGGTGTTCAACGAGCCCTATGTGTTTGACCGGATCATCGATCACCCAGACACATACATGGCTCCTATTCAGGTAGTATTCAGAGTGGTGTCCGGCGACGCCTCGTTCATGTTCGACGCAATCGGGGCCATCCGCATCCGAAAGCGGTCGACCGGAAACAGTGCATTTGAAGCAACGGAGTAAGCGATGGTAGCGCCTTGGGAACAGTACATCATGAACCGCCCCTGGGAGCGTGGGGTTGGTGGTCGCGAGTCCCGTCCGCTTCATGAGTACTACAGTCTGGGCATCCCCGTAGAGAATCTGCGTGAGACGCCCGGTATTCAGCCAGGATACGCTCCGACCAACGACTCCTTCCTGGATGAGCTTGGGTTCCCCTCGTCGCTCCCAGGGCGCCACACGTCGCCTCTGATCCAGTTCATGGCGGAGCGGAAGGTCGCGGCCCGGAACGCGGACCTCAGCAAGCAGGCTGTGGGCCAGCTCCGCGCCGGTGTTGCCGACCTCCAGAGTGGGTTCAAGACTCTCCAGGCGTATCGCCCTGGCGGTGTTGCCGGGTTGGCCTCGGGGATGTTCCAGAGCATGGCCCAGCAGCGGAACGCCGTGGCTGGTGGCCTCATGAACTCCCGGACTCAGGCACCGGATGTGATGTTTGAGTTCGACCGGCATCTGCTACAGCGTCAGCAGCGCCTGTCCAACCGTGCCAGCATGAACCAGCTTGTTGGTGCTGGGATCGGCGCGGTCGGTTCATTGGCCGGCGGGTTCATGGGTGGCGTGGGATCTGCGGGCGGGATGTCCAACTTCTTCGCAGCGAAGGGTGGCTCGGTTCCGCCACAGCCGGGGGGCACGCAGATCACAGTAGGGGAGGCGGGAGAGACGGAGCACATTGTCCCGGACTCAGCGGTCCAGGCGCAGCTCCACCAAGACAAGGCTCAAAGGGCCGGGGGTGAGGCTCGTCCTTCACCTGTACCAATGTCGGGAGCAAGCGGAGCCCCCGGTCCTATTTCTCGCGAGGGTGGGGACGCCCAGCGGGCGGGCAAGGTTCAAGACGCAGCCGCTCGTGCTGCTGCCATGCAACCGATCGGCGAAGGCTACATGGGTGATGCCCTCCCTCGGATGGCTGGTGACCCTGGTGCTGATGGCTACGGCTTGCCTGGTGCGTCTCACTTCGTGAGTCAGCGATTGGGTATGCCGTCGGACCTCATCCATGCGCTGATGCGTGACGTTGAGTTCCAAGGTCAACCCAGTCTGGGAGAGCGGATGGGTCATCGCTTGGAGCGGTTGGTTTCAACGTTTGATACGGAGATGGTATGAGCAGGGCATTCAGTGAAACTCGGCAGAGCATGCAGAACTATGCGGGCCTCGGGGAACGCTCGTCTGCTCGCGGTGCCAGTGGTCTTGCCAGCGGCATTTCTCAGGCTGGCGGTGCTCTCGGCAATGCGATGTCGGAGTTCCCTCGTCGGCAGCAGGAGGCCCAGCTCAATGAGGTGAAGATGCGTGAGGCGTATCTCGGTCTTGCCAAAGACGAGATGGATCTCCGCGTCTACCAGGAGCGGGTCAATGCCCTGAAAGAGGAGATGAGCCTACGTCAGTTGATGGCGCAGACTCAGATGATGGAGGTCGGCGCACAGACTGAGCTTCGTCGGTTGAAGATGTCGGCGGAGAAGGTGCAGACCGAAGCGTCTCTTGGCCAAGTCGTCTGGCAGGAAGGCAACGATCACTACGGCATCGACTTCAAGGATGGGTCTCCTCGCAAGTCGCGCCTTGGTGATGACGACTTCCGAGTGAAGAACTTCATTCGCCGCCAGCAGAACGAGCTGGCTCAGGGTGAAGCGAAGGCTCGTCGTGACGAGATGCAGGCACAGAAGCATGAGGCGGATGCGCTGTCTTCCATGCTGAATGCGTCTGCGAACCTGACCCGCGCGAACGATCCTTCAGATGCGTACTCCAAGTTCATGCTCCAGATGATCGACATGGGCTACTCGCCTGGTGAGCCGGAATACGACAACGGCCTCGAACTCCTGAAGCAGTCATACGGTGACAGCGGCAACAAGGGTGTCGCTTCAGTGATCGGGAAGATCAAAGACAACCCGGCGCTCGCTCCCATGATGGAGCGTGCAATCCAGGCACACTCTGAACGTCACCCTGGAGATGACACTCTCGAACTTCTGTCTGAAGCACTGGTCGAAGCCCGAGCCGCGAACCCGGGCATCGATGACCAAGCACTGATCGGAAGCCTGCTCCAGCGGATCATCAATGACGAGCTTCTCGAACCCGGCTCCTGAAGAGCCGCGCAAGTACAAGTGGTCGATGGACTCGCTCCTTCGGCCACGCTCCATGTGGAAGCCGTACGACTCGGGTCAGTCCGAGAAGAAGAGCCGCTTCCGCCCGATGGACAACCTCATGGAAGAGGGGGGCGTAGAGGAGTTCTACACCCAGACTGAGGCAGAGATGATGCCCGGTCAGTCTGGTCCTTCGATGCTGGACACGTTCCTGCAAGGGTCACGGAACCTGGTCAACCGTGCAGTCCAGGGCGGTGTGATCGATCCCTTCCAGGGTGCTCAGTCTCTGATGGGGCATGAGGTCACTCCATACAAGTTCGACATCGCGACGGCGTTCATGCCAGAGGATGACACCTTCGTTCGCCAACCAAGGGAGGCACCGGAGGTCGACTTCAACGACATCACTCAGTGGCACACTGGGTTCGAGCAGGTTGGGCCTCAGTGGGAAGAGGTGCTGAACCCTGAGATCCAAGAGGAGATCGACAACGGGACTCTCTCGATGATGGACGTCGCCATGCGGAACGACAAGTTCCGGACGGTGATGGACGCACCTCATGGTGAGATCCGATCGGCCACGGCAAACGCCTACCTCACTGAGGTTGCGGGACTGGAAGAGCGCGTTGCCTCCAGTGGCATTGCATCTGCTGCTGCTGGTGTTGGTTCTCTCATCGGAGAGATCATCGGCCTGTTCGGTCCTACTCCAGCCGGCGCAGTGTTCCGTGGTGGCTCCGCGGTCACCGGCACCCTCATCACGAAGATGTTGGGCAAGCAGTTGCCGCAGGTCATCACCGGCAAGGCTGTGTCGATGGCTTCGAGCATCGCATCTACGGTTGCGACTCCTGGCTTCAAGACGTGGTTCAAGGGGTTCGCGGCCAAGGCTTCGGCCAACGCTGCTGGTTACGCGGAGCTGTCCTTCCTTCGTGACTACTACGACCCGGAGACCGGCGAGCTTCGTGATGGGTGGGAGCGTGGTGCCAATGCCATGGTCCAGGGCGCGTGGTGGATGGCGTTCGAAGGTCTGAACGTTGCGGCCAACCATGTTGCCTCTCAGGTCTTTCGAGGGAACGTTACTGCTCAACTGCACGGCAAGGCGTTCGAGTGGGCACGCACGTTGAAGATGAAGCCGGCTGCGAACGAGTCGGCCAAGGACTTCCAAGAGCGCGTCTACCGGACGTGGCTTGTTGACGGCGCACCGGGCATCAAGGGTTCTCGTCGCGAAGACTTGAAGATCATGATGTCGATGGCGATGGCGCAGACTGGTGCCGCTGCTGTCGAGGGTCTCGGGTTCTCTCTGTTGGACAGGGAGTTCACCAAGACGATGGGCATGGCGATCTGGGACAATGACGCCGATGCCTCGAAGGATCTGCTCCTCAAGTACATGGCGAACACCTCGCTGTTCTTGGGAGTGCGTGGGTTCAGCACCTTCAGGAGTGCGTATCAGAATCGCCTGAACGTTGACCCGACGGTTGCTCCTCCAAAGGATTTCAACGTTGGCCCCGCTCCGAAGGGTCCGATTGTCCCGAAGGGTGGCCAGGGTCCGGGAACTGTTCAGGGTGCGAAGGCTCTCCCTGGCAGTGGCGCGAAGGCTCTACCTGGAAAGCAGGTCAAGTGGGAGACGCCGAAGATCGATCTCGGTCTCGCTCAGAGCAACTTCAAGGCTGGCTGGCGTCCGAAGGGTGACGGGGAGACCTACATCCGTGAGGGTGACCCGAACCACAGCTACAAGATGTACTACGAGGGCGACGGCGTAGGCGAGACCACGCTGACCGTTGACCTATCACCTGAGCTGGCGAAGAAGGTGAACATCTCCTCCGAGGATGGGGAGCTGATGACCTTGTTCCACAACGATGAGGCGCGGCTGGCTCTTCAAGAGATCGAAGCGGTCACGTTGGCCGACCTCATGCGTGGTCGCCGCAAGCTCTCCGGTGCCGAAGAGGTGGACACGGATGGGCGGTATGTCCCTCGTGATGGCGACCCAATGGCACCGGTGTCCTCTCTCGTCTGGCGCTTCGGGACGATCTTGGAGAAGGAGTTCCTGAGCCCGGAGG
>SPJL01023736.1_pt1 | contig 18655 bp, 20 predicted proteins | sample 3741751 | NCBI WGS metagenome assembly SPJL01 (sample SAMN10925998, study PRJNA522277) | cold seep metagenome | isolation source: Elba SIP-enriched marine methane seep metagenome, extraction at timepoint T3 | place: Italy: coast of Elba, Mediterranean Sea | reverse complement strand
GGTAAAAAGGGCTCGGCAGCAGGGATAAACCGAAGTATATGGGGTATTCCACTTTACGTGGCTGCCTGTGATGGTAAGGGGGTGGGGAGTCATATAGATAGTATGTTTCCGGAATTGAGGGATAAGGGAAAGCAAACTCCCCCATCGAGAGAGGTGGACCTATGCGCCTAAGCCCCTCTCTTTCGGAACTTGTATCGCTTTCATTGCCTGTAACGGTTTCACGAATTGGCCTTTTGCTGCTGGTTGTCACCGATCTTGCCATGACGGGGCACAGATCAAGCGACGGACTTGCCGCTCTTGGTTTGGCGTTAGGTACCTTAGTTCTATTCACAGTATTTGGTGTCGGGATGATGAGCGGCACATCAATTCTTATTTCTCAAGCGATCGGAGCCGGGCGAAAAGAACAATGCGGTGCAATATGGCGGGCCGCATTGAAGCACGGTCTGTTGTTAGGCATCGTCTTCGTATCATTGTCGAATTGGTCGGAAGACGCATTTCTTCTTGCCAACCAGGGCCCCAGTCTGGCCGCCGAAGCAGGTGAAGTCTTATGGGTTGCCGCTTGGGGAACTCCAGCCGTTTATATGTACGTAGCCACGGTGATGTTTCTCGAGGCGAGCGGTCATCAAAAATTTAGCGTAATTGCAATGATCGTCGCCAACTTGCTCAATATTTTCTTGAACTGGGTAATGATTGATGGACACTTCGGATTGCCGGCGATGGGGGCAAGTGGCGCCATGCTCTCGACAGTCATCGTCCGGTGGACGAACCTTGTTCTTCTCATTGCCTATCTTTTTTGGTGCCTGGACGGAAAAACTTGGGGTTTGTTTCGACCCACGGATGAGGAAACCCGAGTATCTAGCCGCTTCCGTAGATTAGGTTATCCAATAGCGCTGACCTATAGTATTGAAAGTGGCGCCTTCACAGTCCTTTCCATTATTGCCGGCATGGTAGGAAGCATTCATATCGCAGCGTATCAGATTGCGATAAATCTTCTTCAACTTATTTACATGATGCCTCTGGGAATCGCGACAGCCGTCGCAATACTCGTCGGTCGCGCCGTCGGTCGCGCGGACGTCCAAGATGTTAGGAAGAACGCCATTCTCGGTGTATGTTTCTGTTTTGCATTAGTACTTTTGGTCGCTCTTGTTTGCGGAACAATGCCCAGATCTATTGCCGGACTATACTCTGGTGATCCAGAAATATTAGCTATCGCTCGTGTTACTATCGCTCTTGCAAGCGTTGTCCTTATCTTTGATGGATTGAAGGAGGTGTTCGCCGGCGCTCTCCGCGGTACTGGGGATGTTTGGTTTGCCACGATCACAAACGTGATCGCCTTTTGGCTCATCATGATTCCCCTCGGGTACTTCCTTAGCATCGGGATGGAACTCGGTGCCAAAGGCCTACTAGCCGCTGTTACTACCTCCGCAATGGCTGCCGGTTTAGCGCTTGGATTCCGATTTTTTGTGATGCTTCGTAGAAGCAGTTTTAAAGCTGCTTAATTGACCGTCTCCGTCGTCAAATGATTTGGAACCTATGAGCCTGTTTGGCTGACCTGTATTTGAGAAATTGATCCACGTAGTTTGGGAAAATCCGGCTCGTTTAGTCCTTGAAGGAGAAACTTGAGTGGAGAGTCTGCCCCCCATTTTTATAAATTTTTCATAACGTTTTTGTGCTGCCAGTAGCCCGCGTCACGGCCACTTGGCTGCCGGGGGAGTGACATCAGCACCGGTTCCGGGTTGCAGCCGGTTATCAGACCGAAGCGGGTGCCAGTATGGTAGCGAAGCAGAATTCGGCGTAGCACTTACATTTTTCCAGCTGCCATTCGCACTGATCCGCCGTTCAGGGGTGCGCCATATTGCGGCGGACGAGCTTCGGGTAGATGTCCAGACCGGTCTTCCCGACCACCGGCGCGAATGATTGCACCGGTGGTTTTTGGAAGCCCGAAAATTTTTGTAAATTTAGAGACTAGGCAGTGGCGGCAGCGATTGGCCCAACCATTTTTCCGAGAAGGCATTCAGTTCGCCACCCAGTTTTTTGTGCAAGATGAAGACATTGACCCATTGTAACAGGTCGAGATTGCCTTTCTTGACACCGACGAAAGCCGGCGATTCCTTAATGATGAATTTGGTCTTTATATTCTTATCCGGGTTCTTCGTAGAGAAGCCGGCGGCGACTGTGTTGCCTGTCACCAGTACGTCGACTTGGCCGGAGGCATAGGCTGCCAGCGTCGCGGCGTTGTCACCGAAGCGGATGATCTCAGCGGATTCGGGTGCCGTCTTGGTCAGTTCCAAGTCTTCGAGCGATCCGCCGGTCAGGCCAATTTTTTTGCCAGCAAGATCGGCCGGTGACGAAATCGCCATATCAGCCGAGGCGAAGGCGCCTGAGAAAAACGGTGCATAGGCGCTTGAGAACCAGATTGACTTGGCCCGGCCCGGGTTTGCACCCATCGACGAAATCACCAGATCGACGCGGTCGGTTTCCAGGAACGGGATCCGCTGTTTGGACGTAACCGGAACCATTTCCAATTCAACGCCAAGATCCTCGGCGATCAGTTTGGCGACATCCACGTCATAGCCCTCATGTTCGCCGCTAGCGCCAAGCGAGCCGAAGGGTGGGAAATTCTCTGGCACAGCAATCTTGATTTTGCCTTCGGACAAGATGTCCGAGAGGTCGGCCAACACAGGACCAGCGCTGAATAATGCGGCGGACGCGACACAAGCGACGGCGAGTTTACGAAGTGGTTTGATCATTGCGATATCCTTTGTATGAGTGAATTAAGCGGCCGTTGGTTGCGGCTCTTTTAAATTTCCCCCGAGCCTACGCTCCAACACCACGGCAATGCGTGATAGAGGGAAACACAGGCTAAAATAGATCAGCGCCATCAGCGGATAGATGATGAATGGCTCGGTACCGTCGACAGGCGCATTAGCCCAACGTTTGCCGAGGTTCATCAGGTCATGGAAGCCGATAATGTAAGCGAGCGACGTGCCCTTAATGATCTGCACGCTGAACCCCACGGTCGGCGCGAGCGCGAGGCGGGTTGCCTGCGGTAGAATAATGCTTCGCAGTATTGGGAAGAAGCGCATGCCTAACGAATATCCGCCTTCCCACTGTCCTTGCGGAATGGCGTGAATGGCGCCGCGCCAAACTTCGGCAAGATACGCGCTGGCATAGAGCGTCAGTGATACTATCGCGGACACCCATGGATCGACGTCATGGCCCAAAAGCCGAGGCACACCTAGCCCGGTCAGGAACAACAGCATCAGTAGCGGCACTGATTGAAAGCACCAGATGTAGCCAACGGCTAGCCGGACGAAGCCCGATCGTTCGGAAATCCGGGCGAGAGTGATAAACGCGCCGATAAGCCCACCGCCGATAAAGGCAATTAGCGACAGGTAGATGGTGTACTGGGTCGCTTCCAAAAGCTGGAACACAACAATTCCGAAGGGTTTGCCCAACAGCTCGACGAATATCTCCTTCATTTTCGCACCTTCCAGCCAAAGGCCCAACGATCAATGGCATGCATGCCCGCCTTGAACATAAACGCGATCGATACATAGAGGGCCGTTAGGATTATGAAAATTTCGAATGACCGGAACGTCCGGCTGTCAATGAACACGCCCGCATGGGTCAAATCTTCAACGCCGATTTCGGAGATCACGCCCGTGGTCAGGAACAGAAAGATGAACTGACTGGTCAGTGATGGATACACATGTGCAACGACCTGTGGGAACACCACTTTCGTGAACCGGACCCATGGCTTGAGACCAAGCGCTGCCGCTGCCTCCAACTGACCCTTAGGGATCGCCTGAAAACCGGATCTCAGGATTTCTGCAAAATAGGCTGAGAAGTTCAAAGTCAGGCCCAATAATGCATGCGCCCAGAACGGCCATTGATATCCGAACAGCAACGGCAGTCCAAATGCGACGAAGAACAACTGCACGATCAACGGCGTGTTGCGGATAAATTCGACATAGCAAGCACCGATCTGTGCAAGCACAGGTGTTTTTGTGTTGCGGGCGACCGCAATCATGGTGGCCGCGATAAAGCCCATCACCGCAGCTCCGACCGTCAGCGAGATGCTGAGAGAGACGCCCTCAGCCAGTCGCCACAGATAATCCGAGTTACGGTAAATCTCAAAGAAGCGCAAATCGAACAACTGATATAGCCCCCTCTGGCCGCCGATGCGGCGTGTTTGCGGGTGCTTTGTGCCTTTGCCCGCGATGCCTAATTCAGGGATACTGAAATTATTTTATCAGTTCGTCAAGATTTAAAACTTGTGTTTTAATAGCGGGGCGAATAGCTTTGTTGTTATATTGATACCGAATGCGGAAAACATGGCCGAGAACGAACCTTCCGAATCCAAGTCAACCGAGACCGAGGGGCGGACGTCCCTCGAGCAAGCGGTTCGCGAGCAGTACGCTTCCTTGCCGGAAAGCGAGCGTCGGATCGCGGATTTAATCCTGGAATTTCCGGGCGATATCGTTGCTTATACCGCAACCGAGCTTGCCGAATTGTCGAACGGCTCGAAAGCGGCAGTGACCCGGTTGATCCAACGGCTGGGTTTCTCCAATTACGACGAAGCCCGGCGCGCGGCACGCGATGCACAAGCTAAAGGATCGCCCGTCTACCTGATGCAAAAGGAGCCGGGAGAGCAGGGCTTCAGCGAACATATCCAGTCCCATATCGAACAAGATATGCGGAATATTTCATTGACGATGCAATCGCTTCGACCCGATGTCATAAGGACCATTGTCGCAGAACTATGTAACGCGAAGCGGGTCGCATGCTTGGGGTGGCGCAATAGCCATTTCCTCGCCGGGTATCTGCAATGGCAGCTGATACAGGTGCGCCCGAATGTGTCGTTGTTGCCGAATCAAGGCGTGACACTGGCCGAAGACGTATCGGCACTGTCCGAAGGAGACTTGCTCATTTGTATCGGGTTGCGCCGCCGTGTACCGCAAATGACGACCGTGATCTCGGAAGCGCATAACGCCGGCGCCAAGGTCCTCTACATCACGGACAGGACCGCGCCGCCGGTTGAGGATACGACATGGACCATCCCATGCGCAGTTCGTGGCAAAGACCCGTTCGATCGCTATGGCGCTGTGATGTCGCTACTGCATTTCTTAAGTGTCGAGGTCATCGCCAAAATGGCCGAAAAGGGCCGAGCCCGCCTTCAGTCGATCGAGCGTCTGCACGACACGCTCGGGGAACTACAATCACGTGAGAACTGCAATAACGTGAGAACTGCAATAACTGGGGAAAGTTATTCCCGCTCAAAGAGGAACCGAACGAGTGAATGAACCCACGTATTTCACGCTCAAGGGCGGATTGCCGGGACCGGATCAGTTGATGACTGGGCGCGCAGCGTTCAGCACCGCCTATGCTGTTATTCCCAAAGGTGTCATGACAGACATCGTCACAAGTCGGTTGCCGTTCTGGACAGAGACCCGCGCTTGGATTCTCGCGCGCCCCCTATCCGGTTTTGCAGAGACATTTTCGCAATACATTGTTGAGATCCAGCCGGGCGGCGGCAGCGACAAGCCGGAGACCCAGCCTGGAACGGAAGCTGTGCTATTCGTCACCGGCGGCGCACTAACTCTAACCTTGGACGGCGCCGCGCATATTCTGGGGCCGGGCGGATACGCCTACATCTCCTGTGACGCGGTCTGGTCAGCTTTTAACCGCGGAACAGCGCCGGTCAGCTTTCACTGGATTCGCAAGAAATACGAACATGTCGACGGAATCGACGTTCCCAATTGCTTCGTGACCAGTGATCAGGAAACGCCGCTTCAAAACATGGGCGGCGAGCACAAGGGCTGGGCAACGACCAGGTTTGTCGATCCTGATGATTTGCGCCACGACATGAATGTCAACATCGTCACGCTTCAACCGGGCTCGACCATTTCGTTTAAAGAAACGCATGTAATGGAACACGGTCTTTACGTGCTCGAAGGAAAGGCGGTTTATCATCTCAACCTGGACTGGGTTGAGGTTGAGGCCGGTGACTTCATGTGGCTTCGCGCGTTTTGCCCTCAGGCATGTTATGCGGGCGGGCCAGGGCCGTTCCGTTATCTGCTCTATAAGAATGTTAATCGGCATATGCCATTATGAGCAACACGGCGACCCTTTTGGAAATCGCCGCACGGCCGTTAACAGCCTCTGCGTTTCAGCCATTCGGTGATGTCATTGAAGCGGATGGCGATCCCACAATGATCATAAATCAAGGCCGTTGCGGCCGGTTCCATGATCTAGCACGCCTCTCATTCGATGGCGGGGATGCGGGCATCAGTATCTTCAAGTCCACGACCAGCGCCATGCCCTATGAGCTGACGTTGATGGAGCGCCACCCCATCGGATCGCAGGCATTCCTGCCAATGTCGGGTGCGCCCTATCTGGTTGTTGTCGCGCCTGATACCGACGGTCGTCCAGAACAACCCCAGGCTTTTTTGGCGCGCGCGGACCAAGGGATAAACTATCTTAAAAATACGTGGCATGCGCCCTTAATCGCCCTCGAAGACAATGCTGTATTCGCGGTCATAGACCGGATCGGAGTGGGCGAGAACCTTCAGGAAATCGAAATGGAGACGCCATATGTCGTCTCTTTGCCCGCCACTGTCTGAACGAACATATACCCTACAGCTCGATTGATGAACGGATCGCTCTGAGCATCGCACCACCCATCAAGGTGCGTTTTCGCACCACGCAGATCACCGGACACTCACGACCGAACGCATCAATGATATTCAGGGATCTGGGTGGCCGACCATGATGCTTTGCCGGTCTAGTCTGCGAAGTCGATGCGATCTTGAACAGCCTCAATACCAGCGCGCGCGCAATCTTCGTCGATATCCCCGCCTGGGGCACCGGAAACGCCGACAGCGCCTATCAACGACCCCGCCGCGCGGATAGGAATGGCGCCTGTCATGACAATAACGCCGGTCATATGATTCAATTCAGGCCGGATATCTTCCCTATTTTCCCGCATCTCTTTGGTGGAAACACCAGACATGATCGATAAACCGGCCTTACGCGCCGCGATTTCCAGCGTGTGCCGTCTGGCAAATGTATCGCGTTGCGATGCCATGATATCGCCCGCCCGATCCAAAACGACCGCTGACACCTGGTAGCCTTTATCGCGGCAAGCAACCACTGTTTCTCGCGCGATATCGCCAGCAAGGTCCGATCCCATCAGGCGCACTTTTATGACATCCTCCGAAACGGCCGGAGTCGACATAAGAGCCACCACGCCGAAACCGATAGAAAACAGCGCCTTCTTCATCACGAAACATTCCTTTTGTTGCCACTTGAGTTTTCACGATCTATGCGGACAAGCCCACCTTGGCAGAAAACCTAGATGGGCTTGTCGCAGCACAACTGCATTCAACGCCTACATACCCTTTGAAAGGGCATGTTCTTCTTAACCAAAAATGTCATTGGTAATTCCGGTGTACCAACCAAGGCTTTCCTCATACGTCTGCTTTCGCAAATCGGCGCTTTCCCCGGTTTGGCTGATGAACCCTTCGACCTTGGCGATTTTCTCATCCGTCGCCTCGTAAGAGGCGCCGACCTTGACCCCATCATCGGTCCCAAGAAGCGACCAGCAAGTGTTGGAGAATTTCGGCGGAAAGGCCTTCGATCTCGTCAGTGCAGCGCGTACCGCCATCGCAGCCGCCTTGGCCTGGCTGTTCGCCGAGAAGCCGGATTTTGGCATATCCCCATTGTTCGTCGCATCGCCGAGAACATGGATATTCTCATCCGCCTTCGCTTGCAGCGTTGCAGGAACGATATCGACCCACCCTTTCGCATTCGTCAGGCCCGCACGTTCGGCGATCAGGCCTGCCTTCATCGCAGGGATTACATTACAGACATCGGCTTTGATCACTTCACCGTCGATGTTGACTTCCATCGTGTCGGGGTGAACTTCGGTGACCTTGCCGAAATCACCGCCAACCCATTCAATCATGCCGCTGTAGTAGTTCGCCCACGCTTCTTGAAAAAGTCCCATTTTGGAGAACTTCTCCTTCGGGTCGAGAATCATGATCTTTGCGGTCGGGTCGCTCTGCTTCAGCATATGTGCGGCCATGGAAACACGCTCATAAGGACCCGGCGGGCACCGATACGGGTTCGGTGGTGCGACCATCACAAAGGTCCCGCCCTCGCGCATTCCTTGAAGCTGCGCTTTAAGCAGTTGCGTCTGACTGCCAGCCTTATAGGCATGCGGCATCTGGTTCTGAGCGCTGGTGCTCCACCCCGGCACGGAACCGTCAACAAAATCGATGCCAGGCGACAAGACCAACCGGTCGTAACTCACCGTATCCCCACCAGCGAGGCTGACAGTCTTAGCCTCCCGATCCACGCCAACAGCCCAGTCGTGGACAACATTGATCCCATAGTCGGAAGCCAGCTTGCCGTAGCTATGCCCCAGATCCTCAAATTCTTGGAAACCGCCCAGATAGAGATTGGAGAAGAAGCATGTGTAGTATTGCCGCGTTGGCTCGATCAGGGTCATGTCAATCGCGCCCTTCGAATCCTTAGCGATATAGCGCGCAGCCGTTGCACCACCGGCCCCACCGCCAACAACAACGACCCTCGGCTTCGCTTTACCCAGCACCGGCGGCGCTGCCAGCGCGGCACCTGCCGCCGAAGCTGTTCCAATGAAATGGCGTCTTGAAAGTTTTAACATGATCCCTCTCCTTCCCTGTTTGTTGTTTAATTTAACTCCTGAAAATAAACGGCGAGGCTCGCGATCTCCTCATTGGATAGTCGCCCTGCAATAAGCTGCATGACGGGATGTGGACGGGCCTTTTCCTTGTAGGCATGCATGGCGACGACGAAATCGTCCTTCAGCCATCCCGTTATGGATGGAATGCCCTTATCCGCGCCATTTGCCTGATGGCAGGTTACACATTCCGACGACAGATAGGCGCCATAGTCAGGATCGCCTTTGATTGCCAATACGGCCGGATCCAGCTCCGGATCGCGCGGACTTGCAGTGGGGGCACTCTCAGGAATATCCCGTGGGTTGGCTGAGTACTGTCTGAGGAACGCAAGCAAATCCCGACGCTGCGTCTCATCACTCATTCCCCGGAACGCCATACGCGTGCCGGTGACCAGGGATTTTGGGTTTTCGATATAGCGGTCCAGCGCGTCCGGCGTCCAAATCAACCCATCCGCGCCAGCGCGCCGCATCGCCTTAGAATATCGAAAACCCTCGACCGACGCTGCTGCCCGTCCAAAGACCTCATTGAGCAATGGGCCGTTCCGGTTGCGCGCATTCACGCCAACCATGTGACAGGATTTGCACTTTCCCCAAAGCTTGGCGCCCTTTTCGGTATCACCCAAATCCGCGCCCAGCGCCACATCGCCGGACACTATTGCGAACGCCATCGCCATCACCATCGCGATAACAGCCAGACTGTGCTTTCGAGCGCTCAATGGCTTGGTTCCCATCATTCCCGGCGATCCCTACTCCCCCGCCGAAAGGCTTTGCAAGTAGGTGATAATCGCGGTCCGGTCTTCTTCCTTCTTCAAACCGGCGAATGACATCCGCGTCTTCGGCACAAACTTGCGTGGTTTCAAAAGAAACTCATCAAGCGCTTCGGCAGACCAGGAAACACCGAGCTCTTTCATGGTCTTTGAATATTTCTTGTACCCTTCCGCCGTACCGGCCATGCGGTTCATGATGCCGTGAAGACTGGGACCGACGCCGTGTCGGCCCGCGTCGATCTTGTGGCAACTGGTGCAGCGCTTCTTAAAAAGCGCCTGTCCGGCTTCCACGACTGCCTGATCCAGCGACGCGGTTTGGACTTCCTCTTCGGCGGCCTCCTCCGCACTCGCATCTTCGCCGCCGCCCTCATCAGGCGTGACGTCCAATATCCGCGCGCGCCCGGTGATCTTCACCTCGGTTTTGCAGTCCTTCATGCACGGCTCGGCTTCCGCCATAGTCGGCGTATCGGGGCGAGGATCCTCAAAGAAGTTCGCCTCATTCGGCATCCGAACTTCAGTGAAGTTCTCATCACTCAAGACATAGTCATACTCAATGATCTCGTTCATGTTCAGAATGTAAGCGACAACCGCATAGACCTCATCATTGGTCAGTGATTGAGCATTTCCGAACGGCATCGCCCGCTTCACATAATCGAATACGGTCGAAAGATATGGCCAGTAAGAACCCACCGTCTTCACCGGATCATGGGTGTTCAGCGTATCGAAGCCACCAGCGAGTACAGGCCATCTGTCGATGCCTTCACCGAAGTCACCATGGCAGGAGGCGCATTGAGCGGCGAAGACTTCCTCCCCAACCTCCGCGCTGCCGGACCCTTTCGGCAGCCCCTGACCATCTGGCCGGACGTCGATATTCCAGGCTTCGACTTCCTCGGGCAGGGCCGGGCGCCCTAAACCATATTTATCAGCCAAGACCGGGCCGGCACCAACTGCCATGCCCACACTCAACACGGTGGCTGCAAGAGCGGTGCGCTTAAGAAATTTCGACATTTTCGGCCTCGCCATTCTCCCGGACATGCCAGGTCTGAATGCCGTTATTGTGATAGATGGAATTCGTGCCCCGAACTTGGCGCAACGCGTCTTTGGTCGGCTGGACATAACCGGTTTCATCGATGGCCCGCGACTGGATCAGCAAAGGCTTCCCGTCCCATTCGAAGTTGACGTAGAAACGTGTCAGGCATTTATCGAGCACTGGGCCCTGCAGATCGGATGTCACCCAGTTCTTGCCGCCGTCCAGCGTGACATCGACCCGCTTGATCGGTGCGCGTCCGGACCAGGCAAGGCCGGAAAGGACATTTTGTCCCTTATGCTTCAAGGGCGCCTGGGGACTGGGGTTTGTAACAACCGACTTAGCATCCATGATCCAGGTGAAACGGCGGGCCTTCCCATCATCCATAAGGTCCGTGTATTTCGACGTTTCTTCGCGGGCATGCCAAGGCTGGTCACCGACTTCGATCCGCCGAAGCCATTTGACCCACATATTCCCTTCCCAACCCGGCACGACCAGACGCAATGGATACCCTTGTTCGGGCCGCAGCGCTTCACCATTCATGGCCCAGGCAACGATGCAGTCATCCAAGCCCTTCTCCATCGGAATCGACCGGTTCATGCCGCTGGCATCCGCCCCTTCGGGCATCAACCACTTGGCGCTGGTCTTCAGGCCGCATTCATCGAGAATGGTTTTAAGCGTTACCCCTGTGTACTGAACACAATGAACCATGCCATGCGTAAACTGGCAGCCATTCAGCTGTGCCCCGCGCCACTCCATCCCGGAGTTGGCAGCGCATTCCAGGAAGTAGAACCGGTTGACCCGCGGAAAGCGATTCAGGTCCTCCATGGTGAAGACCATCTCCTGGTCCACCAACCCGTTGATCATGAAGCGATGCTTTGCCGGATCGATTTCGGCAATCCCAGCATGATGACGTTCGAAGCACAGGCCGTTCGGTGTTACGAACCCATCCAATTCATGAAGCGGGGTGAAATTGACGGAAGATTCACGCGACGCCGTCAGCCATTCCACATCCCTGCGCTTGACGTGTTCTTCGAAAGGCGACGGCATGCCATAGGGTCGCGCATCGACGCCAAGACCCAGCGCCTGGTTCCAATCCTGCACTTCCGTGATCGCCGGATCCGGGCCGGCGGCGCGGGCACCTGTCGCTGCGACCAAACCGCCTGCAGCCGCTATCCCGCCGGTAAGGAAACCGCGCCGCGACGGTTTATAGAGGGTATCGTTCATATCTCGCTCCATACCTGTTGCATGGTTTAGTTTTCGATATCTTCTAAAGGCCGACGATCTTTACAGCGTCGTTGGGTTTGACACTGACAGTACCCGCCTTTCGCACATAGTCGCTGACAATGTCGTAGACCGGCGGGCCTTCCGTCCCTTCATTGACGCTCGCCCAGCCGCTGACCACATAGGCTTTCTCCGCCTCAATAGGTTGGCCGGATCCGAGATGCACCATGTCAGTGACCCGCGATCCGATTTCCTTGGACGGATCAATCCGGTAGCCCATGCCGCCAACGCGCACCATGTCACCGCCTTGCTGATAGTAGGGGTCAGTGTTGAAAAGGTTGTCGGCGACATCTTCTAAGATGTCCTTCAAGAGCTGACCCGACATCTCGGATCGGTAGGCATTCGGGTAGGTGATGGCGGTCATATTATAAACGTCATCGCCGGTAATCGGCTGTCCGGGCAACAGCGTCGCGCCCCAGCGGAACCCGGGCGATAGGGCGATTTCCGCATCCCGTTCGGCCAGCAATGCCTGACAAATCAGATCGTCGAAGGTCCCGTTGAAATTCCCACGCCTGTACAACAGGCTATCGGTGGTTCCCAGTTCTTCCTCAATCACCGCTTTATGCGGGGCACGGATGTCGTCGATCATCGCCGCCATCTCCGCATCTGGAGAAATCGCATCGGACAAAACCGGGATCAGTTTATACCGGAAATCCTTCACCTCCCCATCCCGAACGTCGAGGTCCAGGCGCGATAGGAACTTACCGTGACTGCCCGATGCGATCAGCAGTGTCTTCCCGACCTTGATCGCTTCGGGGATGGCATCATGGGTATGTCCTGTAAGGATCACATCAATCCCTTGAACGCGGGAGGCCAGCTTCCGGTCGACATCGAAACCATTATGCGACAACAACACGATCAAGTCCGCGCCTTCCGCCTTCGCGGCGTCTACGCTTTCCTGAACCGCTTCCTCACGGATGCCAAAGCTCCATTCAGGAATCATGTAGCGTGGGTTGGCAATCGGGGTATAGGGAAAGGCTTGCCCAATCACCGCGATCTTCGCGCCGCCCTTTTCGAAATAGCTGATCGCATCAAAGACGGGCTCTTCCCAATCTGTGTCGCGAATGTTGCTGGCAAGGAAGGGGAAGTTCAGCGCCTCCACCAGTTCATTGACCCGATCCGTCCCATATGTGAATTCCCAGTGCGCGGTCATGGCATCGGTTTGCAGGGCGTTCATAACCTTGACCATGTCCGCGCCGTTAGTCGCCAAGGAGGTATAGCTGCCCTGCCAGGTATCGCCGCCATCCAGGAACAGCGTATTATTGGGCCGTTCGGCGCGGATCGCCTTGATCAAAGTCGCGAGCCGGTCAAAACCGCCAACACGACCATAATTCCTGGCAAGCGATTGGAAATCTTCCGATGCCATTGTGTAGGCACCATAGGATCCTGGCTGCATTCCGAAACGCGACAGGAATGATTCGCCGGTGATGTGCGGCGGCAACCCTGCAACTTCACCAACACCCAAATTGACTGAGGGCTCACGGAAATAAACCGGAACCAATTGCGCATGAACGTCGGTTACATGCAGCAAAGTAACATTGCCAACACTATCGAAGTTGAGCAGGTCGTCCTGCGTCACGGCCTGGGCTGCGGCGCGGCGTCCGAAGCCGGTACCGGTGCCGATCAGCGCGGCAGTCGCCGCCCCAACCTGCAGAAAATCACGCCGCGAAAGCATAGTACGCCCTCCGTCCCTGCCCGCTCATCGGCGGTGGGTCAAACCGTTCAACAAACATTCGAGAAGCGAATGCTCCCACCTTCGACAGCAGGAGAGCAAGCAATGGGGAGGTCTCATCGGACCTCCCCGATTTTGCCTTAGTTCCGCACTGCCGGCGCTTCGACCGGAAGCCCTATACCACGATAGGCGAGATAGACCTCAAGCGCGGTAAACTCTTCACCACCCGGCTTATACGGGGTCGCGCGGACCTGCTTCATGCAGCCCTTGAAGCGACGATGTAGTGAGCCGACGCCCTGCCATTTCAGACGGTAGGTCGGGAACCCGTTCGTCTGTCCTTGGGACAGGAGGTCCGAACGAATGTAGTTACCATAGTTGTCTTCGTGACAATTGGAGCAGGCGAGATCGAGCTGCCCGACGCGCGAATAATAAAGTTCCTTGCCACGGTCGGCCCAGGATTGCATGTCGCCTTCGCTGAAATCGACATTCACCGGTTCGCCGCGGGATTGAGACCGGACCAAGGCCGTCATCCCAAGCATGATCGGGCTTTCAAGCTTATATGGTTCAGCCCCCATCTGCTCGGTACGGCAAATGTTGATTTGCTCTTCGACATTCACGGGCTTGTTCTTATCCGCATTCCACTTGGGGAAGGTCGCACCGGTTATCGCGAAGCTTTCCGCCGGATCGGCATGACATTCCTGGCAGGATTTTCCCTTACTCCCCTCGACCACGTCCCATTGTTCTTCCGCCAGTTCAACCAGCAGGAATCCGGGATTGTCGAAGTCATCCATCTGCAAAGCCTGCGTTTCGGGAGACCGGAATTCCCAACCCGAAATAATCTCCGGCAATGGATGCCCCTCCGGAACCGGATAGGTTTTCCGTTCATCCGCGACGGCCGCGCCCCCGGCGAACGCGGCAAAGACCACCCCCGCCGCCACGGCTTTTGTCATCTTCATGATCATCTTATTGTTCCCTCTCCTATCGACCACGGCCAGCAAAATGCTGCGCCGCATCGACCGATCAGTTTCAACTGACCGTGATTTTCTTCTTGGCGCTGTAGTCCGTGCCTTCGTCATCGACCCAGGCAAAATCGAACTCACCCGATTCCTCGACCTTCGCCGTGAATTGGAAATACGGGTTCGCCGCAATCGCCGGATCCAGATCACACGAGAATACCGGCTGACCATTGAAGCTGCATTTGAAGGAATTGATGATCATGCGGGGAATCTTGTTGCCCTGCTTATCCTTTCGCTGACCGGATTCCATTTTATGGGAAACCAGAGTCTTGATGGTGATCACCTCGCCGGCTTTCGCTTTTTTCGGCAGTTTGATACGGGGTTTAGACATTGATTTTCTCCTCGTTCTTTCTGCCGATCAGCCGCCGCAGCCGCCGATGGTGACTTTGACCAACGCTTCCGTTTTCCGGAAGGATCCATCATTCATCTTTGCCACCGCGATGACATTCTGCGTTTTTGCAAGCCGCATACGGGTAGATGCCTCCATCGTCCCGCTCATCGGGGAGAAGTGGAAAGTCGCAACCTCGGGCCGGGGATTACCATCTGCCAGAAGAATCACACTTTCCGCATAATGGTCGGCACTGGTTTCACCATCGACCATGACGGACATCGGAACCGTGTTACCGTCCTCCGCAATCTCCGGCATATTGAGGGATAGCCCCCCTTCCTCGGCCGTCGCACCGCCCAGAAAATCACTGACCATCGCCGCCGCATCCGCTTCAGCGCGCGCGACCTCCGGCAGACCAGCCAGCGTCACCGCAGCGGCGCCGGTTGCCATAATGATGAATTCGCGTCTCGATACCGTGTTCATGAGAACGCCTCCTTCCCTATTCCTTGAGTGTCTTCAGATAGGCAACGATATCTTCCACCTGCTCGGCAGAGAGGATCGTTTTACCCTGGAACTTCTCCGCAACCCGATGGAGGTCGGTCGAGCGGTGAAAGGCCGGCATGATGGTGCCTTCGAAGACCTTCTTCGAATCGACCACGATCATTCGCAGCTCGCCCTCATTCCAGCGATCCGCAACACCGTCCAACGGCGGCCCAACTTCACCATGGAACGGCTGGTCAGCCAGCTCGGTCACGACATGGCAGGCAAGGCAATTGCCCTCTTTACGATTGATCATCGCTTCCTTACCAGCAGCCGCATCACCTGCGTTGCCGGTCAAAGATTTGGGGATAGCACCGTCCACGATTTCGTAGGACGCACCGTCTGAGGCCCAGACAGATCCTCCCACCAACAGACCCGCAGCCAGCACCCCTGAAACTAGGGACATAGATTCCATATGTTCGTTCCTCCATTTTCCGGCCATTTTACATCCAGCCGGTTCCCCCGCGCGCGAGGTTTCGCGTCACCAGGCACGCGCCGTTCTTCTGTTTTCCGATTTCGCCGGGCCAAGTCGTAAAACCCGGGAGGATGGAACGGTCACGATCTGGTAAGGAGGCTAACGCATCTCTTTACATGGATCAATCAATATATTGCGATTTTTCTATCTGTTCTCAAATCGCCACATTTGTGTAATTTTATTGCGATGCAGCAAATACACACAAACCGATATTGCGTCGCACAATACAGGTCACAAAATACTGGTCCCAAAATATTGGTTGCAAAATAGAGGATAATCGGGCTCCCCCAGACTGGCTAACCGACGCGACCCAGCGCAGGGAAAAGCTCTATTAGCCAAAAGCCTATATCGTCGATGCCGCCGAAGATGAAAAGAAACCCTGTCACAACGAGCAAACCACCGGAAACTTTTTCAATCACTGCCAAGTAACGCTTGATGCTGCTCGACCAGGCGACGAACCGCACGGTGAAGGCGGCAGCGATGATGAACGGAACACCGATCCCCGCAGCATAGGCAGCCAGCAGCGCGACGCCCTGACCAACACTCTCCTGCCCGCCGGCAATGAATAGGATCGCCGCCAGGATAGGCCCGACACAGGGCGTCCACCCAAAGGCGAAGGCAAGCCCCATTAGATACGCTCCCAAGTATCCGCCACGCCGACTGCCTTCCATACGCGCTTCGCGGTAGAGCAGTGGTATCCGGACGACACCAAGGAAATGAATGCCAAATAGAATGATCAAGGCGCCTGCTACCTTCGTCAAAAAATCGGCATTTTCGGATATCAATTGCCCGAACAGACTCGCCGTCGCACCGAACGCGACAAAGATCGTTCCAAATCCGAGAACAAAATGGATGGATGACAGGATAATCCGCCCGTCACGATAACGCACCTCGGCGGTGACCGCGCCATAGCTCATACCCGCGATGTAACTTAGATAGGGCGGCACCAACGGTAAGACGCAGGGCGACAGGAATGATAACAACCCACCCAGAAAAGCCCCCGCCAAACTAACATCCATCATTGTGCAGCATCCGTTCGGTCAAGATCAGTTTATCGACAACACTCACGCAAAAACATTGTATATACACATCGTGATTTTTTAATGTATCTTACACAAATGATTTGCGAAACGAGACTTTCCAGCATCTGCGGCATCGCAACTATCGTCGCCATCGCGCTATTGGCAGCATTGGCTCCCGCACGCGCGGGTGAAAGAGACGCCATACTGATCATGGTCGAGCAAACCAATTGCGAATGGTGCGCGGCTTGGAATCAGGAAATCGCGCCGACATACCCAAAAACCTGGGAAGGTCGATCCGCCCGCCTCCGTCGCATCGACCTTCACGACCCACCCGATGATTTATCCGGCCTCAATCTCGGGCGCTACACCCCGACATTTATCCTGATGGTCGATGGTAAGGAGTCGGGACGCATTCGCGGCTATCCGGGAGAGGACTTCTTTTGGGGATTACTTGATGACCTTCTGTCCGACGCCGGGCTGACCGAAGAAAATGCCCCCCCAAAGCCGGAGAGTTAATCGCCACAAGAAGGCCATAAAAATGGTTCGAGAAGGGCCAGTGCCGGGTCATGATCACAAACAAGGCTGAATCGAGAACGCTAAATATTCAGATACAGTTCGTGCTACAAGGAAGTATGCACCTAAGGAGTATGTAAGAATGGCAATGCCAAGCGAGGCAGAAATCCTCGAGTTCCCTCAAGATATGCAAGACAAGGCCCGCACGGCTGCGGATGTCCTCAAGGCGCTTGGTCATGAACATCGCCTGTTGATCATGTGTCTCCTTGCCGATGGCGAAAAGGCCGTTACAGAACTTGAGCATCTGCTGTCATTGAAGCAGCCAGCGGTCTCTCAACTGCTAACCCGGTTGCGCGCCGACGATCTGGTAAGAACCAGGCGCGACGGGAAAACCATTTTTTACTCCATCGCGGATCCCGCCATCCTGGAAATCATCCAAACGCTGTACCGGCTTTATTGCGAACCAAATGGCGGATGCGCATCAGACTGATCCACAGCGATCTAGGGAGCATCTTTGGATCACAACATGTTAGAAGACATACCCATCTCACACCTCATGGCTCTGCTTGGCGGCGTGATTGGGGTATGGCTCGGCTTCACCGCGCGTGCACTTCGCTTCTGCACTTTAAGCGCGGTTGAAACCGCTTACTTTGGCCAGAACTGGGTCCAAGTTCGGATGTGGGTCTTCGCGATTGCCGTCGCCGCGGCTGGAACCTTAGTTCTGACGGAAACCGGTACGATTGATCTTTCCGAGACCGTTCATCTGCTGCCTAGATTTGCGTTGGTCGGCCCGATTCTGGGCGGATTGATGTTTGGACTGGGGATGGCCGCGGTCGGAACATGCAGTTTCGGCGCTGTCTTGCGCGCCAGTGGTGGAGACATGCGGGGGTTGGTCGTTTTCGTCCTGGTCGGGATTTTTGGATATATGACAATTCGCGGGCTTCTGGCCCCGATGCGATTGGCATTGATTGAACCGCTAGCCCTGCCGCTTCAAGATGGCAGTAACGCGACAATCGGATCGATCACCTTAAGTACCTTAAGCGGATCCAATGCGTCGGGCGGCTCAGCGATATCGGAGGATACCGACCTCACCGCCCCAATCGTAAGCGGACTGTTTATCATGTTGCTTGCGTTTTGGTGCCTGCGTGACGCTGCGTTCCGAATGAATGGTCGCGCTTTGCTCGGGGCGACCTCCGTCGGGCTAGCCGTTCTCGCCGGATGGTTCGTGACCGGATATATCGGCGCAGACGACTTCGACACCCAGCCCGTTGGATCTGTCACCTTCG
>SPJL01016307.1_pt1 | contig 18715 bp, 16 predicted proteins | sample 3741751 | NCBI WGS metagenome assembly SPJL01 (sample SAMN10925998, study PRJNA522277) | cold seep metagenome | isolation source: Elba SIP-enriched marine methane seep metagenome, extraction at timepoint T3 | place: Italy: coast of Elba, Mediterranean Sea | reverse complement strand
GTTGAGACTTTTTTGCGGTAACGTATTTAATCCTAAGAGTACTGAGCGTTTCTAATGTTCGGGGCGCGCAGCACGCGATTGGCCACAATCAGTCCAGACAAAGGAATTCCTCATTTGGAAATACATACCTGGACATGCGTAGCAACCCGTTAATCATCTAAATGATAAATTAGCTTTTTCAATACAGACGAGGTTTTTTCTTCGGTTTCCCATTGCCGTAGTAGAATTATCCATAATCCGACAGTCTCCTAGTGCAAGACGTTATGATTCTATCGTTGTTTGACAATATTTATCCTGTACCACGTGATTCAAAATGAAACGATTCATACTGCTGTTCTTTTTGATAATTTATCCAGTTTTTGGATTAGCAAAAACAGTAACGATTGGATTAATTGCAGATGGCCCGGTGATGCGTGAGGTTTTGCCGCTAGCCTTGATCAAACAGGAAATTATTCGCCTGAATACCCCTGATTTTTCTATTCAGTTCCCTGAGCATAAGGTTTTACAAGGGAAATGGGATTATCAACAGATCGTTTCCTCTATTCAACAGTTGAATGATGATAAAGAGGTTGATCTGATATTACTTCAAGGGTTGATAGCCTCTCAGGCCGCAGCAAACTTCCCTAATCCAAAAAAGCCTATGCTTTCCATGCTGGTGGCAGACAGAGTGTTACAGGGATTTCCATTCAAAAATGGCAAAAGTAATAAGAAAAATTTCACCTATGTCAGTACGTCCACCAGTATAGAGCAGGAACTGAAAGCGTTTCATCAATTAATACCGTTTAAGCAATTGGTATTGCCTATCGATCCAGTCATTATGAGGGCCATGCCCAAGCTGAAAAGTATGATTGATCGAATTCAGCAGAATATGAAGTTTACCGTCAATTTTGTTACGGTTTCATCAAGTATGACTGAGGTAATTGATCAATGGCCCGCTGCCACCGATGCGCTTTATTTACCTCCGCACCCGCGCTTTTCAAATCAAGATATTCGCGATTTTGCTGACCAGTTGAATCAACGTAACATCGCGACGTTTTCTTTATTGGGTCGTAGCGATTTAGAGCTGGGATTTTTGGCGACCTTAAATGGCAGAACGATTGATGAGTTGAGGTTTGCCCGCCGTATCGCCCTGATGACTCAAAGTATTTTACTTGGTCAGAATGCTTCACAACTTAATGTTGAACTGGAACAAACACCGAAACTCGCATTAAATATGCAGACCGCAAGAACCATTGGATTCTCTCCAAGCTGGAGGGTTTTGGAGACTGCTGAGTTACTGTTTAATGATTCACCACAAGATCAAATCACACATCTTACTGATGCAATGCATCGTGCAGTCGCGGTTAACCTGGAGCTACAGGCTGACCAGTACAATATCATACTGGCTGAAGACCAGGTGGATCAGTCACGCGCCCCGTTATTGCCACAAATCAACATTGCATTAAGCGGCTCTCATATTGATCAGGATCATGCCGGAGTTCAACAAGCGCAACATAAGGCTGACGCCGAGATTAATTTATCCCAGTTGATCTACGCTGAAAAAAACTGGTCTGCTTTTGATGTTTCAAAATTAACTAAACAGTCTGAAGACCAGGTGTTTAAAAGCCGCGTATTAGATGTGTTGCGACAGGTGTCTGTTGCTTATTTGCAGTTATTGTCTGCGCAAGCGACCCAACAGGTGAGAAAAGCGAATCTTGAGGTAAGTGAATCCAATCTTGAATTGGCAAAACAACGGGTTAAAATCGGCTATTCCAATCGCTCAGAAGAATTGCGCTGGCAGAGTGTGATTGCCAATGACCGTAGCACTTTTTATGTGTCTCGCGCGGCAACCGAGCAAGCAGAAACGGAATTAAAACGCATTCTTCATTGGCCGTTGGCGAATGCTTTGTATGTTTCTGATAAGCAGTTAAATGAAATATTTTCATCTATCACAGATCAACGCTATCTTGGCTTGCTTGATAATGCGATAAAACTGGAAAAATATGTACAATTTGAGATTAGCCGGGCCAAACAAAATGCACCCGAGATAAAGCAAATTGAATTAATTTCGCAATCAGCTCAACGGCAACTGGATGCGGGAAACCGAGCTTTTTACGTACCTGATGTTAGCCTTAATGCCAAATTTTCACATAACCTGGAGCAGGGCGGAGTAGGCGCAAATAACAGTTTTCATCAGGAGGATAGCTGGAATGTAGGGGTACAGGCTCAGTTGCCATTATTTTCCGGAGGCGCGCGCAGTGCAGAAGTTTCCCGGGCGCGTCATGCGTTGATTCAATCACGCTTGTCTCATGCAGATATTGAGGAAAAAATAGCGGCCAGGGTTCGCACGGCGATTCAAAAAGTTAAAGGCAGCTTTCCGGCAATACGCTTGTCCAGACAGGCGGCAGAGGCCGCCAGAGAAAATTATGAACTGGTCAGTGATGCCTACCGTAGCGGGACAATTTCCATTACGTCGTTAATCGATGCGCAAAATGCGTTGCTTGCGTCTGATCTTTCGGCGGTAAACGCTCTGTATAGCTTTTTGATTGACTGGATTGAAATTCAAAGGTCAGTGGCAAATTTTGACCTGATTTTGCATGAACACGGGTTTGATCAATGGTACCAAATGATCAATGAGAGTATTCAATGAGAAATAAAATGATACGGTTAGTTGTGATAAGCATTCTAGGCCTTGCGGTATTTACTGGATGTGAAAAAGAGCAGGTCAACGAAAAAACCCGATTGCGCAGTGTCAAATACATCGAAATCTTCGCTGCAGGATCAGGGCTGGCCAGGACTTTTTCGGGTATTGCCAGAGGGAGTCAGGAAATCAAACTGAGTTTTAAATCTGCAGGGACATTGGCTTCTATTCCAGTCAAGCTGGGGGACCGGGTGAAAAAAGGACAACTGTTGGCTGAACTTGATTCTGCGCAGCATGAATTGCAGGTCCAACAAAGCCGGGCATCATTGGCACAGGCACGTGCCAGTTTACGTAACGCAGGTGCTGTATATCAGCGGCTTAAAGGCCTGTATGAAAATAACAATGCATCGCGCCAGGAACTTGATGCGGCCAGATCAAATGCTGAAAGCAGTCAGGCACAGCTTAATGTGGCTGTTAAAAGTCTTGAACTGGCGAAGTTGAATCTCAGTTACACCCGCCTGGTGACTGATAATACATGTGATGTGACAGCGGTGAATGTTGAAAACAATGAAAATGTCAGCAGTGGGCAAAGCATCATTAAATTAAGTTGTGGTGATCATATCGATATTGCGATGAATGTGCCCGCGACTTATGTTAATCAACTTAAACCCGGCATGCTGGCCTCAGTCAAGCTTAGTATTTTTCCTGACACCAGTTTTACTGCAAAAATTACCGAGATCGGCGTCGCTGCCGATGGCGGGACAACATTTCCAGTGCTGCTGGCGATTGATAATTCACCTGCACAATTAAAATCCGGCATGGTAGCTGAAGTCACTTTTATTTTTGAACATTCAGACCCAAAGCAATCAACCATAGTGATACCTTCCGTAGCAGTCAGTGAAGACTTGAATGGGCGATTTGTCTACCTTGTAGACGCCAATCCGGATAATAAAACCGGAGTGATAAAACGACAACAAATCACGATTGGGCATCTGATGGACCAAGGTATTCAGATTACCTCCGGGCTTAAATTGGGACATAAAGTGGTGGTCGCAGGGGTGACCGCTATTCGTGAAGGCCTTCAGGTCAGGATAGACTGATATGAATTTGACTGGAATAGCGTTTCGTTTTGACAGGGTCGTCTATGTGTTAACTGCATTAATGGTGGTGAGTGGGATTAATGCCTATTTTTCGCTGCCTAAGGCCCAGGATCCAGGATTCACCATTCGGACGGCTGTGATTACAACGCAATTACCGGGAGCCAATCCTCAAAAAGTTGAACAGCTGGTCACTGACAAAATTGAAAAGGTCGTTCAGGAATTACCTGAACTCGACAATGTGAGCTCGAAATCAGAAAACGGTGTGTCGACCATTCATGCTAATTTCAAAGAAAAATACCGTGATATGCGGCCTATTTTTGATCGTTTGAGGCGAAAAATTGATGATATTAATAATTTGCCCGATGGCGTCGTCGGGCCTTTTGTCAACGATGAGTACGGTGACGTGTTTGGCATGGTGTATGCGTTGTCTGGTGAAGGGTTTTCCTATGCTGAATTGAAATCATATGCCGATGATTTACGTAATCAGCTGCTTAAAATAGCAGACATTTCCAAAGTTGACATTCAGGGTGCGCAGGATGAAGTCATCTATGTGGAATATAACAATGCAGATCTGGCCAAATACGGATTATCACCGCTGCAGCTGAGCCAAATCCTGTCATCTTCAAATATTCTGCAACCCGGTGGCAGCATAGTGTTGGGACGCGAGCGTATTTCCCTTGAACCCAGCGGTAATTTTGATTCTTTACATGATATACGCCGTACCGTGATTCAATTGCCGGAACAAAAACAGGTGGTGTATCTCGAAGATATTGCCCGCGTATTTCGCGGATATGATGATCCGGTTAAAAGTAAGGCACGGTTCAGTCGGCAACCTGTCCTGGTGCTTTCTATTTCCATCCAGAAAGAGGGAAATATTCTCGAGCTAGGAGAAAAACTGAAGCACATTATCCCCAGGCTTGAAGAAAATTACCCGTGGGGGATAAGCATTACGTCGGTCTATTTGCAATCCGATCTTGTCACTCTTGCCGTAGATAATTTTATGGTTAATTTGTTGCAAGCGGTGTCCATCGTCATGCTGGTGATGTTGCTGTTTCTTGGTATCAGAACCGGGCTGGTCGTCTCAATGTTGATACCAATGAGTATCGCGGTATCATTTCTTCTCATGCAGTTTTTCGAAATCACGATTAATCAAGTATCACTGGCAGCATTAATTATTGCATTGGGTTTGTTGGTCGATAACGCCATCGTCATTGTCGAAAGCATCATGGTACGAATGGCGGAAGGCGACTCACCTGTCGCCGCGGCCATCCATTCAGGAAATGAACTGGCTGTCCCATTATTAATTTCTTCATTAACCACAGCCGCCGCTTTTTTGAGTATTTTTCTTGCTGAATCTGCGGTTGGGGAATATGCATCGGATATATTCCGGGTGAATTCAATTGCGTTAATTTCATCCTGGGTGCTCGCGATGACAGTCATTCCATTATTGGCAAGACACCTGTTAAAAATCAAACGTGAATCGGGGAAGGATAAACAGGAAGGGTTGATCTATCGACTTTATTTAAGCATTCTGAGACCGGCATTGAGGCACAGGTTTATTTTTCTCGGCGTTGTTGCAATTTTATTTGTGTTGGCGATCAACGGGTTAGGTTTAGTACCCAAAGTATTCATTCCTCCGACGACCAATGCCATCATTAACGCAAGGATAAACATGCCCCGTGGCACTGATATTGAAACAACCGATGCAGTGGTCAAGGATATTGAACAGTTTATGCAAAGCACGCTTCAAGTCGCTTCCTCTGAGCAGGAAAAACAGCAGGGGGTAGTCAATTGGTTAGGATTTATCGGGAAAGGAGCTCCACGCTACACCTTAACAGCAAACCCGGAACCTAGAAATTCGCATCACAGCTCAATGATTATCAACACCACCGATCATCTGGTGATTCCTGAAGTGATTGAAAAAGTGATGAATTATGCCCAAGACCAACATCCTGATTTAAAAATACAGATGAAAAAACTGGAGAATGGTACGCCGATAGATTTTCCGGTTTCTGTGAGGATCTCAGGCGTTGATTTTGATGAACTTTATCGCATAGTTAATCCGATAAAAGAAAAGTTGCTTTCATTGCCCGGAGTTCTTGATGTTGAGGATGATTGGGGGATGCGCAGTAAAAAACTGGATGTCAAAATTAATCAGGAGCAGGCGCGACTGTCTAATGTCAGCAGCCAGGATGTCGCGGTATCATTGCAAAGCAGTTTGTCAGGTCTGCAATTGACGGAGTATCGGGAACAGGACAAAATCATTCCTGTCAAATTGCGCTCGGTACAAGCAGACCGGCAGAACATCGAAAAGCTTGACGGAATGATGGTTTATTCTCAGTCCAGTGGCAACAATGTGCCTTTAAAACAGGTCGCTGATATAGAAATGGATTGGCAGTACAGTATCATTAAACGAAAGGATCGTGAACGGACCATTACGGTTAACGCCCAGTTGAAACCGGGGGTGACTGCGACAGAAATTAACAGCATTTTCATTCCCTGGTTACAAGATGCAGCCAAACAATGGAGATATGGTTATGCCTATGAACTTGGCGGGGAAGCAGAAACATCAGGCGATGCCAATAAATCAATAACTGATAAGCTGGCAATATCAGGAATGATTATTGTTTTACTATTGGTCGCCCAGTTCAATTCAATCAGAAAGCCCGTTATTATTTTGACCACAATTCCCTTAGGTTTAATCGGTGTCACAATCGGGCTAAACCTGGCGCAATCTGTTTTTGGGTTTTTTACGATTCTCGGAGTGATATCCCTGTCTGGAATTATCATTAATAATGCGATTGTTTTAATTGATCGGATTAAAATCGAGCTTGATCGGGGTATGACTGCTCAATCAGCTATCGTCATGGCGGCTAACCAACGCCTTCGGCCAATTCTATTAACGACGGCGACAACGGTGGGGGGAATGCTGCCATTGTGGATTTCGCATGACCCAATGTTCGAAACGATGGCTGTGTCCATTATTTTTGGATTGCTGTTTGCCACGATTATTACATTGGTCCTGGTGCCAGTGCTTTACAGTTTGTTCTACAAAACTGATTTTTCAACATATGATTTTCAACATCAGTTTTAATAATTTCAGCGACTGAATTCAAAAAAATAACCCAAAAGACACTCGAATTCGTTAACCGGCAAATATTAGAGGATCATACTGATGGTTTTAGCGTAGGAAGTGATGATTTAGTGGCATCACTGTTTTCCTGGTCAGGTGTCTGCCAGGTAACTTCTCCAGCCGCCAAAGTGCGAGATGTCAGGTGCATTCTGTATCGCGTAATCCTCGCAAACAAATCCTTTTACCCATGTTCCATCTTCGAGTTCTACTGTACCGATTGCCAGCGGCGTATCGATCAGCATCATAAAACAGCCAAACTGTGACAGTGGAATACGCCATACCTCAACTTCTATTGCGAGAGCTTCATCATAGCGCACCAAACCAGGACGTATCGGCTCCAGCTGCTGCAGGCAGAACAGTTTGTAGTGGGCGGCGGTATATGTCTGGCGGATGAAGCTTGCCTGGCATTTTATCAACTGCTGGTTGAGTGGCAGGCCCCTCATGTGTGCACCGACCACGCACAGATCAATAGCATCCGTCATTCCTTCGGCAGGTAAGGGGGCTTGCGCAGGTAGTGGTTGCCCCGTGCCCCCGATGGTGTGAGATTTTGAACGGTGTATCTGGTCTGCGATCGAGAGCAGCATGCTGTCGGAGAACGCCGGACCTATCAGGGTGAATCCATAGGGCAGGCCTGTAGTCAGCATCGCTGAGGGTGCGGACACCGCTGACAGGTCGAGCAGGTTGACAAAATTTGTGTAGTAGCCGAGCTGCCGGTTGGCTACGTAGTCATCGTCGATAATATCCGAGATCCGATAGCTACGACCATATGTCGGAACGATCATCGCGTCGAACCCTTTAAACATTTTCGCGACCTGCGTGTGAAGCTCCCGCAACTGGTAATAACCATTGAACGAATCTTCCGCATCCAGGGGCGCGCTGTCGGAGACAGCTCTGAAAACAGACGGGTTGATGCTATCGCGGTGTGAGTTGATGAATTCTCCAAATGCGATCTTGCGTTCTGTTATCCAGGGACCGTCATACAGCAGTTTCGCGGCCTGGCGAAACAGGGAGAAGTCGATCTCTACGACGCGGAAGTCTGTATCGGTGTCCAGCTCGTCTATCAAGCCGAGGAAGGCAGTACGACAGGTCTTGTCACCGAAGAACTGGAGGTCGTCGGGCGCAGGCACCGCAAGTACTTTTGGTTGTGTGATCGAATATAACTGATAACGAAACTGTTGGGCTTCGGGGCGCGAGAACGCATCCTCGTCATCATGTTGTGCCATGATGTCAGCGACTGTAGCAGCATCATCACAGCACAGACTGAACACTGAGATACAATCGAGACTACGACATGCCGGCACCATCCCGCGGGAACTGAACATGCCACGTGTCGGTTTCAGCCCGATTATATTATTGAGTCCGGCAGGTACCCGGCCGGAGCCGGCTGTGTCAGTGCCGAGTGCGAAGCTGACGAGTCCTGCTGCGACTGCGACAGCCGAACCAGAACTGGAGCCGCCTGGTATACGGTCTTCGCCAAAAGGGCTGACAGGCGTTCCGTACCCGGAACGTGTTCCGACCAGGCCGGTGGCAAACTGATCCATATTGGTCTTGCCGATCAGGATGGCACCGGCGTCCAGTAATCGTGTTACGGTTGTGGCAGTCACCTCAGGCTGGTAGGCGAAGCCGGGACAGGCGGCAGTGGTGTCGAGACCGAGGACATCTATATTGTCCTTGACGCCGAAGGGAATACCGAACAGCGGCATCCTGTCCAGTATGCTCCTGTCGTCATGCAGCAGTTCCTCTAGCTTGCGCGCCCTGGCTAGTAAGATGCTCTCATCGATACGACTGATCCATACATGGTCATTGCCTCTGCGTCTAATCCTCTCGATGACGGCGCTGATGACATCGACGGGGCCAATCGTACCGTCTGTGTAAATCGCCTTCAGTGTCGACAGGTCGAGGCTGCCATTGATGGGGTTCCATGCGTCTTTCATGCGCTACTCGATAAAACGTACTTGTCGTTCCCAGATGATGAACACGATACAGCCGTTTTCACTGTGTACACTGTGCCTGCTGCCTGGCAGGTTGACGATGATGGAACCGGCTTCGTGGCTGCCTCGTTCGTCCTGCTGGCTGCCGCTGAGTACCACTATGTTTTCCAGGCCGGTATGTTCGTGAGCCGGAACACTGGCGCCGGGGGCATAGCGCAACAGGGCTGCACTCATGCCATCTTCGCCCTGGTCGTAGATGCGTATGATCTCGATGCCGTCGCGAAACCGTTGCCAGTCCTTGCGCGCCATGAGCTGTTCAGTGTCGAACAGTCCATCGAAATGGATGTATTGATCATTTTCCATAAGTATCCTTAAGTGCCTCGACAACCTCGTCGCAGTCGGCAACCCAGCCAACGATGGCGCCCTGTGCGGTAATCATATCGATTGCGGCGCGTTTGAACTCGGGAAAGTAACTCTCCGTTGCGTCTTCCACCAGCAGGCACTGGTAGCCCCGGTCATTGGCTTCGCGCATACTGGTCTGCACGCAGACTTCCGTTGTGACACCGGCAAACAGCAGGAGTGTCGTACCATGTTTATCGAGGATTTCCTGCAACGAGGTATTATAGAAAGCGCCCTTACCCGGTTTGGTCAGCTCGTATTCGCCCTCAATCGGGGTCAGTTCAGGGATGATGGCATTGCCCGGTTCGCCATCTATCAGTACTCTTCCCATCGGCCCTTTATCACCGATACGAAGTTTGCAGTCACCTCGCAAACGTTTGCTTTGCGGGCAGTCGCTAAGATCCGCCTTGTGTGCTTCCCGGGTATGTATCACCGGCAGATCGAGATCGCGAAACGCCTGGATAAGTTTTTTCACCGTCGGCACGATATCGAGCAGCAGACTCACATCATTACCCAGGGCACTGCCGAAACCGCCTTGTTCGATAAAGTCGCGTTGCATGTCGATAACTATCAACACCGGTAGCGTGTCTGGCGGTAGCGGGTACGCGAACGGTTCTGCGTCGATCGATTTCATCTTCAGTGTCCAGCCATGTGTTGTCCGATCACGCTTCGGTCAGCTTCGGACGGCGTGGTCTGATAGACGAGCTTGCCGCCAGAGATGACGTGGATACAGTCGCTGAGTTCGAGCAGCTCGTCAAGGTCCTCGCTTACCAGCAACACAGCAGTGCCATTGTTGCGTGCTGCCATGATGCGATTGTGGATCTCCTCCACAGCCTTGAAGTCGAGACCGAACACCGGGTTGGCCACCACCAGTACATCAATGTCTCCTGACAGTTCGCGTGCCAGTACCGCGCGTTGCACGTTGCCGCCTGATAGTGCACCGATACGGGTGTCCTCGGTTTCGGTGCGCACCTTGAACTGTGTGATCAGCGTCCGCGCACGCTCACGGATGCGTCCTCGGTTGATCAACAGTCCCTTGAGTGCATAAGGGGGTATGTCGAAGTTATTGAAGGCCATGTTCTCCGCCACGCTCATATTGGGGACGCAAGCGTTTTTCAGTGGTTCCTCCGGCAGGCAGTGTAAATTGTGAAGTCGTGCCTGTCTGCGTGTCGCGTCGAATGTTTCACCGTGTAACCTGATGCTGCCGTTAGCAATATCACGTTGTCCGGCAAGCACTTCAACCAGCTCGCGCTGGCCATTACCTGAAACCCCGGCGATACCGACGATCTCACCAGCCCTGACGTTAAGGCTGAGCGACTCGATCGCTGTCTCGCCACTACTGCTCTCTGCGCTGAGCTGGTCGATTTCGAGCAAAGTTTCGTTCTGTTTGGTCTCGGCTCTGGCCAGCGGTTCGGCAATAACTTCCGAGCCCATCATCATCGCGGCCATGGTTTTCGTCTCGGTCCCGGCAACCTTACATGAGCCGACATATTTGCCACGGCGTAATACAGTGACTTCATCGGCGAAGCCGGTCACCTCGCGGAATTTGTGTGTGATGATCAGCACGCTCAGGCCATTGTCGTCGACCATGCCCTTGATCTGGCCCAGTACTTCGTCAGCTTCGTTGGGCGTTAATACCGAGGTGGGTTCATCCAGGATAAGCAGGCGGCTGTCAAGCAACAGCTGCTTGATGATCTCGACTTTCTGTTTTTCACCGGCAGAGAGTGTATTGATGTTGCTCTGCAACGGTACCTTGAACGGCATGGTGGCCATCCTTGTCTCCAGTTCCGCTAGCTCACTTTTCCAGTCGATCATCGCCGGCAGATGCGGGCGTGCCAGGATCAGGTTTTCAGCGACGGTCATGTTTGGGATCAGGGTGAAATGCTGGTAGACCATGCCGATACCAAGGTTGTGTGCATCACGTGGGTTATTGATGCTGACTTCTTTGTTATCGAGCAGGATATTGCCGCCATCCGGATGGTAGTAACCCATGATGCATTTAACCAATGTACTCTTGCCGGCGCCGTTTTCACCGAGCAAGGCATGAAAGCTGCCACGCGCCAGTTTCAGCGATACGTCATCCAGGGCGACAAAGTCATCGAATACCTTACGGATGATCAGTGCCTCCAGCAGATAGGGGGAGGGGATAGTCATGCGATAGATTCCGTTACAGCAAGAAAATATGTGGACATGTCCGGGGTCTTGCGCGTGGGTACTGTCATTACTGCAACGCCTCGATAATTGCACTGGATGAACTGACTGCGCCGAAAACACCCCCCTGCATTTTTATCATACTGAGAGCGGCCAGGTGGTTGTTGAGATCGGTGGCGCCGCAACAGTCTTCCAGTATCACACATTCAAAACCACGGTCGTTGGCTTCACGCATCGTGGTGTGTACGCAGACATCGGTCGTGATACCAGTGAGGATGATGTTGTCGATACCACAGGTACGTAATATCAGTTCCAGGTCGGTGGCACAGAATGAGCCTTTACCCGGTTTGTCGATGATTGGTTCACCATCGATGGGGTACAGATCGGGAATGATGTCCCAGCCGGGCTCGCCCCGAACCAGTATCTTGCCGCAGGGACCGGGATCTCCAATGCCGGCACCGATACGTTGACTGCGCCAACGTTTGTTGGCAGGCAGGTCCGATAGATCGGTGCGATGACCCTCACGGGTATGAACTACGAGCAATCCCTTGTTGCGCACTGCTTCGAGTACAGATTTGATGGGTTCGATCGGTGCGCGAGTCAAGGACAGGTCATACCCCATCTTGTCGACATAACCACCGATGCCACAGAAATCAGTTTGCATATCGATGATGATCAAGGCGGTGTTGTCAACACGAAGATCGCCATTCCAGGGCCAGGGAAAAGGTTCAGATTTGATGTGTATCGTCATGATGTGTTCTCAATATATGTTTCATCGTACAATTTCTCTGTCTGGTGCTATCTTCACTGGGCTATCGTTCTGGCCTATCTTCCGGGATTAACCAGGTCACCTGGGATTCCGGTTAGCACGCGGTTGTTCGAAGATGTGCTTACCATGATCGCTAGGGTCAGTACATAAGGGGCAGCGTTGAACAGGTAGTAGCCCGAAGTCACCCCGACGGATTGTAGCGCCGGCCCGAGTGCTGCCGCACCACCGAATAGAAGCGAGGCGTAAAAACAGTTCACCGGATTCCAGCGTGCGAAGATCACCAGGGCGACGGCCATCAGACCCTGGCCACTGGACAGGCCTTCGTTCCAGCTGCCCGGGTAGTACAGCGACAAAAATGAACCGCCTACCCCGGCGAGGAAACCGCCAGCCATGGTACTGAGCATACGCACTGCGTTGATATTGAAACCGGATGCCAGAGCCGCGTCGGTGCTTTCACCGACCGTGCGCACGATCAGTCCCCAACGTGAATATTTGAAAAACCAGGCCATTGCCGGTGTCAGGATGATACCGACGATGAACAGGACATTTATCTCAAGGGCTGCACGCAGGGCAGGAATGTCGCTCCAGGATCCGAGTGAAAAAGATCCGAGGCGAGGGGCTTGCGGTTGTATGAATGACTTACCCATATAGAAAGCAAGTCCTGTGCCGAGGATCATAAGTGCGATACCCACGGCGATATCATTGACACGCGGTTGCTGACAAAGATAAGCATGCAGTAGTCCAAGTGCAGCACCGGAGAGCCCCGCGACCATTACTCCCAGCCAGGGCGAGCCACTGAGATAGGAGATGGCATAGCCTGCCATCGCACCCATGACCAGGTTGCCTTCGAGTCCGAGATTGATGCGACCACTTTTTTCTGTCAGGCATTCACCGAGGCTGACGAAGATAAACGGCGTGCCAACGCGGATGGCGCCGCCCAGCACCGCGATGATCACACTCAACAAGCTGAAATCGTCGCCGTTCATGCGACCGCGCGCTCACTGGAATGTTGTTGGCTGAATATTTTAAATCTACCGTACAGGGACTCACTGCCGAGTATCACGATAAAGATGATGCCCTGCATCACGAGGCTGGTGGCATCGGGCAGATCGTGTGAACGCTGCAGCAGGCCACTGGCAGCACGTATGCCACCCATCAGGATAGCCGCAGGAATAATAAGTAACGGATTATGCCGTGCAAGGAAGGCGATCAGGATGCCTTCATAGCCGTAACCGGCATTGAGTGATGTGTTGGCACGACCGTGGATAGCAGCGACTTCGATCATTCCGGCGATACCGGCCGAGGCACCGCCGAGAAAGCAGGTGGCAAGCACGAGAAACCCGACCGGAAGTCTGGCTATGCGAGCGGCGCGTTCATTGCCACCTGCTATATCGACGGCATAACCGAACACTGTTCTGCGCGAGAGAAACCAGAGCAGGAGGCAGATCACGATACTGACGACCAGTCCCCAGTGTATGGATGAATTACCGATGTCGACAAACATATGGGCCTCATCGATAGGATATGTCGATGGCTTGTTCAGCGTCGCGGGATCACGCAGGACGCCGATGACGAGGAAATTCATCACTGCGATGGCGATGTAGTTCATCAGCAATGAACTGATAGTCTCATTGACACCACGTCGGTATTTCAGTGCACCCGCGGCTGCTATCCACAGACCGCCGGTTATGGCTCCTGCCAGCATCATCATTGAGATAGCAAACCACGCCGGTGATCCAACCAGCATCAGTCCGGTCAAAGCAGAACACAGGCCGCCGAGAACAAATGCACCTTCACCACCAATCACGATCAAGCCCATACGCGCAGGCAGCGCGGTACACAATGCGGTCAGCATCAGTGGCGCGGCACGTACCAGCGTATTCTGCCAGGAGAACCAGCTTCCAAAAGCGCCGCGATAAATTGAATGGAACACACCGAACGGATCGGCGCCGACCAGAGTGATGAAAATTGCGAACAGTATCAGAGCAAACAGCAGCGCCGTCATCGGGATAATGAGCGGCTCCAGTCTGTCGATGCGCAAGGCGTTATTCATCTGGGTACCCCGTTCAGCTCTTGGTCGAACCGATGACACCTTCGACCAGCCAGTCCATGGATTCCAGCCACAGATCACGCTGCGGATAGGACTTGCCCTCGGGTATCACGACCTTACCGGTATTGTCCTTAATCGGGCCGACGAAGGCAGTGAAATTGCCGGTCTTGAACTTTTCACGGGCGGCATCGGCCGCTTTTTTTGCAGCGGGAGTGACAGCGGAACCATACGGTGATGACTTGACGATACCTTCCTTGAGTCCACCGCGCACCAGGTTGGGGATAAGCTCGTCGTTCTTGATCATCTTCGCGTAATCGGTATATACATTGGTCCAGTTCCATTCAGCGCCAGTGAGGAAGCCTTTCGGCGCCAGTGGTAACTGGTTGGTATGATAGCCACAGGAATAAACACCGCGTTTTTCGGCGGTCTCTACGATCACTTTCGGACTATCGACATGACAGGTCAGTACATCAACACCCTGGTCGACCATGCTGTTGGCAGCTTCGGCCTCCTTGACCGGGTTCGCCCAGCCACCGGTGAATATGACATTGGTGGTAATATCAGGATTGACACTGCGCGCGCCCATGGTGAAACAGTTGATGTTTTTCAGTACCTGCGGAATCGGGATCGCTGCGATGAAACCGAGCTTGTTGGTCTTCGACATCAATCCGGCGACGACGCCGGCGACATACACCGGTTCGTCGATATAGCCGAAATAACTACCGACGTTTTTAGGGTGCTTCTTTTCGTCCCAGAGGCCGCCGCAGTGCGGAACATAATCTCTGGGTATTTCTTCGCGATCTTCAGTATATGCGGGTCGAAATATCCGAACGATGTCGGAAACAGAACCTGGGCGCCATCGAGATTGATCATGCTTTCCATGGCCTTCTGCACCTCGACCGTCTCAGGAACGCTTTCCTGATCGAATGCATTCACCCAGGCCTGGGACGCAACGCCGGATTTGCCCTCGAAGTGCGCCTGGTTGTAGCCGAAATCATCTCGTGGTCCGACATAAATAAAGCCCATGTTGACCTTGCTGCCTGCATTGGCATAGCGCATGCGCGAGCCAAACAGGCCGAGCAGGCTGACTGATCCCATACCCTTGAGCAGGGAGCGGCGCGTAAGTGTGTAGTGTTTTTCAGTTGTTTTCATGAATGATTCTCCCGAAGGTTACATAGTCCACTTGATCATAATCTGTGTCACGTCTTCATCGACGCCGTCGTTACCGAACTTGTTGCGCCATATCAGGTATTCGATGCCCTCCCTGTAACGCCCCCGGGCTGCCCCATAAATTACTGATGTCAACCTGTGGTTGGGGTGCGGCGGCGATATTGTCATTTTTCGGATTGGTGCCTCCGTCCTGACCATAGGCAAAATCGGCAAAACCTTCGAATGCCCACCTGCTGGAGCCGATCAGGCCATCTTTGACGCCGGGGAAGGACAAGTCACTGCCGGTCATCTTGCCGATATTGAAACGTGGTGAAAATTCGTTGTATAAATTGGTGTTGTGCGAAGTTGGGTTGCTGGCATCGAGGAAGAAAAAGTTGTCGCCATAGGCCCAGCCGTAGGCATATGCCAGGGTGAGCACGGTCTTCTCCTTGTCATCGATACCGAAGTTATCGGCGTAGTCGGTACCATGTAATGCCTGGACATTGGAGCTGGACCTGTCTGCTGCCTGAAGTTGTGTACTCACGTAGAGAGCACAGCTGGCGGCCAGTATCGATACGAGGCACTGGTGATAGTCGTTCGTTTCGTGGCTGGATTGATTCTGGACTTTCATTTACGGTCTCCTCACAGGGTGATGTTGAACGCAACGTTGTATACAACAAAAAGCAATCAATGTGCCAAACCCTGTTTGGAGGCCTGTCGATTCAATGTCTATGGAATATTTATCCAGCAAATACAGGACCTTGTTGAGTTAACAAGACTTCTGGGAAAGACAGGAAGTGATGCATGTTCGCCCTGTCAGCGTTATCATGGGTGCACCAGTATCTGGCATTTGTACTATCTGGATGCGTTACATTGGTGCAGGTGGCGTAGCTTGTGAAGGTAAAATATGGGCTGAATAGCTATCAAACAGGTTGCTTGTGTGTTGGCATACGCTGTGCGAGTTGGGTTAGTGTCAGTGTGCGCGCGAAATTTTCACTGCTCTTGATATGCGAGTGCATGGTTTTCTTCGCCGCTGTCAGATCGCGCTTGATCAGGTGCTGACAAATGGCGTGGTGTTCGTCGTAGGTATGGTCGATTCGATTATCATCGCTGAAATCCAGCCTGCGGATGACGCGGATATGGCGATTGATGTCACTGAGGTAGCGAGCGAGTATGTAATTATTGCCACCTTCGGCAATAGTGATATGGAAACTTTCGTCGCGAGCACTCATCTCGTCGATATCATCGCTCCTGCCTTCCTGCCTGGCTGGGTCCCATTCATCGGCCAGTGCCTCAAGATCGCTGCCAGACATATATGTACAGGCGAGTTCGAGAGAAAGGTCTTCGAGTGCGGTTCGGATACTATAGTATTGAGTCAGCTCGACGATGTCGACATTGCGCACGAAGCATCCCTGTTTTGGGCGGATAGTCAGGTAGCCTTCTGCCTCCAGTCGTTGCAACGCGCCGCGTATAGGTGTACGACTAACCTCGAATTTTTCCGCAAGCTCAGACTCGGTAACACGAGAACCAGGATACAGGGAAAAGTCGAGTATCATGTCCCTCAGGGTATTATAAATGTCATTTGCGGTGGTGTTCTTTCCAGTCTTGGTGTTCATGCTTCAGTTACGTATCCGTGCTAAATAGTTGGTTACTATAACGTAAGGCACGCTATGGCATCCAACAAGATACTGTCTTAAAAAGCAACATTAATTTTCTTTTTTATTAAAAACCTGGTCCCTTTTCCTTGACCCGTTTTTTAAAGCCTTAGCGCCTACTAATTTGATAGTTTATATCGAATGGTTTTTCTGACTTTAATATATTTGTCAATAGGGTCATATATGGTCCGCCCCGTATTGCAAGTATTGTTTGATCGTAACATAAAGAAATATTGCATCCATATATCCGGCTTTTGTAAGAGGTTGTCTAATACCTCTAGCCCTGATGGAATCCGCGCATTCCTCACCTTATCAGGCTCACGGCCTCAATGGGCCCTAGACCCCAGCAGGTTCTTAGGAATGCAGGTGTTACCTTTTATGCCATCACTTAATAGTTATCTACGCAACTCGTCGCTAACGTTTTCTTAGCTATTATGTTTGTTTTACTGTCGTTCTTCTCTCTTTCCTGTCTTGTTTCTTTTTTGTCGGATGTGGGCGTGTCAAGGAGGAACGCAGTCGCTTGCGTCGAGTAGTCCTTGACATGCCCACATCCGACATTACCCTCTTGGCAGGGGCCGGTAGTTTTCGGCCCCTGCTCCCGGCGAGGGTGGGGTAAGCCGTGCGGCGAAGGGGCAAAGCCCCTTTTGAGCGCTTAGACTCATGCCTTTTTATGCCACTTTTGCTTGATAGTCTTCTTTTTTAGTCAGCAACGCCCAAACTATCCGTGCATTTTTATTGGCGACTGCCACAGCAGTGATGTTTTTTCCGCGTCGTTGTTCAACTTCTCCAATCCATTGACTACGTTTGTCCTGATGCTTGTGGGCACACCTAACGACGGATCTTCCGCCATGAATTAATAATGTTCTGATATATAGTAATCCACGTATCTGGTTTGCTTGGGCAGTCCGTCTGGCAACCAGCTGGCTGCGAATGCGGTGGATACTCTGGAGATCTTGTTGTTCTATACTTTTCGCGGGTACAAAGCGCATATTAGGGCGTTGAACGGCTTCGCAAATCGCCTCTGCATCAACCGCATCATTTTTATTGGACTTAACATACGGTTTGACAAACTGGGGCGCCATCATGCGCACTGTATGCCCCATTTCGGTAAAAACTCTCACCCAGTGATGAGCGCCTCCACAGGCTTCAAGTCCGATTAAGCAAACCGGCAAGTTAGCCATGAAAGCACTTAATTGCTTGCGGTTGAGTTTCTTCTTGAGCACGACCTCACCCCCTGCATTAACTCCGTGGAGCTGGAAACTTTGTTTCGCTAAATCAATTCCTAACACTGTAATCGGTCTTTTTGCGGTATTATTCTTCATGGTTTGTCTCACTTCTGTTTTGATGTTTTCTATAAAATTACATCATGGCTCATTTGAAGCCGTTGAGGAAGTGAGGCGGACCATTCCATTAGAGTCGATTGGTATTTAATTTTTCCCGATAATTAAGTGACTTCCTATCTCCACCTTTAGGTTTTGGAATAGTTTGTCTGTTGGTTAAAGCTTCTATTTGTGCTCTGAATTTGTCATTGCCCAGCACCCAGGATTTATTTGTGGCATCTCGGATTTCGTTAAGCTCATTTTCATTTATATGATGTTTGAACAACGCGCGATAATTATTATATCGTTTCCCCTCATCGCTACCGAGTGCCTGATACACTAAATGAGGAACTAATAGTTTATTATCTGTACCCAGAGCATTTGCCTGGTAACTCGACCAAGGATACTCTTCCGGTGATTTGACCATGCCCGCTCGAAC
>SPJL01004729.1_pt1 | contig 18787 bp, 25 predicted proteins | sample 3741751 | NCBI WGS metagenome assembly SPJL01 (sample SAMN10925998, study PRJNA522277) | cold seep metagenome | isolation source: Elba SIP-enriched marine methane seep metagenome, extraction at timepoint T3 | place: Italy: coast of Elba, Mediterranean Sea | reverse complement strand
TTTTCGCGCGGACGGTGGAGGTGCACTCAATAAATGCTCAATTGTGCGCTCTAGGGTGCAGTTGGGGGTGTTTTGTGCACTTTATTGTGCTGTTCGCGCGGATGATTCGTTGGTCTGCTCGAAGTTCAAGGGGTTTGCAGACTGTGATGATGCACCCCCCCAACAAATATATTAACATACACACACTGATATATTACAATGCCATACACTGCATATGAAGTTTTTGTCGCAGGTCCAGTGATGGAGTCGTTGGCCCAAGCCGTGATGAATTTGGAGGATCCTTATGGATGGCGCACATGGTTGCAACTATGTTTGGCACTGCCGCAGTTCGGACGATATTCACTCAGTCACAAAGTTCAACGCAAAGCAATGAATGCCTTTACTCGTAAAGAAGGGAACGACGGTGATTTTTGTATCATGTATAAATTACCAAATTGGTGGTTGCATCGTGACCACGACCAACCTGCAGAGGTACGAAAGGACGGTAAAACGCACTGGTATGTGGCTGGTAAACTACATCGTGACAACGACCTACCCGCCGAAATTTCGGAGTATGGTACCAAAATGTGGTGGAAAAACGGCAAACGTCATCGTGACCACGGACGCCCTGCAATAGTCAAGACGTGTGGCGATAAATACTGGTTTGTCAATGGTGAACGTTATCGTCCAAACGAATTACCTACTGCGGTTGAAGTCAATTATAAAGGGTGGTAATTTGCGTGCATGAAGATCAAATAAAAATCACCCCTCCAATGGACCCAAAAATATGCAATGTACCACAATGTTGTTTCAGTACGGCGTGCACGTGCTCAAAGCCAAAAACCAATCGAACGTTAACGATGTTTGAAACAATGGCCATGCTAAATTCCATCTTGTTGCAAAGTGGGGCGTTTGACAAACAACAACAAAAATAAACAGAGTTTAATGATTTTGCACATTGTGTGCCGCGCGTTGCATTGCTTCTAAATTCTCGGCACGCATCGAATCCAGTGCAGTGGTGGAAAAATGTCGTCGCGGCACGTACTGGTAAACGCCGCGCGGCAACCGGTCCTGTAAAATTGTGGAGCAACGTTCGTACTCGTTCCATAGTTCCGCGCCTAGTGCCGCACACCATTGCTCGGCCTCGTTGCGCCGTATTTTCCACACATTGAGCTCGGCGGCACGTTGGCGTTTGCGTTCGCCGCGCTCGTTGCGACGCTCGGCACGCTGAGCACGCCACCGCGCAACGTACTCGGAGCTCTCCTCTTCGTCCATGTGCAGTGTCTCGTAGTACACGGCAAAGAGCTCGAGACGCCGCTCAATCATGCTCTTGTTCCATGCACATGAGGTGCCGCACTGCAACACATCGTCAATGTCGAGCGCGTACTGCCGTTCGTCGTTTTCGCACGCCGTGCACGCGTATTCATAGAGCTCGGCGCGTTCCGAGCCCAGCGTGTTGCGTACCGAGGAGACGGGCGGCAGACCGTTCTCGAGTTGCGCGCACAGCGCATAGTAGTGCTTGCAGCGCTCGTAACGTACATTGGAGTGATGCTCCTCGAGCGCCTCGGTAATTTTGGCCGAAACGTACTCGTACGCGCCGCACCGCGACGAGTTCTCGAGCGTCGTGCCGTGCTGCACGCACCACAGGGTGTGCTCGTAAACGTGCTCGAGAAACTCCTCGTCGTCGCCCGCCAGCCACTCGTATTCTACTGTGTTACGAGGAACCTCCAGACCTTCGCAGTGCAGTAGTGCGTGTGCCAACGCGATACGATAGGTCGAGCTCTGTGCCAATTTCAGCCTGCTGTAGCGTTTCGTGTACCCCACAGCGCAGCGCCAATTTGTGCCGAAAGCGTACACGCACATAAAGTGTCGCTCCTTGTTCAGCACGCGAAGCACCGTTTGAGTCAAGCTCTCCGAGTCGCATCGGCGCTCGAGTATCAGGGCACTGGCTGCGTAACCCGCGTATTTGTCCACTCGGGTCGTAATGGAACGGCGCGCGCGCAAGTGCAGCGGCTCAACAGGGCTGCCGCCATTACTGCTACTACTGTGAGACCTGCTCGAATCGAACGCCCTAGACAATTGTTCGCGTTTCGATACGACGGTTAAAAATCGTTCCATTTTTGTACATTAACGGGGCACAAAAATGGCAAACATGATCCGACGCGCCGAAGAGCTCGACGAGCAGGTGCACGCGTACTTTGCCGAGTTGCACGAGCGCGCACTGCCCAAAGCGAAGCAGGATTTAAGTACGTTTGCCGAGATGCAGCGTAAACCGAACAGCGCCGTGCTCAGCGACCGTATGGTGAATTTGGTGTTCAAGGACCACAATTTACTGAGTTCCGCAAAGAAACGCAAACGCGGCGAGTGCACCAGTGATGACGAAGAAATTCCAAGCGGCGAAGCCCAAGGCGAAGCCCAAGGCGAAGCCCAAGGCGAAGCCACAAGCGAAGTTCCAGTGCCGCCGCCGGTAAACACAAGTGTCCGTACGTGGAACTCGACGAGCCGTACCGTGCTCTTTGTAAACAAGATGCGCTGGGATAAAGATGCCGTGGCCGATTTGATGCGGCGCTCCAATGAGCATCGCGCGTACCTGCGCAATTTACGCGCTACGCCGTGGAACCGGCTGAAGAGCTCAGAGCAGGGGAGTATACGCGAGTACTGCGACAAGTTGAGGCGGTTCGTTGAGCGGCTCGAGAACCGCGAGGATTTTCTCAATTACATGTCAGTCTCGGTGCCCATTCTCGAGGAGCTCGCCAGTGTGTGCCAGGACGCGCGCGAAGAGACGCAGAATTTGCACACTACGGAACGTTCTGTGAAAATTGAACGTGTCCCGCAACTTCCAGCACCGCCTGTAAGCACAGCGGTTAGCACGGCTATAAGCACAGCGGTTAGCACAGTAGCGGTTAGCTCAAGTAGCGCGCCCGTAATCAACAGCAACAGCGTGCGCAACATTGCCATTACGAGCAGCGTGTCGCACCGGCGCATTCAAGTACTGATGCGCGACCTCGAGGCGTTGGCGCGTCACGTCATGTCGCTGTACGGCACGGTGCGCGGCTCGGGCTCTGTAGTGGAGCGGCCCAGTGTGCCCAACGGTACGAGTGTGACGCTCAAGCACATGGAGGAGCACGTGGAGCCGTGGCAACGTGACAATTTAATGTGCGCGCAGTGCGGTATTATGCGCCTGATTGACGAAGTGGAGGCGCAGGCCGTGTGCTTGCAGTGCGGCAACAGCGTGCCGTACATTGAGACGGGCGTAAAGGCGTACAATTACGACGATAAGCCCGACGTGGAACGTGTGAAGAAGAAAAATTACATTCCGCACAATTACGGCATGCAGTGGTTGGCGCGCGTTCAAGGTAAACTGAAATGCGACATGCCCGACGAGGTGTACACGGCCGTGTTTGACAATTTGTATCGGCGGCGGCTCACGGTGGCCAACGACAAGATTATACGCGGCACGCTGAAACGCCTCGGCTTGTCGGCCTACTACAACCTGGTGCCCATTATCACGTACAAGTTCAACGAAGTGCCACTGGCGAATTTCAGCGACGACGAGCTCATGATCCTCAGCAACGATTTCAAGGTGGCCAAGTCGAGTTTCGACCGGTGCCCGTGGGAAATTAAGCAACGCAAAAATTTCATGAGTTACCCGTACTTTTTCAACAAGGACGTTGAGCGGCACGGTTGGAAGCATTATCAAAAGTGCTTTCCGTTGCTCGACGGCGAAAAGCATTTGCGTAAACACGATCGTATATGGAAATGGATTTGCAACGACGTGCAATGGACGTTCGTTCCTACGGTTTAACCCGCATTATGTAATAAATTTTTATTCAAATCGCTTCGCCGTATTTTTCTTGACAAACTCGTATATTGTGCTCTAACAATTTACAGTACATTTGCACCATTTTAATCGAGGCTTCGCATTTAATGTAAAAATCGCATTTACTGCTGTTCGCACTCATTGTGTTACCCAATTCTCTAAATGATTGTTCGGCTTCGAGCATAATATTTCTAAATTCAATTGCACGTTGCGCGTTTTCTTCACAATATAATGTTTCTGCATTTGAACTCATTAAGGGGTCAAAAAACCCAGATTGATGAGCGTCAATGAAATATTATCTCCGTTACCCATACTCGAATCGTTGGCGCGCGCCGTAATGAACCTAGAACATCCCGTGGGACAGTACACATGGTGTGAATTGTGTGTAGCGTTGCCGTGTTTCGGACGCTATTCGCTTAATGTGTGGGTGCAATGCAAGGCCAAGGATGCGTTCGCACGAGATATGGGTCACGCTTATTTAGAGTATTATTTACCGAATGGACTTCGACATCGTGGCAACGACCAACCTGCTGTAATTTGGTCAACTGGGGGCAAATCGTGGTATAAAGAGGGCCGGTTACACCGTGACAACGACCAACCTGCTCATGTTGCCTCGGATGGTGGCAAAGACTGGTTGATGAATGGTAAATTGCATCGCGACAACGACCAACCTGCTGTGATTTGGGCGGATGGTAGCAAATGGTGGTACGTTAAGGGTAATTTACACCGCGATAATGATCAACCTGCTGTAATTCGCGTGGATGGTCGCAAAGAATGGTGGGTGAATGGTAAACTACACCGCGGCAACGACCAACCTGCTGTAATTGGCGCGGATGGTCGCAAAGAATGGTATAAAAATGACCGGCGACACCGTGACAACGGACACCCCGCTGTAATTAACCCGAATGGTTACCGAGAGTGGTTTGTGGATGGACACAACTACCGTGCTTTGACCAATAAATAGCATTTAATGATAATAGGGTGTATTTTTGAGCCAATCTGGTTGTGAGCCCCCCCACAATGAACATCACTGATGTTTTATCGTCATTACCCGTGCTTGAGTCATTAACGCGTGCCCTGATAAACCAAGGGTGTCGGGGGTGGTATGCGCTTTGCCTGGCGTTACCCGCGTTTGGGCGATATTCGCTAAACAAACGAGTTCAACGTGCAGTCAGGGATGTTTCTGTGCGCACAATCTACATTACCGGCGGGGGGCGTAAAACTGTGTTGCCAAATGGGATGCTGCACAGCGTGGATGACAAACCTGCTCAAGTTGGCGCGGTTTGTTCCAAATCATGGTGGAAATTGGGCAAACGCCACCGCGACAATGATTTACCAGCAGTGTATCGTGCGGATGGTGAAAAAGAATGGTGGATAAACGGACTGAAACACCGCGAGAACGATTTACCCGCCGTAATTTTTGGACGTTCAAGACAATGGTGGAAAAATGGCAAACTGCATCGCGACAACGGACAACCTGCTATAATTCGTCCACAGTGGGGCCGTAATATAGTGATGCCCGTCGGTAGTTCGTTATCCGATTTTGATTATAAAGAGTGGTGGGTCGAGGGTAAACGCGTCAAATAAAAAGCGCCCCTCAACAATGGAACAAAATGTCCTTTCGCAATTGCCCGTCATTGAAGCATTGGCGCGCGCTATTTTAGCGCTCCAAGATCCGCACGGATGGCGAACATGGCGCGAATTATGTTTGGCGTTGCCGGCGTTTGGGCGACATTCGTTAAACGATCATGTACAAGTACAAGCAATGATCGCACTGGCGCCAAGACGGAAAAGAAGATTTCGTTACGCATTGCTTTATGATCTTAGCAAGGATTTGATGTTTAGATACCATGATTTGAATCCCGAACCTAAACACATGTGGACCAACGGGACGTATTTTTGGTACGACGCCATCCAAGGAGAAATTTTCCATTGACCAATAATAAACTAATAATGTGTGAAAATATTGACACGTCCCTGTACGGTACGCAATTACCCTATAAAATCCATCAAGCGTGGAACAATCAATCGTGCGGTCAAGCCGAGGGCCGCCCGTACGCCGATCCGCGCACCGGTCTGTGTGCCGACGCACAGGGCCGCACGGGAGCCGAGTTTTGCTGCGAGTGTGGCAACAGTGTCGTCGGCGTAGGATGTTGCAATAAGCGCCGCGGCGGCGAATTGCGCTCGTGGCGCTGGACTTCGAGTGCCGCGAAGCAGTGCTCGCCGACTGTGCCGGACGCCTTTAATCAGAATCAACAGGTAGCCAATCCGTTTTATTGCGCCAACCAGGGCACATGTACGCAACGTGGCTACATGGCGTGCGTCGACGGTCTCTGTGTACCGGGATGCCCGCGCAAAGCGACAATGCCCGTGCCCGACGCTTCGTGCTGCTCGAATAAAAACGCCTATTAATTCCAGTCTTCTTCTTGAGGTGGTTGTGTAGCCACCAATCCCTGATGTGTGTTATCGGTGATACACGCGCGCATCACCACTTCGCTGTCAAACACAATTTTCTCATTGCGCGAAATATCGCACACGGCCACGGCCATGAGCGAAACGTCGCACTGAAACGGCGCTAGGAACGGATCAGTGTACCACATTGCGCACAGTCGCGCATTGTAGTGTGTGCGATTGAAGGAGAAAAATTGCAGCGGCGTGTGTTCTTCCAAGTAAATTGGTTCATAGCGGCAACCACACGGATTCCACACGTAAATGTGCTGCTGCGAGTCGATACGATGTGTCCAGTCAACCACGTTGCCGTGATACATTGCGAGCACTGTGCACACCTTGGCATCATGTGCGCATGTTATAATCATATTTTTGAGGGGCGATTTATTTTGTTTAGCCTTGGGGCGCACGCCAATTCATCTGCTCCAGTAATTCGTCCCGTAATTGACCAGCACCTCGTCGCCGTCGTAAATGGCACGCGTGGCCTGCAAGTACACGATCCGTAGACGCCGGTCGTCCTCAACCAGTGTGGCGTTGCACTCGCGCGGAGTACCGTGGCAATCGTTGGCGTAGCGCGCCACGCCGCCGTGCCGCCAATCGGCCGCATCCAAGTACTCGTTGGTGTTGCGCAGGTGCACGACGTACGCGGCCAACGCGTCGCCCGGGTACAATTGCTCGAGCTGCTCGGCATTGAGCAGTTTGCCAATGTACACTGCGACGTTCTCGCCGGCAAAGAACACGAGTTTGTGCCCGTCGCGCGTCATGTGCTCGTGCGCGTTGCGGCGTTCACGCTCGAATTTCTTGGGCGCCTGCACGTACAGACCGTAACCGGCGCCCGGTATAGCGCTTTTTTTCACGCGCAACGCTATAGGATCCAGCGGGCGCTCGTTGAACGTGGCGCCGGCACAGCGACCGGGCGCGCCGCGTTTCGAGTACATGGTGTGCGTCCAGCAGCACGGTTGTGTGGTGCGCGTCTTGTTACGGCACCGGTCGCCCGTGCTCTTTGAAATGGCGCTGCACTGACGACTGCGTGCCTCGGCGCCGCGTCGAAGAGCTCGGCGTCTGGAACTTCGAGGAGCTCTGGGGCGTGGAGGCATTGCACTGATTATTTTACAGTACATGGGATTAAAAAATGCAAAAGTATGCCGACGTACAACAGGGCGTACTGACCAATGTGCAGGCGTACTCGGGCGCCAACGAGGCTGATATCGGTAAATTTACGACGTTGCGGCCCGAGAGTACACTGTTCACGGGTCAATGCTTTAAACGCGTCACGCCGTTTGCCGTCAGTTACACGTTCGCGCCGTTTGAGAACGCGCCTACGGGCACTGCGTCGGGCAACTATGCGTGGGCCACGGCGCGCACCATGAATGTCGAGGTGCCGCGCAACGGCGATTTACTAGGTATGGCCGCGCTGCATTTGCACGTGGACCGGCTCGATACTACAGGGTTTACGCCCGCCAGTGACCGCGTGGCGTGGGTCAATGAGGTGGGTCACGCGGCTATACAGGATTTGACTGTCAGTGTGTCGAGTCAAGTGCTCGACCGCAAAGACGGTCTCGTGATGCACGCTATGCTCGAATCGGGCGTGCGCGGTCCGGGAATCGATTCGGGCGAAATGATTGGCCGGTTCGAGGAGAATGTGGGAACAGGTGGGAACGTGAGTGAAGAGGCCATTGTGTTCGCATCGACCGACCGGCACTTGTTTGTCGACCTGCAAATGTTCCACGGGCACCGCTTGGCGGATTTCTTCTCCTTGTTGAATTTGCAGCACCAACAGCTCAAGTTTGAAGTGACAATGCCCGCGTGGGTCGACTTGGTGCGCGCGTGGGATCAGACGAATACGTTGTGGTACTCAGATACCACGATCCGCACGAATATCATGGCCAACGGCAGTGGACAATTGTTCAGCGCCAACCTGCTATTCCAGAGCATCTACTTGGGCGAGTTTGAGCGCAAACATCGGGCGGCGCAGCGCAACACCACGCTGTACACGTACACGCTCAAACAGATTGAACGTTCAGTGGCGGCCGATACGCCCAATTTGAGCCTGAAACTGGACGGCGAGAATGCCACGCACGAGCACTTGATGTTCTACCGGCGCACATCGGCTACAGGCTCCGGTACGGGCAAAGAATACTTTGATTTCGGGTCGCGTATCGAGCCCACGCTGATCCCGGGCGTGGTTTCGCTGGGGTACTGGCCTGTGGTGCCGTTTGAGAAAATCACGCTCAAGGTCAACGATCACGAACGCGCCGACGGTCCGGGTGAATTTTTTCATTTGTTCAACGCGTACGCCGTGCGCAAACACAAATTGCCCGCCTCGTACGTGTGCACCTTTAATTTCAACATGGTGCCGACGAAACCCAATGTGCCCTCGGGCTACCAGAACGAGACGGTCATTGACAATGTCAATGTAGACGTGACGTTTCGGCGCATGAACGCCACGCTCGACGGGCTGCGCGAAGCGGGCACGTTGTGGGTCTACTCGCTAAAGTACAATGTGTATGCGCAAGAGAAGGGTCAACTCGGCGTGCTGTTCCCCACTCATTAAAAAATTGGCAACCCCAAGATAATTAAATTGTGTCGCCGCATTATAAAAAATGACAACATGTGCGAAAACTGTCAGTACTGGCGCAATGTACGAGCTCGGCGCTCGCGGCTCCGAGGAGACGTTTACAATTTGCAAACCCGAGAGCGTCCTGTGGTCGCAGTGCTGGAAACGTCACTGTAACTTTGCGTACGCGCAGGTCGATTTCGTCTTTGATCAAGATACATTGACGGGCGCGGCGGACTGGGCCGAAGATACGTGCGTGACGGCACAAGCGCCGCGTCACGGCGATTTACTCATTGGGACATATATGCGCGCCAATTTAGGTGCACTGCGCTTGGACGAGAATGTAGTGCCCCGCGCTAGTGGTGTAGGTGACGCCCAATTGCATGTAGGTGACGAGGATTTGTCGTTGCACTGGTGCGAAGAGGTTGGTAACGCGCTCATCAAAGAAGCCGAGTGGTTGGCCGACAATAAGCGCATGGATCACTTGACAAGCGAAGTGCTGCACGCCTATCATGAAGTGAACACGGACGATTCGCGTCTGCTCGGAGACGCCATTGGACGGCAATCGCGCGACACGGGTACCCGGCCACGTCTCGAGACGTTCAGTGCGCAGGATCGGTACTTGTACATTCCGTTGCGTTACTCGTACATGGACCACGCCGACAATGCGTTCCCGCTGCTAGCCGTTTCCGAGGCGCCCATTACGTACCGCCTCACGTTACGTTCGCGTCGTAACCTCATTGTGGCACTCGATACATCGCTCGGCCCGGATATCGACAATGGTGCCGTGGACATTAAGGTTGCGAATTACGCTTCAATCTTGGGCGGCTCAATGGTGCAGGCGGGTATGACCAACGAAATGGTGTTCATCGATACGCCCGAGCAGCGCGCCTTTACCGATCAACCGATTGAAAAGTACTACGAGTTCACGCAGTGTTTGCGCTCGTACAATGTCGCAGCGGGTGCCACGGAGCTGAGTGTAGAGAACATGAACTTCAACAACAGCATTACGTCGTTGTGGGTGCATTTCCGTGCCGACAACCGTCTGCGATCGGGTGAACTCGAGTATTTCAATTACTCGGTGCCGTTGCCGTTCGGTTTGCGTCCACGCCGTATCGATAATGGAGGCGCCACGGTGGCGGGTGGCGGGTTGCAGCGCGACGTGAACCCCATTGCGTGCATCGAATTCGACATTAACTCCGCAGTACGTTTGTCGCGCCAAGGCGTGTATTTGCACGAAGTCGTGCCGTACCTGCGCCACACGCGTATCGCCTCATCCTATCAGATGGTGTACAGCTTTGCGCAGGACAATGAGTGCTTGTCGCATCCCTCGGGCGCGCTCAACATTGGCCTGTTCTCGTGCGTGCCGCTCCGTGTGAAGTTCGAGAATACGTTCACCGTATCGGCCGAGGTCCCGCCAAACCCTGGTCCTTACACGGCCGCAGTGCACACTGGACTCGCCGAGAGCGGCAAAATCAACGTGTTTGCGCGCACACAAGGTTTTTACAAGATTGCCGGGCGTAAAATCAGTACGCGCTGGTTGGCCAATTAAAGAAACGTTTATTATTTCGCCAAAAAACTCTGTATTTCATCGACGGGCGTGTGATTGATTTGCCCGCGTTTAAAATTACGCATATGCTTCAGCGCTTTTCGCAGAGCTCTGCGCTCGTCCCAGTGACTCACTACAAAGATTGCGTCGCCGTCGTACACATTGTCGCAATCCAGGCGTTTCATGAAATTGACCACTTCGTCAAAGGACCAGTGGCACACGACAAAGACCCACACGCGGTCCAGGTCCGGGTTCGTGAGCATTAGCGGCTCCATTGTACGGCATTTGCATTTTGGTGCTCGCGGTTCCACGTAAATGTAGCGCAGACGATTCATTGGGGTGAAGAACAGTACCAGATTGAAAATAAATAATCCCCTAAATGGAAATTTTATCGACGTTGCCTGTAATTGAATCAATAGGCTGTGCCATTATTGAACTGGAAGATCCGCACGGATGGCGCACGTGGAACGCGCTGTGTCGCGCGTGGCGCCCGTTTGCGCGTTATTCGAGTGTGTCCAGTGTGAAACGTAGCACGATGCGTGCATTTACACGCCGACACGCATATCGCGACGTATGGTGTTTGCCTAACGATATGATGCATTCCATAAACGACGAACCTTGTCGCCTTGATTTTACTCAATTGTGGCATTTTAATGGTCTTTTACATCGCGAAAATGATCAACCCGCGGCTATTCGTACGGGTGATACCAAAGAGTGGTGGATGAACGGTAAAAGGCATCGCGATAACGATTTACCAGCTGTTATTCACGAGGATGGATACAAAGAATGGTGGGTTGAAGGAAAATTGCATCGTGAAAACGATCAACCTGCTATAACCGATATAGATGGGTATAAAGCATGGTATAAGGATGGCAACCTGCATCGTGACAACGACCGCCCTGCTACTATCAACGCGGATGGTAACCTGGAGTGGTGGGTTGATGGGAAATTGCATCGTGATTTCGATCAACCTGCAATCATATATCGATTTAAAAAGAAGTGGTATTTTAATGGACAGTTACATCGAGATAATTACCGACCAGCACTCATTGAATTGTCAGGAACTGAAATCTATGAGACTTGTTATGAGCACGGAGAGGAGGTTTCACCTGATGCACATGATATTGATTGCAATTTTGTATGGACTGTTAATCCTGGTACTATTGATTTCAGAAAAACGCCGTGCGTTCAGCAGAGCAAATAAATTAGCGACCCACTAAAATGTAAAGATGGAAACAATTGTGAACTTGACGCCGCACACTGTGAGTATTTACCACGAGTCCAAGGAATTCAAAGTTTTCGAGTTTTATCCATGCGATACTGTGATGCGCCTCGAAAACGAAGAACAGAAACCGATGGGTAAAATGAATGTGGTGGTTCCAGTGTACAGCCCTCCGCAGTTCAAGGGGATCTCGCCGAGCGACTGGGTGCCGGAAAAGGGCACGGACGGTGTAATTGTCTCGATGCTCGTTGCGCAGTACATTGTGGAGCACGGTATGATGGACGGAGTGAAGGTGTACGTGCCCGACACGGGACCCGCGGCGGTCGTACGTGACGACAAGGGCGCCATCAAGGGCACGACGCGTCTGTGCCGTTATAAATAAAAAGCGACCCTCTTTTAACATGTATATGGAGGAACTAGCCGCGTTTCCCGTGCTTGAGACACTGGCGCACGCGATAATGCTCCATCTCGAGGATCCGTACGGGTGGCGTGCGTGGAACGCGCTGTGCCGTGCGTGGCGCCCGTTTGCGAATTTTGCGCGTATTGAGAAAATACGCACTTACGCCATGAGCGCGTTTCTACGTAAACATCCGTATCGTAACGGTTATTGTTTGCCCAATGGCGCGACGCACAGTGGAATTTACGAGTTTCCACTGCGTTTGTCGGAAAACCATATCGAATTTTATCACAACGGAAATTTACATCGCGACAATGACGAGTATGCCGTGAAAACCGAAAATGGTACCAAGAAATGGTACACGCACGGCGTGTTGCATCGCGACAATGACCTGCCGGCGATTATTTACAACACGGGCGATAAAGTGTGGTATCAGAACGGGCTGGTGCACCGCGACAACGATTTGCCCGCGGATGTTAGCCCCAGCGGTACGAAAAAATGGTACAGGCACGGCAAATTACATCGCGACGGCGATCAGCCCTCTGTAGTGTGCTGCAATGGCGATACGGAGTGGCACAAGGACGGTAAATGGCACCGTGATGGCGACGAACCCGCTGTAATTGCACTTGGGTCGTGCTCGTGGTACAAGAACGGTGTGCTCCACCGTGACAATGATCGACCGGCCATTGAATGGTCCGACCGTAGTGCGGAGTATTGGGTAAATGGGAAATTACACAGGGATTTCGATCGTCCCGCGGTAATTAAGAAACATGAAAAGAAATGGTATCGGTACGGAAAAGTACATCGTGAGGTCCAGCCCGCCGTGATATCATGTGATAAATTGGAGAACTCCCTTGTAATTCACGAACACTGGTTTCGTCACGGTGGGGCTGTTTTTTCCGATGGGTGCGCCAAGTCACAAAATTGGTACTTGCGGCGGGGTACAGAGGTTGATTTCAGAAAAACGCCGTGCGTTCGGCAGAGCAAATAAATTTACGACCCCACACAAAGTACCGTCACAATGAACACCCGTTCGCACCGTAACGCGTACAAGTACACGTGGCGCTTCGTGTGTCCGCCGCATCGTCCTGATAAAGTGGCCACGGTGCGTCGCTTGTCGCACACGCTCAACGTGCCCATAATTCTCGAGGAGCACCAATTGGCCGAGATACAGGACGAGTGGCTGCACGTCGCGCTGGATAAACGCGACTGCGCCATGCAGCGGTTCGAGTACCCTGTGGTTGTAGAGGACACGTCGCTCGAGATTGACGCGTTGCACGGCGCGCCGGGGCCCTACTCGAAATGGTTGTGGCGTGACGGCGTGACGCCCGAGCAGTTTGTGCGTACGCTGCAACGACTCGAGCAGCCCGTGCGCGCCGTCGCTCGATGTACACTGGCGTACGGCTACGAGGATGAGATTTGCGGCATGTTGTGGGCCGAAGTGGAGGGCACGTTGGTGGAGCCGCGCGGCGACCATCGCACGTGGGGCTTCAACTCGATCTTCCAGCCGTGCGGATTGCGTGCTACATTGTCCGAGTTGAGCGACGAGGATTACGATCTGTTGAGCCACCGCGGGCGTGCGTGGCGCGATTTCCTCACGCAGTACCCGCACGCGCAATCCAAGAGCAAATAAACGCTTTTATTCAGGCGACCGTGACGAAAAAATCGTCGCACAGTTTCACCACTTCGTGCGTGTTCTCGCCAACGACGCTGAGCAGGTACCGCTCGAGCTCATTGACGAAATTCACCGTGTTCTCCTCCTGTGTACAGTACTTGCGCAGAAACAAATCAATGTCGCACACCATGTGCGCCAAGTACGTGTCGCTGTTCATGGCGCCGCGACGCAGTTTGCGTGTATCGCGACCACCGCGCATCGCGTCGGCCACCTCGGCCAAATTGTCGGCGACATTGTGCAACTGCAGCCGTTCCAGCACGAACCGCTCGAATTTGCGCCGGATCATATTGCGCTACTACTAGTTAATAGAGTAAATTTTTCGACGGGCCTACAAACGCAGGGTACTTGGGACACGTCTCGTCGTAGGGGTACTTGAGCGCATATGGTCCGCGCGTGCACAGCACTTCGCCATCCAGCAGGAACTTGTAGTGCGCGCCGTCAACGACCGAGTGCACCCAAAAGAACCGGCGTACGGCGAAACTTGGCGCGTCGCCGTCATACTCGTGCGACAAGATCATCCACTGGTCTTTGCGCCACCGCAGCACGTAGCTCGACACGCCGCGCCGCTCGAGGTACAGCATGCCTTCAATGAGACGCGGGCCTGTGCCGCGGAACTCGCGTACCGCAATGGGCGTGCTCCACGTGTGCAGCAACCGATCGTAGTGCCAATAGGCAAACGAGAGATCCTCGGGCCACTGATCGTAATCGTGCCGGCACATGGCGTTGCGCACGTAACGCTGCGCGTCCCGGCGTCTAGAGTAGCGGCCTAGCGCGGGTATGGCCGTGACGAGCTCAAGCCATTGATTGTTGAGCAGCGCTACTTGGATCCAGAAAAATGCGGGAACCCAGCGGTTCCAGTCCATTCGGGGGTGTTATACAAGAGACTAATTATTTATTTTTCACCCACGGGGTGTACTACTTGTCGCGCAACTCGAGCGCAAATTGACCTACGCTCGACGGTTGTGACACGGGCCCGCCGTTACGCGCTTGCAGTAGGAGCACCTGGGGCGGCCCCTTGTGCCGAAACGTTTGCACGCGCAGCGGCGACAATGCTGTGGATTGCAGCACGCCACTACCGCTGTACGTTGTCGAGGGCCCGACCATCAGTGTACCCATATTGTCCTGCAATCGTAGCTGCAACCCCACTGATCCGTCCGAAGCGGCGGCGCATACCCACAGTTTGTGCGGTACTAGGCCGCGTCCGTGCAACTGTTCGCCGGGATAAATCATGGTGGCCACGGTTTTCCACGTTTCGCCCGGGACTTCGACGGGTTCTGCTCCGCCAGCGCTCAAGAATGTTGGTGATGACATTCCAACTTTACTAACTATTCGGCAGTAAATCCGTCACTGCTCTGAGACGCGGCGCTTTGGGCTTCGCTTTGGGCTTCGCTTTGAGCTTCGCTTTGATCGTCCAACAACTCCTCCACGGCGTCGTCGCCTTCGGCCGCGTCCAGTATAGTCTCAATCAACAACTCCTTTTCGTCCAAATCCTGAGCCTCGTCGTCGCTCGTTGTCGGTTCATTGGCTGTAGCCGTTGTAGCTTTAGCACCGAGCACGGGATGCGAGCCCGAGCGCAATGCGTCGAGTTCCGCCGTGACACGTTCGCGCTCCACGCCCGTCAGTGCCGCGCCTACACGTTCGGCGCCGGGCAATCCCGTATCGGCCACGCCGTACCCGACGCCGAGTTTGCGAATCACGGTCCATTTGCGGTAAATGAAGAATACGAGGAGCAGCACGGCAATGAGCAGGAGCCACACGCGCCAATCGTACACGTAACTTGTAAAGGTGTCACGAGCCGCCGCACGAACAGTACGACTGTTGTAACTGCTGCTCGACGACGATGTCGTGCCTCGGTGTGCGCGCGACCGCGATCGCGTACGCGCAGCACTGGCAGTTAAACGGGGCTGTGCGCCGTCGAGCGAAGTGGCGCCGGGTAGTACGCTCATGGGCCGCACCTCGGTTTTGCACAGCTCTTCGTGCATGCGCCGCGCCAATTCGTTTGAGGATAAAGTGCTCATTAACTTTTATTTTCCGGGAAAACCATTTTGATAAGCTCGTCGAAACGCATCTCGTAAATAATCACGCTCGAGACTTCTATATTCCACTGAGCATCCAATTTCGTTCGCGTGATCAATCCCATTTTGCATGCCGGCAGAAATCCCGCGATCAATGTACACGACAGTTTTTTCACAGGCGGCGCGCCAAGCAAAAGCCGCATCCATGGCCGCTTCACGCCCAATGGATACGCACGTGTCGTCGTCGTCCGAGACGAAACCCGCGCCGGGACATTGTGTGTATAACAAATGCGATGCAAATGGCGCTTCACCACGCTCGAGACAATCGCGCACGGCTCTTTGGGCGTACTCAACATTGGCACGTATTTCCTCAGGAGTGCCATTGTAGGGCGATTCCAGGTAAACCCGGCAGGTCATTACTCTGCACTCCCTGTAAAATTGAAATTTACCCGTAAACGCACCAAATGTCACGATATTTGTTTGCCGAACACTGCGAGACGATTCGCACCATGCACGAGTTGTGGCGCGCCGGCGACGCGGATGAGTTTGAGCGTGTGCTGTTGCGCTACGGCGCCGTGTTTGGTCTCAGTACAATGTTGGAAGGACAAAATGCAACGTTAATGGACAAGGATTTTCTGCGTCGCGTGCATGAAATCAAACAACAATGGAGCGCCGAATGTGCGCGACACGCTGCCGATAAGCACAAGGTGTTGCACGCGATGCGCAAATATGGCCGCACGGGGTTGGATATTGTCATTGAACAAGCGACGCCGCTCGACCAGGAATTTTTACTAGGTATTCAATCGGTAGGTTTCTCCTTGTGCTGTCCGGGCACACATCCGGAATTTGAGGCGCTCGACGCGGACGGTGAACTGGTGAACCGGTGCCAAGTGTGTTTTCGCGATTTGGGCTCTGCGAACCCGCGCCAATTGTGCGGCAAAACGACGTGCGCGGAGCGTTACTGCGCGCTGTGTCATCGGAGCGTTACGAGTTTGATTTCGTCTTCATTGACTCCGTCAGTGTAGTGCCTCGTTTTTTTTCGTGCATGAAAACAATAAAGATGAGCAAACGCAAGTTCGATTTGAGTTTAACTGCAGACGGTCGTCGTCAGTACACACAGGGAGGTTCGGTTGTAGCGGCCCAATCGGTGCCAAAGAAGGCCAAGGTCGAATTGACGGCGCAATTGATCGAATCGCCGCAGCTCAAGGAACGTTCGATTGAAACGTACCTGAAATTGACGCAGGACATGACGCCCGCGGAAATCATGAAGCTGTGCCGTTCGTCGCCCAAACTGAACCGTCACATTTGCGAAAACGAGGCGTTTTGGCGCCTGTGGTCGCACAAAAAGGTCAAGTCGCAGCTCGAGGGGCAACCCCTTCACGTGTACGTTGAAATGACAAAGAATATGTCTTTTACGCGAATTGCGCAGCTCTGCCGTACATCAAAAGCGTTACAACGTGATATTTGTGCAAATGAAAATTTTTGGCGTTTATGGTACAATGAGAACTCGAAGTATACGACTTATATTTTACTGCATGCAATATCAGTATTTGTTGCAGAAAAACCGTTGGACTCTAAATGTATAAATGTGTCAAAAATTAATATACAACTAGCAAAGGTGATCAAATACAATTCAGTATGGTTCGAGGAATTTTATAAGCACGTTGAAAAAATTCAAAACAATAGAGTATCGAGGATGTACGCGGCTGCAACATGTATGCTGGATCTTGGGTTAAAAAAATATGATATATGGAAATATATGGTGGCTTTACAGAAGAAAAAACAATTTTTTACAAAACTTGAAATCAAACCATTGCTAGCCGGTACTGACAAATACGCTGCGTTCAACTATGTACAGGTTATGGTTAACATAGATTTGAAAATAGTTTTTCATTATGTAAATTGCAGTGCAGATGATAATGATTTATATAAGACCCGATCATGGTATAAGTTAATGTATGCAATTTTTAATCATACGACATTAATTCCTACAAAAAAATGTTTAAATGTATTTTTAAAACGATATGAGCGACTTAAAAATGAATTTCCAGAGGAATTTGGTTTATCTCATGTAAAAAATACATACGAAAAGTTATTATCAATGAAAAAAACAGCTAAATGATTTTTTTCGCGCATGTCACAATAAAAGCATGAGCAAAAGCCTATTCAACAAACGCGGCAAAGAACTGGTCGAGCGCTACGGCGACCACGACCTACTGCGCAGCTCAGTCGGGATGCGCGACTACGAGTTACGCATAACCGTGGCCGGCAAACGCGTGTACACCAAGGACGGCACGGTGGTGTCGCCCAGCAAAGTGCCCGAAAAGACTCGCGAAGCGCTCACGGCCAAGCTCGGCAAATCGCTCGAGCCCAAGAGCGTCAAGGCGCGCAACTACGAGCTCAGTTTGACTGCAGATAGTCGTCGTCAGTTTCGCAGAGACGGTTCGGTGGTCGCGGCCGACAGTGTGCCCGACAAGACGCGCCAAACCCTCTCGGAGCGGCTCATTAAGGATTTGCCGCTCAAGGAGCGCTCCTTTGACGTGTACCTGAACTTGACCAGTAACATGACGCCCGGCGAAGTGATGCAACTGTGCCGCGACGTGCCGCACCTCAACCGACACATTTGCGAGAACAAGGAGTTTTGGCGCTTTTGGTCCATGAAGAAACCCAAGACACAGCTCGAGGGTGAAAACATGAACGTGTACTTGGCCATGACAAAGGATATGAGCATTGACGATATTGTACGAACGTGTTACGCATCAAAGAAAATGCTAAATGATATTTGCGCCAATCCGCGCTTCTGGAAACAATGGGTCGAACATGCTTCTCCTCGTGCCTACTATTCTACACTGGATAGAGTATTTACCCTCTTGTCGCGTGCAAAAACACCCCAGAATATCCCGCCCTGGGCCAAATTATTAATTCCAAAACTCAAGTATAGAGAAGGTGTAGTCAAAAAACTTGATTTTACAAAATATTCGCACAATGTGCTTTACATGTTAATTGAACTCAAATTCACTAAAACAGATTTATGGAAAATGGCACTTCAAGATTTTAACATAAAGGCAATATGCGAAGGGCCATATCCGGAATACCGTCGTGAATTGTTTATTATTGCACACCAT
>SPJL01035603.1_pt1 | contig 18805 bp, 12 predicted proteins | sample 3741751 | NCBI WGS metagenome assembly SPJL01 (sample SAMN10925998, study PRJNA522277) | cold seep metagenome | isolation source: Elba SIP-enriched marine methane seep metagenome, extraction at timepoint T3 | place: Italy: coast of Elba, Mediterranean Sea | reverse complement strand
CTGCTGGAGGAGTCTCTGGAGTCTCTTCGGCAGCCGGAGTTTCTTCCGCCTTTGCAGCTGGTGCTGCTTCTTCTGCTGCTGGAGCTTCTTCCGCTACTTCTTCTGTTACAGATTCTACCGTAGTTTGTTCTACAGATTCTGCAAAAGAACGGGCTTCCTCAGGCGCTGGAGCATGTTCTGCTTCTTCCGCTACAGTTTTAGCAACAGGCTTGGCAGTACCGGAAATAGTAGCATGGTATTGACGAATTTCTTCCTCAGAAGCTTCCCGACGGGCAGTTACTTTGGCTTCTTTATCGCTAATCCACTTTGCGTACATCTCGTCAGCTTGCTCTTGAGTCAAGGCACCTTTTTTCACCCCACGCATGAGGTGCTTACGGTATAATACGCCTTTGAAACGAAGAATAGCACGAGCCGTATCCGTAGGTTGGGCTCCTTTCATCAACCAATCAAAAGCAAGATCGCGATCCAAATCGATGGTAGCGGGCTTCGTCATGGGATTATAAGTTCCGATTTTTTCGATAAAACGGCCATCGCGAGGTGCTCTGACATCGGCTACCACGATGTGGTAGAAAGGATTTTGCTTGCGACCACGTCTTTGTAGTCTGATTTTTACTGGCATTTTGTTAAAATTTATTTGGTTAAACCATGCCCGATTAACTTGTCTAAGCAAGCGACGGGTTTTTAACGAGGCACAAAGATAATACTTTTTGGCTTTCGCTTCCCGAAATTCTAGGAAAATGGCATAAAAAATAAATTGAACCAGCGAAGCGCTTCTTCTTTACGTTTAAACTAATAAGCACATCAATGTAATCATTGAGTGTATGAAACTTATTATACAGATCAGCAGCCCCTCACCCGTGGGACTGCTGATTTTTTGTGTCCCTCCTCAGAATTGCTTATTTTCGTCACTACGCACCGTCGAACTGTTAATCCCGTAGCCTGTGTATATACCCAAAACCCGGTCGAATACTACTTCGGCCCTAACCCCCGTTCCGTTTATGAAAAGACTGCTACTCAGCTCGTTGGTTCTCTTCTGCTTGGCCCACCTGGGATATACGCAAACCGACCTTTCTGGCGTCGTCAATGAATATACTCGTGTATTGGGCATCGATCCCTGTCTCAATAGCCTGCGCGTAGGCGATATCGCTGGTTTCCAAATCGGAGATCGAGTACTGCTGATCCAAATGCAAGGCGCCCGAATCGCGGAAAGTGATAATGCTAGTTTTGGAGATATCCTCGACCTCGGTAGCGCCGGGTTAAACGAAAAAGGAACGATCACCTCCCTCGCCGGAGATGAAATTATCCTCGAAAATACCCTGCTTAATGATTACGATATTGACGGTCGTGTCCAATTGGTGCGGATCGCGAGCCATAGCGATGCCCGGATTACGGGCCCAATCCAAGGAAGGCCTTGGGATGGCGAAACCGGAGGGCTGATCGTCCTCGAAATCGAAAATACACTCGAAATGACTCCCAGTGGTTCTATCGATGCCAATGAGATCGGTTTTCGAGGAGGCATAGCAACGTCTAACCTACCCAACGATTGTAGTTGGATATCTCCACAAAACGACTTCTTTTATTCCCTCACTAGCTGGCGAGCAGCGGCAAAAGGGGAAGGTATCGCCCGTTTTATTGTGGGTAAGGAAGCGGGGAAAGGACCGCAGGCTAACGGCGGCGGTGGCGGCAACGACCACAACTCCGGTGGTGGTGGCGGTGCTCATTTTTCCGCTGGTGGACTTGGAGGTGTCAACGAAGAACCTTCTCTTTTTGGTTGCCAGGGCAATCATCCTGGCCTTGGTGGTCGGGCCATTACCACTGACCCAGAGTTGCGTTTATGGCTTGGTGGTGGTGGCGGTGCTGGCCACGGTAACAATAATCGCTCTACCAATGGTGGTACCGGAGGCGGAATCATTCTTATTCAAGCCAAACGCCTAGTTGTTAATAACCCAGGGGCCACAAGTACCATTCAGGCCAATGGTGGCACTTCCCTCGAATCCCGTGGTGATGGTGGTGGTGGTGGTGGTGCCGGTGGACATTGCCTCTTAGCAATAGAAGACTTTTCGATCAATGGAACCTTGCAGATAGAGGCCATTGGTGGTGATGGAGCGGCGGTCAATAATCAAAATCGCGACCGTTGTCATGGTCCCGGTGGGGGAGGAGCTGGTGGTGAAATTGCGATCAGTACTTTGCTGCCACTGCCTGGAACGCTAGCATTAGATCAGTCTGGTGGGCAGGCGGGAATGGGCCGTAGCTCTAATACCTGTCCGGATGGGCCGAATGGGGCGCAAAGGGGGAATAATGGTTCGTCGGCAAGTTTTACCCAAATTCCAGAAAGTACCACGCCCGGAGGCGATGCCTTAAGTATCGTGGCACAGCCCCAGCCCATCGTAGCCTGTGAAGGGGATCGCGTTACCTTTGACCTAGTCGCTACGGGAACGGATCTGCTCTATCAATGGGAGTATGACGATGGTTCGGGTTTTCAAATACTCAATGATGGTGCTGGCATTAGTGGCAGCCAGAGCGCCAACCTAGTGATCGATCCGGTAACGCTTGGCCAAGACGGCTGGGTATTTCGTGGGCAGGTGAGTAATGATTGTTTTGGTTCTATCAATTCTCAGACCGCCACGCTTGAGGTACTCACCCTACCAACAGCACAGTTTACCTCGCTTACCGCAGGTTCTACCGTTACCTTTACCAATACTTCTACCGGAGCCACTACCTACGTCTGGGATTTTGGCGATAGCCAAGTTAGTACCGATCCTAATCCCATGCATACCTATGCCATGGATGGCGTTTATACCGTAAGCCTAACGGCGACCAATAGCTGTGGAATGGTCACCTTTTCGACGATGGTTACCATTAATACGGTCATCGCACCAGTGGCCGGGTTTTTATCCGATCAGCAGGAAGGCTGTGTACCAATGACGGTACAGTTTACCGATCAATCCTTGAATAATGCTACTGCCTGGGAATGGTCTTTCCCCGGAGGCACTCCCGCCAGTTCAACACTTCAAAATCCCTCCGTAACTTATTCGACTGCGGGAGTCTTTGATGTGATTTTGCGGGTGAGTAATAGCGCGGGGATAGATGAAGAAAGTCAAACCAACTGGATCAAAGTGATGGATCTTCCATCGGCGGGTTTTAGTTTTATTGATAGCAATGGTTCCGTCCAATTTACCAATCTATCTAGCGATGCCAATTCCTATGTTTGGGACTTTGGGGATAGCCAATCGAGTACACTTTTGTCTCCTTTGCATACCTATTCCACCCCAGGGAATTATACGGTAAGACTCACCGTGACCAATGATTGCGGAACCGATGTATTTGAGGAAATAATTACGGTTAATATCCTACAAGCGCCCATCGTTCGCTTTACGCTCGATCGTAGCCAGGGCTGTACCCCAATGACGGTTCAATTTACCGATGAATCCTCTAACGATGTGACCAGTTGGCTGTGGAGTTTCCCCGGCGGTATCCCCAGTAGCTCTACCGATGCTAACCCCGTGATCCGTTACGACAATGCCGGATTGTATAATGTCACCCTTCGCGTGACCAATGCGGCGGGCTTTGATGAACAAACCTTGACCTCTGTTTTACGCGTAGAGCAAACACCAAATTCAGACTTTAGCGTAGAGCAAGACCTTCAAGACCCTTTTACCTTCAACTTTACGGACCTTTCACAAGGTGCTCAATCCATCGCCTGGGATTTTGGCGATGGCAGTCCTTTTGAATTTGACCCTCAGGTAAGTCATACCTACGCCCAGCAAGGAACTTATACCGTTATTCTGACGGCTTCCAATTCCTTTTGCTCTGCACTGCGCTCTACTCCGGTTGGCATTTACCTTTCCTCTACCTCCGACCCCGAGCTTTCTACACATTGGCAATTATGGCCTAACCCCAGCGATGGCTGGCTGAATATGACTTGGGATGGCAGGGTGCTTCCTCAAGCGTTGCGAATTTTGGATGCTAGTGGTCGGGAAGTATATACGGAGACCTTAGCCCGAGTGCCCAATCATCAGTTGGATTTGAGCCATTTAGCTGCGGGTTTATACCTCCTACAATGGCGTAGCGAAGCCACTTGGATGAGTCAAAAACTAGTGATTTGGTAGGTGGAATGGTTTAACCTACAAATTTATATCCTACACCACGTACGGAAAGAAAGAACACCGGATTGCGCGGATCTTCTTCAAAGTATTTGCGGAAGGAGAGGATGAAATTGTCGATGGTACGCGTAGAAGGGTACACATCATAGCCCCAGACGGATTGTAGGATTTGCTGGCGCGATACCACCTCGTTGCGCCTATCGATGAGGAGCTTAAGGAGCATGGCTTCCTTTTTGGTGAGGGTAAAAGGGCCTTGTTGTCCGGTAGCTTCGTAAGTCAGAAAATTGATGGCATTTTTACCAAAACTATAAGCTTCGGGGCTGTTTTCAGGGCCTTTGACGGTGCGGCGGAGTAAGTTCTGAACTCTGAGGAGTAATTCTTCTAAGTTGAAGGGCTTGGTCAGATAATCATCCGCTCCTTTTTTCAAGCCGGTGATTCGATCCATGGCGGTATCTTTGGCCGTGAGGAAAATCACGGGAACCTCCATATTGGTAAGACGAACCTGTTCGCAGATTTGAAAACCATCCACTTCGGGCAGCATCACATCGAGTAAAAGCAAATCGAAATGTTGTTCGTGAAAAAACTTAATGGCTTCACGACCATTATCCGTACTCACCACTTCATAGCCTTCCAACTCTAGGTTGAGTTTGACGACATCGCGGATGTTTTCTTCATCTTCTACCAGTAATATTCTCATGAATTTATGTGTTTAACTCATTCAAGTAGTCACCGGGGCTTCTTTTAGTTGACGAGTGGTATGTGGCAACTCGATACTAAAAACGGTCCCTTGAGGTTGATTGTCGCGGACGCTAATTTTCCCTTCATGCGCCTTCACGATCTGATCGACAATATATAAACCTAATCCAGTACCTTTTGTTTTGCGGGTATCTTCATTACCCACGCGATAAAATTGCTGGAATATCTTTTTCTTTTCTTCTTCGGAAATGCCCAGGCCATTATCCGCAAACTCTAATAAGATCTTCTGGCCATCGCTTTGTAGGGAAACCGCCACTTCGGTTGGCGTACTTTGCTGGCCATATTTGATGGCATTTTCAATCAAATTGACGCCGATGGAGGTGAGCCCTAGTTCGTCCGCCTTGAAATAGAGCGAAGGATTATGAGAGGAAAAGTGGATATGGGCTTGGGGAAATTTAGCTTGCATCCGCTGGCTGAGGTCGTGAAAAAATTCGTTGATTTCAATTTCTTCGTATACCGGTTGGTAAGCGGTTTCGATCTTAGCGGCTAGCAGTAAATTATTGACCAAGTCGTTGAGGCGGTCGGTTTCTTTAAGGGCATTGCGGCCAAAGTGTTCAACTTGTTCCTTGCGTAGCTGGCGTTTGAGCAAGGTTTCCAGCACCAAGCGAATCGAGGCGATGGGAGACTTGAGCTCGTGAGTGATCGACAATAAGAAATTCCGTCTTTGTTGCGCTGCTACCACCTCCTTATTATAGCCTCGGTTGATCATATAAACGCCAATCACCAAGCTGATAATAAAAACTGCTGCTTCTCCGAAGATCATCCACTCTTGCCGTTTATATTTATCGCGGAGCTCTTGATATTGTTCGGTTTGGAAAAATTCTTCCTGCGATCGGACATCCTTTTGAGCGGCCATCACCAATTGGAGCGATTCAGACTTGGCGACAAAGGCATCGCGATTTTTTACGTACAACAATACCGACCACCAAGAGAAAGCCAAAAGCATATAGGCAATCACTAGGTAAGACAGTAATCGAAGACGTATATTCTGCATCTAGGTTGAAGTATTAAGTATTAAAAACAATATCAAGGCTTTCGCAAATGGCATGGCGAGCTTCTTCTAAATCAGCTGCCGTATGAGCCGCCGAAACAAAACCCACTTCATAACCAGAAGGACCGAGATAAACGCCACGTTGTAGCAACTCGTGATGCAAGACCTTAAAACGCTCCATCGAAGCTGCCTCGATCTGATCGGCCGCAGTGATTCGATCCCGGCTAAAGGCCAACCAGAAAATAGAACCAATAGTGGGAATGCTTACGTCGTAGCCTTTTTGGTCGCAGTAAGTTTGGATGCTCTGTGCAAACTCTTGCGTTTTAGTGGCCATGCCCTCATAAAAACCAGACGCCAATAACTGACGTAAAGCCGCATAACCCGCAGCCATTGCCACCGGATTAGCAGAGAGTGTCCCCGCTTGATAAACGGCTCCTTCCGGCGCAATATGACTCATCAAGTCCGCACTAGCGCCATAAGCCCCAACGGGCATTCCACCTCCAATAATTTTACCGTAAGTTAGAATATCTGGTTGGATTTTATAATGCCCCGCCGCGCCTTCAAAACCAACGCGAAAACCGGAGATGACTTCATCAAAAATCAATAAGACCCCATGCTTTGTACATTGCTCGCGGAGGAACTCCAAGAAACTGCGATCTTGTAATAAAAGACCATTATTGGCAGGAATAGGTTCGATGATGATACAGGCGATATCATGACCATGTTCTTCTAGCGTTTGCTCTACCAAGGCAGGTTGGTTGAGAGGTAATACCAAGGTCTCCCGGGCAAAGGCCGCTGGAATCCCTGCTGAGGTACTCTCGCCAAAGGTGACTAGGCCAGAACCCGCTTTTACCATCAAACTATCTACATGACCGTGATAGCAACCTTCAAATTTGATGATTTTACTACGGCCCGTTGCCCCACGAGCCAGACGAATAGCTGACATTACGGCCTCCGTACCAGAGCTGACAAAACGAATCTTCTCCACATAGGAATTGTTCTCCAAGATCAACTGCCCCAGCTGATTCCCCAATCGGGTAGGGGTACCAAAGGAAGTGCCATGACGAACGGTTTCAATGACTTCTTCTCGAATGCCTTCGTTGTTGTGACCCAAAATGAGCGGCCCCCACGAACAGCAAAAATCTAGAAAGACATTATCGTCTTCATCCGTAATCCGACAGCCTTCTCCATGTTTTATAAAGAGCGGTGGTCCCGATACAGATTTAAAGGCTCGTACAGGAGAGTTTACTCCACCTGGAAAATACTGTTTAGCTTCGTTAAATAGCGCTGCGGAGCGCTCCCGTGAAATGGTATTTGTCAATTCCATGCCCCAAAGTTAAGGATAAGTACTCTTATTCGTTGGCATTGCCTGGAAATAGCGGGATTACCCAAGGGCCTTTTTACACTGGGCGGACAAATTTAGCGGCTGCTTATACTAAAATCATTGCCGAGGGAGTTAACCATTTTAATATTTATACGTACATATCCACAGCAGGAATAATATCTAAATCACGAGAGACTTCTTTATCCCTAAACTTACAAACCCAAGTATCGTGAGTAGATTAAGTGAAAAAAAAGTCCAAGATCGTGCACTGGCCTATTTGCGCCGCCTTTATCGGCTACGCGCCCGCCGAGGCCGTATTTTTGCCCAAACCGAAGTACGGACCCGCCGGGAATATGGTGGAAAACGGGCCGATGGCCTATTGGCCTATCGTTCGTGGCTAGGACAAACCCGGGTAATCAGTTTGGAAGCCAAGTCTCATAAAACCCTGGCCTCCTTACGCCCTCGGCGACAAGATCATTGGTTGATCTATCGCAGTTTGTGGATCGGTTTATTGGTCTGTCTGGGCAGTGGTGCCTTCTTTTTTCTGTACCGTATGGATGATCCTTATTTACAGTTTGCCTTGCCTCTAAATATCTTGGTCGCTGCGGCCTTGCTCTATGGCTATCTGACCCGTTCGAGCAGTCGTCATCAAAAGGCATGGGTCTTGGATCAATTGCAGCAATATCCCGCTAATTTGCAATGGCTGGCTTTTTCCGCTGATAGTTTGGAAGCACTTCCCACAGGAGAAAAAGAAAGACTCAAACAGCTTTGTCGAAGAGAAGGCTTTGGAGTGCTCGTCGTTCCCGCTCGGGGGCGAATCAAACAGTGGCTCCGTCCCAGTTTTCAACGCAAATGGATCGGCGATTTTTTAAAATATTACAGTCGCGAAAAGGAGATCAGGAAAGTACTTGCTTAGAATTCCCAACCAAGCCGTAGGCTTAATCGTCGATAGGTGAGGGTGTCAATTATATCACCACTCCAGGAGCGGGTCGCCCGTTGGAAGCGATAACCTGCATCGACCATAAAGTTGCCGATTCGCTTGCTAGCCAAACGGAGACCAATCGATGGATGGAAGACGGTGCCGCCACTAGAGTTGCTTTGCCACCAAGAATCATCGGTGACATCAAAGCCCAGAGAATATCCCATTTGTAGACCAATAAATGGACTTACGTAGCTTTGCCACGGATGCCAACGCCCTTCGGCAAAAATTGGGATAAATTGTTGATCGTAAAAATCCAGACCAAAGCCGCCGCCTACCTGCCAATGTGGATTAAAGCGATGACCAAAGCTCATCGAAAAAACATTAGCCCCGAGCGCCAATTCTCTTTGGTCGATATAACCCATACTGATACCCGTTTGGAGGATATAGTAAAAGCCTTTTGAAGGAATACCTTCTCCGTTCTTTAGCGAAATTCGCTGGCGTTTTTGCTTGGTATTGACTTGCAGTAAACTGTTTCGCTGTAAGCTGACCGTTTCGCCCGTTAATAATTGAATTTGGATTTGCTGCTTGTTATCGGAGGGGAGAATGTGACCACGAAGGTGTCCACCTCCCTTGAGGTAAAAATGTTGGATGGGCTGCGCGGTATTTTGCGCAGCTACCTTGCCCAGTAGCAAACAAAGGCTACTGAGCAAGATGATGCGAAAGATATTTTTCAATGTCTGGAAGTTTGTTTGGGTTAACGAAGACCAACGACGGGGAGATGACTCAACTCCTCTAATTGTCTTGGATTATCAAAATTGTATTGATAAAAACCATCATCGCCAATCATCAAGAGGGTATTGCGATCATCGGGCACTACGATCACATCGGTAGCAGCGCGATCGGTGAGGTGTTGGAGTTCCCGGTTGTTCAATTGTAAAGGATCTTCGATATCAAATACTTTAAGACCGTATTCACCTTCGCAAAGGAAGAGGTTGTTGTCGCGGATGGAAAGACCGTGTGGATTGTCCATCGGGAAGGATGTTACGAGGAACGGGTTGCGGATATCACTGATATCGATGAGGTCGAGTTGGTTGATGGTGCTGCCGTTACAGAGGGTGCCAGAACGCAATGTAACGTAAGCATAATTGTCCTTGACGTATACGGGATCGCAGGCGGTCCAGTGCGAATAGCCCGAGAGATAATCGGGGTTGCTTGGATTGCTGCTGAGGTCGTAAATATGCATTCCACTGTTGGAACCAATAAAGAGCTTATTGTCGTGGGGGAAGATGGTCTCGATACCCCAGCCTAGATCGACGGTGGATACCCGGTTGGGGCATTGGTCGTTGCCGATTTGGAAAACGTGCATTTGCCAGTTGTCGATAGTGTAGAGGTGATTTTTGGTGATGGTAAAACGGGCCAGGGAGCCACCTACCCCAGAGCCACCATCCTTGCTAGAACTGAGGTTACTAGCTTCGGCAGTTGCAAAGGGCGCTGATCCATCGATTTGGTTTGCCCAGCCGCGGCCTATATTCTGATCTTTGCAAGAAACCATCTCGGTAACCTGCTCTTGCTCATAATAGACCAAGAAGCCTTTGGTGGCATCAGATCCAAAGTGAGGAAATACCTCTTCGCTCCGTTTGATGAGGCGGGGTTGGTCGATATCATTAATGTCGATGGTGAGTAGGTCGGTATAATTGTCGGCGTAAAGTACTTGGTTGCTGATTGCGATATCGACGTTGCCGGGGATGGGCATAAAGCCGATGTTGACGGGGCTAGCGGGATTGCTATTGTCGATGATGTGAACACCTTCGCGTTGTTCGTTGATAAAGATATAATTGTTGTAAAAGTAAATCTTACCGGGTTTCTCCAATGCCCTTGGTGCTTCATTTGTCAATTGTGCAATTCGGAATTCCGAAGGAGGGATGTAAATTGGAGTAGATTTGATGTAGGTAATTTCGCGTTCGCATTTATCTTTGACGCAACTAGAGAAGTTGACGAGCACGAATAGTGCAGCGAGTAAGAGCGTGATAGGTCTCATACCAATAGATTAGTGCCGAAGTCGGCGATGATGAAAAACAGGTTTAAAACGTCCGAAAGGGCAATTGCGCTTCCATTACTCGTCGACAGCTGTAATGGTGTGCAGAACAAACGGAATGGCGGAGAGGCGTTCGTAAGGCATTATTTGTTTCTCCAAGCCACTAAACTCTACTTTTTGTCCCTCGCGGTGCCATTTTTCTTCGAGATTGCAAGGATTGAAACGACGTCCTTCCGTCTCGCTCACCACGGCATAAATAGTTCCGATTTTCTGAATGGTGCCCATAGTGGGCTTCCACTCTCGCGTGGTTTCGCGTTCGGGGTAGCAATCTTTGGTATCTACTGCTTCTACCACGGAGGCACCGGGTGTGCTACAGGCGATACTAAGAAAAATGCTGATCAATAGCGACAAAATTGTAGAGTATGTCAAAGTGGGAATAGTAGCAAATACCTTGGCCATAAGTTTATTTTGGGTAAAGGTACTGATTTTAATCCGACCATTATCGTTGTCCCTTTCGGACACTCTGATAGACGGAGGGGAATGGGCAAATGGTTGGGCTGAACGGTTTAATCAATCAAATTAATCAAAGTACGGTAGTCGTCAAAAGGTGCATCACCATTGGGAAACTCCAGCAATTCTTGCCAATTTTCTTCTTGATATTCTAATTCAATATCGGCTACCGTGGCCTCACTACGCACCTCAATTTTTCCTCCATGCAACTGCTCCATCCGCCAGCGGAACGTGGCCTGCATCTTTTCCCAAATCCGCTCATTAATCGCCAGATGATCGCTATCGGTACTCACCGCCCGGGCCTCTTTAAACGCCAGCTGATTACGGGCAATCATTAAACCATCTTCAATAATAAAATAAGCGGTATGTGCCCACCGCTCCTGCGGCTCTAGCAAACGGGAATACATCACCAATTGTAAATCGGCCTCGTTGCGGATCAAGTTTTCCCGCCGTTTGGCACCCCGCCACTTTAAATCCAAAACTGCACGTTCTTCGCCTCTCTGCAATACCACATCGGCCTTACCTTTGACCTCCAAACCCATAAAACTTCCCGATAAATCGACTTCTGTGCCCAATACCTGCCAGTCATTATTTTGCAAAATCGAGAGCAAAGTCCAAGCCGATCGCTTCATCCGATTGATAAAAGATACCCGGTCAGGTTCGCGGCCATACATCAACATCACCGCACCTTCGCGACTAAACAAGCCCGTAGCTCGCTGTTGAATCCAGGCCTCGGTCTTTTGTTGATCCCAGTCGAGCAAGTCTTCTTTCTTGAGCATCCATTCAAACAAGCGATGTGCTAAATTCCCTTTCAAGGCCACATCACTTACAATGCTCAAAATAGTCGAGCGACGCCACCGCGCTTTTTGCCGAAACACCCATTTGTAGGGATAGTAAAACAGAGCGTCAAGACTGGTATAGGTCTCGCGTTCGTTTTCCACCAATTTATCTGCCTGGCCAGTTTGAATAAAAGGTTGTGGCCGACCAAGTAGCCGTGTCTCCAAGTCTACTTTGCTCGGAAGTTGAAAATGAGCCGCAAATGCTGCTTGCCCCACTTCCGTATCGATTTGGTAGGAAACGGAAGAAAGATCGCCAAAACAGGCCTCCAGTTCATCGTGGAGCGGATGAGGATAGACCTCACTTCCATTTACCTGTTGAGGAAGCACCAATAATAGCCGTCGCTGACAGCGCAAAATAGGGAGGGGGCGTTGCCAGAGCAAAAGGGCATTATCATCCTTAGGTCGCCGCAGTGGTACGCCAATTTTATCGAGGTATTCGTATTCCTTTTGGTACCAACGAGAGAAAAAGTAATTAGGCTCATTGCGACAGAAATTCCACCAAAGGATGTCTTCTGTATCTTCAATGATGGCGCTGCTGTGGTGAAGATGCGGTAGGTGTCCAACTTGTCGTTCTTTAAAAAGGACGGGAGAAGGTTCGTAAATGGTCCGTACAATGCGTTCCAATTCAAGATGGCTCAACTGACTGTCTTTCTCCGGGAGCGTCTCTAGCAGATCGGTGATTCTACGAGCCTGTTCGCTCAATACTAGGAGTGATTTCTCTTTGCCGCTGCTATCTTCATAACATTGATAAGCCCAGCGTTGGAGCTCCGAAAATATCTTGATGACCTCTGCTCTAGGTACGGTGCCAGAGGCGGGAAAACGATTGCGTTCAAACCAAAATTCGTATTGAGTCCGTATTTTATCCGGTTCGATACTGGAATCTTGGGCCGCTTTTTCTTGTAATTCTTCAAAATAAATGCGCAGCATATTTCGCCAGCCATCGCCCTGCATCCCGGGGGTAGCGGCAATCTGACTAGCGATCCGTCGTCCTAGTTCATCATCAAGCGGTTTTACGGCTAGCGAAACAAATTCGAGGATTTTATAGGGGTCGATGGGATTCCACAAAAAGGTGGAAATCAATTTGAGGATCTGGAGGCTAGGGCGTGCCAAGGAAGCAGAAAGAATGCCCAAGCTGGGTAAACCATCTTGGATAAGGGCATCGTCGAGTGCTCGATTTTTCTCGGGGATGAGGCAAACGGGGCGAAATTGGGGGTTGTGGCGAAAAAAACGAGCCAAGAAATTCGCAGCTTCGGTTTCCCTTTTGGCTTTGAGTAGGAGCAAGCTCCCATCTCCCCGGAGTGGAGGTCGTTGGTCGCGATCCAGTTGGCCTTGGAGTATGGATTGAAAAACGGCCAAATCGCTATCTACCTGTGGTGGGGAACTGGTCTTGATGCCCTCCACTTGGATGCCCTGTGCGGCAAAATGTCGAAAGAGTTTTTGAAAATGGTGGGGGAGTAGTTCGAGTGGCTCATTGAGGTAAATCTGGTCGAGCCCGATAGTATTGCCCGATTGGAGATGGTCGAGTGCCATTTGGAACCGATCTGCATAGCCCGCTGAAAGGCTCAGGTAAAAAGTTTCTTCCTCGGCCTCTTCCGAAGCTTGAAAGCAGCTTTCTACTGCGGCCAATACGGCCAATCTTTCGGGTAAGCCTTCCGCCGTAGCCATTTGAAAATCCCAACCGGCGAGGAGCAATTCGTCGCGCATTTGGAGTAGGGTGGTGGCTGCTGCCAATTGATCGGCGGTGAAGGAACGGGCGAAAAAGGCCTCGGGGTCGCGATTGAGGTACCACTGTAAAGCTTGGCGGTACTGTTCGATGCGGAGGTATTCATTATTGGCGGGGTGACCGATGAGGCCCAGGTGGGCTTCGAGGAAATAGAGTAGCTTTTGAGGGCCTAGGTGGTGGTGGCCTCCCCGGGTTTGGTGATATTGAGGGAATACTAAGTCATCGAGTTCGAGACCAAAATAGAGGATCATGTATGGCAGTTTTGTGGAGCTAAAGATAAGTTATCCCTAGAATATTACTCCAAGTTGTGAGGGCAGGGCAATAATATTTACCCCTCCGGAATATCTTTTTTGGGTAAATATCGCCTAGACAACGAAAAAAAGTACTGTGCGATTTGATAAATTGTGTGTAAAGTTGCAAGAACAGAATTTTATTTGCTACATTAGCTTACTAGCCAGAGAAAAAAAATGGGAAGGATTCCCATTGAAAACCAGTGAAACGCAATCGGTCACCAAGACTTTTAAGAGCTTTAAACATAAAAAAGACGTAGTAAAAAGCTCATTTAGTACCAAAAAACACCTCAATAGGACAGTAGGCATTGCATCTAATTAGAGGGTGATCGAATAATGGAAAATGAAACAAACATTACTTGAAGAGGAAAGGAAAGTAACACCCATCAGTGGTCGCAGTAGAAGCTTTTAACGAACTTCAATCAGGTCTTCATTACTCTTATTCGTATCATTTACCAGAGGTAAACAGCTAAATCTATTTAAACCAATTAGTCGCTAATTGGTCTCTAGAGGCACTGTACTCTGGCCCTACCTGTATCACGTAACCCATTTAATGAATCATACGAAATTTACAAAACTTAAACATTCTCAGAAGCATGAAGAACCTTTTTACAAAACCTTTTCTGATCTTGGCTACCTTGCTCCTTGTCGGTACCAGCCTCTCCGCTCAGACCTTTAGTGGCGGTAGCGGCGGTTTTCCCGACAATACCTGTGATGCCTCTAACCAATTTTCAGCTACCGTCGCCGGGGTAGGAACCCTTACCACCGATGCCGTCACTAACGTGACCATCGATGTTAGCCATTCCTGGACCTCAGATCTCGATATCTCGCTGATCTCTCCCTCCGGGACTATCGTCGACCTAAGTTCGGACAACGGAGGTAGCGGTGATAATTACACCAATACCCAATTTGAAGATAATGGTGTGGATGGCCCCATTACGGGAGGATCACCTCCATTTACCGGGGTCTTTATCCCCGAGCAACTTTTGTCGACTTTCTGTGGAGAAAACGCCGATGGCGACTGGATACTCCAAGTATGCGATGATGCCTCAGGTATTACTGGATCGGTCAACTCCTGGTCGATTACCTTTGCCCCTAGTGGTACTTGTTCCTGTGTTATGCCGCAATTTACCGTCATGGTCGATGATAGCAATTGCCCGACCATCGACTTGATTGTGGATGTAACGAGCTTGGGAAGTGCAGGCTCGGTTGATATTTCGGAGAGCTCCGGCACCGATTCCGAGACGGGAGTCGGCATAGGTCAATATATCCTCACCGGCTATTCCCCGGGCGATGGTACACTTACCGTCACGGTTTCCGATAATGCCGATGCTACTTGTAATGCTACCGATCAAGCGAGCATTCCTTCGGCCTGCCCGCCTGCCAATGATGCCTGTGTTAACGCCATTGGTATTGGCCCCGGTGCTAATCAATCTGGTACCCTAGTTGGAGCTACGGATGTCGAAGGCTTATCTTCTTGCTCTGGTGGTGGTGGTACCGGATCTATTGACTGGAGTGCTGGCGTTTGGTATGTATATACCTCGACCGGCTCAGAAGACATCACTATTTCTACTAGTAACGCCGGTACAAACTTCGATACGGAACTCCAAGTGTTCTCTGGTGCCTGTGGTGCTTTGAGCTGTGTAGGTGGGGATGATGACGGTGGCTCTGGTGTCACTTCAGAAATGACTTTTACTTCTACGGCTAGCTTCGCTCCGGTTGATTATTACTTTTATGTCGATGGTCACGCTGGTGCTACGGGCAATTTTGAATTATCTATTGCCAATGTGCCACTGCCGGTTACCCTAGTTTCTTTTGAAGGCCGTACCCTCGAAAAAAACAATCAACTCTCTTGGGTTACCGCTTCGGAGCAAAATACGGAGCTGTTTGCGATCCAACGCTCTACGGATGGCGTCAATTGGCAATCAATTGGCCGTACTGCAGCCAATGGTTTTGCCGCTGCACAACAGAGCTACGAATTTGTTGATGAAACACCATTAGCTAAAGGCTTCTATCGCTTAGAAGTTCTCGATTATGATGGTAGCTTACAATATTCTAATGTACTGACCTTGGAGCGGGACCAAGATGGATTCCGTTTGACCAATGTATTCCCCAATCCTACTTCGGATATGGTGACGGTACAATTTAAACAAGAACGCAATGATCGGATCAGTTTACGACTGACTGATATGCTGGGCCGGGTGGTACTTGCAGATGCATTTGACGCCGCTGATGGCACCAATGACTACCAGCTTGATCTTAGCCAATTGGCCGAGGGATTGTATTTCCTCCAATTGGATAATGGTCAAAACCAACTCACACAAAGACTGATGAAAAACTGATAATTCGTCTTTCAGAGGTCTTATTAAGAAAAATCTACATTAATTTTTTCCCCACGGGCTTAAGTGCTGGTGGGGATTTTTTTTATTGCGGCGATTTTGACGTACTTTTGGGCGAATTTTAGATTTTCCATCGCAATCCAAAATATTAAGATGAATTTACACGAGTATCAAGGCAAAGAATTATTGCAAAAATTCGGAGTGACGGTTCAACGTGGTTTTGTAGCCACTACAGTAGACGAAGCTGTTACCGCATTTGAAAAATTAAAGAGTGAAATGGGCTCCGACATTGCCGTCGTAAAAGCACAGATTCACGCTGGTGGCCGTGGTAAAGGAGGCGGGGTCAAATTGGCCAAGAACATGGAGGAATTGAAGGAACATGCGGGCAATATCATTGGGATGATGCTCAAGACTCCACAAACTCCTGGTGGGGTAGATGGCCCCGGTAAATTGGTTCGCAAGGTTTTAGTGGCGGAGGATTCTTATGCTCCCGACTTCGATGCTTGTAAGGAATACTACGTTTCTATCCTGATGGACCGCGAACGCAAGCAAAACGTAATTATTTATAGTACTCAAGGTGGAATGGACATCGAAAAGGTGGCTGAAGAAACCCCACATTTGGTACACAAAGAATACATTGATCCTACTTTGGGATTATTGGGTTTTCAGGCTCGGAAAGTAGCCTTTAATCTAGGCCTGAGTGGCGCAGCCTTCAAAGCAATGGCTAAATTTATTGGCCAGTTGTACAATGCTTTTGTCACTTCTGATGCCTCTCTTTTTGAAATTAACCCTTGTTTGCATACCGCTGATGATCGCATCATCGCAGTTGATTGTAAGGTTTCTCTGGACGACAATGCCCTTTTCCGTCATAAAGACCTCGAAGCGCAACGCGATACCGATGAGGAAGACCCTACGGAAGTAGAAGCCAAAGAATATGGCTTGAATTACGTAAAACTCGACGGAAATGTAGGTTGTATGGTAAATGGCGCTGGATTGGCCATGGCAACGATGGACATCATCAAACTATCAGGTGGTGAACCTGCCAACTTCCTTGATGTAGGGGGTACTGCCGATGCAGAGCGGGTGGAAAAGGCGTTCCGTATCATCTTGCGTGATCCTAATGTAAAGGCTATTTTGATCAATATCTTTGGTGGTATTGTCCGTTGTGATCGTGTGGCACAGGGGGTAGTAGATGCCTACAAAAACATGGGAAATATCAACGTACCGATTATCGTACGTCTGCAAGGAACCAATGCTGACATTGCCAAGAAGATCATTGACGAGTCAGGGTTAGAGGTTCGCAGTGCAATTTTGCTACAAGAAGCGGCTGACTTGGTAGAGCAAGTATTGGGCTAAGCGATCTTATAGTATTTCTTTTACAAGAAAATGCCGAGCAGTTCACTACTGCCCGGCATTTTTTATTTTACTGCCCAGAAAGTATTTTCGAAGATTTTGTAACCTGCATTTTGGCATCTATGCGTATAAAGCATAATGCATAAATTTTTGATTGGTATTGGTTTAGCAAGCGCTATGCCCCATTTTCGCTTTTTTTGGTAAAAATGGTGGTAAAAAATTGGAATAATAATGGTAGAGGGATGTCCATAACTACCCTTCCCAACCTACTCCCCCCACTACAGACATTCCCCTCCTGATAAGTTCATTTAAAAACGATACCATGAGATTTTCCAAATGTTTACCAAAGTTGAGTCTGGCAATTTGTTGTTTGTTTTTTTGGGGAGTACCGGGAAAAACCAACTCGCTTTTAGTAGCACCTACCAACGACGATTGTAGTACTGCAACCTTAATTAATTCTTTTCCACATACCGAATCCGGCACCACGGTGGGATCTACCGATAGCAATGCTGGAGGTACACCTGCTGAATGCCATGGAGTGCCCGCTTCCTCGGGAGGCGTATGGTTTGAAATACCGGGTACAGGAGGTACCTTTTCCGCCACTACATGTGGGGGAGGGACTAATTTTGACACTCGTTTGGCGGTATATTCCAGTGGCGCTAGTCCTGGAAATTGTAATTCTTTGACCTGTATGACGGCTAATGATGATATTGGCTTTGGGGGAAGTTGTACGCTTCCCGGTGGCAACTCGCGCTCAAAAGTAGAATGGGCGACCGTTTTGGGTAGCACCTACTATATTTACCTCGATGGTTTCGCGATTACTACTGGAGATTATGAGCTCTTTGTAGAAGAGACGATTCCCGCGCCGCTAACCCTAGTTAGTTTTGATGGCCGAGCTACAGATGATGGCAATTTTATCCACTGGGAAACAATTAGCGAAAGCAATACCGAGTGGCATATATTAGAACGTTCGCCTGATGGGAATGATAACTGGCGGGAAGTGGATCGGATTGAGGCTGCTGGATTTAGTCAGCAATTAGCGCAATATGAGGCCATGGATGAGGTGGTAATTGGTACGATGTACTATCGTTTGGTTACCTATGACTATGATGGTTCCGAAGATATTTCACCGATTATTCGTATTGAACGGGAGGATATGGGCTTTCAGCTACAGCGTTTGGCGCCCATGCCTTTTGAATCGAGCTTAGAAATTCAGCTGGATAGCGATCGCAATTCGGAGGCCGAGATTCTCCTCTACGATATGACTGGCCGGATGCTGGTTTCGGAACAGCGGATGCTGGAAAATGGCTCTAACGGTTGGACGATGGACCTGGCCAGCTTATTACCAGGCATTTATTTACTGACCATCGAACGGGAGGGAGTACGAATCAATGAAAGAATTGTCAAGAATAACACCTTTTAGCCTAATCAATAATATCAAAAAAGCCCCGACTGCAGATAGCACGTCGGGGCTTTTTGTTTGAAAAAGGGGGAAGCGTTTACCCTCCAGTTTCTTGCCGTAATACTTTAATTTGGCTTTCCCAAAGTTGCGTTTGATCGTCAACTTCATCATCATCGCAGTAATCAGTGATTTCAAGAATCGTTTCTCCCGTTACAGGG
>SPJL01013759.1_pt1 | contig 18857 bp, 19 predicted proteins | sample 3741751 | NCBI WGS metagenome assembly SPJL01 (sample SAMN10925998, study PRJNA522277) | cold seep metagenome | isolation source: Elba SIP-enriched marine methane seep metagenome, extraction at timepoint T3 | place: Italy: coast of Elba, Mediterranean Sea | reverse complement strand
TCTTAGCGCGCCCTCGCTTGAAACGTGACTACTAAACATATCAAACTGGTTACTAGGTGCAGGAAACCAAAAGCAACCGTGGTTACCCTTTATTGAGTGCCACAGATTTTCGAAAGCTCTTATTTCTGCGCGCCCTATTAGAGTTAGCTGCATAGAGTATCTAGCGGGCCTGTCCTCAGTGTGCAATTGTTGCTCTTGAATTGTTCCGGCGAACTCGAGTATTTCCTTTGACAGTTGCAAGTCAGAACCAATTTCTGTGGCAAAGTCTACGCGGTTTCTCAATATATCACTGATTGCTCCCAGGCCCGTCAACTGATCAGCCAAGTCTCAACTCCTCAAACTTTATGCCCATTTTTTGGATGTTGTCCGTCTGAAAGCTGTGCGAGTACCCGTCAGCACGGATAGCTCCAAGGGCAACCGGGAAAACGTCAGTATTTCCCGCCACAAATGCGCCCTGCACAGTGTTCTCTAGCGTTATAGTCTTTGCAACAGTGTCCATACTAGCTATCGCTTTTATTTCGTTTAGCGCGTAGGGATCGTCCTTGTCTTTCATCAGTATGAAAGATGTGTAGTCGACCAAGTTTGTGAAGTCTGAAAAGTCATTACTGAAAGTCAATATACTTTCCCCTTGTATTGTCGGGCTAGACAAATCAAGGAACTCGTGAAACACAGGAAAACCAACAGTTAAAGCATTCGACTTTTTCAGGAAGTTGTACAATCTTTGCATATCTACAGATTGCTCCCAAAATTCGCACTCTATGCGCCTTCTAGGGGTCTCATACAGTGGGCGTCTTTGCTCGACAAACCTCTTCGAGGTGCTGACAACTGTCTTGTATGCCGGTGTATACCGATAGCTACCGCCCCAATCGTTATCAAACAAGAATGGCTCTATCCTTCTACCCGTAACCAATATAACAAACATGTCTCCGTCTATCGTGTAGGTGAACGTAGTCTGTTGTGACGGCGGCCCATCCTTGAAAATCGTCAAGCTGTGAAGCTTGTTACAGTCACCTGGCAATGAAAACGGCGTCGTCTCATGGCTTAGCAGCGTGCCGGTGTCGTTTTCCTTTAATATGCTGTCGACTGTCTTTGGCGTGTCCGATGCATTCCAGGCTTTAACGGTAAAAGACTGCTCCTCGACAATAAAACCGGCGTCTATCTTGCTTGGTAGGACATATGCGTGTCTAAGTGCTACCGTGTCGAAGGTAGTGAAGGTACCAAGGTCGCCAGACATAACGCGCGAAGTATCTGCCTTTGCTTGCCTCTCTATTTCTCCGACCAATAAAACCGGCTCTTTTACCGCGCTAGCTGTCGAGGTATCGTCCTTGATTGGCAAAGGACCAATGCAAGCGTCGGGAAAAGCAAATATAATTAACTCTAGTCCGTCGAAGTCTGCCACTTTACAGTGTCCTAAAAGCTACGCCGTTGAATGCCTCGTTTTGCTTGGTATACGGAAACACTAGATATTCCTCGACACCATACTTGACAGTTTCTCCGATGCTCAGCCCGTTGTTTTTCATTCTATACACCCAACTGTCGCCCAATTCAAACCATTGGCTATCTACAGAGTCTTCAACATACATGATTTGCTTTGTGATTGGTCTAATCTCGCTGTAGTCATTCTGTAGAATTAGCGCGCCATAGCTGAAAAACTTCTGGTTCGAGAACTGGTTATTCTCTAGCATATGGAAATTCCAGCCAGCATCAGAGCTAGACTTTTGTGCACCGTTGTAGAACACGGTATTACTGCTATTATCGAAAGGATTATTAGCAGTTTTGTCAAACCACTCTTGAGCGCTACTAGTGCGCGACACTCCAATGAAATTACCTTCAGTCTCACTAGTGTCAACTAACTCAATGCTTCCAAAAGTGAAGTACTCCACATAGGTTGAATCTAGCTTGGTTACAACGCATATGAATTTGTCATTGCCGAAAAACCATGCAGCGGGGATAGAGTCAGGAAATGAGCCCTGTATTGTTGAGGTGTTCCAATTCCCGTTTTCTACAGGGTGTGTTCCACTGCCAGTGTCTATGGTGTTGTTGAGGTGTCCACCGATTTCCACAAAAGTGTTATCCGGGTCTGCGTCCTCAGTGGTTTTCATGCGAAAGAAAAGGTTTTGGCTGCCAAATCCGTTAGAGCTGACAAATAGTATATCGTCTGACCCTGCGACAAATCCGCCAACGTTCCAATCAACGCTAGTTTGGTAGTCATCAAGAGTCCAGCCCTGTGCAACACAAAAATCCTTTAGCTTTAACAGCCAATCTTTTGCCCCATTTATACTAGCGTGAAACGTAAGGTTTAGCACTGTCATAACTCTACTCCTCTTTCACGCACATAAAATCATTGTAGTCTGAGCGAAACACGTTTTGAAAAATTCTAAAGTCTGTTCCACCAACATCTATGGTGTTTTCACTCGTCAAGTTGATGGCTGGACACAGAAACACGCCATCAAGTTGCCCTAGAGCCTCATTAGGCTCTATGTCGGTGTCAATCACAAATATTGGCTTTGGTCTGATTTTGCTATTTGTCGTCAGCTTTAGCGCACCGGTGTCGTTGAAATCATGACTTGGAGACTGTTTTAGGTCATCGCTTTTCTGATAGGCGTTATTTCTTCCAACAAGTAAGCAAGAGTTGCGCCCTATTCCCTCAGAGAACTCAGCGATATAGGTATGTACAACGCTTTGACTGTTGACGTCTATACTAGCGCCATGACTAGAACCAATCACGCAAAGCGGGAATTGATAATTAGACGGGCTTGCAAGCCTAATCATCCCGCCTAGATAGCAATTTGTGTATATTGTTCCTTGTGATCTTACCACCACAATAATTCTTCGCTTATTTGAGTAGAACCAATATTGCAAAACATCGTCACTAAATACCATAGTTGGCAGAGTTGACCACATTTCGTGCGAAAGATCATAAGATGTAGAGCTTGTTTCTGTCCCGTTGAAATTCCAATTCTGTGCATCCTCTATGTCTTTGTCCCAATCGCGATATGAGTTCAGATTCCACCCGAAAAGGTTGTCTCCAGTGCGCTGGAAGTCGCGAATTCCTACTGTGAAAATATCTTTTTCGCTGATCCCGCTGTTTTTCAACACGAATTCTTCGAGAAGTAGTCCAGGGTATGCGTCAGATAGCCCGTTATCTTGGCTATTCTGTGTATACATGATCATCCAATCTTGGCCATCACCCGTTGCTCCTCCAATTGATCTAGTGCCAACGTCGGTAGTGTCGTCTGGAGGTTGCAAGAATACTACGCTAATCGCGCCCGTAACTTTGTCGAGAGAACTTGAAGATATCAGCGAGTGTTCAAACTCTCCAGCACTTTCCCAAACATCGTAAGTTGTCCCTTGCACCGTAAAACGAAGTCTGCATTGACCATCAGCAATTGTAGTGTTTGTCAGTGTGTCGCTAAAGCTTGTTTGGATACCGTCACCAGTGCCGATGCTTTGCACAACGTCACTGCCAGTGGCAACAAAATCTCTCAGCTTCTCGCTGAGTCCTTTTGCTGTGTACTCGTCAACAAATATGTCCTCTCCACTATCAAGAGGACTCGACAAAACGACACTGATTGCGCCCGCTTCGTCAACTGTTCCAGAGGTTAGACCGGTGCCGCTAAAATTTCCCGCTGAGTCACTTGTTGCCGTGTTTTGTGTTGCGCCTTGGGTGTACTTGATCACGACACCAGCAAGAAAAACCGGTGCATTCGTGATGTTGTGCGTAAAACTGGTTTCTATTCCGTCACCAGTTCCAAAAATCTCGTCTGATGTTATAAGCGTATTATGTGCCTTTGATACTGATCCAGTGGTAAAAGCCATTTATATTAGTCCTGTGATAGTATACTTCTAAATTCGCCCGGATTGTCACGCATGACATTGAAAATTATTCGCTTTCCTTGCTGCGTCGACATAAAACGCCCAAATAGCTCAGGGTCTACGAAGTTGGCAACAACTGTTTCCTGCTTTTGGCTTGCACCAACTGCGCTAGAGGTTAACCCCCCAGCTTGAAATTTGCTTGTGGGGGCTGATCTTGGTGTAACACTCGGAAGTGATCCACTCAAATTTCTTATAGCGTCGCGCGGAATAGCTCTTTTCCTGAGAAGCTCCATAAATTCGGGCCCGTAAAATTGCGTCGCATCAGCGGGCTGTATAAATTCGCCCTTGCTGACTCGAACAAGCACGTCATCAGCCTTGGGCCCTGTTCCCTCTTGTATTTGTCCACCGTCGCGAAAACCTAGTGTGGTGCCCACTATTTTTGCTAGCTGTATAGTCGCGGCACTAGCAGCAAGTGCGCCCTCTGCGATTCCGAAAAAACCTTTTGCGCCTATCGAATTGCTGATTGCTCTTGCTATATTTATTGTCGCCTCTGCAATTGCCGCGGCTTTAGAAGCTACAAACAGGCCCTTTATGCGCTTCTTCCCTAGAAGGAATAGCTCATTGAGCTGGCCAGATATGCCCGACAGTATGCCTTTACTCATCTTCGCGTTAGCGTTTACGAAGTCGTTTGCAATCTCTCCAAAAACGCTCACATTCTCTTTTCCGTCATCAACTGCTTTTTTCACGTCTTGGCCAAGAGCTACAATTTTTTCTCTCGCAACGTCAATCGATTCTACGTTGTCAATTTTGAATGAGTCGACTAGATCTTGCAATTTTCCTTCTAGCTCAGTGCCTTCTAGTGCTCCGGAAATATTTTCTTTGAACTTGGAAATTTCTTCATTTGCACGGCTCAATATTCCCTTGTCTTCGAGAGATTCCGTTGCTTCCTTAGCCGATTCCTTGAGAGATTTTAATTGCTCGCCTGTTTTAGCAAAAATATTTGATATAGATTCTTCAAATCTTTTCGTCGCTTTTTCTGAGTCACCAGTGATTTCGCTTAGAAATACCTTGACTTTCTTGCTAAAATTTCCTGTAGAGTTGTCAACGGCAAACTCCACCTCTTTGAGTGTTTCGCTGATAGAGTCGATATCTATACCAGCTTTCTTAAGTATAAAGTCTAGCCCTGGTATTTTTTTTGTGCTATCAACTATCGCCTGGACAACTTTTGTAACAAGTCTACTTGACTCAACAACGACAATAGCGCCAATCTTTGAAAATATCTTGGGTATTAATCCTTCTGTCGCCTTGTCAAGGAAATCTACAACCTTAAAGAACACCTCTGAAAGCTTTATTAAAGCTAGGTTTCCGCCCGTAACAAACACGTCGGTAACCAGATTCTTCGTAAACAGGAAGATAAACGAGCCCGTGTCATTGAAAAACTTTGTCACCTCGCTTGTTATTCCAGAAGTGGCCACATTGAACAGCCCAAGGACCAAATCGACAAAAGAACGAATCGAATTGCCAGCAATATCTAGCGCCTTTTGTGGCTCTCTAAACGCAAGCTTGACAAAGGATATAACAAGTGAAAGCGAAGCGTTTATGACGTTTGACACAGTGAGTATCAAGCTTTGTATCTGTTGCCCTCTCTCCTGAAAGAAAACGCTTAGCTCTGCCCCTAGTTCTGTGAGTTGTGGCAAAAAACCCTCAAGTATTCTATTGATGCCAGAATTGATAAAACCTTCGAACGTTACTCTTAGAGCTCTAAGCGACACAGCAGATTTTGCAAACGCTTCATCAAACGTTATGCCTAGATTACTTGCTTCTGTGAGCAATCCTTCTATTTCAAAAGATCCTTGTCGCAAAACCTTGACTAGTCCGCTACTGGCTGAGATACCAAGCGCCTCGAGTGCCTTTTTCGCTTCCTCGCTGCCTTGCTGCGTATTCTTTATAATGTCGGATACTCTGAGAAAAACGTTTAGTGGTGCATCAACCTTTCCTTTTAGCGCGTCTAAGTCTATGCCAATCTCTCTCAGCTTCTTTGCTGCGTCCTCGTTACTTCCTTGTATCGCCTCGTTGATCTTGTTGAAAGGCAGAGTGATTTCGCTTGCGTTTGCTCCGAACTGCTGCAAAACGTTCTGTAGGGGTGCTATCAGCTCCGTTGAAATATTGGCTCTATCAGCAATCTCAGATAGCTCAGCTATCTTGTTGATACGCTCTGATATGTCTCCAGTGAGTTTTTCTATGGCGTTAATAGCAAAAACTGACCCCTTGGTTATTCCCGAAGCAAGTAGTTTAGGTATAGACACACCTGCCTTGACTAGTAGCCTAAGAGGCCCCAGTCTAGGGAGTGATCTAGGGAAATAGTTTGCAATCATCTCTGCTAGTTTGTTCGCTGATGATCCTACCGCGCTTATATTTTTCTGCATTCCAGAAGCGAGTTGTTTTGGTATCTGTGAGCCAGAGCGCACAAGGTTCTTTAGTGGTCCTTTTTTGGCGGGTGATTGTGGGAGTTGGTCAGTTCCTTCTACAACCATGGCCGCAACGCCCTTTTCGAACGTGCCTTTAGATTTTCCTATACCCTCAACGATTTGCTTTGGTATTTCCTCACCGGCTTTACCTAGGTTGATTTTCTTTGTTATAGTGTCTTTGCCCGGTATCAATTCACCTATTGCGCTAACGATGCTCTTAGATGCTTCTCGAAACTGGCTTATGTTTATTCCTTGTTTGATTGCACCGGTCAGAGCTTTTGTAAAGTCTGAACCTAGCTTTTGTGCTGCCTCGCCACTCAAGTTTGGATCTTTGCCTAGCGCAAGCAATGCACGCTGCAACTCATCGCGAAACTTGCCAAGATCCTTGGGGGCCTTTAATAGTCCCTTCTCAATGTCAGTTCCAAGTTTAGTGATAAATTCGCTAAATCCTTTGGGCTGATTCTTGCTTGACAGTGCTATTTGCTCAAGAGTCTTGACAAAGGTTTTCGCTGACTTGTTGAGAGAGTCGAAGCTCCTAGTTCCTTCAGAAAGTCCCACAAGCGCGCCAATAAAGTTTGTAATTCCTATCGCTTGACCAGCGCCAAAAAACAATCCATCTTTGGTTTTCTTGGCTTGTTTTTCCACTTCAAAAAGCAAGTCAAGTATTAGCTTTACTTGGCCTCTCGTCGTTGCAAACTTCTCTCCCGCCTTTTGAGCGCTACTAGATAGTTGCTCTGTAGCTTTACTTGCGCTCTCGATAGGCTTTTCGTCGATAGGCTTTTCTGTTCTATGAGAAAATATCGATTTCGCTATGCCAGAAACGCCTTTTATAGCTGATGAAAAACCAGAAAATATTCCCTTGACCGCTCCTGATAGGCCCGAAAATATCCCCTTGACAATCCCGCCCGCTTTAGTCAGTTGGGCAACTATAGACTTTATACCGCTCTGTATTGTTGCTGTCGGGTCTTCCTTTAGTCTTGTGAATATCGACCGAGTTCTTTTTTCTACGCCAAATAACTTACTAACAATGCCGTCTAGCTGAGTCTGATTGAGGTTTTCCAGAGTGAACTTAAAACTATCAGCAATCTTAAGGATTGTTGGCAAAACCTTTCTACCTATATCCCTAAGATTATCTAGTATCAAAGTGGTCTGCGCTCTACCGTCTCCGAATAGTGCAGCTATCCTTGTTGCTCTCAGCCTGAAAAAATTTGTAAGTAAGTCTATCGATGAATTGAGAACACCCGGAATACCAAGAATTGGATTAACAAAGGCAGATATACCCGTGAAAAAGGATAGTCTAGTGATAGAGCCTAAAACTTTGAATGAGCGGTTTAACCCATCATCAAAAAGGGCAATCAAATTTGTTGCCCTTGTCAGAACATTCAAGTTTTCTTGACCTCTGCCTAGTATTCTCCCTAGCAAAATATCAATTTCTGAAAGGAAAAATTTTGTCACTGAGAACGTTGTCAAGCTACCCACAAGGCCCGCAGTTATGGAAGCAAATCCGGTAAAAAAGGTTGCTATATCTAGCACTCCAGAAGTTACCCCGGCAAAAACACTTCCAACTTGAGTCATCCCGTCAATAAGCAAGTTAAGGTTCACTAGTATAGTGCCTGATATTATCTGTCCAGCGCCCGTTAATGCAGTATTGATAGACTGAACAAGGGGGGAAAGTGAGGAAAACCCACTTATAGCAATGCCGAGAAACCTGTCCACATTCGCACCAAGAGCAGCAGCGGTAGCAGTCAATAGAACTGTCCTAGCGGAAAGCTTTTCAACTCCATCAATTGCCTGGTCAGCAGAGCGACCAAGGGCATTATCTGAAAGCTCTTGTGATTGAGAGGATATTGACCTAATAGATTGCTCTACAGACTGCGTTATTTCTCGGATATCTACCTTGATATCATCAAGAGATTGAGATATTCCCTCAGCTATAGACTTGAACCCCTTAAAGATATCGCTATCTTTCAAGACGCTTCTCAAGTCCTTGAAATCACTGATCAAATTCTTGACGTTTCCATCTTGATCAATCTTTATCTTGATTGCGAGTTGACCACTAGCCAAATTTTAATCCTCGAGAAATTTTTTGATGGCGTCTTTTTCTTGTGCGAAAGAAAGTCCCAGCCCGGTTGCTATCGCAATAGATTGGTGTTTGAACTCTATGTGTGCTTGCTCTATTGCAATTTTGAAAAACGAGTACGGATAAGAGAAAACTTGGCTATGCCCCCTTGACATCAAGGAAGCGCAAAGTTTTTTTATCTCTCTCGAATACTCCTCTGTTTCTACGACACTTGACTTGCCTGTTTCTCCATGTACTCTTTTGGCGAGATGCTCGGCTCTTGCCGCTCTGTTTTGTCTGTCTGCGATTCTTCTTGCTCTGTCTGATTGCGGGGATAGCTTGTATCGCTTTCTATACTCTGACTCTTTTTTAATATCTCTGCGCTCTGGATCTTGACCCCCATCCCCTCTAATATCTGCAAAAAATCGGAGTTTACCTCCTTAAAGGCTTCCCATATAGCTATTATCTGGCTCATAGTGAGCTTGCCAACCTGGTTTTGCTCTATGGAGCATACTAGCGGAAGCTTTTCTTTGAATTCCCTTATCATATCAAGGAATGAAAACTCTTGCGAATCATCCCCGTATATCTTAAGGAAGACACCCACGAATTCTTCGAGCGTGTCAACTGTGATCTCACGCACTTCTACGTCATGACCACAGCTAAGGCCCTTTAATGTCTTAGTTTTTCCTAGTTCCATTTTTTAGTTCCCTTTGTTTTTTGTCTATACTTCTAACTCTTCGTATTCGAAAAGCCCGTTGATTGCGCTACTTTCTTCGAGTTTCAGAGTGAAACCAAAGCCTAGCCACTCGTCAGTAATTGCTCCCAAGTCGCCGTTAGGTATGATGTTACCAAAACCCTTGAGACGCATCCTTACACCCTCCGCAGGATCTCCCAGAAACAAGAATTCTTTTTTCTGGTTAGCTATCTGCGATGCGTCAATCCTTGTACGGGTTTTCGCGGCATGGTCAAACGTAATGTCTAGTACATCATTGTTTGAAATGCCGCCGTCTTCGAGAATTCCCACAAAACCCTCTTTTGCATTAAGGATATAGTCTGTATTCAGTACGTGCGTAGGGCTTCCACCGTCGCCATTGACGACCACGTTAGACACGTTGACTTTACCTAAGTCAATCCATCGATTGTGCTTTGCAACAACATCGTTTTTTGTTGCTCCTGACGACGATGCTTGGCTTGTGTCCGTGTCTGTTGCGCCCGCCTGTAAGAAAATCTTTAGGTTTTCCACGGTGGGCGAGTCACACGTAAATGTGCCCTCTGCGGTCTGCTGTGTAACTGTCGAGCGGTCTAGCTTTTTAAGACCACCACGAGATGTAAAGTGATCTAAGATTTCATTATTGATGGAAAGTCCGAACTCCGTGATATTCATAAAGTCCAGCCACTCGCCATCTCCGCCTCCGCTATCTCTAATCAATAGCTTGCCTCTGCCTAGCGTATACTGGATGTCTTCGGCTTTAATATTGCTGTTCGCTTGAACTGGCATATAACACTCCTATTCCAAAGGGCCACGGTTTGAACGTGGCGTACTAAAGGTTATTGCTGTAGATGATCGAAAAATAGGGAAGTCACTTTCTGTGAGAGTCTCACCGGCCAAATCTTTCTTGTACGGTGATATCCTTGAGCACAATATCAACCTTTCAACTTCCTCTCGTAGCTTCTCTACCAGCAAAAACCCCTTGACATTTCTTTTTCCTTGCGTCTTCGTCGAAACGTCATTGTCTAGCAAATCGCCGTTATCAATTGTAACTACATCAACTTGCTTTTCTGATATCGTAACACTCGCAAACACAAGGAAATTAAGTTCTCTGTTGTTGTCGCCTTTCTCCGCCCTTTGCACAGGACCAATTACAATGGCTGGCAATTCTTCGGGCCTAGGAGGGGCGTCACTGTCAAGTCCAACTTGGACTATTCCAACACTGTTGAAATTATCCCAGCAAAATTGCTTAAGCTCGCTGTTGTCCGATAGGTAATCATAGATAGATTCTAGTATAGCGCTTGCTTTTGCGGCAACTCTAACGGGTGTAGTCGGCATTATGACGCCTTTCTCAATCGCTGGCTAAACCTTGACATTGCTTTTTTCCTGAATACCTCAATTGCTCTAGCGTCTTTTCCGCGTACAGCTACCGAAAATATTGGCCTGGGCTCTACCTTGAGTGACGTCGTGCTTTTTTTCAAAAACACCTCGCCCGTAAGAGCTAGTGCGCTCCTCATTTTTTGTGTGACGTCTATCGTATAACCTGATTGCACTAGCTTACCTATTCTAGTCAGGTTCCTATCGAATCGGTTTTTTTGCGTACCAAAGCCAAGGACGATTAGACCACTGCGAGCAAACACCCTAAATCGAACGAGAGGGGCGAGGAACTGAAAAGCTTTCTTTTTTCGAAAAAGGTTATTGCTAAAAGGTTGTCCGCTTAGCTTTTTACCTCTCGTGAACTCTTTCCCGTAGTCCCTAGACAACCTATTTTCCTTTAGCCTAAAGCCCTCTATGACGTTCCTAGACTCTTGTCTATAGAAATTGGCAATAGAGAACATCCCGCCCACTCTTGCATCTTCTATGGCAGGTTGTACAGCAGATAGAAGAGAATCTATTTTTAAAAACTGCTTGTCTTTAAACTCAAAGGAAATAAGCGACGTCAATACTTCCCCCTCTCTAATCTCCTACAATTCACGATAAAGCTCATAACGTCCTCTTGTGCTGTATCTTCTACTGTCCAAGGAACCTCTGAGCCTATTTGAATTGTGTCTCTATATCGCGGTCTATCGTCATCGGCGAAAATATCTTTGCGGATCTCAAAGGAGGCTGTTTCGCTCTGCCTGTCTTGACTAAGTGAACGATTTCCGATTTGGACAACAACCGTACTTATTTGCTCGTTATCTTCAAGTGGATCACGAGTATAAGTTGCTGTGTCGCCAAACTCGTCGGCATTGAATATAATAGCCGAATCGTTTACTATATCGTCTTTGAGGCTCATCTAGCGCGCTTTCTTTGTCTACCGTCTTCGCTGTTTTCGTCGCCAATTACGACCTTGTGTGACGGCTTTGAATCGCCTCTACCGCGAATAGATCTAGCTCTTTCTAAATCCTTTTGTAGCTGTAGAGAGTCTATAGTGATCTCTTGCCCAGGTAGGCAGTATTCGCCATTGATCTTTGCGCTAGTGTAGAGAGTTGCTTTGTAGTTTTTGAAGTTCACCACGACTAGTCTCCTACGTCAATTGTGCCAAAAGCGTTTGATTCGCTAAGGCCCAAGAAAGGTGCGCTTTCAGCGTCAAGATAGTGGACTCTCCCGCGTACATCAGTGGTAGGAGTTATCGACCATTGAGCCTTCTGTAGTCCTTGAAGGAAATTGAGAATAGCACCGTGCGCGCGAATTGTCATAGCGTCAGGGCTACCAAGCAATACCTTTTCAGAGTCTACGAAGCGCTTAGATACACCACCTTCAACGTATTGCTCGTCGTAAGTGAACATCTTCATGTCTTCAAATGTACCCATGAAAGTTACGCCGCGCGGCATAACCATCGTATCGCTCAAGGATAGAACGTTGTCCGCTCTTCTTATGTCGAGATAATCCTTGAACTCTTGGTGCGCGTACGCTCTATCACGCGCAGAGTTACCGAAGATTGCAACTGTCGGAGTTTTTCCGCTTGCCTGTGCAATCACTGTTCTCTGTGTTCTTAGATCTTTCAGCGGGTCGGACGTGGTTTGGCTCCATCGGTCGGCGCCTGTCAGTACAAGCTTGTTGGCCGCTGGCATGCCAAAATCATGTGTCATATCTGGTATACCTTCGCCCCCGATTGTCACACTTCCACCGTCAAGAAGCTTTGACGCCCACCACTCTAGCTTGCGCTTAATCAACCCGATTAAGTACTGCGAATCTTCTGCGAGCTGGTCAACTAGCCTTTCAGCTATTGGCCTGTTTGCAAATTCGCTTTCACCTGCGAGGATGTAGTGCAATTGGTCAGGTCGAAGTGGAAGCGACTCGAAGATATACGGAGTGTTGAACGTTTTGCGCGTCCACTCTGTTCGCTGTCTGACGTTAGGGTCAGCGTTTGGGCTAGTGAAAACGGCGATTTCACGCTCGTCTAAGTACGTGTCGACCTTCACTTCCTGCGTGTCGAATTCTTCTGTTTTCCAAAAGAAAGTGTCAAGCAAAAAGAAAGGCGCTTCTCTTAGTTGGCGTACTAGTTGCAACACGACCTTGTCGCGAAGCAATGCGTTTTGTGTTACTGGCATCTAATCTCTCCCCTCTTTCACAAGGATGTTGCTATTATCATCGAAGGAGTCACGAGTAACACCACTTCCAAAAGTCAAGTCCTTGTCCGCAAAAGTACCTTTCACGAAAACTAGGACATTGTCGATTGCGCCCGCAGACGCGTCTACGTCATCATCAAGAATTACTACCGGTTTTTGGCTCCCGTCTGTAGCTGTAGATACTGCTAGCTTGTACTCAGATTGTCCAGGTGCCGCGACGGTCACAGTGAACTTGTCGCCTACGATGAAGTCCGCAGAGCCATCGTTTAGGGTAAAATCAAGTGACTCGTTATCATAGGCTGTACCCACGACAGCATCGTCAAGTCGATCACCATCGGGATCGATAACCTTGAACCTACCACCGTTGGCAATTGCTTCAACGCATTCAACGATGTAGTCGCCTACTTTAGTGTTGTCGTCGAAGTTTAGGCCCGTCATTGTTCCGTCACCTGTTCCAACATAGGCCTGACCGATGGTGTCTAGTTTCTTTTTCCCTAGAACACTACCGGCAACAAGGTTTTCTCCACTTGCGATTCGCACACTTTTTGTTGCAAAGTCGCTATAAACGTGCCTTGCGCTAAGTGCATGCGTAACGTCGGCATGTGTTTTGTATATAGGCATCCTATACTCCTGCTAGAATTTCGCCGATTTTCTTGGTTTTTTTGCGACTATCTTTTAGGTAGCTCGCAACGTTCGTTTCATTGAGCGACTCACTTGCAAAGGAGTCTTGACGACCTGTAGAGATGCCAGGAGACACACTTGATAATGCATTCATGCCGCCCATACGAATAAGCTCGCTTGTTTGCTTCATGATAGCTTTTTCAGCAGTGGTTTTTCCGTCACTGACAAACTTTTCCATGAATTTTTCCATTCCTGGTATAGTCGCGGCACGAATTTGCGCCACTCTCTTTTGTTCCATTTGAACTCCGAGTCTAACCGCGTTTTGTATAGATCTTTTGCTATACTTTTTGCCGTCTTTCTCTTCATCTTCGTCGTCTTCGTCCTCTGCCAAAGCGTCTTTTTCTTCGTCGTCGTCATCCTCTGGCATAGCGTCTTTCTTTTCGTCCTCTGGCATAGCGTCTTTTTCGTCCTCTGACATAGCGTCTTCCTTCTTAGCTAGAATACTAGCTAGTTCGGACACTGTGTAATGACCGTCGGACAGGCGACGTTTTTTGGATTCATCAGCCATAAACGTACGGGCCTCCATATCAATGATTTCCTGCTCTGTAATGTCACGTCCTCTTACGACAGAGGAACGAAAGTTATTGTAAACCTCATGAATTTCTTTAGAAATTTCTTCCTTCTCTTCGTCTGATAGATCTCTATATGGAGAGCCTAGGCTTTTTTTCTCTCCTGTCTCAATATGCGTTATTTCTACGCCTTGAGCTTTGATTGCTTTCTCATAGGAAAAGTGCACTAGTATCACGCCGATACTCCCCCACTCGCTACTTTTCTCAGCAGAGTAAAGTTTGTGGCAACTAGACGCTATCCAGTACGCCGCGCTCGCACAAAGAGTGTTTGATACAGCGAAGAAATTCTTCTTGTCTCGATTGTTGTAGATGGCGTTTGCAACTTGCTCCACTCCTCCGACCTCACCACCTGGGCTATCGATATCGAGAATAATATTCCTTATTTGCGGCATAGCCACAAGCTTTTTGATTACGGACACTATATCCTCGCAAGCTGTTCCACCGTACCACCAACAGAATCGATGCATTATGATGCCGCGAATAGGCAAAATTGCTGTATGTCCGTTAACTACCTCGAATCTAAAGCATGAATCATCTTCATCAGACATAAACAGCGCTCTCTTGCCCTTTATCCCTTGTTGCGCTATACCTTCATACTTCCCTGAAATCAGCATTGGTAGGCAATTGGGGATCTCTATGGTCATTCTCTCTTTCAATTTGCTTCTCCATAAGTTCGCTGTCTATACCCATCTTTTCACGCTCATGTTGCTTTGACGTTATACCCGCGTTAATCCTTATTCTAGCGGCGGTAGCTTGCTCGCTTTCCTTGATTGGTGACATTCTGCGCCCTTGCCACTCTACGCCAAGGTAAGCATTCTTTTTTTCAACATCCTCAAAGCCAGGTAAATCATAGTCGCCTAGCAATACCTTTTCCTCTATAAACCTACGGTAGTGGGGAGTAGAGTAGTTATCGCCCGCGTCACATCGTTCTATCTCACAAAAGTCATCAAATTGCATTGTTGCTGCCCTAGACGCTGAAAAAGACGCGTCAAAAAGCATATCCAAAACTTGATGTGGAACACCGATTGCAGCGGCAATTGTTTTGCGACTCTCTTGGTGGAAAGGCACGTAACCAGTAAATGGCCTAGTCGGTGTAATCATCTCAATTTTGTCATCGGTAGACATTTCAAACAGCATAGCCCCCTCCATATGAAGTTGGTGGTCGCTGTTGTTAGGGAACATCTTTTGCCTATCCTTAATCTCTTGAAATACGCTTTCTTCATCGTCGCTATAAGCTGCAACTGCCATTTTGCCTTGGTTAACTGCTGCCCTTACTTCTCCTTTTCGATACTCATGGATATCAAAAATGTCTTCCATGATGCATGAAAACGCTGACAGTCCGCGCAATGCGTCACTTTTCTTTCTGCGGCGTATATGGTGGAAAACGTTTTTCTTTCCACGAAAATATTTGGGCTCTTCTACCGTTGTTGATGAACCTTCAAAATCAGTGTAATCAGCGGGATGTTTACGGGTTATGAAGTAAGAAATAACACGTCCATGATTGTCAAGTTTCATCCCGCTTATCATGCTCTTGCTGTCAATGCCGTTTATTGGGTTCCTTACTCTGTCAGGGTCTATGACTTGGTGGCGAATAGAAACGTTTATTTCTTCGGTTTGGTAACTGACGTCGTGCGCTACTTTCCAAAAAACCTCGCCTTTGTTGAATGACAGCATGTACGCCATTTTTTGCGACTCATAGAAGCTGGTTTCTCCTAAAAAATCGCTCTCCTTTGACCTAGCCCACATATTGAAGTCACGCTCAAACCGCTCCTGTAAGTCAAGGGCCTTTTGCCTTGAGATACCAAGCGTCTTGTGGTCTATGACGGATTTTTGCTTTAGGCCCTTGCCTATCACGTAGTCTGTGAGTCTTTGCGATATCGCAGAGCCAAGCGAATCGTTCATGCTAAGATACTCGGCACGAGCGTTTATCAGTTCTCGACTCCACTGGTTTAAGTCTGTTCGAGCACTAGAAAGCGCAGGTACAAACCTCCTAAGAGTTTTAGCGTGTACGCTGCCAGCTACAATCGGCTCTACATACTCTCTCGGATAATGCTTTCTCTCAAGAGAGGCTTTTTTCTTGACGCTAGGCAAGCCAAGCATTTATATCATCTCCCTAGCTCTAGTGCTGGTTTTGCCGCTCTTACCAAGCATTCTCTCAATCTTTGTGCGCCTTTTTAGGAGCACGTCAAGAGGTTGCCTTGTAACTGAGTTGCCACCAACAGTAGAATAGCTCTGGGAGTTGTACGCTGCATTTATAGCAGTGTTCAAACTTGTAAGCTCTATCTCTAGTTCTGCTTTCTTGTCTGCGCTAAGTGCCATTACAAAACCCTCTTTTTCTTTTTGCTTCCTACCTTGAGTATGTCGAAAGCTATAGCAAAAGCCATTTTCGTACAATCTAGGAAGTGGTTTTTTCGAACCTGCTTAAACGTCACAACGTTGTTCTCGGATACTCGCTTTTCTCCTGTGACTTGCGAAAGGAAATCGGCGTCAACATCCTTTGGAAAGTAGATCATATTCTTATCGTCATCGCCTTTGTACTCTAGTCGCTGAAATACAACCTCTTTCCAATAGTCGTCTTTTATTTTCACCATTCTTAAGTGGCGTTTTTTGACTCCCATGCGCTCTTTGCGCTCGTCAATCTCATCTCCTTCAATCACTATAGGCTTTGTCTGCGAGTTTCTACCTATGATAGGGTAGTATTTCTTTTTGTATACCTTGATGAAGGACTTGACATAGTCTGTCCTGTAACCGCAGTCAATACCTGACTTAGAAACCATGTTACCGTCGTACTCGTGATATAGAACAGGGTGTACGAGTTCCCATGTTTTGCTTTCTCTAGTGTCGCCGTGTATCATGCCCCAATCTATGAGGTACGCGTTTTTCTTGTCGTCAAACGCCCAAAACGCATAGTGTAAATCAAATGCGTGAACGTCTGCTGTAGACACTATAGCGACTATGTTAGGGGGGACTGTTCCTCGCGAATAGTCAAGCTTCTTGTCGTTCAGGCTCTCCCAATCTACTTGCTGACCGGGCACTTTCCAAACCTCGCCAAAACCGGTATTGATTACGGCTTGTAGCTTTCCCATGCGCTCTTCTTCTGATTTGTCAGCTAGCCACCACCTAGAGCATAATCGGCCAACAGTGTTAAATCCTGACAGTAGCCCATTTACTCTGAACGAAGCTATTTTTGTCCTGCGTAGACTCCCCACGACCTTGTTTTGCTTATAGTCGAAAGATTGGCCCTCGCCAATATACTTGTACGGAGCGCTAAACAGCTCGTAGTTTGTTATCTTGTACGCGCAATTTGGACAAACTACCCTAGCCTCTTTCCTGACGTCCAAGTCATCTCGCAATCCCTTGGGCCACCAACACAGTTCAAACCTTGGTTCAAACCACTTGCCGCAATTCTTGCACATCTTGTGTGCTACTTGCATGGTTCCATCTAGGAAGTCTTTCTGGATTCTGCTTTCTCCATCGACTAACGGAGATGATATTTTTACCACTTTCTTTTCGTCGTGGTAAGTCGTCGTCCTAGCGTCTAACAGCTCACCCGGGTCACCTTCTCCCTTTATATCCTCGACTCTATCCCATTCGTCTATGGCTATATATGGAGAGGCGAAAGAAGCCACTTTTGTCGCGCTGCTCATCCATACAAAGCGAAGCGGTGTATTGTTTATGCGCTTCTCGTAAGTGTCCGCGTTTTCCCCGCCGTCTATCATCGCAAGGAAATCACCACCAGTATAGCCATGTATCAACTCTGTTAGCCTGTTTCTTGAAAGCTCACGGCACATATCCTTTTTGGGAGTCGCAAAAGTGAAAGGCTTTGGGTCGAATATGAACGTGTACAGCATCCACAGCAATAGGAGCATAGTTTTTCCAGATTGTGAGGGCATCCATACCACAACGTAGTCATAATCTGGATTCATGATTGCCTCTGAGATATCCCACAAATAAGGGGTTCTATCTCGCCACTGGTAAGGGCCAGGAAAAGCATGTGATCTAGGGAGCGTTATATTTTTCTCAGCCCACTCAAGGAAATTTGTTGGCTGGTCCACAAACATACAGCGCTCAAATAGCTTGGTTAGAGCTTGCTTATTTTGTCTTAGCGCCATACTCATGATTAACCCTCGCTATTGCCCTGTTTATGCTTAATTGAACTTCCCTATCTATCACATTCCTGATATTTACGCTGTTTTCCTCTTGCGAGAAGCTAGTGCAATTTTTTGCGCCTATCATCTTCATCTCATTGTGTAGCTCACATAGGAAAACTGAGAGCTGAGAGTGAACGTCTACGACTCGCAAAAGCTTGCCCTGCATGATCTTTACTTCTAGGTCGAGCTTCTTTGTCTCTACCTTGATCTTTTTCACACGGGCCCTTGACAATTCCTCGTCGATTGAGCTTTTTGACTTTTTGAATCTTTCTGCATACCATCGATGACACGCCGCGACGTGCCCCTTGCCATCACTGGCAATAGGCATACCCTCTCGCTTAAGTCCAGATACTTGCTGCGTGCTAATCCCAAGACTTTTGGCGATTTCTTTTTGTGTGCCGCGAAAATTTTCGTAGTCATCGTGGTTCAATTATTTCCCTCAAAAAAAACTAATTATCTCGGAAATTTCCATGCCAAACAAAAAGCCATATTTTCCCGAAAAGACAATGGCGCGGAAATTTCCGTGCCAAACATGCAATACGGGGGCAAAATGGAAGATTTTCTCAATACTCTCATCCTGCATGAGATTCTTTAAATTTGGAGCATCGTATGTTTTGCGATCCAGCTGAACCAGATGTGCATCACCATCCCCCGCAGAAAGCTGAACCAGACAGAGCTGATCACGATGGGGATTGAGACCCATAGTCTCACTATCTACGGCAACAGAACTGGTAAAGGATACATCGTCAGGGAGGTCACCTTTATGGAGATAAATCGTCATAATAGAAGTCAACCGATCTTTAGCGTGAAAACAAACCGGAATGCCGGCGCTGAGAAATAGTTCTCACTT
>SPJL01017104.1_pt1 | contig 18916 bp, 14 predicted proteins | sample 3741751 | NCBI WGS metagenome assembly SPJL01 (sample SAMN10925998, study PRJNA522277) | cold seep metagenome | isolation source: Elba SIP-enriched marine methane seep metagenome, extraction at timepoint T3 | place: Italy: coast of Elba, Mediterranean Sea | reverse complement strand
TTTTGATGGACGCGCAACAAAAGAAGAGCCCGGTTATTACAACCGGCTTATTGAAGAGAAGGTGGAAGAGCTCGGTGGAAAGAAATCCCTCTATTCTCGTTGCTATTTTAGCCGTGAAAAGTTCGATGCTTGGTATAACGGAACCACTTACCACGATCTAAAGAAAAAATTTGACCCAAGCAATACCTTTCCCGACCTCTACGACAAAGCTGTGGGAGGAAAATAATCAAACTTCGTTTATGATTACCTTAATACTGCTAGTGGTTCCGAATCACGATCGGTATATATCTCTCCTAAACAGCTTAGGTTCTTATGAAATCCTATTGGGTAACAACGATTTACATCACGGTCTTAGCCTCTTTTGGCTATTTTGCAACAGACATCTATCTTCCTTCGCTTCCAGCAATCGCTATTGACTTGCAAGTGGGGGAAGCTGAAGTCCAGACAACAATGGTTGCCTACCTTTTAAGCTTCTCTTTAACACCTCTCCTATTTGGGCCGCTTTCAGACCAATTTGGCAGAAAACGCATTATTCTTATCGGGCTAGCTATCTCTCTTGTCGCCACGCTTGGCTGCTACTTCTCCATATCGCTACCTGCTTTTCTTTTCTTTCGAGCACTGCAAGGCCTTGGAGCTGGAGCTACCGTTATTGCATCCCGGACAATGGTTCCAGACCTCTACCAAGGCAAGGAACTTGCTAGGCAGTACTCCTATATCACCACCGGAATGCCACTTATTCTTGCGATAGCCCCTGCTCTTGGAGGCCTCCTTCAAGAGCACTTCAACTGGCAAGCCGTTTTTATCTTTCTCACTTTCTACATCTGCGTGATCACACTCTTTACGCTTACAAGAGAAGAGTCTCTCAAAACGCCTCGTCGACGAACTTTTCAAGAGAGCTGTAAGATCTACAAAGAAATTTTAACTCAGCGCTCTTTTCTGCTTTATGGGCTTGGAATGACTCTTCCTTCCGTTTCTCTTTTTGGTTACCTCACAGCGAGCCCTTTTCTTTTTCAAGAAGTAATTGGACTCTCCCCTTCAGAGTATGGTTTTCTTGCTGTTTATATCGGGGCTGCAATTGTTATTGCCAGTAGTTTAAATACACAGCTCCTCCACCGTTTTACTCCTGAGCAGCTAATCCGATTTGGTTTCTCTCTTATGATCTTATCTGGTTTTAGCATGCTCTTTTTTCACTTTACTTACTCTATGACAAAGTGGACTCTCCTAGGGCCTGTCACTTGCTTTTTTTGCTATCTCCCTTTTGCAGGGGCTAATTCTGCAGCAAAAGCGATGAGCCAAATTAACGAGCACTTCGGCTCCGCTGGTGCAATTCTTGCAACCATGCAATTTCTTTTTGGCTGCGCTGGTGCTCTTCTTTTTTCATGGATCCCAGACCGCGATATGCTCCCTCTTGCCCTCTCCTTTTTGTTAACTGGGTGCCTACTACAGCTGACAATGTCACTTGCTACCAAGCATGAAAGAGCCACAAATCTATGAAAGAGTGGAGCGGCATTCCCTATATGCTTTTAGCCACAGCTTTGTTTGCTCTAATGAATGTCGGAGTAAAGCTTGTGGGACATCTCCCAACAAGTCAACTCGTAGTGGTTCGCGCTTTTGTTACCCTACTTCTCACCTATCCCCTTATTCTTAAGAAAGGAATTTCTCCTTGGGGAAACAACCGACGCCTTCTTTTTTTAAGAGGAGCAACTGGCACTGTTGGCCTGATTGCCTACTTCTATACCCTACAAAAAATGCCTCTAGCAACAGCTGTTGCTTTAAAGGAGCTTGCTCCTATCTTTACTGTTGGAATTGCTGCTCTTGTTTTAGGAGAAAAAGCTACTTTTGCTAAGTGGGTCTGCTTTCTTATCGGTTTTATTGGAACTCTTTTTTGCAGAGGAGTTGATGGGCTTATCTCATGGGACCAAATTGCCATCGGTTCCTTAGGCTCTTTTTTTGCAGCTTCTGCCTATATTTGTGTACGAAAGCTACGTCACAGTGATGACCCCCTTGTCACTGTTTTCTTTTTCCCTCTAGTCACCCTACCTGTTGTTGGCTCCTATTCCCTTTTTTATTGGGTACACCCAAATCTATTTGAATGGGGGGTTCTTGTTGGAATTGGAATCGTTGTTACTCTTGCACAATACTGCCTGACAATGGCCTACCATCTCTCTCCAGCAAGTAGCGTAAGCCACCTTAATTATCTTGGTGCTATTTATGGAGTAACAATCGGCTGGTTCTTTTTTGGAGAAACTCTTGACTTGATGACAACAGGGGGAATCTTCCTTATTCTTAGTGGAGCTCTTCTGGCTCGCTCTCGATAATACTATTGCCAAATGCTCCTTTTTAGATTATATGAGTCTGCCACAAAGGAGTGATTTATGATTGTAGGCATGCAGCCGAAAAGAAACATTAGCTGGAAATTTCCCACACCACGGAAAAAGCAAGAAATTCCAAAAGCGATTAAGGAGCTCTTTGAAAAAGCAAAAAATGATTCTCAATCAAGAAAACCCCCTTCATGCAGAGAGAACTTATTAAGCGGCTCTCTTACATACAAATTCAAAATACTTGCACCTCAAACTCCATTTGCAACCCCTTACACGGTAGTCAAGAGTAAAGTCAAAGGACCAAAGGTTTTACTTGTAGGAGGAATGCATGGAAACGAACCAGCAGGGGCTCTTGCTGCAGAAAAAATCCGCCAATGGTTCATCAATAAGGGAACTCTTATTGTGATCCCTTTTTGTAATATTCAAGGACTTAATCAAGATAGCCGCTGGCTTCCTAAAATGAAGGAAGAAGAGCGCGATCTGAACCGTAACTTTCCTACTCTTTCTAGGAGCCTAGAAGCAAAAACAGAAATAGGAAAAGCAATCTGGAAGCTTGTTCAAAAAGAGAGCCCGGACTGGGTTATTGACCTTCATGAAGGGGGAGGCTGGCACCGACAAAATAAAAGGTCTGTGGGCTCCAGCATCATTCATATGCAAAACAAAAGCAGCTATGATTTGGTCGATCAGCTCTTAGGGCGAGTCAACCAAACAATCAAAGAGGAAGATAAAAAGTTTACTCACTCTGGACAAAGCAGAAAATCAAGCGGCCCTATCCGAAAAGGGCTTGTACGAGCTGCAATTGATTGCCTCAATACAAGAGGGTTCGTTGTTGAAAGTACCATTGCAAACCAGAGTCTCGATCTTCGTATTCAACAACATGAAATCATCATGCGCTGCTTTTTTCAGAAAATTGGCATGTTATAAGTTTTCAATACAACGAAGCTCATGAACTTTTAGAGGGCCATCAGAGCGCTCTGTATGGGAAACAAGATAAGAAAAATCTGCTTCAAGAGCGTTAATTTTTTCTAAAAGATCATTCAAGCCTGCAGGAATTGATTGCTTGCGATCTCGCAATACCCTTAATAACTTACGGTAGGCATAGAGAAATTCCAAAACAGCAAAACGTTTATTACGAACTTCTCCTACTAAACGATCAAAAGAAATCGGAGCGGAGCGACGTTCTGCTTGAACAAAACCTGCCAAAGCATCAAGAAGCGTATTTGCTGTGAGTTGCCACTCTTCAAGAGAACCTAAGTCCGCTTTTTGTAACTTGCTTAACTGCTTGCGAATCACATCATCTTCAATAGGGAGACGAATGTTCAAGTGCGTTTCATAAAGATCTAAAAAGCGCTTCTCTTTTACAAGAACATTATGCTCATCGATACGAAGAGCAAGACGCATCACCTTCTCAATACCCATCACACGGTAAAGATCAAATGCATAGATTTCCTGCGCGCCATCAAGAGCTTCTAAAACATCGTGGAAGCGGTCTTGAGCATCACTTGGGCGTCTTGCGCGCAAACGTGTCTCTTCAAGATCCTCAACAATCTCATCAAAATAGCCAAGATCGAGCAAAGGAGGATTCACGGGATCATAGGCCTCTGCCGCAGCTGTCAGACCATAATAGTGTTTATCAAGAGACTCAACACGATGCCCAAGTCGCACCAAAGTTTTGGTTGTCTCTGGTTCTGGGCCAACTGTTGCCTCACGAAAACCAAGGCGGGCTCGTACATAGGGATCCGGGTGCGTATTCAAGATAAAATCGCGATAACGAAAGACCATGCTTCCTAAAACTCGGACCTCTTTGCGGTGCTTTTGTACTTCACCTGCAATCTCTAGTCTTGTCTCTTTTAGGCTCTCGCTCTTCTGGAGCATCTGCGGAACTTTACGACGAAAAGCATAAAAAGCTTCTTTAAGAGCGTACTCATATGCCTCAAAGATTTTTACTGATTCTTCTACCTGAACCACTGCACCTAAAAGCTTATTTAACTCTCGAACAATCAACTCCGAAGTACTTTCACTTCTTTTGAGCATCTTCAACAGACGATAAAGGTCTGCAAATTTCGCTCGGCTCCCCTCTGAAAGGGTTTGAAAAATCTCAAAAGCTTCGAGCTTCTCTTTTTTGGATGTTGCCCATTTTTGAAGACGTTCATACTCAACATGGCGTACTTTAAGCTGATGGTAGCCTTGATTGACCATTTTACGAATGCGGCGAAGCTTCTGGACAATGCCTCGATCAAGCACAGGGCGTGTATAAGAACGAATCCATCCAAGTAAGAAAAACTGTCCTTTTACTTTCGTGCGGTAACGAGCCAGCTTTCCTTGTAGGCGCCACACTTGCTGCATACAGTCTGTGATCTGACCGACAAGCTTATCTTTCACAGCCTCAACGCTTTTTAGCGTATCTTCACCTACCTCATCAACACGCATTTTCTCTAGCTCTGCAAAAAGCTGCGTAGCACACCCTTCAAGGATTTCCTCATAATGGCGAAAAGCTGCATTGATGTGAGTAACGACAATATCTAATTCTGGTTTTGAAAGAAGGGTTGCTTCTCCCTTAAGGCTTCTATCAATGCGTTCAATGACCTTGTTTACTGCCTCATCAAAGCGAGAAGAGAGCACTTCATCCCCTTGACGCGCGCCCAAAGTACACTGGAACGCTTGAAGAATACTATCAAGAAAATGATCTTCTTCATCTTGGAGATAGTGACGCACCTGGTCTGCCGTCGCTTCTCCTCGTCCCGTCTCTGTCCTGAAATCTGCGGGATTAAACCCCATCGTCGCGGCCCCTCTTTGCTCGCAAGAACTGAACCATTAGTATAGACCCCTCCGCTTTTTTGTTTATAGGTTTTTTACAGATCCTTCAAAATAAACAGGATGTCGACCGCTTTGCAGTGAACGATTTCCCATGTTATTCTTGAGAGCGCAAGGAAGAAACCAAAGAAAAGGATTTCCCGCCATGACAGATAAATTAAGCCAACTCAAGCAGTGGACCACGATCGTCGCTGACACAGGTGATATCGAAGCAATCAAGCAGCATACCCCGCAAGATGCAACAACAAACCCCTCTCTCATCTTTGCTGCCGCAAGCATGCCACAATACCAAGACCTTCTTGATGAGGCGGTCTCTTTTGGCAAAGCAAAAGGAACTACTCTAGACGAGCAGCGCAGCTGGACCCTCGACAAGCTTACCGTTAATTTTGGTGTCGAAATTCTTAAGAGTGTTCCTGGTAGAGTATCAACAGAAGTGGACGCTCGTCTCTCATTTGACACAGAAGCGAGCATCGAAAAGGGACGCACCCTGATCAAGCTTTATGAAGATGCAGGAATTGACCGTAGCCGCGTTCTCGTGAAGCTCGCCTCTACCTGGGAAAGCATCAAAGCTGCAGAGGTTTTAGAAAAAGAAGGGATTCACTGTAACATGACGCTTCTCTTTTCTATTGCTCAAGCAATTGCTTGTGCCGAAGCTGGTGCAACGCTTATTTCACCATTTGTAGGACGTATTCTTGACTGGTACAAAAAAGCTGAAGGGCGCGACAGCTATCTACCAGAAGATGACCCTGGTGTCGTCTCTGTTGCTCAGATCTATAACTACTACAAGAAATTTGGCTACACCACAGAAGTAATGGGAGCTAGTTTCCGCAACACAGACGAAATTACGGAGCTTGCAGGATGTGACCTTCTTACCATTGCACCAAAACTTCTTGAAGAGCTTGGCAATAGTGAGGCAACACTTACACGTAAGCTTTCGCCAGAGGGAGCAAACGACTTCGATTTCCAAAAGCTTAACGTTGACGAAGCGACATTCCGCTGGATGCTCAACGAAGATGCGATGGCAACCGAGAAGCTCTCCGAAGGAATCCGCAACTTTACCATCGACATCCGCAAGCTAGAAGAGACGATCACCCAGCGCATCACCGCCGGCGTCTAAAAAAGCTATATCCATTCAAAATAAAAAAGGCGGGGTCCCGAGGGACTCCGCCTTTTTGTTTCTTGAGCGACGCTCGCGTTAGGCGAGAGCATCTTCGAAGTCGAAGACCAGTTCTTCTTCTGCCTCCCCTTCGATGTAGCCCTTGACCACTTTGTAGCGCTTGAAGCCGGTACCACCTGGGATCGTATGACCCATGATGACGTTCTCCTTGAAGCCCATAAGGTAGTCGGTCTTTCCTGAACATGCTGCGTCTGTAAGAACACGTGTTGTATCTTGGAAAGAAGCTGCTGAGATAAACGACTCTGTTGCAAGAGAAGCTTTTGTGATACCAAGAAGAATTGGTGCAGCTTGTGCACACTTACCGCCTTCTTGAGCCACTTTAAAGTTCTCTTGAGCAAATTCGCGCTTCTCAACTTCTTCACCAAAGAGAAGCTGCGTATCACCTGGATCTGTAACACGAACTTTCTTAAGCATCTGGCGGATGATGATCTCAATGTGCTTGTCATTGATATCTACACCCTGCAAGCGGTAAACCTCTTGCACCTGATTTACAAGATACTTCTGCAACTCACGAACACCACAGACATCAAGAATCTCGTGAGGAATCACGTGACCATCTGTAATCTGCTGCCCTTTAATCACACGATCGCCCTTCTGAACGATAAGGTGTTTCGTATGAGGGATAAGGTGCTCCTCTTCCATACCTGTTTGCGGGTCACGAACAACAACAATACGCTTGTTCTTCTGTACTCCACGGAAATCAACGATACCGTCGAGCTTCGCAATCTCAGAAGCTTCCTTAGGCTTACGCGCTTCGAAGAGCTCTGCAACACGAGGAAGACCACCGGTGATATCCCCAGTACGAATCGCACCACGTGGGAGACGAGCAAGTAGTTGACCTGCTTTTACAGCGTCGCCCTCATTTACTGAGATCACAGCGCCTGATGGGATCACGTAGGTACCAATTAGCTCCTTGCATGCTTTATCAGAGTAAATCTGAATCTGCGGATGAAGCTCACCACGATGCTGCTTTACTGTAAGCTCAGACTTACCTGTCTGCTTATTGGTTTCACGCTCTGTAGAGATACCCTCGACGAGGTCTTCGTACTTTGCGTAACCTGGGCGTTCACAGTAAATAGGAATGTTGTGCTGTTCCCACTCCGCAATACGATCACCTTTCTTCACCTTTGCACCATCTTCGAAAAGAATCTGGGTTCCTAGCTCGATGGTAAAGGTTTGAAGTGGCTCAATCGATTTCGAAGCAAGAAGCTGCTTGTACTCTTCCAGAGTACGACCCTCATCACGTACAACGTGGAGGCAACCATTCTTGTTAAGAGCAAGCCAACACTTCTCATCTTCACTGTAAACCGTGCGAAGATCTTCGTAGATCACAATCGCGTCTTGATCTGCATGAATCTGTGGAGTTGTACCCGCGGATGCGATACCACCAAGGTGGAACGTACGCATCGTCAACTGCGTTCCAGGTTCACCAATGGATTGCGCTGCGATAATACCGACAGCCTCACCCATACTAACCTCGTGACCATTTGCTAGGTTTGTTCCGTAGCAAGATGCACAAACACCGCGGCGAGATTCACACGTCAGTGTCGAACGAATCTTCACTGAGTCAAAGCCTGCATCATCAATTGCTTCTGCTTGCTCTACAGTTAGGCAGTCACCTGCTTTTGCCAATAGCTTCGTGCTATCACCTGGCTGGTAGATGTCATCACAAACGGTACGGCCGTAAATCCGCTCTTTAAGAGGTAGGAGTTCTTCCTGGCCTTGCTTAATCGCTGAAACTTCAATCCCGTTAAGGGTTCCACAATCATCAATTGTGACAATCACATCTTGTGCAACGTCTACAAGACGACGTGTCAAGTAACCGGAGTCGGCAGTTTTAAGAGCGGTATCGGCAAGACCTTTACGCGCACCGTGAGAGGAGATAAAGTACTCCAGGACAGATAGTCCTTCACGGAAGTTCGACGTAATCGGCGATTCGATAATTTCACCCGAAGGTTTCGCCATCAAACCACGAAGAGCACCAAGCTGTTTAACCTGAGACTTGTTACCACGAGCACCAGAGTCCATCATGACCCAAAGAGGGTTGAGGCGGTGTGTGTTGTCTGGGCGCTTGATGTTTGCAAAGAGATGCTCTGAAATTGTGTCGGTAATTTCCGTCCAAATTCCAATTGTCTTTGACTTACGCTCACCATCGGTGATGATACCATCTTTATACTGTTGACTTACTTTTTGAACACGATCATGACCATCTTCAATCCGCTTGATTTTATCATCAGGAATTTGAATATCCTTCATCCCGATTGACATCGCAGCACGTGTTGCTTCACTGAAGCCGATGTTCTTTAGATCATCAAGTAGTTTAACTGTACGCTCGAGTCCAACCTTCTTGTAACACTCAAGAACAAGTTCCGAAACACGCTTCTTTGGAAGCTGATAGTTCTGGAAGCCAAGTTCTTCAGGAACAATTGTGTTAAAGATTACGCGACCTGGAGTCGTTTCGATGATTCCAAGATCAAGGCGTACTTTAATCCGCTCATGGATATGAAGCCCACGACCTGTGTGGTCCAAGCGGTCACGGTTTGGCTCTGTCTCTTTGAGTTCTTTCCAGTTGTAGCTACCACCAGAGGCAAGTGCTCGGAGTACTTCTTCAGGACCTGTGAAAGTCTTGATCTTACGGCCGTATGTCTCTGGATCATAAACGGGATCCAACATAAGGTAGTAAAGTCCAAGAGTCATATCCTGTCCAGGAACCGCTACCGGCTTACCACTTGAAGGTAAGAAGATATTATCTGGTGCCATCATCAAGAGTTTTGCTTCTAGCTGTGCTTCTACAGAAAGAGGCACGTGTACCGCCATTTGGTCACCATCGAAGTCGGCGTTGAAAGCTCCACAGACAAGTGGATGAATTCGAATCGCTTTACCTTCAATAAGTACCGGCTCAAATGCTTGGATACCCAAACGGTGAAGAGTTGGCGCACGGTTAAGAAGAACAGGGTGCCCTTTAATGATTTCTTCTAAGACGTCCCAAACAACAGGCTCTTGCCTTTGGATCATCTTCTTCGCCGAACGAATCGTATAGACCAAGTTCAAGTCTTTTAGCCTTTTCACAATAAACGGCTCGAAGAGCTCGAGTGCCATGAGCTTTGGAAGACCACACTGGTTAAACTTCAGCTCAGGTCCAACCATAATCACAGAACGTCCAGAGTAATCAACACGCTTACCAAGAAGGTTTTGGCGGAAGCGCCCCTGCTTACCCTTAAGCATCTCTGAAAGAGACTTCAATGGACGGTTGCCCGCACCCATTACAGGATGGCCATGGCGACCGTTATCGAAGAGAGCATCAACCGCTTCTTGAAGCATCCGCTTCTCGTTGCGAACAATTACCTCTGGTGTCTTTAGCTTAAGGATCGACTTCAAACGGTTGTTTCTGTTGATCACACGACGATAAAGGTCGTTTAGGTCAGAAGTTGCGAAACGACCACCGTCCAATGGCACAAGTGGGCGAAGATCTGGCGGGATCACAGGAACACATGACATCACCATCCAATCAGGGTTATTGCCAGAGGTGACAAAGCTTTCCACAATCTTAAGACGCTTCGCTAGCTTCATGCGAGCTTGCATTGACTTCGTCTTTCGCAATTTCTCCTTCAACTCTAGCAGTAAAGTATCAAGATCTTCTGATGCAAGAAGATCAGCTACTGCTTCTCCGCCCATACGAGCTGAAAAAGCATCTTTGCCCCACTTCTCTTGAGCTTCGCGGTACTCCACATCATTCAAAAGTTGCTTCCGATCGAGGTCTGTTAGGCCTGGGTCTATTACAACATACTCTTCGTAGTAAATGATTCGCTCGAGATCTGCCGTCGACATTCCAAGAACGTTACCAATACGTGAGGGCATTGTTTTGAAGAACCAAATATGTACCACTGGTACTGCAAGCTGAATGTGGGCCATACGCTCGCGACGTACTTTCGCAAGAGTTACCTCAACACCACAGCGATCACAGACGATTCCCTTGTGCTTGATCTTCTTGTACTTTCCACATGCACATTCCCAATCTTTCGTTGGACCAAAGGTCTTTTCACAGAAAAGGCCGCCCTTCTCAGGCTTAAATGTACGGTAGTTAATTGTCTCAGGCTTCTTGATCTCGCCGCGTGACCATTCGTTACGGATCACCTCATCAGAGGCAATCTGAATTGTTAGCTTATCAAAACGCTCTTCTTGAGCTTCGTCTTCATAATGAGCCATAATTACACTTTCCTCTGATTTTACTGTTCCACAACGGTTTTAGGTTGAACGTCAAGGCAAAGCCCTTGCATCTCTTTGATCAAGACATTGAACGATTCCGGAGTGCCCGAACGTAGAAGGTTTTCACCTTTAACGATTGACTCGTAGATTCGTGTACGTCCTGCAACGTCATCCGACTTCACCGTCAAGATTTCTTGCAACAAGTGAGCAGCTCCATATGCTTCCAGAGCCCAAACTTCCATCTCACCAAATCGCTGTCCACCCATCTGAGCTTTACCACCTAGAGGCTGTTGTGTAACGAGAGAGTAAGGACCAACTGCACGAGCGTGGATCTTATCTGCTACCAAGTGGCTCAATTTGAGCATGTAAATGTATCCAATAGCGATTGGGTTATCGAAACGCTCACCTGTTCGACCATCATAAAGGAATGCTTTTCCTTGACCGTCGACCAGATCGTTGCCTTCCATCATCTCCCAAATCTTCTCTTCTGGGAAGCCTTCGAAAACAGGGCTCTTGGTGTAGATACCTGCTTTCTTTGCAGCAAAACCAAGGTGCGTCTCTAGGAGCTGCCCCATGTTCATACGAGAAGGAACACCAAGAGGGTTCAAGATGATCTCTACTGTCTGACCATTTCTCATGTATGGCATGTCTGCAATCGGAACGATGTTTGAAACAACACCCTTGTTACCGTGACGACCAGCCATCTTATCACCAACTTGAAGCTTGCGCTTCGAAGCAACATAGACTTTCACCTGGCGGATGATACCCGGATCGAGGTCTGTGTCCCCTTTCCGCATATGTTCAATTTCCACCTTGTGTTGCTGCTCGACCTCTTCAACTGCACGCTCGTAGTTGCGCAGAGTCTCTTTCATCGTGTTGTAGACATCATTTTCTGGACAAAGAAGATCTTCTGCCTTCTCAGCTTCAACACGCTCAAGAAGCTCTTCGGTGAAAACATCACCCTCTTCAATAAGAACATCTGCTGTACGGCGATGAACGATAGAAGCTGGAGCTTTATCATCAATCAAGAGAGCAGCAAGACGCTCACGGCGTTCCATACGGCACTCTGCGCGTTTTTCACGATACTGCTCTTGAAGATCGCGAATGATGTCTGCTTCTTCAATCAATTCGTCATCAGATTTGCTGAGGCGGTCGCGGCGGCTAAAGACCTTCACGTCCATTACAACACCCTCTGTTCCCGGAGGCACGAGGAGAGAAGCATCTTTAACATCAGCAGCCTTTTCTCCAAAGATTGCTCTAAGAAGACGCTCTTCCGGAGCAAGCTCTGTTTCTGACTTAGGAGTAATCTTACCAACAAGAATATCTCCTGGCTTCACTTCAGCACCGATACGGATGATTCCATCTTCACCGAGGTTTGCTAGCATCTCTTCTGAGACGTTTGGAATATCACGAGTGATTTCCTCTTTACCTAGCTTCGTATCACGAGCTGTTAATTCAAACTCTTCCACGTAAATAGACGTGTAATAGTCTTCCTCAAGAAGCTTCTGAGAAATGATGATGGCATCCTCATAGTTGTATCCGAGCCATGGCATGAATGCCACAAGCACGTTTTTACCAAGAGCGATTTCACCAGCATCTGTTGAAGGGCCGTCGGCAATTACATCACCTGCTTTGATCTCATCACCAGGAACCACGATTGGTTGCTGGTTAATGCAGGTACCTGCGTTGGAGCGAATGAACTTCTTTAGCTCATAAGTCTTTGTTGCTAGTTTGTTAGACTTTGGTTGAATCACAATCTTGCAACCGTCTACATAACCAACAGTACCATTTTCTTCTGCAACAATCACAGCACCAGAGTCTCGTGCAGCACGCTTCTCTAGTCCAGTTCCCACAATCGGAGACTCAGCTTTAAGTAGAGGTACCGCTTGACGTTGCATGTTTGAGCCCATCAATGCACGGTTGGCATCATCGTGCTCAAGGAATGGAATCAAGCCTGTAACAATCGAAACAAGCTGCTTTGGCGAAACGTCCATGTGTGTTGCACGTGATGTTTCTACCTCAAAAGATTCCCCACGATAACGTGCCCAACAGATCTCCTCTTGGAACATGCCAAACTCATCAATCTGTGCAGAGGCCTGTGCAATTACACAACGCTCTTCTTGATCAGCTGTCATGTACTCAATTTCATCTGTCACAACGCCATCACGAACGATTCGATAAGGTGTTTCGATAAAACCAAACTCGTTGATTTTTGCAAATGAAGAGAGAGAGGTAATCAAACCAATGTTTGGTCCCTCTGGAGTTTCAATTGGACAAACTCTTCCATAGTGAGAGGTATGAACGTCTCGAACTTCGAAACCGGCGCGATCTCTGTTAAGTCCGCCTGGCCCAAGAGAGCTAAGACGACGCTTGTGAGTGAGTTCTGCAATCGGGTTTGTTTGATCCATGAACTGCGAAAGCTGTGAACGACCGAAGAAGTCTTTGAGAACTCCTGTCAAACCTTTCGCTGAAACAATTTTTCCTGGTGTCAACGTATCTGAAGAGAAGTCGAAAAGATTCATTCGCTCACGAATGATTTTCTCCATTCGAGCCAAGCCAACGCGGCACTGGTTCTGAATCAACTCTCCTACAGAGCGTACTCGACGATTTCCAAGGTGATCGATATCATCGATCATTGCTTCTTCGTCACCTTGCTTAAGGCGTACAAGATACTTCAAGGCTCCCACAACGTCTTCTCTAAGAAGAGTTACATTAGAAAGCGTCTCGTCGTTTACTTCCACACCAAGCTTGGTATTAAGCTTGTAGCGACCTACTCGACCCATGTTATAGCGCTTTGGATCGAAGAAAAGACGCATCATTGCAGAACGTGCATTTGCAAGAGTTGCAGGCTCACCTGGGCGTACTTTACGGTAAAAGTCCTTAAGAGCTGACTCGTAACTATCCGTTGGGTCTTTTGCAAGCATCTTGATAATTGGCGATGTCTCATCTGCGTCTTCTGCGATGCGAACGATTCCTATTCCAGAATCCATCATCCGCTTCAACATTGCAGTGGTGAGTTTCTCACCTGCTTTACCAAAAGCAAGTCCTGTTTCTTCGTCCGTTACATCTTCTGCAAGAATCTTACCGACGAGCTTTGCGAAGTCCTTTTCTGAGCGAAGCTTTGCTTTGCGCGTCTCAAAGAACTCCTCGATGATGTCTGCATCGGTAGAGAAGCCTAGAGTACGTACGAACGTTGTAGCGAGAACCTTACGACGACGCTTTTTACGGTCAATGTAGATGTAGACCAAGTCATTTGGATCAAAAGAAGCTTCTAACCAGCTTCCACGGTAAGGGATAATACGGAAAGAGTAGAGATTGATTCCCTTAGCATGGCGTTCCTGCTCAAAGCAGATGCCAGGTGAACGGTGAAGCTGAGAAACAATAACTCGCTCTGCACCGTTGATGATAAATGTTCCTTTGTCTGTCATCACAGGAAGAGTGCCCATATAGACTTCTTCTTCCTTAATACCGGTTTCGTCCGTTAGTCGAAAACGCACTTTCAAGGTCATCGCATATGTAATTCCCCGACGAATACTCTCTGATGGGCCATACTTAGGCACCCCCAGATCGTAGGAGAGATATTCGATGACTGTTTTTTCGTCATACGATTTAATTGGAAAGATCTCTTGAAAGACCTCTTCCAGACCTAAATTCTCCCTCTCATTTGGAAGGCGATCGGCCTGAAGAAACTCATTATATGATTTGATTTGAATTTCGATAAGATTTGGAAGATCGATGATATCTTCTTTATCGAGATAGCTGATCCGCTCTGGCGCCTGCTTCAGCATAAATGGTAAACTCCCTCAGTCTTGTTTCCCATAATGTTCCAACTTTGTCAGAACTAAAAAAATTTGTCCGTTTTATATACGGACATCAAAAAAATTGAGAGGACCCTCTCAATTTTTCATAAAAAGATCCCCTAGGGCCAAATGGCCTTAGGGGAATTAGCGTACATGAAGTTGATCTTATAGACCCTTAAGAGTTGCCTTTGCACCAGCAGCCTCTACTTTCTTCACGATCTCGTCGGCTTCAGCCTTAGGAGCGCTGTCCTTAAGGACTTTTGGTGCACTCTCAACGAGTTCTTTTGCTTCTTTCAGACCAAGGCCTGTTACTTCGCGAACCACTTTAATGACCGCGATTTTCTTGTCAGCAGGAGCGTCTGCGAGAGTAACCTCAAAGTCGGTTGCCTCTTCAGCAGCGGCTTCTCCGCCAGCTGCAGGAGCAGCAGCAACAGCAACAGGAGCTGCAGCAGCTTCAACGCCCCACTTGTCTTCTAGAGCCTTCTTCAATTCAGAAAGCTCAAGTACGCTCATCTCACTAAGAGCGTCTACGAGTTCTTCTTGACCTAGTTTAGCCACGATTATACCTCTTGATTGAATTCAAATCACAAATTAAATTATTCACCTTGCTCTTTCTTGACCTTGTTGTCGATACAGTAGATGACACTAGTCAAGAGAGCTTGCATTGTTGATAGAGTATGCGTCATTGGTGCTACCAATGTTCCCAATAGCTGAGCACGCATCTCATCTTTACTAGGCAGCTTAGAAAGTGTTACCACATCCTCTGCGCCTACTACTTTTCCTTCAAAACGACCGCAGAGAACCTCTACGACGCCTTTGTTGTCTTTTTGGAAGTTACAGACTACTTTTGCAGCAGCAACCGGATCTTCTTTAGCAAAGACGACTCCGATGCTTCCTTCAAGCATATCTTCTGTAAGGTCTTCGATACCAGCAGCAGCTACAGCCTTAAGAAAGACGCGCTTACGTACTACTTCAAAGTCTCCACCAGCTTCCACTACATTGCTACGGAGCTCTTCTGACATTACAGACTTAAGCCCTTGGTAACGCGTAACCACAAATGAGTCTGATCCCTCAATTTGGTCGCGAATCTCATCTAGAAGGAGTTGTTTCTCTTCTCTCACTCTTCTGTTCTCCTGTTACGCGTTAGTTGTTTCACGCAAATCGATCTTCAATCCAGGGCCCATTGTTGAAGCCATTGCTACACCTTGGATGTAAACACCCTTGGCACCGGAAGGCTTTGCCCTGTTGATTGCTGCGATCAGCGCTTTTGTATTTTCAATGAGTTGCTCTTTGCTGAAAGAGAGCTTTCCTACAATCGAGTTGATGACTGCATGGCGATCAGTACGGAATTCAATTTTTCCGCCTTTTACGTCCGCTACAGCTTTTGCAACATCATTTGTGACGGTACCAGCTTTTGGTGTTGGCATAAGTCCGCGAGGACCTAGAATCTTACCTAGCTTACCTACTTCACGCATCATGTCTGGGGTTGCAATTACCGCGTCGAAGTCGGTCCATCCCCCTTTGATTTTTTCTACTAGCTCGTCAGAACCTGCGTGGTCAGCTCCAGCTTCCTTCGCTTCTTGTTCTTTCTCGCCTTTAGTGAGAACTAAAACACGTACTGTTTTACCTGTCCCGTGTGGGAGAGCTACTGTTGTACGAACTTGTTGGTCAGCCTTACGCGTATCGAGTCCCATGCGGAGAGCGATTTCTACTGTTTCGTCGAATTTTGCTTTTGGAGCTTTTTGAATTAGCTCAATTGCTTCTTCGACGGAGTAAAACTTCTCCTCCTCGACTAGCTTACTTGCTTCCTTGTAACGCTTACTTGTCATTTGTTATCCCCTTATGCTGCCGGTGCTACTTCTTCAACAAGGTCGATTCCCATTGACCTTGCTGTTCCGAGCACGATGCGGACAGCTGCGTCCATATCGCGAGCGTTAAGATCTTGCATTTTCTTTTCTGCAATCTCTTTCGCTTGCTCCAGCGTAATTTTTGCTACCTTATCACGGTTAGGCACGCCTGAACCCTTTTGGATCTTGCACGCCTTCTTAAGCAACTCTGCCATTGGAGGCTGCTTCGTAATGAAGGTAAAACTTTTATCTGCATACACCGTGATCACAGTAGGAAGGATGTCACCAGCCTTATCCTGTGTCTTTGCATTGAATTCTTTGCAAAATCCCATGATGTTCACGCCCGCGGCACCGAGAGCCGGTCCGATAGGAGGTGCCGGGTTTGCTTTTCCTGCAGGAATCTGCAGCTTGATAATTTTATCGATCTTTTTCGCTTTGGCCATGACCCTTATTTCCTTGTCATTGCGAAGTTTATTCTAACTTTCATCTTCTTCCGACCCTTCTTCCACTTGCCAGAATTCCAAATCGTCCACGCGAGTTTCTCTTCCGAAGATAGAGACCATCACGCTGATGCGACCTTTGTCATGGAAGACATCGATCACGGTTCCTTGGAAATTAGCGAACACTCCATCTACGATCCGAATAGGATCACCAGGAGCGAACTTGTGTTTTTGAGTCACTTGTTCTTTCTTACTACGGAGTTCCATTAGGATCTCTTCTACCTCTGCATCAGAGAGAGGTGTAGGAGCTCCTCCACCAAGGAATCCAATGACTCCGTTTGTCTCTTTGATGTAGTTCCAGGTACGGTCGTTCAAATCCATTTTGACTAGCAAATAGCCAGGCCAAAGGCGCTTTTCCGTAACTTTCTGCTCTCCCTTTTTCATCTCTGCCACATTTTCTGTTGGCAAGAGAATCTCGCTAAGGAAGTCTGCTACACCCATAGTCTCTCGGTTTTCTTCGAGAGCTTTCTTCACTTTCTTTTCCTGGGCCGACATCACCTGCAGGACATACCACTTGTGGTGGGCGGATGCATTATCTTGTAGCTGCTGTTCTGATCCTTCCGCTTCCATTTTCCTATATTCCTCCGCCCATCAGCCAATTTAGGGCAAACAATGTACTTTGGATCACTAGATCCGCAGTGTAAATTCCTAGTCCAAAGAGAAACGTACAAACCACCACCACTTTTGTGTAGGCCTTCAATTCCTCTTGTGATGTCCAGGTGATTTTGTGAAATTCGCCTTTCACCTCACCAAAAAACTCGAAAGGGTTTGGAACCTTCGCTTGGTTTTTTTCTTGTGTTACTCGTGCTTTTTTCACTGTCATCACCATTACCTTATCATTACCCTTCGAGTGCGGAGGGATTCGAACCCCCGACCGGCGACTTTGGAGATCGCTGCTCTACCAACTGAGCTACACACCCAAAGAGGTTACTGTAAAACAGCAACCTCTTATCTACTCAGTTCGTCTTACTCGATGATCTCTGAAACCGTTCCGGCGCCAACAGTACGGCCACCTTCGCGGATTGCAAAACGCATTCCCTCTTCCATCGCGATTGGCGAAATAAGAGTTCCTACGAGTTCAACATTATCACCAGGCATTACCATTTCAACTCCCTCAGGAAGCTCAACAGTACCGGTTACGTCTGTTGTTCTAACGTAGAACTGTGGACGGTAACCTTTGAAGAATGGAGTGTGACGTCCACCTTCTTCTTTTGTTAGAACGTAAATTTGTCCACGGAACTTTGTGTGAGGAGTCACGCTACCTGGAGCACAAAGAATTTGTCCACGACGAATCTCATCCTTGCCAATTCCGCGAAGAAGAACACCTACGTTCTCACCTGCGTCAGCATGGTCAAGTTCCTTTTGGAACATTTCAAGTCCAGTAGCAACAGTTTCACGAGTTTCACCAAGACCAACAATCTCGATTTTGTCGTTCATCTTGATAGAGCCACGCTCTACACGACCTGTAACAACAGTTCCACGTCCAGAGATAGAGAACACATCTTCCACAGGAAGAAGGAACGGCTTGTCTACTTCGCGCTCAGGTGTAGGAATGTGCGCGTCAACAGCTGCCATCAATTCCTTGATGCTATCAACATATTTCTGGTCGCCATCTAGAGCTTTAAGAGCAGAACCGCGGATAATTGGGCAATCCTGGAACCCTTGCTCTTCTAGAAGCTCTTGCATTTCCATCTCAACAAGATCAACAAGCTCTTCGTCTTCAGGAGCGAGCTGGTCCATTTTGTTAAGGAAAACAACGATTGAAGGAACACCAACTTGCTTTGCAAGAAGAACGTGCTCTCTTGTTTGAGGCATTGCACCATCAGTAGCTGCAACCACAAGGATTGCACCGTCCATCTGAGCAGCACCAGTAATCATGTTCTTCACGTAGTCCGCGTGACCTGGACAGTCAACGTGAGCGTAGTGACGACCTTCTGTCTCGTATTCAACGTGTGAAGCGTTAATCGTAATCCCACGAGCCTTTTCCTCTGGGGTCTTATCGATATCTTCGTAAGAGCTAAACTCTGCTCCACCAGCTTCGGCAAGAACCTTGGTAATAGCGGCCGTCAATGTAGTTTTGCCGTGGTCAACGTGGCCAATAGTACCGACGTTCACGTGCGGCTTATTTCTTTGGAATTTTTCCTTTGCCATTTCTGCTTACTCCGTAAAAGACCTCTTCGGCCTTGTTTTGTTTTTTTGAGGTAAGGGTTGGATTTTCTCCTTGCCTAGAGTAGGAATTGAACCTACGACC
>SPJL01014792.1_pt1 | contig 18942 bp, 16 predicted proteins | sample 3741751 | NCBI WGS metagenome assembly SPJL01 (sample SAMN10925998, study PRJNA522277) | cold seep metagenome | isolation source: Elba SIP-enriched marine methane seep metagenome, extraction at timepoint T3 | place: Italy: coast of Elba, Mediterranean Sea | reverse complement strand
TGACCTCGCTTGACGACAGCCTCTGTGCCCCTGGACAGCGTAAGTGTTGGGGTCGCACTGATCCTCAGGCGGGGCTGAATACCCAACCTGGGTAAAGAGCAGTACAAATAGTACCGAGAGATATCTCATATGGGGTTTACCTCTCTACGCAAACAAAGCAATTAGAAGCCGCAGCAGCGATGGAAACCAGGTAGACTCCTGCAGGATTATAAGCATCACAGGTAGCCCCAGAGTAAAAGCAGTCACCATCAGCATCGCAAGGATAGCCGTGGATCTGGTTATCCATGGTTTCGGTTGTTCCTTCACAGCTCTTGGTCCTTATGCTCACAGCAGAGCCCGTCTTGGGTTTAAAGTCTCCCTTCCACGGCACCTGGTCTCTATAGGTTCCAGCCAGAACATTGAAGCAACCGCCCACACCCTCATCAGATGCGTGGTTACCCTCAGAGTCTGAGTCATCGATCCAGCCGTCAGTGGAGACTGTGGCCGAGGTGGAGTGAGTCATACAGAACGTTGTGGCCACATCGCAGGAGATGGTGACGACTGACCCATAGCGGAATAGCCAGGCCTTGTCGTTGTCATCATCCGTACCGGTCGAGGTCTTAACGTATTCCTCTGTGGTTCCGGACACATGGTTGTGGCCCATGGCACACATGCCAGCACGAGCATATTGGCCAGGCTTGCCTACATTAACTGGTCGCTGTCCGTATTGTTTCTCTTGTGCAAATGCCTCGAACGCCAGTCCTACCAGGAGCATGGCAATCAGGAAGGAAAGGAGTCTGTTCGTGTACATTAGGGAAAACCTACCTCTTCTTGGATGGTTGAGTCAATGATTGAATGATGTCGTGCTTCTGCTCACCAGGCGCTGCGAGCACACGTTGAAATTCATTAGTCTGAAGGATATCCTGGATGGGCCCAGATGGCAGAGTCGGCGTAGGCCTAGCTGCTGTGAGCATATTCAAGAACTGCATGGCGCTCTGGATCTCTGGGTCTCTAGAGTAATCTCGGCTTGGGCCCCAGACAGTGTTCTTAGCACCCTTCCGCCTTAACGCCTCGTTGCCAATCCAAATAGCGATAGGGCTAGCAAGGAATGGGGGCACCACTCTGTCTATCCAGGGAAACTGTCCTCTGTCAGCCTGCAGCCAGCCTGGAGCTAGGCCGAGAACCTCTTCCAGCTCAGATGCCACAGGACTCCCTTTGGTGAATGGCCGCGTAGCCTGAGGGCGCTGAAGGTCTCTACCTGTGAACAGGTCCTGCTCCGTCATCAGCTCAATCACCGACTTAACCACCGGGTTGAACATCTGACCCAAGGGTCGCCAGTTTCCTCGGGCTGCTTCCACATAAGGAGAGAGTGCCTCGGACACAGGGTCTCTAACTGAGATGCTGACGCCGTATCCCTTGTCTAGTCCTCGCCCCATCACAGCCCTAGTGAATGCGGACACCAGTTCTCTATGGTTCTCATTGAGTGCTAGCTCGCTAGACATTTCGCCCTGGAACCTGCGGCTCTCCTTCTTCCTGTCTTTGTCTCCCGCTGCTACGGCCAGCTTCTGGGTGACGGTGACTGCTGATGGGTTGCGGATGATTGTGCGGGGCACAGCCTTGAGGGCTTTGTACTGCCAGGTGGCGAAGGGCATGAACTTCCTCAGTCCGTGAAGAAGCTTGTCCTGGTCAGAGTAATCGAAGAGAACCTCGTATGTCTTAGAGATAGCCAGCGTGGGCGAGTCACCCTTGGCTAGTCTGTCCAAGAAGAAGGAGGTCTTGCCTAGCTTGTCCCATTCGGAAGCAATCTTCTGACCCACCTGCTTACCGGCACCAGTGGTCGCAAAAAAGTACGCCTCTTTAGCTGTGGCCTTAGGGTCTGCTCTGAATCCAGGAAGGAACTCACCTGCACCCTTGCGCCTGCCCTTCTCCAGCCTGCCTGGTCTAATCGTATTCGTGAGTGGGTCTATGTCGAAACGTCCAGGAGATCCAGCACCAATGCCGTTATCCTGAAGCATCTTCTGAAGCTCACCTCTGGACCACTTCTTCCCTGTTCTATCAACGAGAATTGTATCGGTAAGGTTGCCCTTCTTCCAGACCTTGGCTGCATCCCTAAACCTATTAGGATTCTGCATGCCATTGAAGAACATCAGGAAGTTATCAGAGATGACATTGACGAGGTGATACCTAGGCACAGGCAAGAGCACCTGCGTCTTAAAGTAGTTCATCGCCTTGTCTAAGATGTTGGCATGGAAGGCCATGAATTGACCGTCGGCTGCCTTCCTGAGTTCGTTAGCAACATTAGCAGGCACATGAACCCTCTCACCTTGTGAGTTCTTCATCTGTATGGTTTTGCCTGGTTGTTGCGCGTCGTTGAACTTATCTGCGATTACTCTATCGAAATACTTCTTCGACTTGGCGCGCTCTGCCTGGGCTGTGTACTTGACTAGGATTTCATCCAGGTCTAGTTCAGCTTCCCTGCCTGACTTAGAGACTCCGCCCAGTGCTGTACCTCTAGGTCCACCTGGTAGCTCTTGTCCTGTTCTGCGCTTTTTAAGCCCGAAGGATCCGCGCTGGAAAGACTCAAGCGGCTCACCAAAGATACCTGTCTTTGGACCCTTAAATCTTCGAGGCACATAGTAGCCAGAGTACAGGTTGTATGCCTGGGTGGCCTCGTCTAGGATCTCTGCGTTCTTCAGTTCTTTGAGGTGGCCATCAAGATAGTTACTGACGATGCCTACGAACCTCTGCTCTGCGTCATTTAGCTTGATCGAAGGACCACTCTTGTTAATCTGAAAGAGCTTAGCGCCTGGGGTTCCAGCATCAGTGATGTTTAAAGAGTTGGGATCTAGAAGCACATACCTGTTGCCATTGTAGCCACGGATATCCTGAGCTGTCATAGGTCCACGCTTAGCTGCTAGCTTATCAGCGAGACCCATGTTGCCGGCCTTGAAGTGCACGTAAGCGGGGTCAAAGGCGTCATCGGTGCGACCGTCAATAACCTTGAGGAAACCAGAAGCAGTGTGGATCACACCATCAGCTACTGTCTCTACTTCGTTGAGGTCATACTCTGGGTCAATCTCATGCTTGAGGATCTCTTTAATCTTAGCCGGCTTGATGCGCTGACCTACTGTGGCCATCTCCTTTTCAAGAGCGTCGAGCTGTCTCAGTGAGTTGGCTACGGCAGAGTGCCTGACCTTATTCAACTCCTGGAGGAAAGCCTTCTCTTCAATGGGGTTGAGTTCTGGGAATGCGTGGCCGCCGGCCTTCTTCTTCATCTTCGCCAGGAGCTTCTTGCCCCCTATTTTCTCGAAGATTCTCCGACCCACCTGCTCGGGTAGGATAGGCAAGATGTTTTGTAGTTCTGTCTTAGGTCCGAACGGCAGACCAATCTCCAACCCAGGCAGGCCAGCCCGGCTGAAGTTCTTACCCATGATCTTTTCAGCAACATCTGACTTGATACCCCACTTGCTAACTAGGGCTGCCACGTTGTCTGTGAAGTTGACGCCACCCTTCAGCGCTACCTGGTCAGCCTCTTTCATAAGCTTGGCCATCTTAACGCCGGAAGATCCACCGGACAGGGTGTATGATTTTGCGAGCTGCCTGCCTAAAGCCTTGCTTGTAGAGCCGGTGCCGAAACTCATGTAGGTGAGCGGGTCAGCAGCCATCAGCATCAGGAAGTCACCGCCCATCTGGGGAGCATCCTTGTAAGCGTACTCTCGAAGAGTATCCCAGACAGCAGCAGGGTCAGAGCCGGTAAGCAGCTGAGCACCAGCAGCGGGGACAGCGCCAAGGCTAGCGCCGAGGAGACCCAGCGGTGTGCCAACAACATCAAAAGCCCTAGCAGCGTTAGGCATGTTCTTGCGGACGAAGTTGAGAAACTGTTGGGCGTCTCGGCTGCCTGAGACCATCTCTCTAATTTTGGAGGTGGGGTAGTCTACGACGTCAACAATCGCACCTAGGCCGCGAACAGCTAGCTCACCACCCTTCTCTAGGCCTTCTGAAAAGCTCGCGTCGAACTCTTTCTCTTGACCTCTAAGGGCAGCCTCAGCCCCCATCATGACCTTAGACCTCTCAAAACGAGAGACCTTGTCCATGGTTTTCTTGAACTCTAGTGCGGTTCGGAGGCGGTCAGCCGGGTCCTGTAGTCTCTTGAGAGATTCGGTGTAGGCGTCAACAGTCTGTTTGATTCCAGCTTGGGACTGGATCTGACCGGCTTCGAAAGCTTTTCTATTTAGGACGTCTGACATCGAGATCTCGCCTTAAGCCTGTTAGTCCTTGGGCCCGCTGAGGAACAATCTGTTCACCAACGCCAAGGTTTTTCCTGATGAAGTCTAACATAGCTTGGCGCTGATCGTCGGAGAATTCGGGTGACTTAAATCTACCTGACCTCAAGGCCTCAAGGATCTCTTCTCTGAGTTGGAACTTAATGTCCGGAGCCTGGAACCTGGCCCTGCGCACGAGGTCATCAGGTGGCATCCTGGGGTTAGTGGAGCTGGTGAGGTCGGCCCTCTCTGCAGTGGAGAGTTTCCTGTTGAGCTTCTTCTCTGTTCTGTGGATCTTGAGCTTCTTCTTCTCGAAGTTTCCCTCAGGTGAGAGGGCCTGTTTCGGAGGAGGTGCCACATCCTGAGGCTGGGCTATTCCAAGAACCTCTTTAAATCTAGCTAAGGGGTCGCTCATTACGGTGTGAAGAATCCTGCCTGCTGCCCATCCATGTCAATGCCGTTCTCAAGAAGGAAAGCTTTAACGTCTTCGATAGCTACATCTGGGTTATCAAAAGCCTGAACTGCTTCCTGAATAATCTGCCTCTGCTCTGGAGAGGATCCCGAGTTAAGAAGCGCTCTTAGCTCTTTGCCGAAGGCCTCCTCGCTAGGGTTGAACCCGGAGCCTCTGACAGCGCGCTCTCTTTCCGGTGGCTGTGCCGCCCTGATCGCTGGGAGCAGCTTAGACATATCACCCCTGTGCGGCCCAGACATTGTCTTTAGTTTATTAGGTGAGTCCGGATCCCTTATAAGCTCTTCGGAGATTCTCCTTAGGGTCTCTGGGTCTTCTCCGCTCCTCTTAAGCTCCCTTAGTACCTCAAGTACATCGAACCTGTGTTGTGAGAGCCCACCACCAACTGTAGTGCCCTGACCCATAGTCTCTGCCAGCCTAGGTGCGTCCTTCAGTTGCTCTTCTGGGCTCTTGATAGTCTCCACTGAAGACTCAAGCTGAAGACCTTCTAGCTCAGGGTCGGGACGGTTAGCTGCTGCCTGTGCCTCCTGGATTCTTCCTTGCCTGCGGTCTCTAAGACTCTTGTTCGTGAAGTCGGCCATAGCAACAGGCGGGAACGCAGAGGTGGTGCCTAATGCTTCGTCAGCTTTTCCGAACACCTCATCAAGTCGACGAAGATCATCAATCATTCCAGCCACTCCAAGCAGTGGGAACGCTTGCCTCAGTGCTGGGCTGAATATGGTTCGACCTTCCTCGTCTTCTCGTACCAACCCGCCCTCTAAGCTCTTGTCTAGAGACTGAAGGCCAGCCTGAGCTGGGGTCCTTGGCGTGATGTTGGGCAGAGTAGCTGGCACACCTGCTGGCTGAGGCTGAGCTTGAGGTTGAGGCTGTTGTGGTTTGGCCTGGGCCTGAGCTGCTGCCGCTTTTACTTCCGCTAGGAATTTCTCTCGAACCTCTGGAGGTGCTGCGGCAAGGCTGCCGTGCTGGTTGATAATACGCTGTCTCTCCTGCTGCAGGAACTTGGCAGTGCCTGGGTCCAGCTGTGCCCTAATGGCTTCGTTGATTGGGTCTGCGCCCTGAAGGAACCTGCGGTCTCTGTCGGCCTGCATCCTGGCTTCTTTTTGCCGAGCTGCCTCCTGCCTAACCCCAGCAATCTTTTCACTGGATCCAATCTTTTTATCTAGCTGTCCAGAGGAGAACTTCCTGGCTTCTGCTGTATCGGAGAGCTGGTTCTTCCTGGCTTCTGCTCTATCTGAAAGCTGTTGCCCTCTCGCTGTGCCTCTATCAGAAACCTGCTGAGCCCTCAGGATAGAACGTAGTCGATTGAGTCTGTCCTCATCACGCTCTTCCTTGCTTAGCTGCTCCTCCTGTCTGCGGTCCATAATTCGGTCACGCTCTGCAGACGCAATGCCTGAACGAATGCCCCGGGCAAAGTCACCTTGACCCAATGCTTGTGCTCTCAGAAAATCTTTTAGTACGCCTGGCATTTAGAACAACTTCTTCCCTAGGCTGGTGCCGAACCCACCGAGGAACGGTGAGACAACTCCGCCAAGAATTCCACCGAAGACATCTCCAGCAGTCACCTGATTCTGTAGCTCGAACATCTCACGCTGGAACTGCTCGGACTGTCGCTGAAGCGCTGAGGCCTGGGCGAACATCTGCTGCCTGGTGTTGGCATCATTTTCCATGGAAGCCTGCCTAAAGAGAGCCTCTGCTCTGGTGCGGAAGAACTCCATCTGCTGCTGCATGTTCTGCACTTCACCCTGAAGCTTGAGCTGAGCGTCTTGCTGAGCACCCTGGGATGCGAACTCCTGTTGGATCCCTGCCTGACCGCCGATACTTGCCTCTGGCGCTAGGCCGCCTCTTGCTGCCGAAGAAGCCATAGACTGAAGGGTGCGGCTTTGCTCTACGGCTCGGGCTTCCCTCTGTGACTGGAGCAGCTCATCGACATCGACACCCTCAGGTGCTTCGCCAAGGAGATCTTTAATCATCTGCTCTAGGTCAATCCCCTCTTCAGTTGGTTTGTTTACACCCTTAACCTTGTTGGCAACAAAAGGATCCCAGGTTGACGGGTCATCGAATATGTTTCCACCAGAAGTCCAGTCGCCGTCCTTGTTCTTGTAGTCGATGGATCCATCGGTGTTTACTCGGACATCTTCTGAGCCTGCGAGTGCATCATAAAGCTCTGACTGGAATGGGTCCGGGTCGTTACCTAGAACTCTGTCTTTTACGTCACCCGAAGAACCCGGCCCTCGATCACCCTGCAGGTACTCAGCAACGCGCTCGTCCCAAGAGTCCGGATCTCTGATGTTTCCTTTATGCCTCGGGCCTGGGCCGCCAGGGATGTCCACCGGAGGGTCTAGCCAGATATCTCCATTTTCATCGACACGGAATTCTGACTGCTCTTCTAGCGTGGTTCTGCGGTCATTAAAGAGTTGCTCGTCTTCAGCGAATCTCTCATCCCCTTCGTTTTTTGTTCCTCCCGTGGAAGATGTTGCGGTGAGGCCTGATGAGGAAGATCCGAACTGACCGCCGGTGCCACCAATAACCCCGTCACCCTGCTGGGCTCGCTCTCTGCGTTCTCTGGTTACCCGCTCAGCGTCAGTCTCAGCCTGAGGCACGGCATCATCCAGTGGGCTGGTCCCATCAACTGCCAGGTCTCTCGCGAAGGCGTTGGGGTCTAGGCCTATTGCTCCAAGGTCCGCACCGGCTGCGATCTGGTCGGCTGTATCCGAACCAAAGTTCTGAACCCTGCCTGAGCCAAACTTCTCTAGGGCTCGCATGATTGCCGGGTTTGTTAGATTGGGATTGATCCTTCCTTCAACTGCTGTACCTGCATCAATAGGCTCAAAGCCAGGAGGCGTCTGAAGGTTAGCCCGATTACGGCCCGGTGTATTAAACGAATGAAAGAGACTTCCCTCTGTAAATTGACGGGTGCGATCCCTAGCATCAAACCTACCCTCCCTCGTGCTCGGTCCACCCTCTCCTCTAAACCTGTTGGCCTGTGGGGCTGTTGGAGCCGCTGGTGCGTTCTGGAGGTTGCCGACTGGGTCGAACTGACCTGGTGCTGCCTGAGCCTGTCCTGGTCCTGGAGGAGCTTGAGGTGGCGTGGTGATCTGCTGTCCACCTACCGGTGCCGTGCTGGTGTTGGGTCGACCAGTGCTTGTAGGCTGTGCGTTCTGAGCATTCCTCGGCCGGTTAACCGTGTTCTGCGACGTGGCTGGTGAGGTAACACGTGCCCGCCCCGGGATGAGATTCCGAGTTGTGGTGGGAACACCATTTTTAAAAGGGGAGGTCTTGTTGTTCAGTCTGCTAACCATTAGCTCGTCAACTCGTATTTCAGTCCAAGGACTACGTCGATTCCAAGGCCAGATGTGGACGCAGTGCCGTCATAGCCTAGGTAGAATTTAATCTCGTCATCGTGGCTCAAAGCCAGGAGCGGTGCCGCGAATGGGCTAGAGTTCCTCAGATAGTTCCAGGTTCCAGCTGACAGGTCTGCCCCACCAGAGCCGCCGAGAACAGAGCCTGCGTGAGTAATCCACAGCCTCGGTGCTCCAGTTCCCGCTAGTCGTGCATGAAAAGCTACAGAGCAGAGGTAGGCTCGCTTGCCAGACGGTACTGGGACTGAGATGGCGCCGATCTCTGTAGCCGAGCCCTGGGCTGTCTGGGCGGGCATAGTGAACTCGGTCGTGAAGTCAGCTCCGGCTCCACCGTGAGGCACGAGGTTCTTGGTAATGAAGAAGGGACCGTATCGGTCTAGGAGCTTGTCACTAGTAATGCCGGCATCTTGGCTGAGGTCCGAATTCGTAAGCGCCTGAATATAGTCCTCAATGTCAGTGAAATTCTGATTAAGATCAGCTGCGGTGAGGGCCTCGGATCCAGACCAGGTTTTAGTGACAATGCCCATATAGTATACCCTTATACATTAAATCCCCGTCCTATGGAACACTCCTTTTTTAGAGAGAAGAAGGCACGAAACGGCCCCATGAATGAGATCTGCGTCCTCATCGTCGAACAAGACATTAGGGAATTTGCTAGTGATGGCGTCTAGGTTTGGTTTCGCGATGCGGCCGGACTGATGGTAGTAGCCTGGGGTGAAGTACATGCCATTGGATGCATTGTTGCAGGCCAGGGCGATAACGTACTTGTTGTCTCTTTTGAGGAGGGGTGCCGGGCTGAAGTGGAACCATGCTCGCTCTGAGGTATTGGTTGTCGTGTTGGCTGCAATAGTCGGGCTCTCCGCAACCTTGAAGTACTGGTGTGTGTAGGGCTCGCTGTAGATTCCACCAGGAATAACATCCAGAACCCTTCTGTACTTTTCTTCCATGCGGTAAATCGCACAGCGCCAGCTTGCTGCAGCAGTGACAGACCAAATGCCGAGCTGAACCCTGGTTACAGATATATCATCAGGAAGAGGCAGGGCAGACACCACCGTCACCATTCCAGAGCCCTCATCAGAGAAAGCCTGACGCTGACATGGGGCATGTATCTCTACGATGTCACGCACTACTTAGACCTCTGGCTTAACGGTTTAGCGAGGAGCACAGCTTGCCTCAAACGCCACTGCTTAGAGCCAGAGATTTCGTACTGGAAGATTTTAGTTCGTGTGCCAGCTTTGATATTGCTCTTCTCTGTGACGAATGAGGGGTGCTCAGCAACCGTCGAACCTAAAGTCACCGTATCAAAGATAGGAACTCCCTCATCGAAGGTTACTGCTGAATCCTGAATAGACGCAGAGCGCTGCTCCTGAAAGTACTTAACTGTTACTGAGTCTGATGAGCCAAGCTCTTTTGCCGTCAGGATTGCTCCTCGGATTGATTTGGTTATGCCGCCGAACTGGAACGGGGGGCTCTTCGCCCTGCCGGTGATAACGTTCCCGTCGTCTCGTTCCTGCTCTGCAAGAATAGAGATATGTCCATCCTCGTGTCCGAACAGAACATGCTCACGCCCTGTAGGATCGAGTGCCCGGCCAATATAGCTAACTCCACCGTAGGGTGCAGTCCAAAGCCAGACAGAGCCGGAAACGAAGTCGATAACAATGATGCGGTCGTTGGTGGATGAGCCCCTTGAGGGGACCGCGAGGTAGTAAAGATTTTCATGCAAGGATACTTCAGCGCAGCACTTATTCAAGGCACTGAGGTTAACGCCACCAGGAACAATGCGAGACCAATCATCGATAAGAGGGGTAAGTTGGCCACCATTAAGGATATACACACCATCAGCATTAGCTCCAATGAGTGCAGAAGTACTTCCAACTGGAACCTCCTTGACTGATGCGTGAGAGATGAACCCCATGCCTTCGGACAGGAGCCTGAACTGTAAGTAGCCGTCAGGACCTGGGGCTGGAGTCGCATGGATAGAGCGGGATGTGTAAACAATAAGCTCAGAACCTAGAGTTGCCATTCCCGTAATGGGACCGTTGTACTGGTCTCTGATTCTGACGGAGTAGATGAGGGGCCAGATATCATTATATGCATCCGGGGCCGAGTATTTGACGAACTGGTCTTCTCCCGAAATTCCTGCAACCACGATACGGCCGCCAAAGTCTGTAATGTACTTACCTGATGGGGGCTCAGTTCTGAGGAAAGATTGCGGAACCAGTCCTGCTCCCGATTCGCCAGCGCCCTTTCCGCCGTACTGAATATCATTGAGCTGGCCGGTCCACTGCTCGACGACGGCTCCTCTTTCTCCGGTGAGTTCGTAGCTTGCTTCGAGCTTTTGGAAGTTGGATCCATTCCACGTAAGTATAGGGCTTTTACCATTACAGAACAACATCGACCGGGTAAATGGGTCAAACATGCTCGTCCAGCGCCCTGATCCGAACTTGTAGGTAAGCTCCTTGATGATCTGCCAGTGGCACGCCTGGGTGTCAATCTCCGTGGCGTCGTAGTCTTGGGACCAGTCAGTTAGGTCATCACCGGCAGTTACCAGCCTGACGCTATGGTTGTTGGCGGAGCCTAAAATCCAGAAGAGAGGGTGTCTATACTGAACATCTCTGATGAGGGTCTTCTCTCCGGCGGTTAGGAACACAGACGGCATCCTCTCCAGGGTTGTTACCTTGTGAGGCGGGGAGTAGATTCTGTAGACATCTGTAGACAGAGGCGTAGCGCCCCAGGCATTAGCCTGCAGCACAGTGCCGATGCCGCCAGCAGCAGAAAGTGATGTGGAGTAGATAAGTCTGTACTCACCAGCGTTAGCTCCAGACTCGCAATAGATAATACACCCAACAAACTCGTCCTTTCGCAGGGCAAAGTCAGATGTAAATCTAATCTGGGTCGTGTCTGCAGAGGAGAAGTTGTTGGTGTCAATTGTCTCTAGAATGTTTCCGGTGAACTGTTCCTGAAACCAACTGTAAGACTCATCGTTTTTGGTTAGATAGTCGTCCGTGCCTTTTGTTGCCGAGCCGGCCCCTGATGTCCACGCAGGAATAGTCTGCGCACCAATAACACCAGAACCATAGTCCTCGACAAAGTGCTCCTGCTCTGCCATGTCTGCCTGGTTGCCGTGCCAGGTCGCAGCTGCTGCCCCCTTCTCTTGTCCATAAAACTTACGGCGTCCGCCAAAGAACAGTTTCTTTCCGCCAGGCGTCTGGGCGATATGTTCAACTGCACCTAGTCTTTTAAACTCAAAACCAGGCTTAAAGCACCTGAACTGGTATGTTGGGCTGGTGTCCCAGATCTTCTTTGTGAGTGTGCCGGGGTCGTTAGGGCTGTAGGGTGTAGCGCTAAGGTTGAGTGCAATCCACCTGCAGCTTTCGCTGTTAAGGGTTACCTTGGGCCAGTCAGAGATAGCGTCATGATCATGCCAGGAGATTAGACCATCCTGAGACAGAGGCGACCTGGTTGTTTCATCAGCGCCATTGTCGTGAGCTACCTGCCTGGTGGTGTCTAAGAACCACGGAAGGGTCGTGTAATTATCTTCGTCGGTGAGGTCAGCTCCAGTGATTAGCTGCGGGATAAGGTGGATAGCCTCATCGTCCGTGGTGTTGATCGAATAAGGGAACTGTCCTACAGAGGCAAGAAGAAGAGCGTTAGGCAAGTCTTGAACCGACTGTGGATTAAAAGTTGGACCACTAAAGCCGACGAGGAGAATGCCACCAGCTGAAGCTGTCAGGTCTCCACCAATCTTGTCTCTGTCGAAATCCCCATGGCCCTCATAAAGATGCTGTGTAACGGATAGGTCGCCCATCCCAGTCGGAGCAGAGCCAGACCACTGGTACTGCAGAATCTGAATATCTCCCTTTAGAGAATCAAATAGAGCCCCCTGGGTAATGCTTTTAAATGCAGGCCTGCGCCTGAGATCCCCCTCCTGCTCGACAACATCCAGGGCATCAACTGTCTGAATGAGCGAGGCCTCCTTCTCGAAGCGGTTAATACCGCCCGTCATAGGGGAAAGGGGGATCTCTGGAACAGATTTAGGCATTCTTCTTCGGTCGTCCCGGCTTCTTCTTCTCTTCGGCTGCAGCCTTCATCTCGGTGAAGCGTTTGATCTGAGCATCGATATCATCGACAGTCAGTTCGGTATTCAGGTCCTTCTCGTGGATGAGCTTGCCATCTCGATTGTTCTTTGCTTTGGCAGCCTCCTTGAGCTGGTCCGCGGTGAGGTCCTTAAAGGAGATAGGCTCGCCAATCTTATCCGTCTTTACCCAGCGAACCTCATCCCTGGTATAGGTCTTCTCTGTCCACTCGTCTCGGTACTTCTGGTTCTTAAAGACTTTCTTCTCCCAGATTTCCCCCTTGGGCTGCCAGACAATCTCCTCGCCTCCGTGCTCAATAACTCGTGGCCCATCTCCGGGCTCGTTGTTGTAATAGATTCTATGCATGATTTAACTCCAGCGCCGGTTTTTACGCACGTAGCGTGGTCCCCGGAACTTCTTGGCTCCTGCTACAAACTGATCCCACAGAATATTGTAGTCTCGGAACTCGTGATCAGATGACTCTCCATCCAGCCTCTTCAATCTCATCGCAGCGCCAAGGCAGACAAGTTCCTCGTGACCTGCATAGATCTTCGGGGAGTCCGTAATGGTAGCTGTATCAGAGAGGTCGTCGTCAGACGTGCTAGCCCAGGCCAACAGGTAGGGTGCATGAATACGGTAAATTGAAAGAGTCAGGTTCCCAGTCGGGATTGGGCGGATTCTGATGGCATAGTCGTGTCTAGCCCAGACGTAGCCAGGCGTAGGCCGGTTATCCAAAACCTTCTGGTAAGAACTAAGCTCATGAGGGCTAACCCTAGGTATGAGCGATGGAGACGTAGTGCTCTGAGTCAGGTCCATAACCCTTGTGATGGGGGTGGTCCTAATGGAGTCTCCAAGAGCGACCTCGGTAGCACCGCCGGTATACGTCAAAGACTCCTCGGTAATAAGGGATCCGTGGTCCTGAATGCCAGCCTCATTCCACATCTTAGCCAGCTCAAAGCCGATCGCCTCATACACCTCGTGGTCAGACCAGCGCTGGTTGGAAGTGTTCGTAGAGGTATCCCCGGCAAAGCGGCGAGTCGTATTCAGTAGCTGAACAAAACTCCTATTAGATACGTCGGTTTCAATAAAGGCCATTACAGTGTTCTCTTAGTCTTTGGCAGATTGTTTTTGTTCCACCTGGGTTTTCTTTCGTAGTAGATCAGAGTCTTTGTCCCGTCCTCGTTGTAGATCACCTGCTTTACTTGCCTGTCTTCCACTGGATTCGGTCCCATTGATCGCGTCGAGGATGGTGTCTTCATGGGCATATTCAGCCCCGTCGGTTTCTCCTCGGGCGATGGCGTCCAGCCCATTCTGATTCCCTTCTTCGCCATAAATCTTCTCTCGGATAGTATACCCATTCTTCTTGGTAATCTTCCAATAAAATGGATCTTTCTTGACCTCTACCTCTCTGGTGCTCCAGGGCTGCGAGTAGTGGTCTTGAGCATCTCTCATTGCCAGCCAGAAGTTATCTAGGTGGAATGCCTCGACATCGTTATCGAAGTCCTTCTGGGTTGCTGCAAGCCTGGCCTGCTCTTCCTCAGACAGCATCTTGTTGATGGCGTCAGCTCCGTACTTCTTCACATCGAATCTCTCAATGATCACGAAGTCCTGTTTGTGTGGCATGCGCCAGTCGCCAATCTGTCCTTCCAGGTGGTCAAGATGCCTGCCCTTTAGGTCTGATGGCAAATACCCGGGTTTTGTAGGCTCGAAGAAGACGCTGATCGGAACAAAGTATACACGACCCTCGTGCTGGCAGCGCTCCCAAAGGGCCCATCGTTTGAAGAGAGGGTGAATGGCCAGCTTGAGCTTAGCGCACCTGTCTCCAAAGACTTCCTTGAGGGCTGACTTGACGTGGTCGGGTGCCTCTGGGCTGTTATCAATAACGTCCTGGGTTACCCCAGCATTCATCCACTCTTTGAACCGGAGGCGTCGGAACTTCTTAGCGAGGCCCGGCTTTCTCTTGTACTTGAGGCTTCTTTCAGGAGTAACGTTTTTGAGGATAGTACCCATGAGACACCAGAAGACTGGAGCCCAGGAATTACCCTGAACTCCAGTCGGTTAGGGGTTTATCTAATATTCGGCCGCACAGTAATGCACAACCGATCATTGTCAGCTGCTGCCACCTCAGTGCCCAACGTATCTCCAAACTGCGCCGTGGACGCAAGGATAGAGTTCGTAGAGACATTTACGGTGGAAGACAGATCTTGAGCAGTCCCGTTGTCTGGGGCCGCACAAAGAACCGGAGCCACTCCAGGGTCACCAGTCTTCGCTGAGTTGTCATAAATGCACGCAGACTCGATATCGTTGTAGCTGTTGATCTTCATGCCGACTCCGACATCAAGAGACAGATACGCAACCAGGTGGTCATTCACGCAACCCGTATCGCAACTACAGCCAACCCCCCAGATCTTAGTAACCTGAGAGAATACGTTGGTCGTGGAGTCTGTGCCGGTCTCATCGATAGAGCCAGCCGCTCCTGTGCCTACAGTTTCTGTGACGTGAGCACCCTCCTGGGTGATGCCTCGAACCTTGATGGAGTCGCACTCATGAACTGAATCAGAGCTGTCATCCTCAAAGTCAAAGGTGATCTTCGCTGCGTACGGGAATGTCGGCAGGTCAGTGGTGCTGGAGGTCGGAGTTGTCTCACCTGTTCCAATACCAATCGTTGCGATAATCCCGTCCGTACCCGTAGTGGTATCTGTCCCTACAACAGGAACAACGAGCTGCATGCAGATACGTTCTGCTTTCCGCTCCTCATCCAAGTTCCTGGTCCCAACTTTCGCAAAAGAGAGAGAAGGAGCGAGGACAAGGAGGGCAACAATAAGTAAACCTAGTTTCTTCATCACTACCCTCCTATACCTTACGTGGTCAGTTCTGACATCTTAAAGGCGATGTCTTCGACCGTTCCGTTGTTCAGAGGCGTATCCGTCTTAACGTTGCCGGACTTGTGGACGATGATCTGATGGGCGTCCTTGTTATTCACAAAGCGCTCACCCTGCTCATCGATGCTATCCATTGGGGACTCCTCAAGATAGCTGAAGTCAGCCGTGTTAAGCAGGAAGACGAGACCCGGAGGGCAGTCACGGTCTACGACAACAGGGACGAGCGTGTCGCCACCGTTATACATGAGCTTACCGAAACCTTTCTCGGTCTGAACTTCTTTGAACCGACGATCACCCTTGCTCTCTTTGACGTACTCGCGACGGACCGCTTTGTTCATCAGGAGAGTGTCGATGTCATCACCAACGCCGTCGTCTGAGATGTTGTCCATACCTAGCTGGAGCAGGTCCTCAGAGAATGGGCGCTCAGCACCCGCGGAGTCCTTAAGGCGCACACCGTTGAGTGAGTCATACGTGGACCGGGAAAGGTCATACAGGGTGGCGTACGGAGTTGCGTCCGTAACCATCTGCAGGAGACCATTCACGCCCGCGTACTTGTCGATGTCCGTGCCCGGAGTGGTTCGACGAGAGCCTGCCGGAATAATGAATGAACCATCACCCGGATCAGCCGTAGCCCAGTCAACAACCGCGCCATTATCAACGTCAACACTGTCAACGATAGTAATGGTCGGAGCAGACGGGTCAGAGTTGTCGATCGCGGAAATGTAACCGGTCGTCGCCGAAGCAACAGAACCCGTCAGGGTAGCCGCGTGCTGAATCGCCATCTTCTTACGGAGATAGTGTGCACCAAACTTCCAGAAGTTAGTCGCGCCGGAGAGACGTGCATCCCTGCCGTAAAGCGTCGCAACATCCGTAGTTCCGTTATAGCCAGCAGCGTTGGTCGCCAAAGGCTGATACGGGCCAAGATACAACATGCGCGCGAAGTTAATACGGAACTGCTTGTCCGCACCCTTCAGGTCTTCAGCACGGGGTTTGGCCCATGCCATCTTGTCGCCACCGCGAGCAGCTCGCTCAACGTTTCCAGACCACTGCAGAACACCGTAGAGATTACGGGCGTGCAGGTAAGGCTGGAAGTACGTCGGGCTTGCGGGCTCCGGAAGGTCATCGTACTCGAACAGGCCAATGCCTGGGGACTGCGGGAGGGAGTCACGAACAGAACCGAGGCTCTGCTTGCCACCCATGGTGCCGCCCTTCTTGGCGATCAGCTCTGCGACTACAGTCTGAGTATGTACGTGATCATCCCACTTGGGGAAAAAATTGTCTTTAAGTCGGCCAGCAAAACTCGACCGTCCTTGTCCGGCTACGCCGGTGCTTTCATTGGTTGCCATTTATCCTCTAAAGAGATCATCAATAAAATCACTGAATCCCTTGGGTTTTTCTTTGGAGGATTTTGAAACCTTTGACCCACCGGTCCGTCCTGAGCTGGCGATTGATTCGAGAACCTGCTTCTGCTCACCTTGGGGCTTTTTAACAGCCTTCTTGCGAGCAACCTTCTTGAGACGTGCAGCCTTGGCCTTGGCAGCTTTAGTTGCCTGAACCTTTTTGGTTGCACCCTCAATCACGGTCTCTTCTACAATCTCTGCGAAGACATCTTTGTCGATATCGTAGCCCTTGAGTTCTTCCCGTAGGAGGTTTTCAACAGAAGCTAGATAATCCTTCACAGCTTGAGAGTCAGCCTGCTGCCTATTGGTTTCCCTAAGGTTCTCAATCTCCATCTTGAGTTCTTCGATGGCTACAGCCTGCTCAAACCTCTGACGATCAGCTGGGTTAGCTGGGTCAAGGCCGGCGGACATCATCTTCCTTCGGAGAAGCTCGGGCTCTTGGGCTCGATACTGCTCCTCTCGGTACTTCTCTTGGAGACTGAGCTGTCTCTCTTGAATCTCGGCGGTGCGGCCCATGGTCTGGGTTAACGCTTCCAGCTTAGCTTCAAGAGCATCGGCTCTTTCTTTCTCAGCTTTGCGCTCATTCGCAAGTTGCTGAAATCTCTCGTTTGCTTTGGTGCTCAGAGACGGAGGCGGGACAGGGTCCTCTTCCTCAGTCACGATTTCAGAAGCGGCCTCTACCTCAGGCTCTTCAGGTTCAAGCTCTGGCTCAGGAGTACTATCCTCTGGGGTAGGTTCTTCAACCGTTTCCTCAAAAGCAGCATCCATTGCGTCAACAAGCATGTTCCCTTTAGTAGAATCGTTGGTTTGGCTGGCTTCCACAGCTTTATCTATGCTCATGTATCTCCCTTACGCTTTTACGGTGACGAACCGACATAGGAGAACCGGATTGTTTACAGGCCCGGCTTCCTGACATCATGACCATGGTTAACCTATATGGGGAAAACACCATTTGCGTCAAGGGAAACCACTATGTTACCACTGTTAGGTGTCTGACACAGGCGGGCTCCGCATTACAGAAACGACAGTCAAGCTCCCTAAGTGGCTAGCGGTGTTGATCGCGGTTGGTGCGTTCTCTTTGGGCGGTGTCACAGTCGAAGCAAGACTGCAGCTATCCAACGTCAAAGATCAACTCATCGAAGTAAAGGCAAAACAGGAGTCTCACGCCGAACAACCAGCACACCCTATCGCACAAGAAAAAATCACAAGGCTTGAGGAGAAAGCTGAAGAGGCTAAGAGGGATGATGCCGTGATCAGACAGATCTTAGGTAAGATTCAACTCAACCAAGCAGCTATTTGCCAAGCCACGAAAGCAGAGTGTAAGTACCAATAATGTCTGAAGAGAAGAAGGTGGTCACTAAAAAGGCCCCAGTAAAAAAGAAAGAAACCCCTAAAGTTGACCTGTCCAAGCTGTCTAAGGCTGAAAAGCTCAAGGCGCTGGCGAACGATCCGATTGTGAAGGCTTGCCTGGAAAGAGGTGATGCACCGTCCTTGGCTCTTGTCGCCTGGGAGGCTTCTCAGCGTAAACCGAAGACCAAGGAAGAGAAGCGCGCTGATGTTCTAGGGCGAGTCCAGAAGATTGTCGATAGTGCTGCGACCCCTCAGATCCGAGCACTCGCTGCAGCTATCCTTCTCCTAGCGGACTAAACGTCCCGGCCTCGGCTTCACCCTGTACAAACTCATCCTGACTCTGTGGCGGGGCTTCACCTGCGGGGGCTCCTCCGTCTAGGGGTGACTGTGCTTCTGGTGGGGCTGCTTCCTCAGGGCCTGGTTGACCACCAATGGCTTGCTGCCTTTGACCGAACACACCCATCTTCATAGCGAGCTGTTGTTCATGCATGTGACAGTGGAAATCAATCTCCAGCTGCTCTTCAGGTGTCTTATTCAGGTACTCACCAGAGTTGCGCATCTTGTTGTGCTCTTCTAGGTGAATCTCATCATTATGGAAATCCCTTACTCTGTTTAGGGGCTCTCCCTGAAGGAACTGCATGTTCTCCATGCGGGCCAGGGATCGATCCTGAGCGTAAGGGTCAGTCGTTGCACTGTTGGCGTTGTCCCAACCTAGAAGCTTCAGTGCTTGCTTGGCGCCAGGGTCGTCTGGGTTGAACAAACCAAGCCCGTGTGCTTCTGTGACTTCAGCATACCTGAGAGCCCGGCTGTTAGGTCCACCAGAGTTAGCTTCGGGTGCGAGGTCAATGAACCAGTCATAGCTGTCGTCATTAAAGGCGGCAAACTCCCACCTGTCTCCCTCACCAAGCGTCCTAATAACCCGGCCTTCCTCATAGAACTGTTTTGCCAGCCACATCATATGACGGAAGATATCCAGGATAGCCTGCTGGTAGATCATCTTGTCTGACTGACGGACGTTCTGCTCGTTTTCCCTTAGGAATGCAATAGCGCGCCCTGAGATGTCTCCTCCTGGGCTAGCGCCTTGGACCACATCTGGATATCCGGAGATCTCCTTCATGCGACCAATCAGCTCCTCAGGCTGTGTGAAGACAGCGTTGGGCATGTT